>Ga0210406_10001938_pt1 | contig 24240 bp, 20 predicted proteins | sample IncBWC30MmetaG_FD_155454 | JGI IMG/M metagenome (GOLD analysis project Ga0210406, IMG submission 155454) | Forest soil microbial communities from Barre Woods Harvard Forest LTER site, Petersham, Massachusetts, United States - Inc-BW-C-30-M | ecosystem: Environmental > Terrestrial > Soil >...
GGCAGGCCCAGCGGAAATGAACCCACTTCTTCTTTCCGCTCTTCTCCATCACGGGCGCGATCCCACTATGCGTCTGTACCTCCTCGGCGCTGCCATAGCGATCGCGTTGGGAGCCAAACGCCGCCAATGGCGATCGACGACGTGGCTGCTCTGCAGGCGGCAGCCGACCGGTTAAGCCCCGCAGATCATCCGCAAACAGCTCGATTACTGGAGCTTCCTGCTCGGACCCAAGTTCTCCAAAAAAGAACGCAGCCAGATGAATCTGTCCCGCTTCTACGCTCTGCCCCAGGTGGAGTACTGTCGCAATTTCATCTTCAAGCGTCACTTTCCCATTCACAAGATCTTCGAGCGCAGCTGAGAGATCGGCTTGTGGCGCCTCACCGCCAACCGCATCAGCCAGATCTTCGGCGTCCGGTTGACCAAGAGGCTGCCCGGAAAGCTGGCCACCGTCCTCGATCAGATCGAGCATGGCCATCACGTCTTCCGCGCTTACTGGAAAAACGCGTTTCTCAAGCAGTACGAAAAATTTGCGCGTTACCTATGCAATGAGCTTTGCTCCAACAATCTACGCGACTTTGGTCTAAAGAAGGGACTCGATCATCTCGACGCCGTGCGCACCCGGTTCCAGGCCATCACCGGCCGCTTTTCCAGCTTCCAGGCCCAGTGCCTCAATATCCACGTCGACTTCCCACTACTGCAGCGCTTAGCCCTGCCCATCACCTTGGGCTCGGTCCGCTATCCCGGAATCAAAATCCACGACACCCGCATCATCCGCTTACTGGAAGTTCTCATCCATGGCGGTAATACCGTCGGCGGCTGGACCGCCAAACAAACCCACCAGGCTGTTCTCACCACCTTTCAGCTTCCCCCAAAACCTACGGCCTCAATCAGCTCCGTTACGATCTGCGAAAACTAAAGGGGCGCGGTCTGCTCGAACGCGATGGCTCCCGCTACGCCTGCCGACTCACCACCAAAGGTCTTCAGGTCGCGCTCCTGTTTCTGTTCTTCCACAAACGGCTCTGCGGCCCCCTGGCCAACAGCCGATTTCACCACACTACCGATCCCGCTCACACACCCAAAATCAAACCTTGAAGCCGCCTATTACAAAGCTGACAAAGCCATTCAGAACATCGTCGACCTGCTCCCTGCCGTGTGATGTTACACCGATGTCACTGGCTCAAATGTTGAAGTGTTCTTGCTAAAGACCTTTGATCCAAGAATCTAGATCGGCAGAAGGTATTGGCATTGGCCTGGGCGAGCTTTTAAGACAGCACGAGAATCGGCTTCAGGAAGGAAGACTTACTAGTAATCAGAGGCTCTATAGGGCACACGAGTAGCGAAAGCCAAATCATTCCGCACCACGTCTTATCAGTCTCCGCCGGGTAAACACTCCGGCTAGTCCGGTCATGAGCAACACGAAACTGGTAGGTTCCGGAACTACGCTCGTCGTGGTGGTCGTCCACTTGCCGGGGTTATTGGGAACTGCCCCCTCTATTGTTATCGCATTGTTGAATGTGACATCGATGACGGAACATCCGGCGCAACCCGGAGGATTCGTTCCAGTGAACATCTTATAGGTGGCGCTTGTAAAGTCCATATTCCATCCCACAATCACACCGCTGGAGTTTGTGGAAACGCCGTCGAAGTGAAATCCCGTCGCATTAGCTTGAGTGATTGTCATTAAGCCATCAGTGAAACTGAAGGTGGTGGGAGTGAAGGATGCGCCATTCATGTTGTCGCCGAGGGGTGACGCTAGTGTGAAGTATCCTGAAAGACTGCATTCTGGCGGACAGGTCGTGCCAAGCAAAAAAGTAAACTGATTCCCCGTGTAGGTATACTCGGTGTTTGCAACTGCTGGTGATGCCACGACGATAACCAATGCAGTGAGAACGAGTGGGGCAAACAGCATTTTTGCTCTTTTCATTTCATCCTCCGCCTCGCGAGTTGAGACACTTTACACCTTTCGTTTTCGTTGTCAAGATGCATCTTTTATGATGTAAATGTACAAGAAGTTGCATCTGCTAACCACACGACGCAGCTTCATACCTCCTTCGGCCTGTTCAGTTTCGATAGAACAAGTTCGCGGCACACGACGTTTCGGCAGATATTTCAATACATCGGTCCCACCCACCGTCAGAATGCGTCGTCCAAATGGTCGCACTCTTCCGCTTCTTCTTGGGAGTGAGCTTATTGGGAGTGAGCTTATACGCGAGACTGACCTTACCGCGAGGGGCTAAAGTCAGCACACTTTAGGCAGGTACACTTAAACGCCAATTCGTTCTGAAATACAACGTAACAGTTCAGGCTGTTCGGCTCGGTAACAGCGTAGCGGCTCGCAGATAACGGCGGTGCGCTGCGATGGCCACGGAGAGATAGGCCAGGATATTGAGTTTTTGTAGATCACAGGTTTCAGCAACGGTCAGCAGTCGAGCCGTGGCTAACTCGCCGGTAGTGCTACGATTTCCGAAGCAGATTTTTCTCCATTGCACACCGGTGCGCACGGCCCGTTCCGCACTATTGTTGGTGGGCTCGACGCCTTCCTGTTCGAGAAAAGTGAAGAGGCGCTCGTTATGCTCCCACAGAGCGAGAGCCATGCTCCCACCTCGCGATGGGAACTGTTTAAGTGTTGCTCGGCCAGAGTGAGAGCGAAGATTCGTTTTTGAATGGGGATGGAACGGACCATTAGTTGCTGGCGATCGATCTGGCCGCCGCGAAACTTGCGCCAGAGGCGAAAGAGTCGGGCATGTGCCGCCAGTGCGTCACGGCAGAATCGCTCCACCGTGCTGTTCTTGGTGAGATCCATAATGCCCGGTAAATTTCGCTTGAGATGCGCCCAACAAAACTGCGCTTTGCCGGAGTGATACTTTAATTATAGTGGGACTAATCGACGGGACTCTGGGAACGGCGCCGCATGTCAATTGGGCCTACAATGAAAGCACTGCCAAAGGCGCCGTTCTGGGTTCGACGTTTCCTTCCCTGGATCGTAGGAAGGTTGCGTATGTCCCCAACCTGAATTTGGGTGGGAATGCTAAGGGAGTGTCTGGAGCGCCCGCTGCACGACCGGTCGCAGGTGCATGACCCCGGTAAGGCGATGAAAGTAGCGACTGAAATGTCCACCGTGCGGATGTACGCGTGGATGGTTGCCTCGGCGTAGTTGCGGTGCAGTAGCTCCTCAAGCAAGATCTGATGTAGATGGGTCACAGAGCCTTCCTCCTCCGCAACACAAGCTAGCGCAGATCAACTCGACCGTCGGCTCAGCAACACACGAATGCGTCTGCCGCAAAGCCGCCTCGTTCCAGTCGGCATACCGGAAGCGATCCGCGCGAATGCTGACCCATGCACGGGATTGCTCCCAGTGACGGTCCAACCGAAACAACGCACCCGTCAGGCGTGGCAGGCTCTCAAAACTGAGAAACTGAGGTATGCGATACCAAGGTAGTGTTCATTTTCTCGGTCTTCCGTTTTTCGTCCCCCATGGACGACCAACCGGGCGGCTTGCCCTTCATTCGCTCGTGCGCGCGAGGGCCAGCTTCCAAAATCAGCCAGACTCAATGTCTCAATGCGAGAGCGACTTCGCTCTTGCCCCTCATGCGGCGGTTGAAGTCTGCTGGGGGCCGGGAGTGGCTGAAATCCGACGATTCTCGGCTTGACGGATGGTGAGATAATGGCCATGGCGAGCGCGAACGTCGGTAGAAGGAGCGCAGGGCTAAGCAAGGGAACGTTATGAAGTCCATGTGTGCAGTCCTGCTGCTCGTCGCGTGCGGCTCGTTGGGGTTTGCCCAGAGTCAAAACACGTGGGATGGTTTTGTCACAGATACTCACTGCGGAACAAACTGCCAACGCACCTCCGCTATGACTCCGGACAGCGCCTGTGTCCGACGATGCGTGAGGCGGGGCTCGAAGTACGGCCTCTGGTACGGAGATCACGTCTACGTGCTAGAGCCGCAATCGCAGGCCGCTAAATTTGCCGCAGAGAGGGTCCGCGTGAGTGGCGATCTCTTGAACGACACCATTCGCATCAAATCCATCGTCCCTCTTCCGCAGCAAACAGCACAGGCCCACCCTCGCCAGTAGAATTCAGCCCACTACCGGGTGGGCCGCTTTTGTTTGCTCACCGTGGCTCGCAATGCTTCAGGGTGTGATGGCAATTACGCGCAGAGGACTGCCGGAGCCGCCGACGATTTTCAGCGGCGCGGCGATGACCATGGCGCCGGTTGGCGGAAGCTGATCAAGGTTGGAGAGACTGGCCAGCCCAAACTTGCCGCTGCCGTGCATCAGATAGTGGTTCGGGAAGGGGGGATCAAAGGCGGCGGCTTGACCGGCATCCGTCCCAACCGTTTCCACGCCGACGCCCAGCACATCCCGCTCCTCGGCGAGCAGGGCAGAACTTTCCTTGGCCAATCCGGGAGTGTGGGGTCCATTCTCCTTCAGGTTGATGTAGTCCTTGGGGTCTGTCCGCTTCGACCAATCTGTACGTAAGAGAACCCATGCGCCCGCCGGAATAAGGCCGTGCTGTTCTTCCCACTGGTGGATTTGGTCTGGAGTCAGCAAGTAGTTTGGATTTCTTGCCACCTCTGAACTGATGTTGATCACACAGGCCGGTCCGACGAATTTTTTCGCTGGGATGCGATCCACGGTGTTTTCCGGAAGGTCTTTCCCCGAAACCCAGTGGACCGGAGCATCGAAATGGGTGCCCGTGTGCTCGCCGGTCTCGAACCCATTCCAGTACCAGGCGGGGCCGCGTTCATCGTACCGCGACAGCTCCCAGATTCTGAACGCAGGCGTGTTGTTCCACTGCGACGGCAGCGGCAGCAGAGGCGTCTGCGGACTCAAGGCTTGGGTCAAATCCACCACCCGCAGCCGGCCGGCGGTAAGTTCCTCGAGCAGTGTGGCCAGAACGAGAGACATTTGGGCTCCTCAACAATATTTTCGTCCGACACTCGACACTCCATGTCCGCTTGAGCGCGGTCCGAATAGCGGCGCGTTAACCTGTTTTAAGCGATTGGATATGCCGGCGGAATTGAAACCGATTCTCCAGCAACGACAGGTCGGTGACGTAGGCGGCGGGACCCTCGGCTTCGACCTTGGCGACAATGGTTGTGAGTTCGCTGCCCTGCAGGGCGTCGTTCACGGCGGCTTTAAAACTCTCCACACTACGGATTGTGGTCACTCGGGGAATGCCGGCGGCGCGGGCGATCCCTTCGAGGTCCGTGCCTGTGCTCGTCGCCGTCGGGAAACCGCCCACCGACAGCAGGCTTTCGTTATCGAAAACGACGTGGACCAGCTTCTGAGGGCGATAACGCGCCATGGTGCTGAGACTGCCCAGGTTCATCAAGAGCGAACCGTCGCCATCGAACACGATCACTGTTTGTTCCGGCAGGCAGAGAGCCAGGCCCAACCCCGTCGAAGAGGCCAGTCCCATTGCGTGTTGCAAGTAGAAGAAATTGGGACGGTGACCCAGGGACTGAAGTTCCGCTGCGACTGCTCCCATGATCGTGACGACGAGACAGTTTTCCAGGTCCGAATAAATCGACCGAAGACAATGAATGCGCAGCATCACTCCTCCCACATCAGGTCGCGCGTTAACAGAAGGGCGACGGGCTGCAAACTGCTTTCGGCGAGGGTTTGCGCCTGCCGGATACGCTTTTTGACGGTCTCCCACCCATCGAGAAAAAAGTAAGGGATACGCAACGCCCGCAAGAGCGGCTCGGTGACGTTGCCGCCTTGCGTTTGCCAGGGGTCGCGCTCCCCCAAAGAGCCGCGATAGCTGATCAGCATCAAGAGAGGGATCTTGTACAGATGTGCGAAAGAGACGATACCGTTAATGGATGCCAGCAAGCCGTGGTTCTGCATCAGCATCGCTGACTTAACCCCGGCAAAGTGCGCTCCGGCCGAGATGCCGACCGCTTCCTCCTCCTTTGCCAGTCGCACCAAAATCATCTCTGGATCCTCGTCCGTCAACCGGATGAGATGCACCAACCAGGTTTCCGGCAGAGCTGACACCAGGCGGATGTCGCACTCCTTCAAAGCTTCATAGATCAACTTCGAGTTGGCCGCGGACACGGGCATACGTCTGTTTCCAGGTTGACGACTGATTGCAGCGGAGTATAGGTTTGGCGCTGCTCATTTTGCAAGACTCAGAGCTGACTTTTTCCCATCGGACCAGGAGCGAGGTTTGGAGGCCAAATCCCAGAATATTCTCAACCCAGAAATTCCGTCCGCATCGAATGCGGCTTTTCCCGTTGACACCATTCGCGCGGTTTTTCCCGCACTGACTCGCCCTCCGGAATTCATCTTTTTCGACAATGCGGCGGGTGCGCAGGTTCCACAGATCGCACTGGATGCGGTGAATCATCATTTCCTCGAGTGCAATGTGCAGCGAGGGGGACGTTACGCCAAAAGTCGCGAAGTCGACGCGACGATTTTGCGGGCACGACAGAGCGTCGGTGACCTCGTCAACGCGCGGGATGCGAGCGAAGTCGCGTTTGGCATGAACGCCACTTCCTTCATTCGTTTGCTGAGTCTGGCAATCGGACAAACGCTCGATCAGCGGAACGAGATTGTCGTAACCGACATGGACCACGAGGCTAACGTCGCCCCCTGGCTGGCGTTGGAACGGGAGGGAGCGAAATTTTCCTGGTGGAAGATGAGGGACGATGGGAATTTGCACGTGGACGACCTCATCCCTCTGGTATCTTCGACGACCCGCCTGGTGGCGTGCACGCTTGCTTCGAATGCCATCGGCTCGATTGTGGATGTCCGAGCGGCGGCGCGAGTGGCGCACGCGGTCGGGGCTGAAGTGTTTCTCGATTCCGTGCATTATGGCCCTCACGGACTGATCGATGTGCAAGCTTTCGATTGCGACTACCTGGTGTGTTCGGGCTACAAGATCTTCGGTCCCCATATGGGGTTTTGTTGGGGACGGCGCGAACTGGTGGAAAAGCTTCCGACTTTCCGGGAAGATTTCATTCCCGACGAGCCACCCGGAAAAGTCGAGGCTGGCACCTTTGTTTACGAGAATGTAGCGGGGATGGATGCGGCGATACGCTACCTGGAAATTCTTGGCCGAAGTATGTCGGGGAACGAAGCCAAGGAGAAATCGGAATCGAGCCGGTCCGCTCTCGAACGCGCGTTTGCGGCAATCCGGATCTACGAAGAATCGCTCTCGCTCGAAATGCTTCGCGTCCTCCGCGATTGCGGCGCCCTGGTCTACGGTGTGGCGGCAGAAGAGCGAATCGCTGAACGAGTGCCGACGCTATGCTTTAATCTGCCGAGCGTGCCTCCCGCAACGGTCACCGAAGCGCTCGCGAAACAGAATATCGGCGTGCGTGACGGCCACATGTATTCACCGCGGCTCATGAAGCGATTCGGGTTGGCCCCAGAGAGTGGAGCAGTCCGAGCATCCTTGGTGCACTACAATACGCTCGAAGAAGTGCGCCGATTCGGCAGAGTGCTGGCTGAGATGAGATAACAGAATCATGCTGAGCGAAACCGAAATCCGGCAGATTCGTTCTCGCTTCAATATCTTCCGACGCCGAATCTATCTGAACACCTGCTCCCAGGGAGCACTTTCCGATGCCGTGGAGGCCGGCCTCGAGGACTACATCGCGAGTTGGCACGAGCAAGGCTCGCCCTGGGAGTTGTGGGTGGAGCGGTATGAGGTGGCGCGAACTGCCTTCGCACAATTCATCAACGCCAGCCCCGACGAAGTTGCCATTGTGACCAGCGTGTCGGCCGGCATCAATGGCTTCGCCAGCGCACTGAGTTTCCAGGAACGGAAGAAAGTTGTGATGGGTGAGTTCGAGTTTCCTACCATGGGGCATGTCTGGCTGGGGCAGCGCCGTCGAGGCGCCGAGGTGCAATTTGTCGGTGCGGAAGGCAACTCGATTCCCGCCGCCAATTACGAAAGGATGATAGACCGTAATACCTGCATCGTGCCGCTCACCCACGTTTGTTTCAAGAACGGATTTCGTTCCCAGGCAAGCGCCATCATACAAATCGCCCACCGCTGCGGTGCGCTCGTCATGCTCGATGATTACCAGGATTGCGGAACCCGTCCGATTGACGTCAAAGCCATGGACCTTGATGTTTTCCTAACCGGGACCCTCAAATACCTGCTTGGTCCTCCCGGCCTCGCTTTCATGTACGTGCGCAAAGGACTCATTTCATCGTTGCTTCCCACGGTCACCGGATGGTTTGGGCAAGCCCATCCATTCGCCTACGATCCCAAACTATTCGATTTATCTCCCACCGCGCGAAGATTCGAGTCGGGCTCCCCGTCCGTGCCTAATGTGTATGCCGCGCTGCCCGGATTCGAGCTGCTCCGCGAAATCGGGATGGAGAATGTGGCGTGCCACATTCAGAGCCTCACGCAATCGCTGTTGAGTTGCGCCCACAAGCTGGGTATTCGCGCCAAAACGCCCGCTGATAGCGTCGGGCCGCTGGTCGTATTGCACTGCAACGATTCAACTTTACTGGTGCAGAAGCTGGCGGAAAGCGACATCGTCGCCTCGAATCGACACGACGGGTTGCGCATATCATTCCACGTGTACAACACAATGGACGACGTGAAGGCGGTGGTGGAAGTTCTCGAAAAGAATATCGATCTTATGGTCCGAGGCCCTGCCAGCGTTGGCAGATATGATTGATCAAAAAGGTTCAGCGCCCGGAGCCAGGATTGCCGGCAAGGCACCTCCGACGCCGGAAGTGGAAGGTCTTCACCGCCAGTTGAGCCGAAGGCAGCTCACCATGATGGCGATCGGCGGCGCCATCGGTGTGGGTTTGTTTTTGGGCAGCGGCGTAACCATTCGTCTCGCTGGACCAGCCGTCATTGTTTCCTATCTTCTGGGAGCAGGCATCGCCCTGATCATGTCCTACGCGCTGGCGGAGATGGCAGTCGTCCACCCGGTGGCCGGCGCATTCGGAGTTTACGCGGAGAAGTACCTCAATCCTTGGGCCGGTTTTTCGGTTAGAGCCACTTACGGAGTCGCACAGATCATCGCTATCGGCGCCGAAGTCACCGCCGCCGGCATCTATATTTCTTTTTGGTTTCCGAATGTACCGCAATGGATCTGGGTAGTGTTGGTGTCAGCCGCACTGGTGGCGCTCAATGCCATGCAGGTCAGCCGCCTGGGTGAATTTGAATATTGGTTTGCCATGATCAAAGTAGCCGCCATCGTCGCCTTCATCATCGTCGGAATATCTTTGATTCTTGGCGTTGGTTCCCGCGGTGCCATCGGCTTGGCCAATTTAACCCGGCACGGAGGATTCTTGCCTGCGGGATGGAAGGGAGTCTGGCTTTCGCTCACCATAACGGTCACCAGTTATATGGGAGTGGAAATAATCGCCGTCACTGCAGGGGAAGCGCAGCACCCGGAGATTACCATTCCACACGCCATGCGGAGCATTATTTGGCGGCTCATTTTGTTCTATGTGCTGGCAATTGCGATCATGGTGACGATGGTTCCGTGGAATCAGGCTGGCGCTTCGTCCACGCTCTCTGCCAGCCCTTTTGTGGCCGCATTCGCTGCGGCCCATATCCCATTCGCAGCTGCCATCATGAACTTCGTCGTGCTGACGGCGGCGTTGTCCAGCGTGAATACCAACCTTTACCTTTCTACCCGAATGCTTTTCTCGCTGGGCCGGGGAGGCTATGCCCCGGAATGGATGGGTAAGGTGAGCCGCAACGGAGTGCCGCATCGGGCGCTGTTCGCTTCAACCGCGGGAATCATCGCAGCGATTCTGCTGGCCATCTTTGCCCCCAAGAACGCTTTCCTCACCCTTTATGGAACTGCAGTCGCCGGAATGCTTTTCGTGTGGCTGGTGATTCTCAACACGCACCTTCGTTTTCGCCAAGCCATTGCGCGCGAAGTAATGTTGAATCTGCCCATGCGGTTGTGGGCCCATCCCTTGTTTACTGTGGTCGGAATTCTGTTACTGGTTGCCATCTCGATTACCACCTTCTTTGTTGAGGGGCTGCGATGGTCCGTTCCGGCATTTTCTGCTTTCCTGGGACTTATTTCTCTTTTGTACTTCCGAGCTCGTCAGCATAAGAGGTCTTAGCCGAGCGTCCCGATTGCGGCAAAGGGACACTTTCGAAGGGAAGCGCGAAAATGGTCGAAGCCAGCGCAGAAGTTTACTCCTCGCTTCATCGGCGATTCAAAGGCGATTTGCTGCGCCCCGCCGATGATGGCTACGAGGACGCGCGGTCCGTGTGGAACGGCATGGTAGCGCGCAGGCCAGGCCTTATCACGCGCTGCATGGATGGAAGCGATGTGCAAGCCGCAATCAGAGCCGCCTCCGAGAGCGGAATCCTTACCGCCATACGATGCGGAGGGCATAGCCTTGCAGGCTTTAGCACATGTGATGGCGGCCTGGTGATTGACCTATCGAGAATGCGACAAGTCACTGTTCATCCCGAGGCGCGCCGGGCCAGGATCACCGGAGGTTGTCTGTTGGGATCAATTGACACTGCAACACAAAAAGCCGGACTGATCTTTCCATCCGGCGTCGTTTCGCACACGGGAGCTTCCGGACTGATCCTGGGGGGAGGAACCGGATGGCTCACCCGTCGATTCGGATTGTCATGCGATAACGTCGAGGGGTTCACACTGGTAACTGCGGATAGTTCCGTCGTACGCGCCAACCCAAAGGAAAACCCGGATTTATTCTGGGCCTTGCGTGGAGGAGGTGGCAACTTCGGAGTGGTGACAGAATTCGAAGTGAAACTCCATCCGCTCACCTCTGTGGTGCTGGCTGAAGGACTGACTTCCGAGGCTGGTATTCGCCGGCTGCTTGAATCCTGGGGAGACTTCATGGCTGAAGCGCCAATCGACTTAAAGTGGAATATTGATTTGCGCCTCGCCCCGCATAAGAAAAAGGTACCCATTGAACTCCGCGGGCGACCCGTGGCCAGCAGTTCCTTGGTTTGGACAGGCGACCCCGAAACCGGGCGTCCCTATCTGCAGCACGCGCTTTCCATGTGCAGTCCGGATGCGGTGAGCGTCAAGGTTGTCTCGCTCCTAGAGCTGCAAACCATGGCGGATTCCGATTTTCCCTACGGCCGGCGTTATTACACCAAATCGGGCTATTTTACTTATCTCGACGGCAGCACGATCGATGGTTTGGTCGAGGCAGTCGTCACGATTCCCTCATCAGAAACCCAGATTGAACTTGCCTATCTGGGTGGCGCGGCAGCCGAGATCGGGGCGAAGGAAACCGCATTCGGCGATCGCAGCGCTCCGTTCATAATAAATCTACTGGCGAACTGGTCGGACCCATCCGCCGATGCCGGCAATATTTCCTGGATTCGCGGAACCTTCCACAAACTTCGACCCGCAATGAAACCGGGCGTCTACGTAAACTTCATGAGCGGCGATGAACAGGATCGCGTGCCTGAGGCTTATCAGGAACGATGGGACCGCATCGTAGCAGTCAAGTCACACTATGATCCCATGAACTTCTTCCGGCTGAATCAGAACGTTCCACCGTGCAAACTCGTAGCAAAGAACTCGTAGCTCAACCGCAGCCAAGGGTGGGAGGGAGTTGAGGGACGGTTCGCACGGAGAGGTCGAAGCCTTCATTCTCGCCGTTCCCCTTTTTCCCCTATGCACCGCTTTAGGTGTAACGAATAATAACGTAAGCGCAATCTCGATCAGCATCCCGGGCAGTTGCGGAGACCTTAGGCAGCCGCTCGGCTCTTCACTATGTTGGACACCTTGACCCCTGCCGACTCGCGAGACCGCAGTTCCGAAGCGATGCAAATCAGAAAGCACACAACGCTGACCTCAAACAGATTCCGCTGCGTGAGGTCGATGGCAAGAAACAGCCCCCTGGCAACGTTAAGGTGCACCAATGCCCCGCACAACAATGCTATCCAGCCGAGATAGTAGGTGACTCTTCCAATCAACTGCAGCCGAACGAAGTGGTCCATGATGGAGCCTCCTGTGTTGAACTTAGCAACGGCCACCCTACACCGTTTGCCACCGCTGTCAAGATTGAATCGGTTTGCGACCGTATGCAGAGACTTGCAACTGCGGGCTTAGAACCGTAAGTCTCCTAGGTTAAGTTTGAGGCAGCTCCAGGCCGCCCCTTATTAATAGGGAAGGGGGGCCGTAAGGACCGGACTCGCAGCTAAGTGGAGGCAGGTAAAAGAGATAAGCCGACGGGCGAGGTCATTCGCAGCGCTCAGGTCATCGCTCCGATCCCGAACAGCAGTGATTCGTTCTAACCAATCCGGTCTGAGTTCCAGTGTTCCAGTTGTCATCCGAGGCGCGGCTTGCGGACTGATGATGATGAAACCTTCCGCTTACCCGGCCGCCGCTTTTACGTTGAACCCGCTGACCACAATACGCGGACTCTCGCCGCGCGTGTCGGCATAGTTCAGTTCCCCCCGCAAGGTGCGATTTTCCTCGGGCATGAGGGTGAAATAATTGTCGCTGTAGATCACCGTCAGAATCCGGTCTCCACTGTCCTCCCTCACCGCTTTTAATCTCGTCATGAGCGCCGGGTAAGCAGAGAGATTTTGTAGTTGCCTCGTCAACCGCCATCGATTGAACTGTCGTCTCCTATCGGTTGCGGTTTTTATCCGAGCCTTGGGCAACTGGCGAATGGCCCGATAATTGCCCTCCTCGACGCCACGCAAGTAAAGATAAGCGTAACGATCGTTCATTGCTTTGTAACCGCGATCATATTGTCGTCTGCATTGCGGTCAATGAGCTTGTTGTAGGGATCGATGCCGGCAAGCGTGGGCGGCTGATCGACAACAATCTCGAAGGTTCGGTGTTCCTCGGTGAATTTTTCCTTCTTGAGATAAAGAGGTTTCTCTTCATCTTTCTTTCCACTGAAGACCCCAACCTCAATGTAATCGGCAAGGGGCATGGGAGTTTCCGCTCCATTGCCGTCGGCCTGCAGTTTGCGCGACTGCACCTCGAGCGTGACCTTGTACTTCCCGTCGGCGGTCTTCTGAGAAGTGGCCGTGAGGGCTCGGTTGTCGTAGAGAACGATCCGATTGAAGCCATCGTCCACCAGGTATTGAAGTTCGGGCGGGGTTTGCGCGCGGATCGCATCCACCAGCAGGCGGGTGTCGGGGTAGGCAGCGTCGACCGCCGCCAAGGGGCGAGCGCGATCGTTTCCAGGAGGACCGGCATCGAGCTGGTTGTTGGCGTTGGCGTAACGGTACTGCAAAAGAAAATTGTGGAGCGCGAGATTGAGCTTGTCTTCGCCAATGTAGTCGGCAAGGGTGTATAGAATCTGACCGCCCTTCTGGTACCAGACGTAAGGTTCACGCTGCACCAGAGCGAGTGGCGGCTCGTGGCGAATCTCGCCGGCGCGTCCCCGCAAATACTGATCAAGTTCGTGGCGCAGGTAGCGATGCATCAGATCACGGCCGTACTTGTGCGCCATCACCTGCAGAGCGGAGTACTCCGCCAGGCTTTCCGACATCATGTTCGATCCTTCGACGTCGGCGCCAATCAGCTGGTGTCCCCACCATTGGTGGCCAAGCTCATGCGCGGTCACAAAGTAGGTAAAGTCGATGTCGGTTGGTTTCATGACTCGACCGATGAAACCAATGCCTTCCGAGTACGGAACCGTGTTGGGGAAGGACTGGGCGAAACTGCGATAGCGCGGAAACTCGTAGATGCGGTACTGCGTGAACTGGTAAGGGCTGTAGATGCGCTGATAGTAGTCGAGTCCGGCGCGGGAGCTGGCGAGCATATCGTCTATGTCGTAGGTGTGGGCGGGATCGTAGTAGACCTCGAGGGCAACATCGCCGCTCGAACCGTGATAGGTTTCTTTCCGTACCTGGTAATGAGCGGAGATGTAGGCGAAGAAGTCGAGGATGTGGGTCGATCCCATGCTGTATTCGAAGAAACGGCGGCCGTCGGCCTGCCATTCGCGCTGCAGATATCCGGGGGCGACCGCAATCTGATCGGAGGAAGTGCTCACCACCGTGTGATAGGTAATCCAGTCAGACTCCCCGCGGAAGAAAACGTTGTTCACCGAGTGCACAGGATCGCCGCGTTGAACCATTTCTTCGAGAGGCGGCAGATGCTCTTCGCGGCGGCGGCGCGGGTCATCCACCTCGACGTTAACGTTATAGCCTACGTAGGGGAAGTAGTCGGAGTCGAAAAACGTGCCGTTATACGCGAATTCCGGCAGCTCGTTGCCATCGCGGAAGCCGCGCGTCTGGTGCCCCACATTGCAAGTCAGGATGGTGGTCTCGCCCGGCGCTAAGGGCGGGTCGAGACCGTAGATGGAATAGATGTCGCGTGCTGCCGAGCTCACCAGATGGAACGGACGGTCGAAGCGGAGATTGGTGACCGACTGCCGCAGATCGGTGACGTGTATCTGTGCGATCGGCTGGCTGGTCTTGTTCTGCAACGTCATGCTGACCGTTCCGTCGAAGGAGCGGCGCCGGGGATAGATGTTGATCGCCGCATCCACGGCGGTGACCTTGGGCTGCAGGAGATTTTCGTATGGTTTAAAGCGGCGTTCGTAATCGGCTTGAATGTCGCGCCGCGCCTTCGCGTCCAGATATTCGTTGAGGACGTGACCATTGTAGAAGTACCAGGAGCCCGCGCCGGAGGCGATGAGAGCAAAAAGTAGCGCCACCGGTGCCAGCCGCGGGGCGCGCCGGAGTGCGAGGCGGACGCGGGCGCGCAGAGAATCTTCCGCTCCGCGACGCGCGAAGGCGATAGAGACGATGCCCAGCACAGAGCAAATCGCCAGCCAGTAGGTAATCGACCAGAACAAGGCGGGGACGAAGTGACCGTAGCCGTTCATGTCGGAATACGTGTAGGCAGGAGTCTGGCCGATGAGGTAGAGCGTATTCTCCCAGCCAAAGTTGTAAAGGATGGGCATGAGAACGAAGACGCCCAACAAGATGGCGTAGCCCACGAACTTGTTGGAGACCACGGTCTGGACGAAGAGGGCGAGCAGGATAAACGTCAGAACCTGCGGGAAAGTCACTACATAGAGTTCTTTGAAGTACTGCAGGAACTCGTAATGGTAGTAGCCGGCGATGGTCTGCATGACAATCCCAATGAGCATGGCAAAAGCGAGCAGGATCAGCTCGATGACGACGATGGCCGTGAGGCGCGAAAACCAGTCCGTGGACTCGCGCATGGGCAGAGCGTCGTGGATCCCGTCGAAATGGGTATCGCGCTCGCGCCAGAGCAGCTCTGCAGCATAAAGGCCCGCGACAATGAAGAGGAAGAGCAGGGCGCTGCCTTCGACTGCCTGGACCATGAGATAGGTGACTGGCCACACGTTGCGCTCGGCTAGGTGGCCGGCGAAATATCCGTTGTTAATCCCGAAGGCGACGATAAGGGCGACCAGAGCCCAGAACGGAATGTCGCGAAGGATGTTGCGCAGCCGCAAGCGAGACAGTGAGATGTACTGGGCAAAAGTTGTGGCGGGAGTGAAGGCTTGATGGGCACGGGGAAGCCGAGCCGCCACCAGCGAGCGCACGGGCTGGGCCTCGGTGAGCTCCTGTTGCTTCGCTCTGGCGGCGCGGCGGCCTTGCGATCGAGCCGTCAGCGCCTCCACAGACATAGGAAAGAGCGCCCAGACCGTGCCCATCGCCAGCAGCCCAACGCTCAGCCAGAGCGCTCGGTTGTAGAGGAAAACGCCGCCCATGAGGGCTGGCGACCAGCCGACGAACTGGGTGTTCTTTTCGATGACCGTCCAGTAGCGGGTAACGTTGTCAATCAGGATGATGCCAATCGGATCGAATAAGCCGGACCAAAAATGCTCGAGCGAACGCGTCGCGAAAAATACAGTGATGCCGATGACGTAAATCATGAACAGAGCAACACCCTGGAGGTAGACGATGAAAATCTTGCGGGTAAGAGCAGCGACGGCAAAAAAGGCAGAGCCTATGAAGAAGATCTGAACCACCAGGATGGACAAGAACGGCTGAAGGTAGGTCCACAGATGATTCGGAGCGATGCGAGTATGGTCTGCCCACGGCGCGAAGGTGCCCAGGTAGGTGCCCAACATCATCCCCGAGAAGGCGAAGACGGTGGTAACGAAGGAGCCAGCCCATCGTCCGCCCAGGTAGGCGAATTTAGAAATCGGTTGAGTGAAGAGGATCTGATAGGTGTCACGCTGAAAGTCGCGCAGGATCGAAGTACCGAAGATGGCAGCAATGATGATGATGCCAAACAGCGCCGCGCCAACATTGTTGTAGGTGTTCGAGAAGGGGCCATTGAGAAGGATCTTGCCATTGCTGTTGCCGATCGGGCCGAAGCTCTCGGAGGCAACGTCGAGAAAGGAAAACGTGATCCAGATGGCGAAGTAAACGTAGGTGGAGAGGCTCTTGAAGCGGAACTTGAGCTCGAACGTAAAGAACTCCCAAAACTGCGCCATGACAGATCCTCCAGATTCGAGAAGTTAATTCGGCAGCTGACTCTTGGACTGCTGCGACAGGTTGAGGAAGTAGACGTCTTCCAGTCCGGAGTCGATCGAACGGAAACCATCGCCCGGAGAGGCTTCTGCGTACACGCGAATCTCGTGCTGTCCGCCAACCAGGTGCGTGGAGATGACCTGAAGTTGGGTTTCGATCGCTCGCACCTCGTCGTCAGTGGCCACCACTTTGGACCAGATCCTGCCGTTTAAGGCGGCCAGCGCGTCGCTGGGAGCGCCTTCCAGCAAAAGCTCACCCGAGGCGATGATCGCCATGCGGGGGCAGAGCTGGCGCACGTCATCCACAATGTGAGTCGAAAGAATGACCGTGCGGTCACTGCCCAGGGAAGAGAGAAGATTGAGAAAGCGATTGCGCTCGGCCGGATCCAACCCGGCGGTGGGCTCGTCGACAATGATGAGCCGGGGATTACCCAGCAGGGCCTGTGCGATTCCGAAACGCTGCTTCATGCCCCCGGAAAAGGTCGAGAGCGCTTTTTTTCGAACATCCCACAGATTGGTCTGCTGGAGCAGGATGTCGACCATCGCCTTGCGCTCGGTCGATTTGGTCATGCCTTTCATCACGGCGAGATGATGGAGCATGTCCAGTGCAGAAATCTTGGGATAGACACCGAACTCCTGGGGCAGGTAGCCGAGGATGCGGCGGACCTCATCTTTCTGGCGGAGCACATCAATGCCGTCAAGATTGATGGTGCCCGAGTCGGGATCCTGAAGCGTGGCGATCGTACGCATCAGCGAACTCTTTCCCGCACCGTTCGGCCCCACCAGGCCGAACATGCTGTTGCCAATAGAGAGTGAAAGGTTCTTCAGCGCCTTTACCCCGTTCGGATAAGTCTTGGAAAGACGATTGATGGTAAGTGCCATGACTGCCTCCAGATTCGAGATGCGTCTCGGCTCCGCACATCCGCTACCGGCGAGATGGCCAGCTATTCTACTACCAAGCAGAGCGACGATTGCTCTTTTGGCGGCAGCTGCGGACCCTCCTGGCACACGTTTACCTCGTTTACCTGCGCTGTATTGACAGTTTCCAGGTTGATCGGTACCGTAGTCCGTCACCGGAAACTACCGACATTGGCGGTTAAACGCGTCCGAGCTTGCGCTCAGGGAGGGGCAGTGAAGAATCCGCTTCGGTCTCGAAAGCGATTCGGGGGCTCAGTTTCACGACGCAAGTTTTTGGGGCAAACCGCGGCGGCGGCGATCGGTTTTTCCATCGTTCCGCGCCGGGTGTTGGGCGGGGCTGGCCATGTTCCCCCCAGCGACAAGGTCAACCTTGCTTTCATCGGCGTCGGCGCGCAAGGCTTGCGCGTCATGCTGCACTTTTTAGCGGAGCCGGATGTACAAGGGGTGGCTGTTTGCGACGTCAATAAGAGCGGCGCGAATCACCCGCAATGGGATACACACGAGTTCTGCAATTCCGTCCGCAAATTACTGGGGGTCAGTGGCGGCTGGGATTGGCTTAGTCCTGACCAACCGATTCAGTTGACTCATTCTCTCGGCGTCACCAGCGGCGTAGCCGGCCGGGAGCCTTGTCAGAAAATCGTAGACGGGTATTATGGCAGCCAGCAGCGTTCCGGACAGTACCGTGGCTGTGCGGCATACCTTAACTTCCACGAACTGCTCGAGAAACAGAAAGATCTCGACGCCGTGGTTGTATGTACAACGGACAACCTGCATGCTGCCGTATCGGCCGCAGCCATGAAGAAGGGCAAACATGTTTTTTGTCAGAAGCCTTTGACCCACACGATCTACGAGGCGCGGCGCATTGCCGAAATTGCTCGGGAGACGGGCGTGGCCACTCAAATCGCGGTTGCCAACCAGGCATCCGAATCCACGCGCTTGCTCTGCGAATGGATTTGGGACGGCGCGATTGGGCCGGTGCGCGAGGTCATGAACTGGTCGAGCCGCCCTTTTTGGGCCCAGGGCATGGAACGCCCAAAAGAAGCGGAGCCCGTGCCCGAGGGGTTGGATTGGGATCTTTGGCTTGGTCCAGCGCCCGAGCGGCCCTACAACCACGCTTACTTGCCCTTCGTATGGCGTGGATGGACGGATTTCGGTTGCGGCGCCCTGGGCGACATGGGTTCCTACAGTTTCGACACCATCTTTCGCGTCTTGAAACTGGAGGCGCCCTTGAGTGTAGAAGCCAGTTCCAGCGACCGCTACGAAGAAACCTATCCCATGGCGTCCATCGTTCGCTACAATTTTCCCGCTCGTGGCGACATGCCGAAGCTGACATTCACTTGGTATGACGGGGGGCTGAAGCCCCGGCGCCCGGATGAACTGGAAGAAAATCGTCCCTTTAAAAACGATCGCGAAGAAGAGAACGAGGGACTTCTCTTCGTCGGAGATGGAGGAAAAATTCTCTGCACCTTCAACGGCGGCAATCCCAAGCTGATCCCGCAAAGCAAGATGGACAGCTACAAACAACCGCCAAAAACTCTGCCAAGATCGCCCGGCAACGAGCGGGAATGGCTCGACGCCTGCAAGGGAAGCAAAGTGAAGCCGGGGGGGAATTTCGAATTCGAGGGCATGGTCACCGAGTCCTTGCTCCTGGGAAATGTCGCGGCGCGCATGGGACAAAAACTAAATTGGGATCGCTCCAACTTAACTTTGAACTCTGAGGTCGCGCAAAAATTTGTCCACCCCGAACGCCGCAGCGGGTGGGAACTGTAAGGCAGTTGTTCATAAATCGTTGTTCATTGAACCGGTGAGGAGGCCTCAATGTCTGCAGTTTCGAGAAGAGAGTTTGTCAAGAATGCGGCGACCTACAGTGCCGCAGCGGGCTTTCTTTCCGCAGGTGTGCTGGAACTTCGGGCGAACCCGCTGGGCCTGCCCCTTGGATGTCAGACCTGGCCGGTTCGAGAAATGATTGCCAAGGACTTTCCCGGCACCATCAAAGTGCTTGCCGACGCAGGATTCCAGCGAGTTGAACTGTGCTCTCCGGTGGGTTATGCCGACTCGGGCTTCGCCGGACTGGCTAAATACAAAGGAACTGAGCTGCGCAGAATTTTGGGCGATGCGGGCGTCGCTTGCGAGAGTTCTCACTTCGGTATCGAGGAACTGCGAAAGAATCAGGAGCGCGCCTTGGCCTGGGCGAAGGATGTCGGCTTGTCACAAATGCTCGTGCCCAGCCTCGACGGACCCAAGAACCCGACCATGGATGAGGTGAAGCGGACCGCCGATGAATACAACAAAATGGGAGCGCGAGCCGCCCAAGCCGGCATTCAGCAGGGACTTCACAATGAAGACTTTGAGCTCTCGATGGTGGAGGGCAAACGGACCTACGACGTATTGTTCGACCTCCTCGATCCGAAGCTGGTCAAGTTCCAATTTCAGGTTTCTACCATCAGCAAAGGCTACGATGCCGCCGAGTATTTCACCGAGTATCCCGGTCGCTTTATTTCGATGCACGTGCAAGGCTGGTCCGCCGAAGCCAAGAAGATCACCCCCGTCGGACAGGACACTCTGGACTGGAAGAAGATCTTTGCCGCCGCAAAAATAGGCGGCATCAAGAATTACTTCGTTGAAATGGACCTGGAAAAAATGAAGTCCAGCGTCCCGTACCTTCGTCAGCTGCAGGTCTGATAAGCCTGCGCGTGACGTAATCCATTGCGCGGAAACCCTTTATCCGTTCCTCAGGGCTAGCTTCAGAAATATCGGACTAGACGTATCTGCGCACCTTCCAGCCGCTGGTGAAATCGTCATTCGTCATTCGTTGTGCACGACTTACGCCGCGGCTCCAAAGCCGAGCTCTTCGAAAACCAGGGCATAGGCAGAGTTTTTCCGCAACGGCTGCAGCCGCGCCTTTGCCAAAACCAATTACGAGATAGCCTTTTACTCTTTACTCTGAACGTCCTGCTTCGCCCGGAAGCAGAAAGGAAAAGGGGTGAGCCAGGAACTCGCGTCCTACCTCGCGCAGAAAACGGCGCGATTCCGCCTCTCCGATATTGCGGGCGCGGACGGCCAGAAGAAAGCTCAACACAAATGAAGTGACAATATTCAATAGCCCCACCAGCGCAATCCCCGAAAGCGCAAGCAGGGTCTCCTGCCAGTGCAATTGACCGTAAAGCCAGAAACCGTCCAGCGCATAACCCAGACTTGCGGCCGCCAGTGTGACGTGACGAACTTCGAGAGGTATTCCGAAGAGCTCGAAAAGGATGGGTACGGTCCCCAGCAGAAATCCCAGGACGATATATCCGACAGAGCCGGGGGCATGGTGTTTGACCCAGTTCGCGAACTTGGCCGCCCGCTCCGGTCCTAACTTTGCCCGGATGCGCAGGCTGTTGGAAATGGCCGAGCCCATCCGGTGGAGGGCCAGGTAATTCGCGGTCCAGCCAGTGGCCAGGGAAGAGAGCCAGAGGAAGATTCCGGTGATGATGGCGAAAGGGATGGTCATCGAGGTCAATGGAAACAGCATGCGCATACCGTGTTCCGCCATCGGCTGTGAAAGGAAGGGATGTCCGCGAACTGCATTGAAAATCCTGTCGATGGCCATCGATGTGGGGACAGTGCCAATCAGATTGCTGATGGTTACGATGAATTGCGTCTTGGAAATCGCCTGCAGACTGGCCATGTGGTCTTTCGCCGGATCTTCCATGGCATCCACCAGAGTGGCTGCGGTGACGGCGGGCATCTTAGACGCCAGCAGGAATCCGCCAGCCTGCATCAGCAGGAAGCTGACAACGTAGTTCAGCGAGTGCGCCAGCGCCAGAAGCAGAGGGGCATGAATTATCGCGGCCAACCAATATTTGAACAGCGCGGTGAAGGATGTGATGACACCGGCCAGAACTGCCCCCCTTCCCATCACGCCCCATTGCACGGTATTTTGAGCGATATAGTGTTTGCCGGCGCGTCCCGTCCTTTCCACGACGCTGCGCGCCAGGCGGCGCGCGCTGGCGCTCATCACACTCCCGATGCGTCGCTGAGAGGCGAAACCATGGACCACGGTTACCGCGAGTTTGCGCGCGTCGGAATCGGGCCGCTCCAGACTGATCACCTGTTGCATTCGGCCCAGAAGAGATCGCAGCAGACGTAGGCGAAAGATGAGGTTCACGGAAGACCCTCGATCCGCGAGCAACTGGTTCACAGTCTGCAATTGAGCTTCGCACGCCGTTCTTTGTTCCTCCCAGAGATGAAAGTCTTCGGGGTGGCGAATTACGTGCTCCACCAGGGCGGGCAAATGAAAGAAGGGGGATTTGGTGATGTCCTCATCGTCGGCGAACGCGATCAAATCCCGCGACAGTGCAACGTTGGAGGCGCGCAGAGCAAGAATCTTCGACGATGCCAGCAGCGAAAACGTAGACGGGCGAAAGGTTTCCGCCCAGGGAGCGACCAGTGAATCGGGCAAGGAAGCGATCCAGCGCCCGTCGGATTCCTGCAAGTTCAAAGAATCCATCAAGACATAGAGGTCACCTTCCACTTCGTCGACCGGCAGCAGATGTCGGAGTGCTCTGGCAAACAGCTCTCGAACCAGAAAAGCCTCATCGGGCAATCCTGCTTCGGAGATGATCCGAACATAAGAATGATGCGACCAGAAGTCGCGAAGGGTAGAACGAATGGAATCGCGGCATGAGTGGCCTTCGATCGCCAGCGTCAGCTGCGATAAAGTTTCGCTGCGCAACTCCACCGGCACATTCAGGATCGCGCGAAGCAGTCCATACACACGAGTGGCTCGCTCCCGGGTAGAGAGAGACTCAAGATTGGAAAGATTCTCGATACCTATGGGAATATCGCTCTACCTCGCGCCCAGAAAAGAATTTGCTGCTAAGAGATAGGGTAACCGCGCGACCCTAGAATCATGAAAGTCGACGAAACTGGGACTCAACTCGGATAGTAAGTACCTTGGTGCAGCAGCGCGTCAACTCCTTCCACCACGCAGTGGATGTCACCTTTGTCGCATGCCCCGCGTATTCCTATCTTCTTGGCTTGGTCTTCGAGTTGGGGGGACATGTGCAGGGTTACCATCAGAATCGGAATGTCTGGCGACTGTCTTCTGATTTCTTTCGCGGCATCCAAACCATTCATTTCAGGCATCTGGAAATCGAGCACGATTATATCGGGGGCAGTTTGCTGGGCTCTTTCGATCGCTTCTCGACCGTTGGTCGCCTCACTGCACACCCGCCAGGAGTTTTGTTGTTCCAAGAGAGTCCGCAGGCAGCGGCGCATAAGTCTGCTGTCGTCTACCAGAAGGATTCGGACGGGCGAGGTCTCCGGCCTGGCGTCCAGGAAAGACATACTAAACCGTACAATCGGGGACAACGGGCGTCTATACACCGCATCGCGTAGGCTGGCGCCGATTGTTGCCCCCTCATCCCTTTTCCTAACGGTTTCGGGGTAGTCCGGGAGCACTGGGAGAAAGGGGAGGGGCAAAATGCGTGCGCGTCTCTAATGGCGTGCATGTTCCTTTTGTTTTGTCATATCGAGTCCAAACTGGGGATGCTCATACGTGCCCGTAATATGGACGGGGACGACTTCGCCCTTTTTCTTTTTCTTGAAAAAGGGATCCAGGGCCTTGAGAAGAAACGACTTCATACCGGTTTCAGTCTTCGAAATCTTGCTGTCAACCCGGATTCTGCCATGCAAATCGACCTTCTCGTTCACCAGGTTGTACGTGCCATTTGCCCGCGCCTTGGCCCCGGGTATGCCGAATGAAAGGTCAGAGAATTTCGCGATTCCGCTCTCGAGCCCGACTTGCCCCTTCAGGTCGGTGAGCACGGTTTCGGCATCTTCCATTTTTTCGCCTCTGGCTCCAGCACTCAATTCGTTCACGTTTTTCTGTGTTTGCGGACTCGAGAAACTGCCATCGTCGACACCGAAGGTGCCCTCCATCTTTACTCGGTCGAGAAACGGTTGCTTCCCGGACGGAATCTCCACCTTGACTTTGAGCGCGACCTCTCCTGACATCGGGGAGTGAGGAGCCTTGACAAACAGACCCAGGATGTCTTCGATTCGTCCCTGCGGGGAGGCCAGATTGAGGAGTGCAATCTTCCCTTTTTGTCCTTTGATGCCCGCTACACTGCCTTCCACGACGAGGTTGGTTCGCCCGAAATGGGCATCCACGCGTTTCAGGAATGTGTCGCCGTGGATCGCATCAACGTAGGCGTCGAATTTGGTCACGAGATGGACTTTATGCCCACCCGACTTTACCGCGAAGTCGGGGACGTTGGTGGTGCCTGCGATGTCGATGTGCTGCAGCGCTCCACTGTACTTTCCGGTCGACGACAGCGTTCCCGCGATGCCCCCATAGACGCCAAGGTCCGCCTGCTTAAATGTGTATTCACCGGAAAACGGAGTTTCGCCGGGATTGCCCTTGGTCCAGGCTCCAAATTTGCCGTGCGTTACGATTTCACCTGGAGGTTCAGGGTTTTGCAGCGTTAACTGATAGTTGAGAGGCCTGCTCCACTGCACATCGCGAAGAACTGCGTCGTGCACGTCGAAGCGCAGGGGCTCCCGCTTTGGATCTTTTGCGGCGAACTCCACGACCGTTCCGTTGGCAACAATCTCCTCGACCACAAGCTGGGAGTGTTGCGTCGCAAAAGTGACATTGCTGCCAAAAGGCGGGATGAATACATGGCCACCTTCGACCCTGATGCGCGGAACATGGTTCGTGAGAATCCCCGAGTAGCTGCCTTCAATGGTTAACTTATCGATGGTGATCAGAGTCCACTGGTTCGGACCATGATGGAACTCGATGCCTTCCAGAACGCACCCCGGAAAAGGAAAATAAGTACGATGAGATTTACGGATGGTAACCGTGCTGTCGCTGGCTTCCGCCAGATCTTCGACCACCGCCTTCTCGGTGAAGGGCCAAATTCGGTT
>Ga0210406_10001939_pt1 | contig 24230 bp, 21 predicted proteins | sample IncBWC30MmetaG_FD_155454 | JGI IMG/M metagenome (GOLD analysis project Ga0210406, IMG submission 155454) | Forest soil microbial communities from Barre Woods Harvard Forest LTER site, Petersham, Massachusetts, United States - Inc-BW-C-30-M | ecosystem: Environmental > Terrestrial > Soil >...
GGCGCTTGAACTTTGTAGGCATTTCAACGGTCATTGACAAAGTACTGCAGCGGATCAATTCGTCTCCCGTCAAGACGCTGGGCGATGTTTTGGAGGCGGACGCTGCGGCCCGACGCCTGGCCATTACTTTTATCGAGCTTAGCGCTGGAGCCTCTGCATGAAGATTGTGGTTTTCCTTGCCGCGTTCCTGGTTGCGATCAGCATCTTGGTGGCGGTGCATGAATTCGGGCACTATTGGGTCGCGAAGAAACTCGGCTTCAAGGTACTGCGCTTCAGCATAGGCTTCGGAAAACCGCTGTTCACGCGAGTCGGCAAGGATCCGGACCGAACCGAATATTGCCTGGCTGCCATCCCTTTGGGCGGCTACGTCAAGCTCTTGGATGAGCGTGAGGGCGAAGTGGCTGCCGCGGAACTGCACCGCTCCTTCACGCGCCGTCCGATCTCCCACCGCATTGCCGTGCTCTTGGCGGGCCCTGCCATGAACTTGATATTCGCCTCGCTGCTGTACGCGGTGCTGGCCATGGTCGGGACTGAAACCGTCAAGCCGGTGGTCGGCCAAGTGCGCCTCGACAGTCCGGCCGCGGTGGCGGGGCTGCAGCGCGGAGATCAGATCGTGCGCGTCGGGCCGCGCAATGTCGCGGACACCGAAGAGCTGCAGATTGCCTTGATCCGTCAATTTACGGACGACGGGCTGCTTCCGCTGCGTGTGCGCCGCGACGGTGCGGAGCGATCCTTGACCTTGCGGGTTACCGAGGACCGGCGCGCGATGACCGAGCCGGGTAAGTTGCTACCGGGACTCGGCTTCGACCTGGCGACGTGGAACGCCGCCACCATGATCAATGCCGCGCCCGCCGACAGCGCGGGCGGGCGTGCAGGTTTGATGGCCGGTGATCGCGTGCTGGCCGTGGACGGTCAACCTGTCGCCAATGCAACCGAGTTCATTTCAATGGTGAGCGGAGCGGCGAATCGCGAGATTTCGGTTGAAGTCGAGCGCCACGGCGAGCGATTGCGTATCGTGGCGGCGGTTCCGCGCGTGCTGGATCAGGGCAGAGCGGTCGGAAGGCTGGGTATTTCGCTCAAAGAAGGACCTCCGGTCTGGCCGCCGGGTCTGGTCGAAGTCCATCGCTCGGGACCGATCGATGCGCTGGCGAGCGGTGTGAAGAAGACTTGGGAGATGTCCGCGCTGACCGTGCAAATGCTATGGCGCATGCTCACGGGGCAGGTGTCGCCGAAGAACATCAGCGGCGTCGTCAGCATCGCCGAGTTCGCCGGTATCAGCGCCTATCTGGGCATTACCGCGTACATGGCGTTCTTGGCGATTATCAGCGTGAGCCTGGGCGTGCTCAATTTGATGCCGGTGCCGCTGCTCGATGGCGGCCAGGTGGTTTATCAGGCGGTGGAAGCCATCAAGGGCAGCCCGATTTCCGAGCGCATGCAGTTGTTCGGCCAGCAGGTCGGCATTGCGTTGCTGGTGGTGTTGATGAGTCTGGCCTTCTATAACGATATATCAAGACATTTGAATTAAACGGGAAATCATGAGCAAACCGAAATTCCAGCCGCCCGAGCGGCGCTGCGCGCGCAGCCTCGCCCACCGAAATTGCACCCGGTCTTTGCCGCGTGCGGCTTGAATTTCGGGTAGCCTTGTTGGCGGCGCTGGCCGGCCAACCGCTGTGTACGGCTGTGCGGGCGCAAACGGCTCAAGATACATTCACCGTCGGCGATATCCGCATCGAAGGCTTGCAGCGAATCTCCGAAGGCACCGTATTCAACTACCTGCCCGTCAACATCGGCGATCATCTGGATGGCGCGCGCATCGGTGAAGCGATGCGTGCACTGTATGCGACCGGATTCTTCCGCGATGTCGAATTGCGCCGCGACGGCAACATTCTGCTGGTCGTGGTGGTCGAGCGGCCGTCGATCGCCAAGTTCGAGATCAAGGGCAACAAGGACATCAAAACCGAGGACTTGCAAAAGAGCCTGCGAAATGTGGGCCTCGCCACCGGCAAGACCTTCGATCGCTCGGTGCTCGATGAGGTGAAGCAGTACCTCACGGACCAATATTTCAGCCGCGGCAAGTATGCCGTGCGCGTCGATACCAAGATCACCGATCTGCCCGGCAACAAGGTGGATGTCATCGTCGACATCAAAGAGGGCAAGCGCGCCAAGATCGAACAGATCAACATCGTCGGCAACACGAAATTCAAGGAAACGGACATTCTGGGCAGCTTCGAGCTGAAGACGCCCAACTGGCTGTCCTGGTACAAGCAGGATGATCGCTACTCGCGCGAGTCGCTGACCGGCGACTTGGAAAAATTGCGTTCGTACTACATGGACAGGGGCTACGCGAATTTCCAGATCGATTCGACGCAGGTCGCGATTGCGCCCGAAAAAGACGATATGTACATCACCGTGAACGTCAGCGAGGGCGAAGTCTTCAAGGTGAGCGAAATCAAGATTGCGGGCACCATGGTTGTGCCCGAGGAGCAGCTGCGCCGCCTGCTGCTCATCAAGCCGGGTGACACCTATTCGCGCAAGCTGGTTACGTCCAGCCAGCAATTGATGAGTTATCGGTTGGGCGCCGACGGCTATGCCTTCGCCAAGATCGATCCGGTTCCGACTCCCGACAACGATAAAAAGACCGTGGCGCTGACATTTTTCATCGAGCCCGGGAATCGTGTCTACGTTCGCCATATCAATTTCAACAACACCACGGCCATCAACGATGAAACGCTGCGCCGCGAAATGCGCCAGCTGGAAGGCGGGTGGTTGTCGAATTCGGCCGTGGAACGTTCCAAGGAGCGGCTGCAGCGGCTGCCGTACGTGGAGAAGGTGGAATTCGAGAACAAGCCGGTCGCCGGAAGTGCGGATCTGGTGGATGTCGACTTCAACATAAAAGAGGGCCTGCCCGGCCAATTCGGCGGCGGCATCGGCTATTCCGAATCCCAGAAATTCAGCTTGAACGGCAATTTCGTCCACAGCAACTTCATGGGCACCGGCGATCGCATCGCGGTGGAAATCAACGCCGGCAAGTACAGCAAGTCCTATACGTTTGCGCACACGGATCCTTACACCACGATCGACGGGGTGTCCCGCACCACATCGGTGACGCTGCGCGACATCACGCAATTCGTCGCGGCGTCCTCGGCGTTCTCGACCAAGCAGATCACGGGTGCGGTGCAATGGTCCTATCCGATCAGCGAGTACCAGTTCTTGAGCGTCGGGACCTCCGTGAACAAGAACAGCCTGGTGGTCTCACAGGGCTACAGCGCGCAGCAGTCGGTCGACTGGGTCAAGCAAAACGGCAACACCTTCCAGCGTGATCTGACCGATACCAACGGCGACGGCGTGGTCAATTCGTTGGACAATCCCTACACCGTGTACGGCTCGAATTTCTACACCTACGAGCTGACGGGCGGCTGGTCCTACGAGGGCCGCAATCGGGCCCTGTTCCCCGACCGCGGCATGAAGGTGAGCCTGTCGGCCCGCTTCGCATTGCCGTTGAGCGATGTTCGGTACTACCAGACGAATTTCGATTTCATCAAGTACATTCCGCTATGGCGCAAGTTCCTGATTTCGGCCCAGGCATCGATCGACTACGCCTCGGCCCTGGGCAAAACCACCTCCTTGCCGCCATATCTCAACTACTTTGCGGGCGGTCCCGACAGCATCAGAGGCTTTCGAGAAAGCCGCCTGGGGCCCCGGGACAACATCGGCATCGGCAACCCCTACGGCGGAAACTTCCGCGTGGTCAACCGCTACGAGCTGATTTTCCCGGTCCCGGACAAGTGGAAGAGCGCGGCCCGCGTCAGCATGTTCTTCGATATCGGCAACGTGTTCCAGACGGGCAGCAAGGTGAAATTCCTCGGGGTCGATGACATAACGCCGGTCGATTACCACTTCAGTTATGCTAATCTAAAACAATCAACCGGCATTGCAGTGCAGTGGCTCGCGCCATTGGGCTTATTCCGTTTCTCCTACGGCATTCCATTGAATGCGTCTCAAGGCGACACAGTGCGATTCGGCGACGAGACGGAGCGTTTTCAATTTTCCATCGGTCAAGCGTTTTGACCGCTATTTGAGGTCTTAGATATCAACATGTCGACTTATCTTCGCAGCATCCCGTTCTTGGCATTGAGCCTGTGCGGATTCATGGTGTCGCAGCAAGCCAGTGCCGAAATCAAGATCGGCTACGTGGATTTCCAGAAGCTGATGACCGAGGCGCCGCAGGTAAAAAGTGCCATGCAAGCTTTGCAGAATGAGTTCGGGCCCCGTCAGCGTGAGTTGCTGGCCATGCAGAACGATCTGAAAGCGCGCGATGAGAAATTGGCGAAGGAAGGGGCGATCATGGCGGAAGCCGATCGCGCCAAGGCGGAAAAGGCACTGCGCGATCAGCAGCGTGAGTTTTCACGCAAGGGCGGGGAATTCCAGGACGATCTGTCGACGCGGAAAAATGAGGAGATCGGCAAGGTACAGCGCTACCTGCTCGAGGAGATTCGAACCTACTCGAGCGCGCAAGGCTTTGATCTGGTCCTGGGCGAGGGCGTGTTCTACAACAAGCCGCAGCTGGATATCACCGCCCAGGTCCTGGAAGTGTTGAAAACCAAGCCCGCAACCTTGCCGTCCGCGCCGAAGCCCGCGGCAGCGCCGGCCAAGCCTCCAGGCGCCAAGTAAGCGCTCACCGGATACCTACCGCACGTAAGGAGTGCCTGGGAGGCTAGGTGCAGGGAGAATTCAGTTTAGGGGAGCTCGCGGTCCGCTTCGGTCTCACGCTGCGCGGTGAGCCCAGCCTTACGGTGCGCAGCGTGGCGACCTTGTCGCACGCGAACACCGGTGCCTTGAGCTTTCTGGCGAACTCGCGCTACCGCAAGCAACTGGAGTCCACCCGGGCGACCGCCGTGCTGTTGAGTGCCGACGATGAATCCCATTGTCCGGTCGCCGCACTCATCGACCCCAACCCGTATCTGGCCTACGCGCGCATCGCGGCGCTCATGCACCCGCAGGCAAGCTCGGCGCCTGGTATCCACCCGAGCGCCGTGGTCGCCAAAGGTGCCCGGATTGCTGCTTCCGCAAGCATCGGACCGCTCGCCGTCATCGAGGATGAGGCGCAGATCGGCGAGCGGGTGCTGATCGGCCCGGCCTGTATCGTGCAGAAAAGGGCTTGCGTCGGGGCCGACTCGGCGCTGCTGTCGCGGGTCAATTTATACCCGGGCGTGACCTTGGGAAAGCGCTGCATCCTGCATGCCGGTGCCGTGATCGGCGCGGATGGATTCGGTTTCGCGCCCAACGCCGGGACTTGGGTGAAAGTGCCGCAAGTCGGCAGCGTGCGAATCGGCGACGATGTGGAAATCGGTGCGAACACCACCATCGATCGGGGTGCCATTGACGACACGGTTGTCGAGAATGGGGTCAAACTGGACAATCAGATCCAAGTAGGCCACAACGTGATCATCGGCGCCCACACGGCCATTGCTGCCTGCACCGGCATCTCGGGCAGCACCGTGATCGGCCAACGCTGCATGATTGGCGGAATGGTGGGATTTGCCGGCCATTTGACCATTGCCGATGATGTGGTGGTGACGGGGTGCAGCCTGGTGAGTGCATCGATCAGGAACGCCGGCAGCTATTCGAGCGGCATGCCGACCGTGGAAACGAGATTGTGGCGGCGAATGGTCGCGCACTTGAGGCGACTGGACACATAGGAGAGATAATGTCGGAGTCCGATAGATTGGATATCGAAGCGATCATGCGGCAATTGCCGCATCGGTATCCTTTCTTGTTGGTCGATCGGGTTTTGGAATGCGTCGCAGGACAGCACTGCGTGGCGCTGAAGAACGTGACGTTCAACGAACCGTTTTTCCCGGGGCATTTTCCGCACCGTCCGGTGATGCCGGGTGTTCTCATCATCGAGGCACTGGCTCAGGCCGCCGGGATCCTGGCGTTCAAGACCGCGAAGGTCGTGCCCGACATCAATACCCGCTTTTACTTTGTTGCCATCGATAACGCTCGCTTTCGCAAGCCGGTGGAACCGGGTGATCAGTTGATGTTGAGGGTTGCCTTGAAGCGGGCCTTCAAGGGGATCTGGAAGTTCCACTGCTCGGCGGAAGTCGACGGTAAAGAAGTGGCTTCCGCGGAAATCATGGTTGCTCCCGAGACGAAGCCGCCTAAACCCGCGGGAGTGACCGGATGATCGATTCGCGGGCGGTGATTTCGCCGCGAGCAGACATCGCCGTGGACGTTGAAATCGGACCCTTCACCGTGATCGGCGCCGATGTCGTCATCGGGCCCGGGACCTGGATCGGTCCGCACGCCGTCATCAACGGCCCCACGCGCATCGGTTCCAACAACAAGATTTTCCAGTTTGCCTCGCTCGGCGACGCGCCGCAGGACAAGAAATACAACGGCGAGCCGACGCGGCTCGAGATCGGCGACCGCAACGTATTTCGCGAGTCCGTCACGGTGAACCGCGGCACGACTCATGATGAAGGCGTGACGCGCATCGGCAACGACAATCTTCTCATGGCGTATTCGCATGTCGCCCATGACTGCCGGTTGGGCGACCAGATCGTGATGGCAAATTGCGCCACCCTCGGCGGTCATGTGGTGATCGGCGATTGGGTCACCATGGGCGGCCTGTCGGCCGTGCATCAGCACACCAAGGTCGGCGCGCATTGTTTCATCGCGCACAATGCCGCGGTGACGCGCGATGTTCCGCCCTATGTCATGGCGGTCGGCCGGCCGGCCGTACCGCACAGCGTCAACTCCATCGGCTTGCAGCGCCGCGGATTCACGCCGGAACAAATCCTGAACATTCGCCGCGCGTATCGGCTGCTATACCGTTCCGGTCTGAAATTGAAGGTGGCCTTGGAGGAGCTCGATAAAGTGGCCGCAACGCAGCCGGAAATCGGACCCTTCGTCGAATTCATCAAGCTTAGCTCGCGCAGCATCGTTCGCTAGCGTGACCGCGCCATCCTTGTCCAAGACGCTGCGGATAGGTCTGCTGGCGGGTGAAGCGTCGGGCGATACCTTGGGTGCCGATCTCATACACGCGCTGCGCCGGCGCGCCCCGGACACCCAGTTCTTCGGCGTCGCCGGGCCTAAAATGCAGGCGGCAGGATGTGAGAGCTGGGAGCCGGCGGAGTCGCTGGCTGTGATGGGGCTGTTCGACGTATTGCGTGATTTACCCAGGCTGGTACGGCTGCTGGCGCGCATCAAGCGCATGTTCCTGACGGCGCGGCCGGACGTTTTCATCGGCATCGATGCGCCGGATACCAACTTGAGACTGGCCCGCACCCTGCATGCGGCGGGAATTCCAACCGTGCAATACGTCAGTCCGCAGGTGTGGGCATGGAGGCAAGGACGCGCGCGCAGCATTCGAGAATCGGTGGACCTGGTGCTGTGCTTGTTGCCGTTCGAAAAACGCTTCTACGACGAGCACGGCATAGCCGCGGAATTCGTCGGCCATCCGCTGGCGGATGCCATTCCGGAAAATGTCGATCGCGACGCGGCGCGCCGCGCTCTGGGCCTGGACCTTGGGTCGAGTGTGGTCGCCTTGCTGCCGGGAAGCCGGCGCGGTGAGGTCGCCCGATTGGCGCCGGATTTCGCCGCCACTGCGCGCTGGCTGGCCGCACGGCGGCCGGAACTTGAATTCATTGCACCGATGGCGAGCGCGGCGACGCGGCAGATTTTTTCCCGCGTGCTCGAGCGCGACGCGCCCGCGATCGATGTGCGATTGATCGATGGTCAGGCAACCACCGCCTTGAGCGCCGCCAACGTCGTGCTGGTGGCGTCGGGCACTGCCAGCCTGGAGGCCGCGCTGTGCAAGCGCCCCATGGTCGTCGTCTACCGCCTGGGCGCCTTGAGCGGCTGGATGATCACCCGGCTGAATCTGGTCAAATCGAAGTTTTTTGCGCAACCGAATCTACTTGCGGATCAGCGCGTCGTCGGCGAATATTTTCAGGGCCAAATTGTCCCGGAGTCGATCGGAGCGGAGCTCTTGATGTGGCTTGACGATACCGAAAGGCGCGGCGCCTTGGAACGGGAGTTCTCGCGTATTCACGCCGATCTGCGCCGTGGCGCAGGGACGCGGGCGGCGCAGGCAATTCTTGAACTCTTGAGTGCGAGGAGCCAGGCTTCCAGCCGTGCGCCGGCAGGATCTTCCGAATGAGGCGGGTTGCCGGCATCGACGAGGCGGGTCGCGGTCCACTGGCCGGGCCGGTGGTGGCCGCGGCGGTGATCCTGAGGCCGCGTCGGCCCATCGACGGCGTCGCCGATTCCAAATCACTCAGCCCGGAGGAGCGCGCGCGCCTCAGTATCGCGATCAGACGCGATGCGCTGTGCTTCGGCATCGGCTGGGCCGACCACGCCGAGATCGATGCCTTGAACATTCTGCAGGCCACTTTCCTCGCGATGCGCCGCGCCTTGCTGGCCATGATCCTCACACCCGATCATGTGCTGGTGGACGGCAATCAGCTGCCCCATTTACATGGATTGGGCAAGGTGTTGACGGCTCGTGCCATCATTGACGGTGATGTCTCGGAGCCCGCGATCAGCGCCGCTTCGATCCTGGCGAAGACCGCTAGAGATAGTTATATGAATCAAATGGATACAATATATCCTGCATATGCTTTCGCAGCTCATAAGGGCTACGCGACGCCTGACCATCAGCGCCTCCTGACCCTGCACGGGCCCTGTCCCTTGCACCGCCGTTCCTTCGAGCCGGTGCGCCTGGCCTTGCGGTGTGAACCTTGACCAGGTTCGTTCATCTGCGGTTGCACACCGAATACTCGTTGGTCGACGGCATCGTGCGCGTACCGGATTTGATGGTGGCCGTCGCAGCCGCCGGCATGCCCGCAGTTGCCTTGACCGATCAAAGCAACCTGTTTGCCATGGTGAAGTTCTACAAAGAAGCGCAGGCCGCCGGGATCAAGCCGCTGATTGGAGTCGACGCTTGGATTCGGGAACCCGGGGAACGTGCAGCGCCTTCGCGCATCGTCTTTTTGTGTCAGAACCTGGTGGGATATCGGCATCTGACACAGCTGGTGACCCGCTCCTACCTCGAGGGGCAGCAGCGCGGTGCGCCCATGTTGGAGCGCAGCTGGATTACCGGCGAAGCGCTGCAAGGTCTGATCGTGCTCTCGGGCGGCGCGGAGGGCGACATCGGTAAGTGTCTCGCGCGCGGCCGCGACGACGAGGCGCAGCGTTGCCTCGAGCGTTGGCAGGCGTTGTGCGGCGATCGGTTTTATCTCGAGGTGCAGCGCACGGGCCGGGCAGGCGAGCAAGTCTGTGCCGAAGGGGCCATGGAGCTCGCGCGGTCTCGCGGTGTCGCCGCGGTCGCCACGAATGACGTGCGTTTCTTGGCGCGCGCCGAGTTCGAAGCGCATGAGGCGCGCGTTTGCATCCATGATGGTGCGCAGCTTGGGGATCCAAGCCGCGCGCGTCGCTACTCCGAGGAGCAGTACCTGAAGTCACCGGCTGAAATGGCCGGGCTTTTCAACGACGCCCCGGAACTGCTGGTCAATACGCTCGAGGTTGCCAAGCGATGTTCGCTGGAGATTCGCTTGGGCGCTTCCATGCTGCCGGCCTATCCCGTGCCGACCGGATCGAGCACCGAGGAATTCCTGCGCGAAGAGTCGAAGCGCGGCCTGCAAGCCCGCATCGCCGCGTCGCCGACGCTTTCCGCCGCCGCTGCAGCAGCAGCCGCCGGTTCAGCAGCGGCCGCCGGTTCAGCTGCGGGCGCCGGCTCAGCTGCGGGCGCCGACTCAGCTGCGGGCGCCGACTCAGCTGCGGGCGCCGGCTACGCGGCGCGCTTGGATCTTGAACTCGGCGTCATTTGCGCCATGGGATTCGCCGGCTACTTCTTGATCGTCGCGGATTTCATTCGTTGGGCACGCGAGAACGGTGTGCCGGTCGGACCCGGCCGCGGTTCCGGCGCGGGGTCCTTGGTGGCCTATGCGCTGGGCATCACCGATTTGGATCCCATCGAACACGATCTTCTGTTCGAGCGGTTCTTGAATCCCGAGCGCGTCTCGATGCCGGATTTCGACGTCGATTTCTGCATGGAAGGGCGCGATCGGGTCATTGAATACGTCGCCAACAAATACGGGCGGGAGCGCGTATCGCAGATCATCACCTACGGCACCTTGGCGGCCAAGGCCGTGGTGCGCGATGTGGGCCGCGTTCTGGGTCACCCGTACGGTTACGTCGACAAGATCGCCAAGCTGATTCCGTTGGAAATCGGCATGACGCTCGACAAGGCGCTGGAGCAGGAAGAGGAGCTCAGGCGGCTCTACGACAACGAGTCTGACGTTCACGATCTCATCGACCTCGCGCGCTCGCTCGAGGGTCTGGCGCGCAACGCCGGCACGCATGCCGGTGGCGTGGTCATCGCGCCCTCGGTGCTCACCGATTTCACGCCGCTGTACTGCGAAGAGGGCAGCAGCACGCCGGTGACGCAGTTCGACAAGGACGATGTCGAAGCCGCGGGCCTGGTCAAATTTGATTTTCTGGGGCTGCGGACCCTCACCATCATCGACTGGGTGGTGCGCGACATCAACGAGCAGCGCGCCGCAAGCGCTGAAGCGCCGCTGATCATGAGCGCCCTGGCGATGGACGACGCACCGACCTACGCGCTGCTCAAGAGCACCAAGACAACGGCGGTATTCCAGCTCGAATCGCGCGGCATGAAGGATTTGATTCGACGCCTGCAACCCGACCGCTTCGGCGATATCGTCGCGCTGGTTGCGCTGTTTCGGCCGGGCCCGCTGCAGTCCGGCATGGTCGAGGACTTCATCGCCCGCAAGCACGACACCACCGGCGCGACGATCGATTACCTGCATCCGGATCTCAAGCCGGTCCTGGAGGCAACCTACGGCGTGATCCTGTACCAGGAGCAGGTCATGCAAATCGCGCAGATATTGGCCGGCTACACCTTGGGCGGCGCCGATCTGCTGCGCCGGGCCATGGGCAAGAAAAAACCCGAGGAAATGGCCAAGCAGCGCTCGGTATTCGTCAGCGGCGCGGTGGCGCGCGGCGTCCGCGAGGCGCAGGCCACGCACATTTTCGATCTGATGGAAAAATTTGCCGGGTACGGATTCAATAAATCGCATTCAGCGGCATACGCCCTGTTGTCTTATCAGACGGCGTGGCTCAAGGCGCACTATCCGGCGGCATACATGGCGGCAGTGCTGTCCTCGGATATGGACAAAACCGACAAGGTGGTAACGCTCATCGACGAGTGCACCGGCATGGGGCTCAAAGTGCTGCCGCCCGATGTGAACGCCTCGGTGTATGCGTTCCGCGTTGCGGGTTCTGCAAGCATCCGCTACGGAATGGGCGCGATCAAAGGCGTAGGCGCTTCCGCGGTTGAAGCCATCATCGAGGAACGCAAAAAAAACGGCCCATTCGCGACTCTGCCGGATCTGTGCCGGCGCATCGATCTGCAGCGGGTGAACCGGCGCGTGTTCGAGGCATTGATCCGCTCCGGCAGTTTGGATCTGATCGGGCCCAACCGCGCATCACTGACCGCGGAACTCGACCGTGCGATGCATTTGGGAGAACAGAATTCTCGCGCCATCAGCGTGGGGCAGGTCGACCTGTTCGGATTGAGCGCTGCCGAGAATACGGTGGTGGCGGACTGGTCCGAGGCTGAGCGCCTGGCCGGCGAGCGCGAAACCTTGGGTCTGTTCTTGAGCGGACATCCCATTACGCCGTACGAGCCGGATTTGAAGTTTTTGGTGAGCGCGCGCCTGGCCGATGTCGGCGGGCCGAAACCGCCTGCGCCGCTGGAGGGCGCGCGCAACTGGTCCGCAGGCAAGCCCGCCACCGTGGCCGGTCTGGTTTTGGAAATCCGCCGCCGCCCCAATCGAGTGACCTTGATTTTGGACGACCGCAGTGCACGCCTCGAGGTCAGCTTGTATGAAGAGGTGTTTCAGCAGCATCGCGATATCATCGTCAAGGATGCCATCTTGATCATCGATGGTACGCTGCGCTTCGATGATTTCATCGAGGCTTGGCGCCTGCAGGCGAAGTCCTTGATGGATATCGACCGGGCGCGCGAGCGGTTCGCGCGCCGTCTGTGGCTGCGGTGGCCGGCCGAATTCGACGGTCCGCAGGGCATGAATCGCTTCGAGCAGATGCTGAAACCTTACCTCAGGGGTCCCTGCGGTGTCAGTGTGGCGGTCGCCCGGGAGGACTTCAGCGGCAAGGTCAATCTTTCCGACGCCTGGTCGGTGCGCCCGACGCGGGAACTTTTGGACCGGCTCTCGGCGCTTGTTGGGCGCGAGGGATGGTATTTAGTGTATGGTCCGCGAAATGACGTCCGCGGCGAGGAAACTAGCTCATGGCGATGAATTTTCTGGAATTTGAACAGCCGATCGCGGAGCTCGAGGCCAAGATCGAGGAACTCAAATTCATCGGCAGCGATGCCAGCGTCAATATCACCGAGGAGATCAAACGCCTGCAATCGAAGAGCAGGGCGCTTACCACCAGCATTTTCGCCAGCCTGACCCCCTGGCAGATCACTGAGCTCGCGCGACATCCGCAGCGACCCTATACGCTCGATTATGTCTCCATGATTTTCAGCGATTGGCAGGAGCTGCACGGCGATCGGATGTACAGCGATGACCTGGCGATCGTCGGCGGTCTGGCGCGGATCGATGGCATGCCGGTGATGCTGATCGGTCACCAGAAGGGGCGGGACACCAAGGAGCGGGTGCGGCGCAATTACGGCATGCCGAAGCCAGAAGGCTACCGCAAGGCGCTGCGGCTGATGAAAATGGCGGAGCGTTTCCGCATCCCCGTCGTTACCCTGATTGATACGCCGGGAGCCTATCCGGGCATTGGCTCCGAGGAGCGCGGCCAGAGTGAAGCGATCGCGCGCAACCTGTTCGAAATGTCCAACTTGGCCGCTCCGATCTTGAGCGTCGTCATCGGCGAGGGCGGATCCGGTGGCGCGCTTGCCATCGGCGTCTGCGACTATCTTGTAATGCTGCAGTTCAGCGTGTATTCGGTCATTACGCCGGAGGCCTGCGCGTCGATTTTGTGGAAGAGCACCGAGAAGAAAGAAATCGCTGCCGAAGCGATGGGCGGCACCGCGGAACGACTTTACAAGCTCGGGCTGGTCGATGAAGTCTTGAAGGAACCTCACGGCGGGGCGCATCGCGACCCCCAGTCGATGGCGGAAACGATGAAGCAGAGCATCGTCAAGAACCTGGCCGAACTGCGCAATCAACCGATCACACAGTTGCTTGACGCGCGGCAGGCGCGCTTGCGCGGCTTCGGTGCATTTCACGACGGCTAGACGCTCACGCGGAATGCTCAAGAAGGCTCCCAGGTGAGTTTTTCCGCGGCATCCTGGTACGCGGTGCTCGAGTCCTCCGTCCCTAAAGGCGCCCGCGGCCTCGTAGTGGCGTTGAGCGGCGGCGCGGATTCCGCCGCTTTGCTGAGCGTAATGGCGGCGCTGGGCGCCGGATTTCGCGGCTTGCCGCTGCGCGCGGTGCACATCGATCACGGCCTACAAGCGGCGGCCGCGGAATTTCGCGAAGCCTGCCTGAATCTCTGTGAGCACCTGGGCGTCCCCTTGGAACTGATCCGCGTCGACGTCCAATGCGAACCAGGCGTGTCGATCGAGGCTGCGGCGCGCGATGCGCGCTACGCGGCGCTCGCTGCGCAGCTTCAGCCGCTGGAATGCCTGCTGACGGCGCACCATCGCCAGGATCAGGCCGAAACCCTGTTGCTGCAGGCGTTGCGGGGAGCGGGCGTCAAGGGCATGTCGGCCATGCCGGTCTGCCGCGCTTTCGGTGCTGGATGGCATGTGCGTCCGGTGCTCGATGTGCCGCACCGCGAGCTGCTGCAATGGGGCGGGCACCTTGAGAGTCGTAAATCGATCGATCCCATGAACGAGGATTTGCGATTTGACCGCACTTACTTGCGAAAAGCGATCTGGCCTCTGATCGAGACGCGTTGGCCGGGGGCGGACATTGCCCTGTCGCGCAGCGCTCGGCATATGGCCGAGGCGCAAGAATTGCTGGATAAGGCAGCGGCGCCCGATGTAGCACGTCTGCGCGACGGCGACGCTCTGTCAGTGCCGGCTCTAAGAGCGCTGCCGCAAGCGAATCGCATAAATGCCATTCGGGCTTGGCTCAGCGAAGCGGGCGTCGAAGCGCCACCGACGGTGCGCCTTGCCGAGGCCTTGCGGCAAGTGTTCGACGCGGACGCCGATCACCAGCCGGCCATCGTGTGGGGCAATAAGGCTTTGCGCCGTTATCGGCAGCGGCTGTTCCTTACCGCGGCGGATTGCCCGCGCCTCGAAGAGGCGAGAGCTTGGGACACCGTCCTGGGATCCACGATCACGCTGGGCGCGAATCTCGGCAGCCTGACGTGGAGCGCGCAGAGCGGCGGAATAGCGGCGCACGCGTTGCCGCCGGCCGTGATCGTGCGACGGCGCGACGGCGGCGAAACACTCAGACCCGCCCGGACAGCCAGAACCCAGACCGTTCAGCACTTATGCCAGTCGCAGGGCGTGTTGCCGTGGATGCGGGATGCACTGCCTCTGGTGTTTGCCGGCGGGGAACTGATCGCCGTCGCCGATTTGTGGGTGGACGCACGCTGGTGCGCCGCGCCCGACGCGCCTGGGCTCAAGGTCGCGTGGAACAATGCGCCCATCTTGATCTAGGAGCACGTGCGCAATCGCCGCGTTCCACGCGGATGTTTCACGCAAATATCGCGCATATGCCCAAGGAGCGCTTGTTAGGATTGTCGAGATGGACGTGTTCTGGTAATCTGAACTCCCGTCGAATTCCCATTGTTCCCTTTGGCTTCGTTTGACCAGCTCGCTTCAAGTCTTACGCGGGCGACAAACGTTTTATCGGCGGTGGCTCATCATGAATCGATTCGTTTTCGTCACCGGCGGCGTGGTTTCCTCGCTGGGCAAAGGGATTGCGTCGGCTTCCCTTGGGGCAATATTGGAGGCCCGGGGCCTCAAAATCAGCATGGTCAAGCTGGATCCCTACATCAATGTGGATCCCGGCACCATGAGTCCTTTTCAGCACGGCGAGGTTTTCGTCACCGCCGACGGTACTGAGACTGACCTGGACTTGGGCCATTACGAGCGTTTCGTGCGCACGACCACCGGCCGCAACAGCAATTTCACTACCGGGAGAATTTACGAGCGCGTCATCGCGAAGGAACGGCGCGGCGATTACCTGGGTGCGACGGTGCAAGTCATTCCGCACATCACGGACGAGATCAAGCATCGGATTCGCATGGGCGCCGGCGATTCCGACGTCTGCATGGTGGAAATCGGTGGTACGGTGGGCGATATCGAATCGCTGCCGTTTCTCGAGGCCATCCGTCAGATGGGCGCGGAGCTCGGGCGCGATAAGGTGCTGTACATGCACTTGACGCTGGTTCCGATTCTGGGTGGTGCAGGTGAAATCAAAACCAAGCCCACGCAGCATTCGGTCAAGGAGCTGCGCGGCATCGGAATTCAACCCGACATCTTGTTGTGCCGTTGCTCGCAAAGCCTGCCCGATGAACAGCGCCGCAAAATCGCGCTGTTCACCAATGTCGAAGAACGGGCGGTGATCTCGGCCGTGGACTCCGACGACATTTACAAAATCCCGATGCTGCTGCACGAACAGGACCTGGACGACATCGTCGTCGATAAGCTGCGCTTGAATGCGCCGCCAACCGATCTTTCCGAATGGCGGTCGGTGGTGGCCGCCAAACAGAATCCCGAAGCGGTGGTCGACATCGGCATGGTCGGCAAGTATGTGCAAATTCGCGACTCCTATATTTCTTTGAATGAATCGCTGATGCACGGCGGCATAAAGACCCGTACGCGGGTGAATATTCACTATTTTGAATCGCAGGACATCGAACGCTCCGGCGCCGCCGCCCTGCAGAAAATGGACGCTATTTTGGTGCCGGGAGGATTCGGCGACCGCGGCATCGAAGGGAAGATTCAGGCGATTCGTTTTGCACGCGAAAACGGCATTCCCTATCTTGGCATTTGCCTCGGGATGCAGCTGGCCATCATCGAATATGCGCGCAACGTGCTGGCCCTCAAAGGCGCCAACAGCACCGAGTTCGACCGCGCCACGAATCATCCTGTGATCGCCTTGATTACCGAATGGCAGGATTTGGGGCGCGGTCAGCAGGTGCGCGATGAGAAATCGGAGTTGGGCGGCAGCATGCGGCTCGGCGCGCAGGAAGCAAAATTGAAGCCCGGTTCTCTGGCGCGCATCCTGTACGGCAAGGAATCGATTTTCGAGCGACATCGGCATCGCTATGAATTCAACAACCACTATCTCGATGAGTTGACTGCAGCCGGCATGAGCTTCTCCGGCTTCTCGGCGGATGGATTGGTTGAGTTCATTGAACTGCCCAGCCATCCCTGGTTCGTGGCCAGTCAGTTCCATCCCGAATTCACGTCGACGCCGCGCGATGGACACCCGCTATTCACGGGCTTCGTCAGGGCGGCGCGCGAATACCGCGCTTCTCTGCAACCCGGCCGCGCCACCGCATGAAACGTTAGCGCATGAAATTGACTTCCTTCGAGGTCGGGGCGGATCGCCCGTTCTTTTTGATTGCCGGACCCTGCGTCATCGAGAGCGAGAGCCTGGTGATCGACGTGGCCGGCCGCCTGAAGGAGATGACCACGGCGCTCAAAATCCCTTTCATCTTCAAGGCATCCTTCGACAAGGCCAATCGTTCCTCGCGATCGAGTTTTCGCGGTCCGGGTCTGCAAGAGGGCTTGAAGGCGTTGGGCAAGGTGCGCGAGCAAATCGGTGTGCCGGTCTTGACCGATGTGCATGAAGATACGCCGCTGGCCGAAGTCGCGGCGGTGGTGGATGTGCTGCAAACCCCGGCATTCCTTTGCCGTCAAACCAATTTCATTGTCGCGGCGTGCTCCCAGGGCAAACCGGTGAACATCAAGAAGGGGCAGTTCTTGTCGCCCTGGGAAATGCAGAACGTCGTGGACAAGGCACGCTCCACCGGCAATTCACAGATCTTGGTTTGCGAGCGCGGCTTCTCTTTTGGCTACAACAATCTGGTGTCCGACATGCGCTCCCTGGCGATCATGCGCGCCACCGGTTGTCCGGTGGTGTTCGACGCCACGCACTCGGTGCAGCTGCCCGGCGGCAAGGGCGACTCCTCGGGCGGTCAGCGAGAGTTCGTGCCGGTGCTGGCGCGTGCCGCGGTGGCGGCCGGCGTGTCAGGCATTTTCATGGAGACGCATCCCGATCCGGCCAAAGCGCTCTCGGACGGTCCGAACGCCTGGCCTTTGGATCGCATGAGGTCGCTGCTCACCACGCTGGCGGAATTGGACACTGCAGTAAAGAGAACGCCCTTTGAGGAATCATTGCTTTGACATCGGGGGAAATACCATGAGTCGAATCGTCGATGTTCGCGGCCGCCAAATCATGGATTCACGCGGCAATCCCACGGTCGAAGCAGACGTGGTGCTCGACTCGGGCACCGTGGGGCGCGCTGCGGTGCCTTCCGGCGCCTCGACCGGATCGCGCGAGGCCGTTGAGCTGCGCGACGGCGATATGAAGCGATTCGGCGGCAAAGGCGTGCTCAAGGCGGTCGGCGCCGTCAACGGTCCGCTGCGCGATTCCATGATGGGCGCGGACGTTCAAGATCAAGCCGCGCTGGATGCCAGGATGATCAAATTGGACGGCACCGAGAGCAAATCCAACTTGGGCGCGAATTCGATTTTGGCGGTGTCGCTGGCGGCGGCGAAGGCTGCCGCGATTGATCAAGGATTGCCGTTGTATCGGCATCTGGCGCGCAGCGGGGATTTGACGCTGCCCGTGCCGATGATGAACATCATCAATGGCGGAGCTCACGCGGACAACAGCGTCGACATCCAAGAGTTCATGATTCTGCCGATAGGTGCGCCCTCGTTCTCCGAGGCGGTGCGCTACGGTGCCGAAGTGTTTCATACGCTCAAAAAAGTGCTGCATGCCAAGGGGCTCAATACCGCCGTGGGCGATGAGGGCGGCTTCGCCCCCGACTTGCCGTCGAATGAAGCGGCGATCACCGTCATTTTGGAGGCCATCGACAAGGCCGGCTATCGAGCGGGTCGGGATATTTACCTGGGGTTGGATGTCGCCAGCACGGAATTCTTCAAGAACGGCGTCTACGACCTCGAGTCCGAGGGGCGCAAGTTCAGCTCAGCGGAGTTCACCGATTACCTCGCCGGCTTGGTCGCGAAGTATCCGATCGTCAGCATCGAAGATGGCATGAGCGAAGGCGATTGGGACGGCTGGGCGATCCTGACGCGCAGATTGGGAACGAAAGTGCAATTGGTGGGCGACGATTTGTTCGTGACGAACACCAAGATATTCGCCGAAGGCATTGCCAAGAAAGTCGCCAATGCGATTCTCATCAAGCCGAATCAAATCGGCACATTGACCGAAACCTTGGCCGCCATCGATATGGCATTCAAGGCCAAGTACGCCGCGGTGGTGTCGCATCGCTCGGGCGAGACGGAGGACGCAACGATCGCGGATCTCGCGGCGGCGACCACGGCGACGCAAATCAAAACCGGTTCGATGTCGCGCTCCGACCGAATGGCGAAATACAATCAGCTGCTGAGAATTGAAGGCGAGCTGGGCGCCAAGGCTGCTTACGCGGGAGCACGTGCCCTGTCGGTTCCAATTTCTTAAGAGTTCGTGCTAAGCTCCTGTCCCCATGAGGATTTTCGCGGCCCTACTGGCCATCACACTGATCTTGCTCCAGGGTCGCCTTTGGGTCTCCGATCGCGGCTTGCGTGAAGTGTCCGGGCTCCAGGCTGCGGTCAACGCGCAAAGAACGGCCAATCAGGGCCAAGTCGAGCGCAATCGACAGTTGAGCGCCGAAGTGGCCAATCTCAAAGGCGGTCTCACGGCGCTCGAAGAGCGAGCCCGCAGCGAACTGGGCATGGTTGCCTCCAGCGAAACTTTCTATCAAGTCGTGCGCGCGAACACGCCGGCCCCCGCCGCGCCGGCTACTCCCGTCACCGCCCGCGCGAAATGAATGTGCCGGCGGAGCGCCGCCTCTGGGCGATAGTTCCTGCGGCCGGCCGTGGCGAACGCTTCGTCTCGAGTCAGCCGCACAGCCTCCCCAAGCAGTACACCCCGCTCTTGGGCGGCACCGTGCTCGAGTGGTCACTGCGCGCGCTGTTGGCCGAGCCCCGCATACATGCCATCGTGGTCGTGCTCGCGGCCGGTGACAGTCATTGGCCGCAGGCCGCCGCGAAATTGAATTCGCCCAAGCTGTTGACCGCCATCGGCGGTGCCCAGCGGCAGGACTCGGTGATGAACGGTTTGGATTTTCTGTCCTCTCGAGCCGCCGCCGATGACTGGGTTCTGGTGCACGATGCAGCGCGTCCGTGTTTGAACTCCAGCGACATCGGGGCCCTGGCCGATGCGCTCGCATCGGATGTGGCGGGCGCCGTGCTCGCCGCGCCGATCGTCGACACGGTGAGGCGCGTGCTGCCGGGCGGCGTTGAAACCGTCGACCGCACCGGCCTGTGGCGTGCCTTGACGCCACAGGTGTTTGCATTCGCGCCATTGCGCCGGGCATTGCAGGACGCGGCTCGCGCCGGAGTAGCGGTGACCGATGAAGCCCAAGCCATGGAGCGGATCGGCATTCGCGCCGTCTTGGTCAGCGGCTCGCCGTTCAACATCAAGCTTACGCGCGCCGAGGATCTAGGCGTCGCGGCAGGCATTCTCAGAATGGGGGAGAGCAGTCACATGCGAGTCGGGCAAGGGATGGATGTACATGCCTTTGGGGAAGGCGATCACGTCGTGCTCGGGGGCGTGCGCATCGCGCACAGCCAAGGGGTCGTGGCGCATTCGGACGGCGACGTCGTCATTCATGCGCTGTGCGACGCGCTGCTCGGCGCCATGGGCGACGGCGACATCGGCCAGCATTTTCCCGACACCGACGCGCGCTATCGCGGCGCGGACAGCCGCGTGTTTCTGCGCGTGGTCGCCGAACGTATGAGGGCCGCGGGACGGCACCTGGTCAATGCCGACATCACCGTGCTCGCCGAGGCGCCGCGCGTCGCTGCGCATCGCAGCGCGATGGCAGCAAACCTCGCGCATGACTTGGGCGCACCGGTTCAGCTCATCAACATCAAGGCGACCACCACCGAGCGCTTGGGGTTCATCGGGCGCAAAGAAGGCTTGGCCGCCATGGCCTCGGTGCTGCTCGCCTGAAGCAAGCCGGCTCGCGGCCCGCGTTTTGAAGTCATCGCTTGCGCGACTTGGCCGGCTCAACCCGGTAGCTCAGCTCTTTGAGCCGGTCGCGCGCCTGATTGGATTCCACCCCCTGGGGGTATTTTTGCAAGAAGGCCTGCAACGAGGCCACCGATGCAGCGTTCTGGATTGCCGCCCAGTCTTGTGCACGCTGCAGCCCCGTCAGATAGTATCGGGCTTCCTCCGCATGTACGCCGCCGCCCTCAGTCTTGAGGTATGCGTTGTACGCCTCTTCGGTATTGGCGGCGCGTGCCGCGGTCCAGGCCTGCTCATCTTGAAGCGCGAGTATCCGTCCGCGGGCATTGCCGGCATGTTCATCGCCGCCGTGCCGCTCCAGAAATATTTGATACGCGGCCACAGTGTTGGCGGCCGTCGCCTTGCGCCAATCGCCTGCGGCCGTGTCGCAGGCGCTGAGCGCCGCGGCGAGAAACAGCACCGGCAGCAGCATGAATCGAATGTTCATCGGCGCCTCCTAAATTCGCTACGCGCGCAGCAGCACATAAACCGCGCCGGTGCCCCCGTCGATCGCCCGGGCCGAAATGAATGCAATGACGTCCATGTGCCGGCGCAGCCACAAATTCACCGCCGTCTTGAGCACCGGGCCGCGCGCTCCGGAGCGCGAGCCTTTGCCGTGGATGATGCGTACGCAGCGGCGGCCCGAATCACGACTGCGCGCAAGGAAATCGGCCAGCCGATCGCGTGCCACGGATTGGTTCAAGCCGTGAAGATCCAGTTCATCCTCGATGGGATACAATCCGCGCCGCAAACGGCGCATCACTTGGATGCGCACACCTGCACGATGAAACGACAGCGCGGCGCCGCCGGCAGCCGCCTCTTCGATGCCCGCGGCCTCGCCGCTTGGCGGCGTCGGGATCAGAGGCATCACATCGTCGAGATTTTCGACAGCCTCGGCTGTCCTGCGCACACGCGCTCGGGGTTTGGCTCTTGCAAGGCCTGCGGCCGCCGGCAGCTGAACCAGCGGTTTGACGTCGCGCACCGCGGCGCGAAACGCGCTTGCGTCAGCCGACATTTCCTGCTCGCTGCCCAGGTTGTTTATTCGCTTCTTACCCATGGTAACTTCAGTCGGCTATCGTGGTTTCCAGCGTTACAGTATAGTCCGCACGGCGACACCCGCCAGCGCGGCGCAGGCTGTTAAGTAGTGAAAATCCTTCTTTCAAATGACGACGGTTACCGCGCCGAGGGCCTGGCAGCGCTCGGCGAGGCGATCAAACCGCTGGGCGCCGTTACCATCGTGGCACCTGATCGCAATCGAAGCGGAGCGAGTAATTCATTGACTCTCGATGTGCCGGTGCGAGCCGTGCGCTATGAAGCGGATGCCTACTATGTCAACGGCACGCCGACCGACTGCGTACATTTGGCGATCTCCGGTTTGTTCGATTTCGAGCATGACATCGTGGTGTCGGGTGTGAATGACGGGGCAAATCTCGGCGATGACACGCTGTATTCGGGCACGGTGGCTGCCGCCATCGAAGGTCGATTCCTGGGTCTGCCGGCAATCGCCGTGTCGCTGTGCCTCACACCGGACAGCCCGCGCAATTTTGCCAGCGCGGCGCAAGTAGCCGCGCAGCTGGTGCGACGCATGGCGCAACGGCCTCTGCAGGGCTTCGAGGAGGGTCCGATCATCCTCAATGTGAATGTCCCGGACCTGCCCGAAGGACAATTGCGCGGCATCAAGGTGACCCGGTTGGGAAACCGGCATCGCGCCAAGCCCATCGTCAAGGCGAAGGATCCTCGCGGCCGCGACGTCTATTGGGTGGGGAATGCAGGCGCAGGCCAGGACGCAGGACCCGGCACGGATTTTCATGCGGTGGCGGAAGGTTACGCGTCCATTACTCCGCTGCAGATCGATTTGACGCGGCATCCGGCGGTGCCGGATCTCAAGAGATGGCTCGAGCTTGACTAATTTTATGGAAGGTCCACGCCTCAGCGGTATCGGCATGACCTCGGCGCGCACCCGCGAGCGGCTGGTCCAGCGGCTGCAGGAGCAGGGGATTGCCGATCAGCGGGTGCTCGACCGGATCCGCAACGTGCCGCGGCATCTGTTCATGGATGAGGCATTGGCCAGCCGCGCCTATGAGGACACGGCATTGCCCATCGGATTCGGTCAGACCATATCGCAGCCCTTTGTGGTGGCCCGGATGACCGAGGCGTTGCTCGAGGCGGGAGAAGTACCGAGGGTGCTGGAGATCGGAACGGGCTGTGGCTACCAGACCGCGGTGTTGTCGCCGTTGGTGAAGGAAATCTACACCATCGAGCGAATCGCTCCTCTGCTCGGAAGGGCGCGACGCACTTTGCGTGAACTGCGGATTCGCAACGTCAATTTCCGTCACGACGATGGAAACATCGGCTGGGCGGCGCGCGCACCTTTCGATGGTATTTTACTGACGGCGGCACCGCATGCCGTTCCTCAGGCATTGTTCGATCAGCTGAAGCCCGGCGGGCGCCTGATCGCGCCCGTGGGACCCGAGGGGCGGCAGGAACTGTTCCGCTACACCAAGGGTGAAACCCGCATTGATCGCCAGTCGCTCGGCGCGGTCAGCTTTGTCCCCCTGGTCTCGGGATTGCAGCGTTAGGCGAAGGTCGCAGGCCATTGCGCTGTCAGCGGTCGATCTGCGCGCTGTGCCTCTATTGCTTGCTGCTGGGCGGCTGCGCGGATACCGTCGGGCAGCGCAATGTTTACATCGTGCGGCCGCAGGACACGGTGTACAGCATTGCATGGCGCTACGGCGTGGACTTTCGCGACTTGGCGCGATGGAATCACATCGGTCCTGATTTCCGTATCACCATCGGTCAGACGCTCATTCTCACGCCCGACGCTGCCGCACCGGCGGGCGAAAAGCCCAAACCTTCACCCAGCTCCCAACATTCACCCAACCCTCAACATTCACCCAACCCTCAACATTCACCGTCGACCGCGTCGTCGCCCATGGCATCGGGACTCTCGTGGACGTGGCCGACGGATCGAACATCGGCGCCGCAGCCTGTGCCAGGCGGTGGAATTCTTTTGCCGGGAAGCCTGGGTCAGGACATTCGTGCCGCGGCATCCGGTCGAGTGGTTTACAGCGGCAGCGGTATTCGCGCCTACGGGAATTTGATCATCATCAAGCACGGAGAGAATCTACTTTCTGCCTATGCGCACACCCGCGAGTCCTTGGTGCACGAGGGGCAGGAAGTGCTGCTTGGGCAAGTCATCGCGCACATGGGAGAGGGCGGGCCGCAAAAGCCCGTGCTGTACTTCGAGATTCGCCGCAACGGCAGACCGGTCGACCCGTTGGGCTTGCTACCTAGAACGAAGTGATTTCTATGTTAGACGTGTAAGTTATTGAAATATATTGATATGAGAAGTTTATTTAACTTTGTCGGGGACTTGCGACAGTTTAGCCCATATGTTTTACTTCGATCCGTCGGGAAGATCCATTGCGGGGCGCTAGGCTTACACGGTTACTCGAAAAACAACAACAAGATCAATTAGAAGAAGAATATTTCTCGATAATGGTTTGGTTGTGTATTCTGCTTATCGCCCTGCTATTTTTTCGCTTCTCTTTACGCCAGCAGCATCGCTGCCACGCGTCTCTGTTCACCCACCAAGACGTTGAATGTGCGGCAGGCCGCACCCGTATCCATGACCTCAAAACCAATGCCTGCGCGTAAGAACTGCGCGCCGAAGGAGGGCGCGGGAAAGATTTGCCGCGCGCCCGTTCCCAACAACACCAGCTCCGGCTCGAGGGCGAGGATGCGCGACGCATCAATGGCAATGAGGTCATCGAGATTCTGAATGTTCGGCTCGGCAATCACCGTTGATGCGCTCAGAATCACCGCGCCACGATAGATATTTTCGTTGACGCGCAGCTCACCGCCGCCGTGGGCGCGGATGAGATTGATGCCCGGGTTTGACTCCTGAGTGAACCGCATGCGCTTAAGATACCCAAAGTTTTGCCGGAGCGTTCGTGTCCAGCCAGT
>Ga0210406_10001942_pt1 | contig 24214 bp, 51 predicted proteins | sample IncBWC30MmetaG_FD_155454 | JGI IMG/M metagenome (GOLD analysis project Ga0210406, IMG submission 155454) | Forest soil microbial communities from Barre Woods Harvard Forest LTER site, Petersham, Massachusetts, United States - Inc-BW-C-30-M | ecosystem: Environmental > Terrestrial > Soil >...
ACTTCTCACGAAAATATCAAAAAGATTCAAGAATATTTAGAATCAAATGAATTAGAAATATCATTTGATATAGAATTTGTCCTACAAATATACAAAAATGTATTGCTGTCGGACTTTAAAATTTCTGATAGTTTATCTTTAGTTGATAGGTGTCTTATCACAAAGAGACAATATAAATTTATTGTTATGGATTTATTGAAAATCTTATACATCAGGAATGGTTACTCAGCTAAAAATATAAAACAAGGATTTGTATATGCGATAACAAATCCGAGTTGGGCAGAATATGTAAAAATTGGATCTACAATTGATGTAGATGATAGATTAAATTCATATCAAACATCATCTCCGTTAAGAGACTATGAATTAAAAACAGACGTGTTTGTTTTAAACAGATTAGAATTTGAAAAATCCTTGCATAATAAATTTATTTGTAATGGTGAATGGGCTAAGGCTGATTTAAAATCTGTTTTACAAGAATTTAAAATAGTTGAGGATGCATTTGATAAGCAAATTGAGGATTTTTGTCGCAATGAAATTAAAGACAAATTAAGTAAATCACATGTAGTTTTATCTCAATCTAATAATAAAAGAAAATTAGTTAAACTTTGGTCAATATCAAAACATCTTTCTTGTAAAGAAAAGCAAGAAATCGAAAATATTTCTGATTATGTTGTGAAAAACAAAGCATGGTCATTTCAATTTAAAGATAACGATAAAATAGTTTATCTATGCAAAAAGTTTAATTTAAAGGGTGAAATTTACTCTGATAGAGTAAATCTTCAATTTGTTTAACGCCGCAATAGCTCAGTTGGTAGAGCAACTGATTAGGGAGTGCCTTCTAACGAGGACATTGCAATAATCAGTAGGTCCCGGATTCGAATTCTGGTTGCGGCACCAAAGTTTGGACACAAGAATGAAACGAATTTATGGATTCTATGCTATAATAGCAGTTGTGTTTCTATTTTGGATTCATCATGAATTAACTGAATCAAGATTTTACGCTTTTTCTATAGGTTGTGAAGATTATCTCCCAGGAGATCAATGTCATAAACTTGCAGAAAAATATATTAACGAAAACCCAACTTGGGGGATTAAAGAATGAAGATTCAAGTTCAGACACACAGTAAAGATGAAGTATCAAAATATACGAGTTATATTTCGAATGTTATTCCAGCAGTAGGTCATACACTTAAAGTTGGTGAGCACTATTACACAGTAACATCAGTAACTTGGTTTGTTCCATCAATGGATGAAGTAGTAGACCAAGTTCATGTTTCTGCTGAAAAGCAACAATAACTCAACGCCTCGTTCGTCTAATGGCAGGGCCGTGCATTTACACTGCACAGACGGCAGTTCGATTCTGTCACGAGGTACCAAATAATAGTAATCCGCAAGGATCAAAATGTTTAAAATCTCAGTATCAGGGGCAGACATGCCTTTAGTGTATTCAAGAGCTAGTGTTCCGTTACATGGTGATACGCTCAATATTAATGGAGTAAATTATTCTGTTAATGAAGTCATGCATCAAAACAAATTTGAGCATGATCGTGAATTAATTTCAATTGTTGTAGCAAAGATTTAAAATCATGTTCAAACAAAAACATGTTTTACAAGACTTAACACCTGGACTTGGCGGATATCATGGGAAACCAATAAATCTGCCACCATTGAAGACTTTAGGTTACAAGCATCTAGAAAAGGTAATAAATGCATTTGATAATTTACCTCAATCTGCTAAAATGATTGTTTCGATGGATGAAATCTTCATGACTACGATTGAAGAAGCTAGGAAATTGTTAGAAGAATAAGAAGTTTGGATAAACAAGTAGTTGACGAAGTTGGATAGTTCAGCTATAATTATCAGATAGTAAAGAATTAGTTGTTCAGAAGCAGTATGCTGAATGACAAAAGGTTTATCGCATAGGATGGGAGCGTCAGCAATGGCGTGATAGGCAGGGGATGAAACTTAACCTGCGCCGTGTCAAAAGCGGAAGAAATCTATGCAAGCCTAGCCTGCCATAGTGATATGGTTGTCATCTATAAGACGGGTGGCAATAACAGGAAAGTAAGTGTTGTGGCTTAACTGATAGCTTAGGCGCCGAAAGGGAACGCTAGTTATTGGAGATCAGCTGGTAACTGACTCACAACAAAACCAACTTACGTGCTGGTATAGGAATAGGTAGTGTGGTTTGTCTGAGCCTCATAAGCTAGGGCTACCATGCAGCGCAAATGGAATCGGGGTGTCGGCATTCAAGTAAGTCCTACATTCCTGAAATCGTGAAGCGCGAACACATGCCTCATGAAGGAAGTGTTAAGTCGCGGAGTGTATGTTGAGTCTCAAAAGGATTTGACGCATTGGGTTCGCTCGCGGCAGTTTCTTGCAAATGTATCGCCTAATGGTAAGGCATCTTTCTATTAAAAAGACTACTGTTGGTTCAATTCCAACTACAAATAAAATGCAAAGTCGGACCCGTAAGTGTGTGAAAATGGCTTAATTCCCCACTCGCAAGAGAATGGGGACGCTCGAAACTCGCAAGGTCTAGAGTGTTTATTGGAGTTCGCATGTAGGGTGTAGCAGCCCGAACAGCCCGCAAGGTTGGCAGTAGAACAAGAATAGAGTAGCATACTTAGACGTTTGAAATGCCACAAACTGAAAAAGGCAGCCATGTCGATATACTCTCTTTGAGGGAGTGGATAAGAATAGAACTTTCTGGAGTAGCATCTGGGGAGATAATGATTCTAAAGTGTCGATACAAATCCATATAATCTCAGTGGTTTAAAAACTAAAACGCCCGTTTATTAACCGAAAGGATGTCGCGGGCGTTTTGCATTTCTACCAAACAACTTGCATTCATGTTGAATGTAACGTATCATTGAACTTCCTGTACCTAAATACAACTTTAAATGAATCCAACTAATCCGCTTTTTAACACCGAAATTGTAACGACTGGTAAGGTCGATTATGCTTTGATTACGCCTGAACATTTCAGAGAAGCACTAGATTATTTTCTAGAAATTTCATATGATGAACACGAAGAAGATATGAATGACCCTGAAATTTCATATCATAAGCTTTTCGAAGAAAAATATTCATATAGTGCGCACCTAGGTGAAATTTGGGGAATCCTCGATATTCTTCTTGGTGTTCGTGATTCAGCAGAATTGCGCGCGGTATATGAAGAATTCTTGCCAAAGATTCAAAAATTCTATTACGAAACATCGCAAAAAGATACTCGCCCATATGAGCATTTTATGAAGTTTCTTGAATCAGAAGAAGCGGAAAATTTGTCAGAAATTAAATACCGACAAGTCAATAAAGTAATGCGGGCCTACATTGATCGCGGTATTGAATTGTCTGATGAAGAAAAAGAAAAGCTACAAGCCGTAGATGAAAAACTTGCATCTTTGTGTAATACATTTAGCAAAAACTGCAATGAATCAGATAATACAAAAGTATTGACATTTCAATTAGACGAGCTTGATGGACTCAATGAAACACAATTGAACAAAGCACGAGAATTGGCAGAACAAGCAGGTGAGCAGGGGTATCGATTTACATTGTCAGATGGCAATATGTTTGACATTTTGACCTACTGTGAAAACGAACATACGCGAAAAACTGTTTATAATTTCACGAATGATTCAGCAAAACATGGCGAATTTGACAACAAGCAAATTGTTCATGATATTGCAAAAGCAAAACAAGAACGCGCAAAGATTTTAGGCTATAAAAATTTCGCATCGTTTAATCTCAAAGATAAAATGGCTAAAGACCAAAATCGAGTGCTTGATTTTGTAAATGATTTGGGCAATAAAGCAATCTTTGCTGCAAAATCAGATCGGAAACTTGTTGAACAATATGGTGAAAAGTTGCTCAACAAACCAAAGCTTAATTTTTGGGATAGAGGATATGTTGCCAATATCTATGAGAAAGAAAAGTTCTCGATTGACCATCTGAAAATTCAAAAATATTTTACGTTCGACACTGCATTGAATGGTCTGTTTAGTATTCTTGGTGATATGTTTAATCTATCTTTTAAAGATTCTATCGCTGCAGGAAATTCAACTGAAGAAGAAAAATGGCACCCAGACGTTATAATTTATGATGTTTATGAAGGTGATGAATACATTGGCAAATTGATTACTGATTTCTTTAAGAGAGCAAATAAATCTGATGGCGCTTGGATGAATCCAATTCATACCTATCATAAATTTGATGATGGTACGGAAGATCCTACTGTAGCCCATATTGTTTGCAACTTCCCAAAATCAGCGCAGGGCAAGCCACAAACTATCAGTCACTATAATTTGACTACATTGTTTCATGAGTTTGGGCATGGTGTGCATGAATTATTGAGTAAGGTTGAAAAAGGTTCTCTAGGTGGATCACACGTCCAATGGGATGGCGTTGAATTGCCATCACAATTTATGGAAAATTTCTGCTGGGATTACGATTATCTTCTTCGTCTTACTGCACATGAAACAACTAGTGAAGTTCTTCCTAAGGATTTATTTGACAAGATGTATGCAGCAAAGAATTACGGTGCAGCAGGTAGCATGATTCGTCAAGTAGTGCTATCTGAAATGGATATGCTTACTTATACCCAAGAAGGCGAAGTTCGTTCTCCGATGGATATCGAACAAGAGATTAGAATGAAATGGGCAACTGGCGAACAAGATCCAGACCATACTATGATGCAAGAATTTGGCCATATCTTTTGTGGTGGATATTCAGCAGGTTACTACAGCTACAAATGGGCAGAAGTATTGTCTGCTGATGCATACGCTGCTGTAAAGAAAGAGCCTACATTGATTCAGAAGTATAAAACTGAAATTTTAGAGACTGGCAATAGCCGAGACATGATGGACAACTTTGTTGCATTCCTGGGTCGCGAACCATCTGTTGATGCATTGCTTATTGATTGTGGTTTAATTCAAGGAGAATAAAATGCACGTTTATCTATGGACACAATTTATTTTGTTTGTAATTGCATCTATTGGTATGATTGCAAAATATAGAAAATTCGGTGGCGGAAGCAATCTATTTACATTGGTTGCGAATATCGGAATGCTCATTTGGACAGCAATCTTAATTTGGAGCTAACATGGAAGTAATTGGTGTTGCAATTATCGTTATAGGAATCCTCTTTGGTATATGGGGCCTTTACTTACTCAAATAAGGAAATGTTATGGAAAAGATTATGCAAGTAACCACCTCGTTGCCTACTGGACGAGTTATTCATACAAAAGAACTAACACTAGATCAATTTACAGTAGAACACGTCATTGAATTTGGTGAGCGTGCGGATTATAATGTATCTAGTCCGAATGTAGTGGAATTTATTAAAACTCTTACTCCTGGAAATCATCGGTCGGTAGAGAAAGTGAATGAAAGTTTAATTGTTCGTTATATGGATCATTATCCTCAATATTACTATAAGAAATGATTAAGTATCATTGGGAATTGAAGGATGGTGGGCAGATTCTCTTGGAGAAAGACCCTGCTCCGTTAAAAGGATATCCAAATTCATATCAATTAAGGTATAAGACGAGTGAGTTTGATGCAGGCATAGATTTCAATTTTGATATTCATCAACCGTTTGAAACACGATTTGCATATCGAGCGTTGTGCGAGTTGATGGTTGAGTGTGACCACAATTCATTGGACGTCATAATAAATGAAGCAAACGTATTAGTAGAATTAGGTAGAAATGCATGAATCATTACAAACGAGGGCATGAAGTTTCAGCAGATATAGTCATTCAATATATCTTAGAAAATGAGAAATTGCCATTAAAAGAAAAAAGAAAGAAATTTACTGATGGCGACTTTAGTGCAAAGATACAATCCCTAAGATTAAGAACATTTGCATTGAAGGGGTTGAAGTGTGCTAGGTGCGAAAGAGTTGGATCTTTTTTCGCATTTGAAGTAGCAGAAAAATCCCATCCTAATACGAACTGGCATTTAAATTTGTATTCGATTGATGAATACGGTCAAGAAATGATGATGACGATGGACCATATCCATCCAAAGTCAAAAGGCGGACTTAATAGTTTGAGCAACACACAAACATTATGCTCAAGATGTAATTTTTTAAAAGCAGATAAAATATAATGGCAAATATTAAACCATGCCCGTTTTGCGGATCTACTGCGAGTCTAGAAGTAGATAAACTAAAGTGGTGGGTTCAATGTGATGATTTAGAGAATTGTTCTGTGACTGATGGTTGCCTTTATGACAGCCCTATAGAAGCAGAAACACGTTGGAACAGAAGGCCTACAATTAACTTAAAGGAAAATGAAAAATGATTGACAGAGAACAGATTGAAAAAGATATTCGTGCTGAAGTAGAAGGCACTTCAGTGTCGAATGAGTATGTTGTATATCTTACAAATGATAGCGGCACATCTTTAGTCACCTTTAAGGGTGATTTAGATGCAGGAATTAAAAACTTTTTGTCACAAATTGATGATAATGGCATGGTGATTGATACAACTTACACTCATGCCAATATTGGTTCAGTAGAAGAATTTGCAGCTATTTCTTCACACGTTAGCTAAAAGCCTGTTTAGTTCCCAAGACCAATCTCTCTTAGCTTCGCTATTGGCAGCACGTATGTTTTCTCGATTAATGCAGAAGTATGGTGTAACAAAACCATACAACCAAGCACGTTTCATCTTAGCTGCAATATCATCTGAGTTATTTGGGTCTGCATGAAATATACCTGAAACTAAATTAATTTGATCACTAGTTACCACAGGAATACATCTAGAAATCATATCGGCTGCAACGATGTTGTATGTTTCGCTGTAGCTGACTTGAAGTCCAATATCTATTTGCTCAATATTATCTAAAAATTGATCATGTGGCACCCAAGCATGCTCAACCAACTCATGTTGCAAATGTGAAAACATCAAACGGAGATTCTTTAGCACTTGATCGCCTTTGTTTTCTAGACGTGTAGCATTGATATGGAATCGCAATTTTTTGCCTACGCTATTTGCAAACTTAATTGCAGCAGTTGCCTGAATCAATTGATTCTTGAGAGGTCTAACAGCCCCAAAACATGCAACATCAATAACATCTTTATCTTTTCTAGACCAACGATCAATTTTCTTAAATTTATCGTCAATAGGATAATAGTTTGGAAGATACGGACATTTTAATGATAATTCATCTTCAGACATATTAGGATATGCAGTTTGAATTAGTTGTCGAATTTCTTCATTAGTATCTAGCGCATTTGAGCTAACAAACACATTTGGGTGCGCCGCATATTTCAAAATCCAATCCATAGCGATACCTTCATTTGCTAAAAATGGTAATCTAGAATGATTTCTAATAATCCATTTTACCTTAGGATGTAACTGTGTCAATATGTCAAATTTTTCTGGGACACACCAGAATGCTTCGATTATGACGATATCTGGATTAAATCTTGTAACTTCTCTGTCAATGCAATTATTGTCTATAACATGAACGATTTCTGCATCGTATCCTAATGTTTTTAACATATCACAAACAAAACTAGCTGAATTGAATAATCCAGAATGAAGAATATTGTAGCCACCGCAGCTATAATCATCTTCACCTAAATAATATTCTTCTCGTTTCTTTAAAATAAATTGAATTTTGGCCACTGTACTCTCCGGGGTTGGTTGTCCAAAGCTATTTATGAATGACTAACTTTTATGATAGAAAAATCTAATTTCGGCTTTTGGTCAGTTACTTTTGGCCCCTTACAAGATTCTAGGAACCGACGGGAAATACAAAAATGGGCGCGAAAAAACTGCAAACAGAAATTCTCTGTTGATGTGACTTGCATCGCAGGCATAGCAAATGAGTTTTGGACGTTTGATGACGAAAAAGAAGCCTTTACTTTTTATCTCAAATGGGGTCATTTGTAATTTGGGTATGTTACAATTAGAAACAACTTGCAATATTTTGTTACAGACTGTATAATAGCTTTATCAAATGTGAAATGACTTCGGGGGCGTAGTGTCATTTCATTCCTCTCTTTACGCCAAAAACTTCAATTAAGGAAATAAAAATGATTAAGACTCTTATGGTCAGTGTAGCCGCTTTGGCGTTCGCAAGTGCAGCTTTTGCACACAGCGTATCTGGTGCAGGTGCAGTAGTAACTTCGCAATCTGGTGCTAGTTCTAACTTGAATGTTAGCACAAACGGCACTGGTTCTGTTTTGGCTGGTGTCGGTACGTTCAGTGCAGGCAAATCTACAGCACAAACGACTACTGGTAACAAGGGCGCGACTGTTACTACAACGTCGGGCACAGTTACTCTTGGCGCTGCTGGTCAGACTCACACTGGTTCTGGTAAGGCAAACACCAGTGGTTCTGCTGGCTCTAACACTAGTGCAAATGCAGGTGCTGGTTTTGTTAGTTTCAACGGCTTTGGTCGATAAACAAAAGTAGTTATCTAAATCAAAACAGACAGCAGAGGCCGTCTGTTTTCTAGGAGCAATAAAAAATGAAAAAGCTTCTCTTAGTTTCGGGGATTCTCGCGTTTGCATCAATCACAGCAAATGCACAATCAGCAGCAGGTATTGCTGTTTCAGCAGCAACTCAAGGAACGCAAGTTCAAGTTCAAAACGCATTAAATCTTCCAACCCAACCAAGCAATACTACTACAACGGTTCGTGGTGTAACGACTTCGCTCATGTCACCGACGGTCTATGCACCTGCACTTACGTCTGGTATGACTACTTGTACGGGATCCACTTCTTCAGCAGTTACAACTCCGATTGGTGGCGGAACTCATGCAAATACTACGACACAATGGGGTTGTGAGCGGCGGGATGATGCAAGTGCTGCACATGGTATTGGTCGTGACGATGTTGCGAACAACATTATGTGTGAATCAAAGCTGTACAATCGTGCTGCAAAATATACTGGTCAGCCATGTGATCCACGTATTCTAATTCAGAATGATGAAACTGGTCGTTTTTCTGATGAAGAAGATAAGGTTTATGCTGTAGCAAAAACAAAGTAAGTATCAATCTAAATGTTCTAATAGAACGTCAATAAATATCTGAAACAGGATATATTGTGCGTCTATTAGAACATTTTGTTAATTTAACAAATCCAAAAGAAAAATTGCGGTATGGTAATGAAGTGTGGCAAATACTTCAAAAAAGCTATGAAAAACTTGGTGGCTTCAAAACCGCAGATTCATTGGAAGATTTAATTCGTGATAGCGGATTATGGAAGTTGAGCCGGCGCGATGGACGAATTACTGCTGTGGCTGTATATAAAGATTCTTATGGAAGAAAATCGGTTGCATCAGGGACGGACGGAACATCCCAAGGCAAGCATGATTATTTCCTTATCAAAAATGAAGATATAAAATTTAAACGTGCTTGGGCTGAAGTGAGTGGTCCAGTAGAAAAAATAATGCAAAAGTCTGGTGCAAAAGCACTCCCGAATAAATTTGCAGCATTGCTAACTGGCAAAGAAATTTTGGGACTCAATTCAGATGGATTTCATTATACTCGAAACATCGGCGGACACCCACATGAAAAAATCATATACGGATACGTCAATCTCTCAGATAGAGACCTAAAAAAATTCAGTTCAATAGGCATTACGATGCATGATTTGGACACAATTCGAGGAAAATAATGTTTGCCCTAGACAATTTTTCGTGATATACTTAATCGTAATGAGGAATATATGGCAACAATCATTTATTTTCATGGATGGGGAAGTATCGGAGATTCAATTAAAAGCAGATCATTGAAATCTGAATTTAAATCCCACACCGTAATTGCACCTGATTTACCAGTTAATCCAGTTGAAGCAGAAAAATTAATTGATGAATTAGTGTCTAATTGCACAGATTATCCATTATTAATGGTTGGGACGAGTTTAGGTGGATTTTATGCGAATTATTTCGCTCATAAATTTCATGTGCCATGCTTTTTAATTAATCCTAGTACAAATCCGAGTAATACTCTTAAAAGAAAACTCGGAGATAATGTTAATTATGCAACAAAAGAGCATTTTGAATTTAAAGAAGAATATCTGAAAAGATATTCTGAAATGGAAGTATTAACCAATACTGCTATTGATTATAATTTAATTACATTATTCCTCGCACGCGATGATGATGTAATTGATTATCAAACAACATTAAACAATATTACAAATTGTAAGACTTTTATTACTGACGATGGTGGTCATAGATATGAACAACATTGGAATTTAGTAATTGACCAAATTAAAGAAACTTTATGAAATTTGCATTTAAACCAAAAAAGAAAGTATCAAAAGATTTTACGCTGTGGTATGCTTGGCATCCTGTCAGAATAACTGATAATCAATTGGCTTGGTTCGAACCTGTTTATCGCCGAGAAGTAACCTTTTATAAACGAGACAAAAAACTTTATAAGATTCGCTATATGAGCAAAGAGGATTACTTCACTCAATCAATGCGAAATGCTGAAAAGGTTTGCTATGACGGCGACAAAGATGATGCGAAAGAATACAGTGGCATGACTATTCAGGCTGGTAATCAAATTAGATAAGAATTCGCCTGGCTGCGCGAAGCCTCCGAAGCAGCCGAATAGCGAGGTGTTAGGTAATAGTATCGATCTAGCATTCTGCCCAAATATATTTGTAGATACAACAAATATGGACAAGCAGGTTTTCTGCAAGCTCGCTTCCTAATTTATAGAGAAATTAATGAGCATTTTATATACAACAGATGACAATTTTGATGTGGATGTTAGCGGCCATCTTCCTACCTTGGCCGTCTTTACTGCGCCGTGGTGCGGACCTTGTAAGACGCTTGCACCGATATTAGAAGAAATTGAAACTGCATATGCAGGCAGATTAACCATTATCAAAGTTGATATTGATAAATGCACGTCGATTCCTAGTCGTTTTAATGTAAAAGGTGTTCCCACTTGCATGCTTTTGAAAAATGGTGTTGAAGTTGGCCGAGTATTAGGAAGCGTTAAAAAAAGTCTCATTGATTTTCTGGATGATAATATATGAAAAATAAAACAAGAATTATAGCACAGTGGGAAAAAGGTAGTATTTCTGAATCAGAAGCAAAATGTTTGCAAGAATTGACTATGGAATATATTCCACAAGTCGGCGACCATGTTATTGTTGATGATTTTGATATTCCGCAACCACTCAAAATCATTATGGTGGTCCATAACTTAGAAAAGAATACAGTTGATCTAATTGTGAATTATAAAGTTGGCAGTCAAAGAAATACGAGTTTTTATAATTCAATTATAGATCGTTAAAAGAATTGTTGTATGAAGGTGAGTGAAAAGTGTTTCGGACGCGGGTTCGATTCCCGCCCACTCCAAAAGCATATTTTTCCAAGTGTGCTTTTGGGGGTGGACCTGGCTTCGACGGGGCAACAAGTAATAAACTGGACAACTCGGTAGGCGATGACCGCAAATCAAGCAAAAACTATAAACGCATCTAACGATTCCGTTTACGCTCTAGCAGCCTAAGAAACTCTAAGCCGAGATTGACTTACTTGGGAACAGAACAAGTCAAAACAGGGGGAAACCCCTGTTTCCTATTGAGGAATGAAATGAGTTTAACTGCATCATATTTTGATAATTGCATTAATTATAAAGTTTGCTTTCAACATGTTTCTGTTGATGAATATAATGAATTATATGATTTCTTGACTAAGAGATTTGACAAAAATTCCTATGATATACTTTATCCTGAGGAATTTAATGGAAGATATTCAGCAATCTGGATTAAGTTTTATAACGAACAAGAAGAATTAAAATTTAAATTACTTTGGAATAGTTTTCACTGATGGGATTATTCGCTATAACTGCAATGGCTGAGCCAGATTTACCAGATTTGTGCAATACATTAATTAATAATATAAATTTATTTGTTAATAATGGATCTACATATGATTATCTGATTGATGGTTTTGCAATGAATAACATTTATTGCATGATTCAAGTTGCTGAGAGTGTTGAGCAAGAAATAGGATTTAAACCAATCAATTTAAATCCAAATTGTAACATGAGTGAAAGAATAACATTCATTAATGAATGTATTCAAATGTTTAAAGATAATGATTATAAAGGATTATCTATCTTATATACAATTAAGGGCGAATTGGAGTTAGTTTCCTTACAATTGAAAGAAATCGATCCCGAGAGAATGTAGTTTTTACGCAACAGCAGGTTGCCCAAAAATGCCGCTAGATGTATAATTGTTCTATTGAATCATTAAAGGAACAATCATGTCTCACAATATTGTTTTGCACGTTGATGGTTCTCAAATGGGTCGGATTCCTAACAAATTGAAAGGAACGGTAAAGAATAACAGAATTGCAATTGGTTGGGCATTTATTGCATTGCATGATGACAATATGGTCGAATGTTATGGCATTAAAACCGGCAAACATGTGCAAGATAAACACGAATGGTTTGCAATGACTGAAGCTTTTTTGTATGCAAAATCACATGGTTATTCTAATTCTGAAATCTCAGTTTATACTGACTGTCAGGATTTTAGTGATTGCATTTTTTCTATTGACCCCAATAATTATCGTTTTGTTGCAAGAGATAATTGGATTAATCGTATTACAAAGTTCTTACAAGATTATTACAAACACGTTAATGCAAACGAATTCATTGAATTCTTACAAACTGCAAGAATTCATAAAGTGAAAGGTCATTCGTTTTTGGTGTATAATACGCGTGTTGATCGCCTTGCAAAGCTTGCAGTTATGCAATTTTTCTGTCCTTCAAAGCGAGGAAGGTCGCTTCCGTCTTTTGAAGATTGGATCAAAAAATGTGCTGGTTTTAAAGTTGCGTTTGCTGTTGAATCTGCTGTTGCAGAATAACAACACTTTTGGTTGACGAATTCGTCCAAAATACGTATAATAGACTCATACGCTGAACGAACAGGAGACCGCAATGGAATATCTCAACAAGATGTATGAAGTTGATGTTACAAATGACTTCGGTGATATTTTTACACTAGAAGTGGTGGCGGTATCTGCTAGTGATGCAAAAATTCAAGTATCAGAACACGGATATAGAAATATTGTTGATATCCGTTCAATCTTAATCTAATTTAGGAAAAATTTCATGAAAAAGCTTATTCTTGCTGTTGCGCTTATTGCTGCTACTGTTGGTCTATCTGGTTGCGGGGGTGATCGCGTCAATGGTCAATATTACAATGCTTATGGCATCTTTAATGAAGATGCTGCCAAAGACCCGAATATTGTATATCAAGTTTCTCCAGTAAGCGTAATCGTTGCGATTTTGCTTTCTGAAACAATTGTCGTTCCTGTTTATGTCGTTGGTTGGGACTTGTTTGAACCCGTCCGTGTAAAGTAAATTAAATCCCTTTTCTAAACTTTTTCGAGACTAATATGGCCACAATCAATTCTTTCGACAAGACGAACCTCAAGCAACTCCGCGCAGAATTTCAAGCTGCACTTGATGCAGTCGCAGTGAAGCATGGTTTGGTTGCAGGTTTGGGAAACATTCGTTTTGATGCAAACAAGTTTGGTGTTAAACTCGAAGTTCGCACAAAGACTCCCGCTACCTCGTCTGTAGCATCCAATACGAACACTGTCGAATTCGAAGCTCTCAAGAACCAATGGCGTGTTCCAGGTATCGATATTACAAAGACATATTCGCTGCGAGTGCGTACTGGTATCGAAGATGTTAAGTTCGTCGGTTTTGTTGATCGGCGTTATAAGTTCCCGTTTAGCGTTCAGACTACAAATGGTAAGCGCTATAAGGTTTCTGTCGAACAAGCTAGAAGCATTCTACACACTGCAAAATGACTGAGTTATCTGAAACAATGTGGCTCTTGGGCGCTGCTTCTGGCGCTCTTGTCGTTGGCTCAATTTGGTTATGTGTTGAGACAATGCGATTGAGAAAAAGCATAAAGAGAACACTTCGAAATGAAAACTTGGAATGAAGTTATCGTAGGTGACAAAGTAATAGCGAAAGCTGCATGCGAAGCTCCATTTGTTATCTACGGAATTGTGACAGGAACGTTTGTTGATTGTTCTATTAAAATCGAATGGATAGACAAATTAGGTGAATTTGTCTATCCTGAATCATATGCAAATTCAATTCATTTCTATGAAACTGAAAGTGAAAAACTCGCATTAATGTTAAAACTTTTATGATAAAAACTTGGAATACTTCTAAAGTCGGTGACAAAGTTCTAATGAGAACTTCTGATGGAACTATGGTGCAAGGTGTTATAGACGAATTGAAACAAGAAGGCGATGATACACACCATGATATAGTTATTACTTGGGATCTCAGTGATAACTATTTTCCTCAATATGAATATCCGAGAACCTCGTGGATTGGTGGAAATTTTAGCTATGAATCTCGCATGTTTTTCTATACTGATCCACAGGAAGAATTGGTTGGGAGATTCAAATTGAGCGGACATACTGATCTGTGATAAAATCTATTGATAGTGCTGAAATTCGGGATTATGTTGTTTATATATCTCCAACGTCTGGAAGATATTATCAGGGAGTAGTAATCTCTAAAAATGAAAATATCATAGGTATTATTTGGACGTCACTTGAGAATTCTCCACAGGAAATAGTATATCCATTAAATGAACCGATGGTTCAAAAGTTCCGATTTATGAATAATGATATAGATTTACTTGCAGAAAAGATCCGAGGAACAAAAAATTGTTGAAATATTTTAAAGATGATCCATCGAAAATATTCGAGTTTATCGGATTTTTGCTATCAATGATAGGCTCACTACTCATCGCCTATAAAATTCAAGAAGGCTGGTATTTGTATATGATTGCAAATATCGCCTTCATTATTTTTTCATTTCGCAAGAAAATGAATTTTCTTATGATGTTGAATATTTGGTTTATGGCCACTAACCTAATTGCAATTTATAATTATATCCTAAAATGAAAATATCTGACTTGAAAATCAATAGTTTTCTTCTAGAAAAAACAGTATCTAGCGACAAAGCGACAATCTATAGAATTACAAATATTGCTGAGGATCGCGTTTATTTTGAATATGCTGATCAGACAGATAGCTTTAGTCACCCCAAAAAAGAACTAGAATATATTTTTGAGACGCATAAAGCTTATGATTATTATATTGCAAATACTGAAGAAGAACTACTTGCACTCAAATTAAAAATTTTATAATATGAAAGTATCTGATTTAAAAATTGGTCTGTATGTAATTGAGCGTTTGAACAGTAAAAATTCAGACATTTATAAGGTTTTTGTATTGTCTCCCGCACAGGTTTCATTTGAAAATCAATATACGAAAGAGTTAGTTACTCATTCAACAGTTGATCTTGAACGAATTTTTGAAGTTACTTCAGCAACATATTATCTTGCTGAAACTGAACCTGAATTGTTACTGTTAAAATTAAAACTTGATCTATGACTAGAGAATTTAACGTCGGTGAATATTTGTTTGATACTCAGTATCGTAGGCTATACACAATCGAAAACATTAATACTATTAACAAATCGTTTTTATACAGTTATTCAAATGATGATGGCGAGACGAAATATTCTTTTTGGATTGATTTTGATGATATCCATTTGACAAAATTGATGGATTCTGGTAGAGTGATTAAAATCACAACGGAACAAGAACGTTTGGCTATTCAAATTAAATATTCTTGCGCAAATTAGTTGCGCTTTTTTCGTTAGTAAGGTATAATGTATGAATTATAAAATTGTTGAAAGAATCAAAGGTGAATTTGTAATATACACAAAGAAACGTTTCGTTTGGAAAGTACTCAAACGAATGTATGTGACCATTGATGATAATTATTGGAGTCCAATCTTATTTTATTCTCATGCTGATGCACTTGCCAAAGTGCATGAACTGGTTATAATCGAAAAACAAAAAGAACAATTAGCGAAACAAAAATTCAAAAAGAAATCAACATACTTTAACAAAGATGGAAAAGAGTATGATCCGAAATATGGTGATGGAACAAAATCATATTCAATCGGTCTGGGAAGACCACCACTTTAATAGGAGAAACACATGAAATCAGTTAAAATCAAATCAGACGATTTACTTAAAGTATTACGTGAAAATCGTACCACGCATGTTTCAGAATTCAATACAGCAAACGAAGAATATCGTAAGGATGTTGTTTCTGAAATGAAAAAGAATTTGAAGCAAGCACAAGCAGGTGGAGAACTTGTTACGTTTATTCAACTTGTTCAACCACAAAATTTTGCAGCATCATACGATACTGCAATCAAAATGCTTGAAATGTCTGCTGATGAACTTGTAGAATTAACTATGCAAGAATTCCAGCAATATGTTGAAGATAATTGGCATTGGAAAACTACGTTCCTAGCATCCACTTCTATGTATAACGCAAAAGCTGCAATGAAGTAATGAAAATCTCTGTCGGCGATCTTATCATTTTTCCGGGCTGGCCCTCTGAGGAAGGCAAGTATAAAGAGGCATACTATGTGAGTAATGTAACTGATACTACAGTGTATATTAGCTGGGACGGGTCAGGAACAGATTATGCTATTTCTGAACTAGAAAAATGGATTGCAAAGGGGACGCATAAACATGTCCCTGTTGGCCCAGAACAATTAGCATTTGTTTTAAAACATCAGGATATGATAATTCAATGATTTATGATATTGGTGGTTGGCTCTACGATCCTGAAAGTGAGCGGATGTTTGTAATTAAGAGCAGTTCGGGCTATGGTGTCTGTCTATCTGAATGTAGAGATAATAATACTGAAGGTGCTGACTCTTATTATTCTGATTCCCACATTGTTTATTTAATAAATGAGCATTTCATGTATTATATCCCTCATACTGAAGATTACGATACATTCATGAAACAAATTTTTGCTATCAATTTAAAACATGACTACTCAGAATGATAAGTTTAAAGTTGGTGGTTGGTTATATTTTTGTAGCGAAGTATCAATCAACTCTGACTTTCAACGCTGGTGGGAAATAGTAGAAATAAAATCAGAATATCATCATGGTGATGTAGAAGAGGGTATTCTACCAGGATACTATTTAAAATGTGCTATTAATTATGCTGGTACAAAATACTGGTATGCAGAATATATTATCCAACCAATGGGCAACAGTATTAAATATGTAGCTACTCCTGAAGAAAAACTATTTCTTCAATTAGCAGAAAAAAATTTGTGAGCAATCACAAATAAAAGTCCTCTAAACAGTGAGGCACGTTAGTTGTAACCGACAGAGTTTTACTATGGGCACTTACTCTGTGTGCCGTTAAAAGGAAATCAAATGATGTATGCAAATAAAATGGCCCTTGCGGTCAAAGTAAATGGTCGTGTTCTTCGTGAATTCGATGGTAATTCAGTCCGAATCCCCTTCGGTTCAGAATTTAGTCTATTAATCAAAAACCTAAATGCAGTTCGTGTTCAAGTGAAAGTTTCTATTGATGGAACTGATGCAACAGATGGAACAGCTTTAGTGATTCAACCAAACTCAGAAATTGATTTTAAACGTTTCATCAAGAATGGTAATTTCGAAAAAGGTAATTCTTTTAAATTTATCGAAAGAACTGATTCTGTTGAACAAGCGAGAGGAATCAAAATTGATGATGGGTTAATTCGCATTGAATTTCAATTCGAAAAGCCATACCAATCAATGTCGCCTGGACTCTGGAATAATCAATGGGATTGGAATCGTTATGGTAGTCCAACGATTGGCGGAGATTATTATGGTAGTTATGGCTCTGTATCCGGGGCGGTTGGCGGATCAGTATTAACTAATTCTGTTCAATCAGCTAATGTATCATATTCAGCACCAACTAGTCCATCTAAGGGTGTTTTGCGTTCTGCAACAGCAAATGCAGAAGTGCAAGCTACAAATGATGCAGGAATTACAGTTCCAGGTTCTGAAAATAACCAAAAATTTATGCAAGCCGCCTGGTTTCCTGTTGAAACTGAAAAGCATGTAATGATTATGAAGCTTTTGGGTGAATCTGCAGGTCAAAAGGTTGTAGAAGCAGTAACAGTAAAATCCAAACCAAAATGCGTCACTTGCCATAAGCTTAACAAAGCAAATGCTAAATTTTGTAACAATTGCGGTACATCGCTCAATATCATCTAATTTGGGCAAACTGTTGTTTTAATGAGACAGCACAGAAGTTGTTTGGTGCTAGAATAGCTTCTGTGTCGTCAATAACGACGATTCTTCCAAAATAAAATCTTAGGAGTTTTCTTGAAAACTATCAATCTTAAAAATAATTCTTGGCATTATTTCCTAGCAGTAACGATGGGAAACTTCCGTGCAGGCTCGGGTGATTTTTGCTCGTATGTCCGTAATGTAATCTTTGGCTTTGTTCTTACTGTCATGCTATCTGCTGTTGCTGGATTTTTCGGTAGTGCATTGCTTGCTGGTTTGGCAAATATTGTTTTACTTGCATACCATTTCTTTGCAGGAACAGCGTATGTTGCCCCTGCGTTCTTGGCGTTTGGTACGGTGCTTCTTACTGCAATTTCAATTGTAGCTGCATTGGTGGTAGCATTTATCTTTATCAAAGATAAACTTGATGATCGCGCACTTGCAAATGAAGGAAAACCAGATTCATTCGTAAAGTCCGCATACCAAAGCTTCAAAGACAAAGTTTGTTTCAAAGTTACTTTTAATGGAGATAAGTAATGTTTAAATCTGCAGGTGGTGTAGTTCTAGCTGTAATTGCATTCGTCGCTGTAGTTGTAGGTCTATCTGAATTGGGCTATCAACTAGATAAGCATTATCAGCCACTTCAAGAGCAGGTCCGCGCTAATACGTTTGCGCAGAGTCAGACTTTTAATGAAGGTATGGTTCGTGATTTGCAAAACTTGCGTCTGCAATATCTTGCAGTAGGTGAAACTGCTGATCAAAAGACTGCAATTCGTGATACTGTTCGCCAACGTTATGCCGCATATGATCCTGCAAAGTTACCTTCTGACCTTGCATTGTTTTATAACCAAATGAATAACACTCAATAAAGGAAATATTCATGAAGAAGATTTTTAGTGTATCGCTAGTATTCGCTGCTGTCGTTGGTGCAATTGGTTTGTCTGGGTGTGATCCTCAGCAGCCTAGTGCTGATGAAGTTCAAAATCAGAGACAAGAAATTTTGAACAAGCAAGCTGTCATGAGTGTGCCGATGCCCACGATTAATAACTTCGCTGAAAAGCGTGAGTTGAAGCAAATCTATGAAATGCGTGATAACAGCATTACTACATATACATATTTTTTGGATCGCGATTCACATACTCATAAGCTTTGCGATTCAATTGGTTTCCCAATTCCGTATGCAACTGAATTTACTAATCCTCAGCACATCGAAGATCGTTACCAGAGTGGTTACGCTATCTTACCGCAAGCTGATCCAAATGGGTTGTATTCGCCGGCGGCTGCTGCTGGCACTTGGGTTCTCTGTAAAAATCCTAATCCAAATCCGCCAGCAGGTCAGCCGACTTCTGGTCCCGTCTATGCTGAACCTGACGTAATTACGAGTCCTTTTCCGCTTGATATCAAGTAAATAAAATCATCAACAAACAAAAGCGGGAGCAATCCCGCTTTTTTATTATGAAAATTCTTAGAAAAACACTCAATCGCAGAAAGACAAATTTGCATCTTAAAGAAGGGCAGATAGTATTTTATATTGAAAGTAAGGTATTTGGGGTGGTGTCAGAAAAGACAGATTATCACATGTGTATCGATTGGGACACACATAAGGACAGACCTGTTCGCAAAATTTACAGTCTGGCACGATTGACCGTAGATGCGGCTAGTTCATTATTGGATGATTGCATTCTGTGCGAGACTGATCAGGATAAATTGTTTGTTGAATTAAAATACGGTGTTTATGAAAGAAAAAATAGTTGATATAAAACCGGGTGATCTAATCTATTCTAAAAGAAGTAAGCGGTTAGCAACTGTTCTTTTCGTAAGCGATTATGCTGGATTCACGTTAAAATGGAATAAACCTAGATTCATGTGGGACGAACTTACAGACAATCACTTATGGTCTGATTGGTATGGAAAGATTCCAGAAGAATATCTTATTTTTGATACTGAACACGAAAAATTAGCTGCGACACTAAAATATAGTTCTAGTTAAAATGGAGAGTCGTCATCAAATCCGGGATTGTATTTAGGATCTTTCGGAGGAGTTTTGAATTGCTTGTCCAATCCATAACTAAGACCAATCCACTTTCTTCCTAATGTATCCCAAACATTATCAGGACTTGTTCCTGATTTTTTCATGGCTGCAGCAAGCTGACCAGATGCTTTGCTTCCTAAATTAAATTTCACTCTCATGAATAATCTTTTTATAGCAGCATCCGCGTCGATAACTCTAGCCAATTCATCTATTACGTAGAAAGTGTCTTCTTTGATTTGTTCTGGACTTCTAGCTTGAATTAAATTCAGTAATGCTTTATAGTCACGTTTTGCATCCATTGCTCTTAGGTGCTTCATACCCGTAGAATTAAATTTACTAGAAAATACAGATGGGTTCTTTGCAGAAAAACCCTTTTTATCTGCTTGCAATTCTATTTTCATAGCTTGAATAAATTTGTCGTACGGAAATGATTTATCTTTCCTGCGTGTCAGCCAAGAGTTTGGATTAATATATACATATAATGGAATATTTTGCTTCTTTGCTTGAACAACAAGTGGCAGTAATGATTGTGCTACTCCGCTAGCCATGGATTGGGGCAAATATACATGGAGTGCATTTATTAATGAGTGTGCATCTCCGGGAAATTTGATAGTCGGCTCTTTACTAAACACACGATCTTCCATTTCATCTGACGATCCGGGGGCACCATTAAAATAATCAACAGGCTTTGTCACATACCCATGTTTGTTAAACCAATTACCATTTAATTCAAATAGAACTTGCACATGCCCACTTAATCTACGTGTTGCAATAAATCCGCTAGCAGGAGAACGTGCTGTGCTTAAGTAAAAATATTTTGAGCTACCTTTGGGTCTGAAATTTTCAGCAGAATCTTTAGCCAAACTAAAACCCAATTCAAATTCTTGATTAGTTAATATACTAGCTGCTGAATTAACATTTGTTACATGGAACAAAATATCATGTGCAGACTCTAATAAGGTTTCAGTGAATTCAAATAGGAACATAGTTAATTGGCTTTTTAATATTTAGCCATGGCTTATATTTTATCCAAAATCGTTAAATATCTATAGATATTGGAGAAAATAATGTTAGATAAAGCAAAAGCCTTATTCAGAAGCGTGATTTCTAAAGTGACGGGAACACATGAACAAAAAATTACAATGGTTGTGGATATAAATCTGCCTGACCACGAAGAAAGAGTCACTACATCAAAATTTTTACACACCAAAAAAGCATTGATTGATAAAGTAGATGGTAGGTGTTGGATATGTGGTCGCAACGAACAAGAAAGTGGCTTTCCGATGGAAGCACATCACTCACCTATTGAGCGATCATTAGCTAATGCAGTAGATTTTAGTTTAGTAAGACAAGATTATTCCGACTTTGATTGGAAATCATTTGATGCAAACAATGATGTTTATGATTTTGTAGATGATATGACAGTAAATGGTGTGCTGCTGTGCAAGACCCATCACACTGGAGTTAATTCAGGCATCCATACGATGCCACATCCACTGTGGGTAATTCAGAGATATCTTAAAGAAGGATACATATATACATCAACGGAAACAATACATCATGCGCCTTCAAGAAATTCAGATGTTAAGTAAATTTGTGAATCTTAAAAGGCACAAACATAACGGAAAAGATTACTATAAAGTTTCTGATTTTTTGAAAACATTTGATTCATCTAATCCAGACAATGAACAATTGATAGATGGCTTGAAACGTATTCCTCACAGTTGTTTTATAAACAATATGAAATACGTTTCATCCCAGGCCGTTGCAGACATGATGATGTTTTAATAAATAATACATTAGTGGAATAATTATGAAGGCAAAAGATTTTATTATTGAAAATGATGTTATGCGCGTGCTGCATCATATCAACCGTTATTCACCATTGGTGAGTCGTTACACTGCATTCATGAACGAAGACCCAGAGGGAAAATATATTCGCTATGATGATGCACATGCTTTAATTGTGGATCATCCTGGCTCTGAACATATCGAAAAACTAAGCCCTTCTTATACTCGTTCTGGTCTCAATTTCTATCCAAATGTTGTGGAAGATCCAAGAGGGAAGTTCGTAAGATTACATGATGTAATCGATTTACTGTCTGGAATGTCTAGATAATCTTACAGAATGTAATGTTGTAAAAATACAACACTAGCTTGACCAAAGTCTCCTAATTTGCTATAATGATTTATAGTGAATTTAGGAGATTTTTCATGGTTACACTAGGCGAAAAGTTTTTCGGTCTGTTGGTGTCAATCTTACTTACAGGGTTCGTATTCGACATGGGATGGTTATTCCTTGGATGTGCATTCCTGTCTGTTGATGTATTACTTTTGGGCGCTTGTTTGCTTCATTACCTTGACAAGGGTTTAGCAAAGTAATATGGATAAAGAAGAATTAATTGAATTCTTAAAAGAGAATTTGAGCATCAATATAGAATTGACATATGACGGCGAATTAAAAGTTGATCTGTCATTAGACGGAGATTTGATTTCCTCTGATTCAATTTATTTGCCTGAGAAAGATAAATCTCGTTATTGGGACTAAAATGAAGGATTATAAAGGTTATGTCGTAGGTGACATTATTCATTATTATGAAGAATGTGATCCTGCATTGGGAATTATTAAATGCATAGAAAAAAATAATATAGAAATTGATTGGATTTGGGCCGAAAATTGCTCTACAGGAATTGATTACTTTTACTTTGATGATTTTGACGACCTATCGCCATTCTTAAAGAAACTCACCGAACAAGAAAAATTGTTATTTCTATTAAAAAATGACTAAAGATGATTTCAAAGTCGGAACATTCTTTTTATATTCAGGTAATCCTGAAGACGAAGAAGATGGAACATCGTTAATGGGGTTGGGAGAAGTTATAGAGATAACAGAATCCTATAATACTGGTGGTATTGACGTAAAAATAAGCTGGGTTTGGTCCCCTATTAATCCAAATTGGACTAAAGAAGATTGGTATCCTAATAGGCACCGCGAAGGCTGGGAAAAGTTTTGCAAACCCGTAACTGAACAAGAAAAACTTAAACTATTTCTAAAATATAATTTCGGATAAATTATGCCACAAATTACTGCATGGGAATGCCCGAAAACTAAGCTACTCTTTAAAAGTAAAACAAAATATAAGAAACATTTGAGGGGCCTTGCCCGAAACTCACTTGATAAAAAAGCAAGGCAAAAAATCATCGATTCTCGCCTAGAAATCTTCAAAACTATGCGAGAAACGTGCAAAAATGCAGAAGAAATTGAACAATTTGTTAAAGACAACGTGAAGGTATTCTGGGCGCATGGTCTTCATCAATCCGCATTTCATAAAAATGATGAGATCCCAGAAGACCTTGTATGTCATTCGTACAAGATTACAGCGACACACAGGGATAGCGTTAGCAATTCACATCATTGTCCTATGAGTGGAGGTGTAACAAATTGGGGCGGCGCAAAGAAAGATGCTCCTCGAGGTTATCCTGGATTTCAAGGTCGGGTAGAATTTAAATTCTCACATGATACGCCGAGTTTTTCGTCTGATATGTGGGAAAATACTGGACTTGAAACTGGTTCAGGTGGCGGTGGATCTAAAGGTGGTGGATACGAAATTTTTATGTTTGATTCGGATTGGCCTTCTCTTAAAGATCGAGCAGAAACCAGCAAAGCTGAATGGCAAGAAGATCATGATAAAAAATTAGCTGAATGGCAAGAACGCATGCAGCAAGCCAAAGCAAAATATGATGCTGAATATCCAGCCAAGAAAGAAGCATGGGAAAAGGATGTTATGGAAAGGGTTCTTCGCGGAGAACTACAATCTGCTCCGAAATATGAAGATCAGTGGAATACTAGATTTTCTTTTCCGAATTTTAGTTATCCCAAATTCGAAATTAAGGTCTAGACAAAAGTTAGAAAGGCTGTATAATAGCTTCATTGGAAGATTAAGTGTGTGGGACATGCTGCAACCTGGAAAGTTGTCAGACTCAGAAATGGGTTACGGGTCGGGACCGTAGTCTTCCTCCAAAATGAAAAATACATATGACAGAT
>Ga0210406_10001944_pt1 | contig 24208 bp, 21 predicted proteins | sample IncBWC30MmetaG_FD_155454 | JGI IMG/M metagenome (GOLD analysis project Ga0210406, IMG submission 155454) | Forest soil microbial communities from Barre Woods Harvard Forest LTER site, Petersham, Massachusetts, United States - Inc-BW-C-30-M | ecosystem: Environmental > Terrestrial > Soil >...
ACCGTGGCGATTCTGTGCGCTGTTAAACCGATGGAAAAGGTAGCCCTGCGGTGATTACCAGCGATGCGTCCTTTTTTATGTGGGCCCGGAGCCCAATGGTGAATCGTGTATACGGTCGCTGATTATGTTCACGTCCGGCAATCTCCGCTCACGTGACGTTCTGCTGAGCGCTCGTCATTTTGCTGAAAACGCGGCGCCGGGTTTCAGCGTGATCCATTCCATTTCAGTCATTTGAGAATGGCGCTCGCCATGCATACAAAGATATTGATGCGATTTAGATCCGCCAATCCGGTGGCGCAACAGTGAACCGATCGAGAGGAGAAACCAATGACGTCTACGCCATCTGTCCCGAGTGCCGGCGCTTCGACTGAAATCGCGTCACGCAGACAAGAATGTGAACCTGTGGGCAATCATGGAGGGGTGACGAGCGATTAGATTCCGCCCTCGTTGGTTTCGATCGCCACGAGAGTGTCACCATCCACAAGCCCATGCTGCCGGGGCGCAGACCAGTAGGACAAATGCAAAGCTGCGGGGCCGTTCATGGTCCCGAATTTCAGTTAGGTCCACGCTGCGATCCGCTATCGTTGCGCGACAGGATTTCCGATCGGCTGTGGAAACCTATGGGAAGGACACGGGAGGTTCTGTTACCCAACTTGTCGCGCTCGAGCCGGCCAGCAGATATAGGATGAGCCGAACCATAGTTAGACCAAACTTGTTTGTGAGCTAAGGTGTACTGGATGGTTGGCAAAATGTTAAAGATTGAAAAGGAGTCGGACGGACACAGCATGAGGCTGCGGCTCAGCGGCCGAATTCAATCCGCTCATATCGGTGACATACGGGCTCAAATGGACGATGACAGCGTTCGCATACTCCTGGACTTGAGCGAAGTCACTCTTGTGGACGTTGAGGTTGTACGGTTCTTGAGTGACTGCGAGGACGAGGGTATTGTATTGGTTCACTGCCCTCTCTATGTACGCGAGTGGATTCTTCGCGAGTGGGCCGAAGGGGCACAAACGGATAGCCACTAAATTATTTGTGCGAGCGCACGATTCAGGCGGCATGTGGTGTGTTGGGTGACCGGCGCTTTATCGCTTGGCAAACCGTATGATTCGGCATGCGCGGAGGTCGTCTGCTCGAAATTATCTACTCATAGGACCAACCTATGAATCCGAGCGAGGGCCAAAGTCATCCATCCATATGGGATGCTTTCGATGCCCTGAAGGAATCGGAAGCTCAACGTCGCACTTTCATCAATAGGCTTCCTGCGCTTGCCTGGTGCTTTCTACCGGATGGTTCCATGGAATTGTTCAACGAACAGCGTCATACGTATAACGTTATTCGCGGAATCGATACCGACAACGGGCGCAACATCGCTGATGCCATTTGCCAATCCGTCGTAGTCCTTGCGCCGGATGGAACTACGCTCTATGCGAATCGCGTGGCGCTTGAGCGGACCGGGCTAACGATCGAAGAGATGAACGAGGTTGGCCCCTTTGCACGCGTCCTCCATCCTGAAGACCTAGACCGATTCAGTGCCGAGCGTCACGAGGGACTGTTACGTGGCGCGCCTTTCGAATACGAGATGCGTATTCTGCGTAAGGGCGGGCAGTACCGCTGGCACCTCGTTCAATACAACCCGCTGAAGGACGAACAAGGCCGAATTACCCGCTGGTACGCAACCGCAACCGACATCGATGACCGAAAGAGAGCCGAAGAGAAGCTCCGGCAAAGCGAGCGGGAAGCGCGACAAATCCTCGATCTTTCTCCGATACACATCGGCGAACTTGGGCCTGGTGAAATTCCTCGACGTGTCTATAATAACCAGGCAGCGCTCGATTATTTCGGAATGACTCTTGAGGAGTGGCGGGCTGCGGATTTGAATATGCTGACTCACCCCGAGGATGCGGAACGCGCGTTGAGAGAACTTCCAAGCAAATTCCGAAAGGGATCCCCGTTCGAGACCGAAGTCCGGTTAAAGAGAAGAGACGGGCAATATCGCTGGTTTCATTTCCGTCTGAATCCCATGCTGGACGACCAAGGGCGCATCACAAGGTGGTATGCCGCGGGAACCGATATCGAAGATCGCAAAATGGCTGAGCAGCGCCTCCAAAACGAGAACGTTGCGTTGCGTGAAGATATTGATCGCTTCTCGATGTTTGAGGAGATTGTCGGTTCATGTGAACCCATGCGCCAGGTACTGAGGCAGGTAGATAAAGTTGCGCCGTCGGATGCGACCGTTCTCATCCTCGGCGAAACCGGAACGGGTAAAGAGCTGATTGCTCGCGCGCTCCATCGGAGATCTAACCGCCTGGCGAGAGCCTTCGTCCGCGTGAACTGCGCCGCCATCCCTCAATCGCTGATTGCCTCTGAACTTTTCGGGCACGAGAAGGGGGCCTTCACGGGCGCCCTGCAGCGACGCGCGGGGAGGTTCGAATCCGCTGACGGCGGGACACTTTTCCTTGATGAAATCGGCGATCTCCCGATGGAGACGCAGATCGCGCTCCTGCGCGTGTTACAGGAGCGCGAGTTTGAGCGAGTGGGAAGCAATCAGCTGATTTCTGTAGACGTCCGGCTAATAGCAGCCACGAATCGGGATCTGGCTGCTGCCGTTGCTGGCGGAACCTTCCGCCAGGATCTTTTCTACAGGCTGAATGTTGTTCCGATTGCCGTTCCACCGCTCCGCGAGCGAGCGGCGGATATTCCATTGCTCGTCGAATATCTGGTAGGGCGTTATGCCAAGGCAGCCGGCAAGACAATCCGACATATCAATAAGCAAACCCTGGAACAATTAACAGCCTACGATTGGCCGGGTAATATCCGTGAACTGCAGAACGTCGTGGAACGTGCGGTCATTCTCAGTGAAACGGACACCTTCTTTGTTGATGAGAGCTGGCTAAAACGTGAATCGGCAGAGTCTCGGCAACCGCGCGAAGGTCTTTTAGCGTTGGCAGATCGTGAAGTAGAGATGATCGAAGCTGTTCTGGCTGAGTGCCAAGGCCGCATCGCCGGACCTTCAGGCGCAGCCGCGAAACTCGGGATGCCGCGGCAGACGCTTGAATCGAAGATCAGGCGTTTCGGAATCAACAAGTACGGGGAACGTCAAACCTTCTAATCGGGCTGGCTCTCGCTTCCGACGAGCGGATTCTGCCATCAGATTCTCATTCCCCTCCTTGGACAACACTACTTCAAAATGTAAGTCCATCTTTCGCCGGCCAATCTTCCATCCCAGTGCTCTCTGCCGAGCGCTCGTCATTTTGCTGAGCGTGCAGCATGAAACTGACGATGGGCGCTGTCTCTTTTCAGCACATTAGCGATTGGCATCATGCCTGCATATCTAATTGCGAAACCGCAGGCGACAGATCGCCAAGGAAAAGGAGCATTCAAATGGCAATTACATCAGATAGTGTTCGCGAGATCTTCAAGGGACTTGAGAACGGCGACGGCGCTGCGTTCTTCGAACGGGTATCTGACCACGTCGACTGGACAGTGATGGGCACCCACCCTCTCGCCGGTCACTATCGTAGCAAGAAGGCTTTCAGAGAGGGCACTTTCGCCAAGTTGAGCCAGGTTCTCCCACATGGCGCGCAGCTACATGTGGAGGATCTGATCGTAAAGCATGACGAGGCAGTAGTTGAACTTCATTCTCTGGCGACAGCCAAGAACGGCATGCGCTTCGACAATCGTTACTGCTGGGTAGTTTATTTCCGAGAGGGATTGATCGTGCGAGTTCGTGCCTACCTCGACTCAGCGTTGGTCGCCCGATTGTTCGACGAGAATCCGATTGCCTGATTGGCTGCAACGGTCTCCCATTTCTGCCGCCACCAATACTGATCAGACGGAATGGCGGCGTTCGTGATTGAACTGGATCGTTTCCCGCGCGGAGCGTTTGGGCTCGAGAACCAGTAGAAGAGGGAGCGAGAGTAGGCGAAGAAGTTTACAAAAATGGCCGAAGCGGCTGGCCTCCTGGGTTTGACAGCCGAAACGCCTAATCAGGTTCTGCCCATCACCGTAGCTCTGGAACATGACCCACCGGCTCTGCCTGAAGCTTACGTAAGCCATCAGGAACTCTCGATGTCCACCACAATGAGGCTGGAACAGATAAATGGCTGGCCTCTTTACGCTGAGAGCGGTTCTCAGCGGGCACCGCGACGAGCTGATCTTGCCGATACAAATTTGTGGCGCTGAACAGAATGGAAGATCAGTTGTATGTTGGCAAAGGACACCGGCGCGAACCCAATGCTAGCCATGCTCTTTCGACTGCCAATGGGGAAAATTCGTGCACCTTCGGCAATCTTGTGCGCTCTTTTGCTCTTTGAAAGCCGTGCTCTTGCCCAGAGCGCGCCTGTGTCGCCCGATCATCCGTGGCATGGCGTCGGCGAACAAGGAATCGAGGCGGATGCGAAGAATTCTCGTGAATCCAGTTTCAGCACGGATCCGGCCAAGAGCTACTCTTTGGCCGAGTTGATTGACCTGGCAGAAACGCACAATCCTGAGACACACTTCGCCTGGGAACGCGCCCGTGCGCAAGCCGCGGCTTTAGGCATTGAGCGCAGCGAATTGTTTCCCACCCTCGCAGCTGCTGCACTTTCCCAGATCAGCCGGGAGGAGACCTATCTCGGAACCCGTTACTACCGCCAAACCTTTCAGGACTTTCAGGGGGCACTGGATCTCAACTACACGGTCTTTGACTTTGGCGCGCGAGCTGGCCGAATCGATGCCGCCAAAGCGGAAGTCCTGGCAGCCAACTTCGACTTTAATGACACACACCGCAGACTCATTTACCAGGTCGAGCAAGCCTATTATCACCTTCTAAATGCGTCAGGTCGGGAGGGCGCCGCGCGAGCCAGTCTGTCCAACGCGCAAAGCGTGCAACAATCCGCGGAAGAGCGATTGAACAATGGGCTGGCGACTCTTCCGGATGTATTGGAAGCTCGAAGCGCAACCGCACAGGCAGAATACGAGCTACAAGCCGTGCTGGGCACCGAAGAGATTGCGCAAGGAAATTTGGCAACCGTGCTTGGAACCTCTCCAACGTCGACGATTCACGTAGAAACTCTCAAGGATCTGCCAACTCCCGACTCGATTGACGACTCAGTGGACCTGGCCATCAGCCGCGCCTTTGCACAGCGTCCTGATCTTATGCGGTTGGTAGCCGAAATACGATCGTCGAACGCAAGGGTAAAGGAGGCGCACGCGGCCTACTATCCTTTCCTGAGTGTTAATGTTAACCCGGTTGCGCAATCCCTGTATGGGTTGCAGCAGACGTTACCCTGGGGACATACAGCCGGACTCGCAGGCAGCTTGAGTTTAAGCCTGAACTGGACGGTGTTTGATGGGGGCGCGCGAAAAAACAATGTTATGCAAGCCGAAGCGAACGTCCGCGCAGCAAAAGCGCAAGCCAACGCCGCGCGCGATGAGATCGCCAACCAGGTCTGGGCAGCTTATTCAAACCTGAACACCGCCTCTCGCCAGCGCCAGGCCGCCACCGCGCTTCTGCAAGCCGCCAGTCAGTCCTACGATTCCGCTCTTGAATCCTATAACTACGGTCTGCGGAACTTTTTGGACGTGACCGCAGCCCAGCGGGCACTCGCACAAGCCCGTGCGACTGACGTACATGCCCGCACCCAGCTGCTTTCCGCTTTGGCGAACCTGGCATTCCGAACCGGCGATTCGGTTCAACCAGCAGCGACAAGGCCATGACTATGCCGGCCACCGGAACACTTCGAACTGTGAGGATCGGGTTGTTAGTCTCGCTCTCCGCGTTCCCACTCGCGAGTTGTTCACGGGCTCCTTCTGTCGATGTTCTTGGGTCGTTTTTCCCATCGTGGCTCGTCTGCACAATTCTGGCTGTTCTGTTGACTGTGCTTACGCGGTGGGCGCTGTTGCGGTTCCATATGAACCTTGATTTACCGGTACTGGCTTATCCGAGCCTCGCCGCATTTTTCACTTTTGCATTTCCCAGGCACGGTGAAGGGCTGGCGGGCCGATGTTCCCATTACCGAGAAGATTGTCTGGCAGGCTGTGAACGAGACTGCCAAGCGGGCCGGCATCACCAGGCACGTATCTCCCCATTCGCTTCGACATTGTTTCGCAACCCACATGCTGGAAGCAGGCGCCGACCTGCGCACCATTCAGGTTCTTCTCGGTCATGCCAAGCTCGCTCACACTACCGTCTACCTGCACCTGTCCAGGCGTCATCTGCAGGCGATCCCAAGTCCGCTGGAAGCCATCGAGGTGTCCAGACCCGACGAAGTAAAGCGCTCCAGGAGGCTGATGAAGCGATGAGCCGGCCCACCCTCGAGGTGGCCGACATCGTCCGTCGATCGGGCAACAGTTTCTGGGAACAGCAGCAGTCGCATCTTGCATGGCCGCATCGCAAGGTGCTCGATGCCATCGTCCGTTGCCGCACTGCGGCATTGGGTGGTCATCTCGATCAGTGCGTCCGCTGCGGTCATCAGGCCATCTCATTCAACTCATGCCGCAACCGGCACTGCCCCAAGTGCCAGGGGAACGCGCGAGCAAAATGGCTGGCCGCGCGCTCGGCTGAGCTGTTGCCCGTTCCGTACTTCCACGTCGTGTTCACGCTACCCCATGAACTCTCCGCTCTTGTATTGCAGAACAAGAGGCTGCTCTACGATCTGCTCTATCGCATCAGCGCCGCGACGATGCTCGAACTGGCTCGCGATCCCAGGCACCTGGGAGCCGACATCGGATTCCTCGGCGTGCTCCATACCTGGGGACAGAACCTCCAGCATCATCCCCATGTCCACTACATCGTTCCCGCCGGCGGCCTGGCTCTCGATGGCTCCAGATGGATCGGTTCCTCGCGACGCTTTTTCCTGCCCGTCAAGGCACTTAGCCGCCGCTTCCGCCGCAGTTCAGGGCAGGGCTTTGTGAACTGTTCGAGCAGAACAGGCTCCAGGTCCATGGCTCGCTGCAGCAGCTTGTCTTGCCTGGCGCATTCAGCCACTTCCTCTCCGAACTCGGCCGGAAGGACTGGGTGGTCTATGCCAAGCCGCCCTTCAGCGGCGCCGAACATGTTCTCAACTACCTGGCCCGCTATACCCACCGCGTCGCCATCTCCAACCATCGTCTCGTGGCCTTTGAGAGCGATCGCGTCTCTTTCCGCTGGCGAGACTATGCCCGCGGCGGCAAGCAGAAGGTCATGACCGTTTCCGCCCATGAGTTCCTGCGCCGATTCCTGCTGCACGTTCTGCCCGGTGGCCTGGTTCGCATTCGACACTTCGGACTCTTCGCCAACCGCAGGCGAAGTGCTGCGCTCGAACGTTGCCGCGCTCTGCTCGGCACGACCGCCTGCGTCGATCCGCCCGAGCCACCCAGCTTGCGCTGTCCAGCCTGCTCCAGCATCATTCTGGTGGTCGAACGGCTAACCTGCGGCCAATTGTATTTCCGTGCAAGCCCGACCCAGTCCCAGCCAAGGAGGTGCAGCGATGACAGCTCTTGAGCGCCTCAACTTTCGCCCGGCCCTTATTCACCCCAGCTCTTGAGCGCCTCAACTTTCGCCCGGCCCTTATTCACCCATCTCGACGTCGTGCGCCAGCACGCACTGCAAAAGTGCGTTCGAACTCCGATACCAGCCCTCAGGACACGCCTCCGAAGATGCAGAACAAGCCTGCATTTCACTCCGCAGCCGGCGTCGGTGCCGCGCAACCGTCACCCTCCGCCCCGCTAGCTCCCTGAGAAGCCATCTGCCGCACATTGAAATCCCATAGCTAGATCACCGCGTCCGCCGCAAACGCCAACGGCTCACTTCAAACGGCCCTATCGAAACTGCCCCGGAGCAGCACACTGCACTCCCACTCGCCGTATCTGTCGGGGCAGTCCCGATACGGATCTATCGTTTATCAGGACTACCCAATCTAACCAGATTTCCGGATAGCCGGTTTTACGTCCATCAAGTGGACTGGATTTGTAAACACTGGCCGACTTGAACGAAGACTTCTGAGGATCTGTCTGACATGGATGACGCTTTGGCGATTTGCAACAAACTGATTATCGAATGCCTTGGACACGGGCTGGACGCAATCTCCCGCATTAGCCCACAAAACCGTGTCTGAGACAGGCCGTCTTTCCTGAGCGCAATCCTGCAGATTGGCATTTTCGTGTATTGCGAAACTTGTGGAACTGTACGCCTACTTCGGTTGGGGGTTGGAGGTATCGCGTGGGGACGGTTACCGAGGCAATTACGATTCCGCGGGGCGGAAATACGGAGATCAAGTTTTCATCGCTTGGGCATCTAGTCGCGACCGGACGATGGCCCGCTGATCGCGGCGGCGAGAGCTATTGCCGCCTGTGTTTTAGGCGTAATCAATGGTGAGGTTCTGCGAAAGCAGTCTCACGAGGCGTTATGGGCTGGGGAGAACGAGACATCACGATTGTCACGTATTTGGGAAGGCTCGCTCCCTTCTCCACCCTGAGCAAGGTCTCGAAGTAAGGGAAGGCATTTTTCTCTTTTGAAGAGAGCCGGGAACGAAGCTGTGACATAGAAGGCTCGTCATTCAAAAATTCCAGAGCTGCTCCGATCGCTGCGCCTCCAGTGCCCGAGATGATCAAAACGTTTCCGGTTCCACCAAGATTCGGCAGAAATGCAACACTGGCGAAACCCGCGTGGGTCTTGGAGCCTTCCGCGTTTGAGCGATAATTATCCGGCTCAGAGGAATTGGCTGCGCTGTCAACCGGATAGTAGCTATCGAGCGCTGGATCGAACTTCCATCGCAGGGCCAGGTACGAATCAAACGGTTGCATCCAGGGATTCGACTGCCTGGTTCCCAGCAAAATCAAATTTCCGGACTTTACCTGGCGGAAAGAGAAGTCTCTTGCGAATTGTATGCTGACGTTGCTTTCTAGGGCCGCTGCCGTCTGCGAGAACCTGCTCACGAGGTTAACGTCGGCAAAGTTGGACTGTCTTTTCAATAGAAAAGAGTGCACCAGTTTTGGATCAAGGTGCGTCGCAGCCGCAGCCTCCTCCGCTGGGTGCAGGTAGCTTCTATCAAAATATTCCGCCAGAGCGATCGAGTGTCCTGTGGCTTCCTGATAAAAATCCAGCGAAGCATCGTCCAATACCATCTGAGCGGAAGCATTCTTAGGGAAGATACCTGACCAAAACTGTCGAACAACGGTTCCTTTGGCCAGAGATCGCCACCCCGCCTGGGGGTTTTGATCTAAACCCCGAACTAAAAGGAGAGCAGACAAAGCGGCGAAGCCAAGCGCCAAAAGGCCGGTGCCCCAGAGCTTCCAGCCCAACTTTTGGCTAAGCGGAGGCAATGCGGTCGGTGTAAGGAGTTGCTTCGGGTTCGGCGCTTCGGGTTCGAGCGCCGTGAGGTCGAGCTGCGAGACCGGGACTTCCCTCGACACAGGCAACTCCGTGACAGTGACCAGTGGCTCGCGTTTTCTGAAGATTGGAGCGTAGTTTCCGCGGGGGATCTCAACGATGATGGGCTCGTCTCGTCCTTGGACTTCCCTCGACACAGGCAACTCCGTGACAGTGACCAGTGGCTCGCGTTTTCTGAAGATTGGAGCGTAGTTTCCGCGGGGGATCTCAACGATGATGGGCTCGTCTCGTCCTTCTGTCTGAAAATGCTCGGCGAGACGTTTGCGGAGCAGCGAAGCGTGCACTCGCACAATGTTGTCGGCGGCGGTATCGTAATGCTCCGGCCGTCCGAAAACCTTATGTCCAAGCTCGAGTTCGTGGATGTCGTCGACTGATTCGTCCAGCACTCGGTTGCACAAGTAGAGAAATAGCTCCCTCAGGCGTGCTGATTTACAGATCGAGTTGCTTGAGACCACTCGGCCCACAAGCTCTTTGCGGGTTTGCAGGTCGCAATCTTCCAGGGTATTCATCACCATTGCCACGCTACCTGAACCGCCAAACTGTCGTCAACTATCGTCTGGGATACCTCTTAACGTAAAGAGTGGCTCCGCAAACTACTGAAACTAAGCACGTAGAATTGAAAGCACGTCTTGAGAGTTTCTATACCGTGAATTAACTTGCTCGCCGTTGCTGGAGGAGACTCTAGTGAGGATTAGCCTAGGTTTCCATCCACGCAATTCGTGACTCGAAGCCTTCGTGACGTTGGTAGCCCAAAACCTCTAAGAGCAATGATCGGGAGATCAGGCGAGTGAAGCAATCTTCAATTCGGACAGATCTCAGCCGACGGGGCTTCGTTAGAGCGGCCGCAATCCTTCCATTTGCCGCAACCGGCTTCAATTTCGTGAGTGATTCCGCGCAAGCCAGGGTCATACCGGTGCCAAGGTCGGGGCCGACTATGTTGAAGGTCTCCCTGAACGCATTCTCGTTCAGCCGCTTGCTGAATGCCAAGCTCAAACATGGAAAGGACGGTGTCGACCTCTTTGACCTAGTTGATTTTTGTGCCAAGTACGGCATCGATGGGTTGGATCCGACCGGGTACTTTTTTCCGAGCTTCCCGGATGTTCCCCCTGACGCCTATATCTTCGACCTCAAGCGCAAGGCCTTCGAAGCAGGTGTAGGCATCAGCGGGACGGGTGCTCGAAACAATTTCACTACCTCCGATAAGGAAAAGCGCGCCGCGGACGTCAAAATCATCAAGGACTGGGTCGTGGTTGCGTCGAAACTTGGCGCCCCTGTGCTTCGCGTCTTTGCCGACACGCAGATGCGCGCGATGACGTGGCGGGATGTGGCCAAGGGCTTCACCCAAGAGCAGGTTCGTGAGTGGATCGCCGACGATCTCCGCGAATGCACGCAGTACGGCAAGGAGCATGGCGTCATCATTGGGGTCCAGAACCACGGCGACTTTCTGCGTACCAGCGACGACCTCATCCAGCTTGTTGGCCTCGTCGACTCGCCCTGGTGCGGAGCCATCGTCGATACCGGCTATTTCCGGTCGCCAGACCCCTATGTCGACATGCAGAAGGCCGCTCCTTACGCCGTTAACTGGCAGGTCAAGCAAAGTGCTTTTGGTGCCGAAAGCAGTGTCAGGCCCGATCTCGACCGCTTTCCGATCTCGACCGCTTTCTTCATATCGTTCGTTCCTCGGGATATAGCGGATATCTCCCGATCGAGACGCTCTCGACGCCGGACAAACCTTATGATCCATACCAGGTTGTCCCGCCATTTGTTCAGGAGTTGAAGGCGGCCATCTCGCGGACCGCATAGCTGTTTGCCTTCACCTTCCCCAGCTCGCAAACGATCTATCAGCGAATAAGGCCCTCTGCAAATGATTACTCAGGCATCAGCACGAACGAGTCCGAATGACGTGACGACGGCTGTTGTTGTGGACGAAGGCAACTCCGGCGTTGCGGCGAAGATCGGTGGATACCGCTGGAAGATTTGCGGTCTGCTCTTCTTCGCGACGACGCTGAACTATATGGACAGGCAGGTGCTTGGTCTGCTGAAGCCTACGTTGCAGGACCCGATGCGGGGCATTGGGCTGACCGAGGTCCAGTTTGCGGCGATCGTCTCTGTCTTTTCTGCGGCCTATGCCATCGGTCTACTCCTGGCCGGCAACTTCATCGATAAGGTCGGCACGCGCGTCGGCTATGCTGTCGCACTGATTATCTGGACTTCGGCGGCGATTGGACATTCGCTCGCCGGGGTTGCTGCAGTGACCGGTTCACTGCATCGGATGGCCGCCGGACTGGCATCGGGTCTGCGACACGTCCCTGCCCTCGGCTCGGCCCACTGGGTCTCGTCGATGGCGAATCTCTCTGGGGCGGTTATCAGCTTCGGCATAGCGAGGTTTGTCCTGGGGCTGGGAGAGGCGGGAAACTTTCCAGCCGCGATCAAGGCGGTCGCGGAGTGGTTTCCCCGCAAAGAGCGCGCGTTGGCCACAGGAATTTTCAACTCCGGTACGAACATCGGGGCTACCCTGGCTCCGTTCGCGGTGGGGTTTCTGCTCTACCGCCTGGGATGGCAATATGCCTTTCTGACCACCAGCGCCTTCGCGATTATCTGGCTGATACTTTGGCTAACGCTGTATCGTAGTCCGGCGGAGAATCCTCGGGTGTCGGCGGCGGAGTTGGCTTACATCAACAAGGGATCCGAAGAAGCTGCATCGAAGATTGCATGGTCGCGGCTCATTCCGCATCGACAGACATGGGCCTTCGTCACCGGAAAGGTCATGACTGATCCGATATGGTGGTTCTATCTTTACTGGCTGCCGGGATTTCTCAACGCTCGATTCGGGTTGACGGTGACCAGGATGGGACTGCCGTTGCTGGTCATCTACAACGTATGCACCTTCGGGAGTGTCTTCGGTGGCTGGCTGCCGGCACGATTCATCTCGATGGGCTGGTCAGTCAACCGCGCGCGCAAGACGGCTATGCTGCTTTATGCGCTGGCGATTACACCCATCATGTTTGTCGGCCGGGCTCATACCCTCTGGCAGGCGGTAGCGTTGATCGCTGGCGATTACACCCATCATGTTTGTCGGCCGGGCTCATACCCTCTGGCAGGCGGTAGCGTTGATCAGTCTGGCGACGGCTGCGCATCAAGCGTGGTCGGCGAATCTTTGGACACTTCCTTCGGACATGTTCCCTCGCCGCGCCGTGGCGTCGGTGGCCGGCATCGGGGCGTGCGCTGGCTCACTCTCCATGATGTTCTTCGGGCTTTTCATCGGCTTTGTCCTTCAACTCACCCACGGCAACTATGTCCCAGTGTTCCTTCTGGCGGGATCGGCTTATCTCGTCGCAATCGGCGTTATCCATCTGCTCGCACCGAGACTTGCAGTAGTCACTTTGGATTAGGTGCGATATTCCGCTTCACGTCATTCTCTAACGAAAGGCAATCTCTCAATGCGCACACACCCTTACCGCACCTCGCTTCTGGCTGGACTAGCGATGGCGCTGCTGCTCTCCTCTTCGGTCTTCGCCCAAAACGCAGGTCCAGCACGCCCCAGGATCACTGGAATCTCGCATGTTGGCTACTTTGTCTCCGATCTTCCTCAGGCCATTGCGTTCTGGCACGACTTCCTTGGCTTCGACGAGGAGTACACACTCACCAAGAAGGACAGCAAGGATATTCGCATCGCCTTCATCAAGATCAATGACCATCAACACATTGAGCTGTTCAATGAACCGCCGACTCATCCGCCCAACATGATGAGCCATCTTTGCTTCACGGTCGACGATATTGAAGCGATGCGGACCTACCTGCGGTCGAAGGGATTCGACGTCAAGCCCGGCAATGGCGGAAAGACCCGCACCGGCGACTATGCTTTCGAGATCAAAGACCCGGATGGCATGCTGGTCGAGTTCGTGCAGACTCTTCCGGATGGCCTTGAAGCAAAGGCCGCCGGCAAGTTCGAGCCTGAGACGCGCATCGCAACCAGGATTTACCATTTGGGATTTCTTGTTGGCAACAGTGAGAAATCGATGGATTTTTACGGGAACGTGCTGGGCTTTAAGGAGACATGGCGTGGAGGCGGGAATCCGAAGGAGTTGAGCTGGATCAACATGAAGGTTCCCGATGGAGATGACTATGTTGAGTTCATGCTTTACCGTAATGCGCCTGACAAGTTCGGCACCAAAAACCACATCTCGCTGGTAGTACCCGATGTGGCAAAGTCTGTCGCCATCCTTGAGGCGCGCCCAGCGTTCAAGACCTATGGCAAAGAGCTCAAGGTTGCAACAGGCGTCAACCAGAAACGCCAGGTGAATATCTACGATCCCGATGGAACGCGCGTCGAATTGATGGAACCGAATACCGTTACAGGCAAGCCGACTCCATCGTCAACAGCTCCGCCACCGCCGCCGTCGCATGATTAGCGACATACGCGGTGGCAGAACAGCGGTGTTACCTAGCTGTCAAACAAATTTTTCCTCACACAGTTCGATTGAGAGGGCATGCTCGAATGAATGCAAATTCCACACGCCGTACCTTTCTTGCAGGTCTTGGTGCCGCCGCAGCCGCGAACACCTTGCCTTCGTTTGCCGCTCCCGGCCGCATGCGTGCCATACGCTTTGGCTACACTGCCATGACGTGGGGTAACGAAGAGCGTCAGGCGATTGGCGATATTGCAGCAGTTGGTTTTCCCGGCCTTCAGTTTCGTGCCAATGCCGTGACAGAGTTCAAACCCGCCGAGCTGAAGGACCTTTTGGCCCAGCATAAGCTCACCTTTGTAGCTCTTTCCAGCGGCGATGTGTCGCTTGATGAGCCGGAGGCCGAACAGATCGCAAAACACGTCGCGAATGCGCAATTCGTGAAGGATTCGGGCGGTCTCTATCTTCAGGTGCTCGACCAGCTCAAGTCCTATCCGCGATCAGCCACGCCCGACGAGTGTAAGCGCCTTGGCAGCCTGCTTACGCAATTGGGCAAGCGAACTGCCGATCTCGGCATTCCTCTCGGTTACCACAATCATCTGAACACTCTCAGCCAGAGTCCGGCGAATCTGGCTCTCATTCTCGAAAACACCGATCCTAAATACGTCGGGCTTGAGCTTGATACCGCTCACCTCGTCGCAGGCGGAGGCGACCCGGCCAAGGCCATCGAAAAGTATCATGACCGCCTTCTCTTCCTCCACCTCAAGGACGTCCGCGACATTGCCGCCGATACGACCAAAGCAAAATATCCCTTCGAGTTCGTGGAGCTCGGCCGTGGCCGCGTCGATCTCCCATCGGTTTTCGCTGCACTGGACAAGGTCAAGTTCCATGGCTGGGCCGTCGTCGAACTCGACCGGGTGCCTGATAAGTCGAGAACGCCGAAGGAGTCCGCAATGATCAGCAAGACCTATATTGAGCAGAAGATCGGTGTCGCCGTCTAATTTGCTGAAACTCCCGGAGGTCACAGTTGCGCGTTGGCATCATCGGCACAGGAGCGATCTCATCGAAGCACGCGCTAGCATATCGCAACATAGGCTTTGAGATCGCAGCTTGTACCAACAACACGACCTCCAGAGGGCAGGAGTTTGCTGCGGCCCACGGAGCAGAATTTGTCACAACCGTAGAAGAGCTCTGCTTTCATCCAAAGGTCGATTACGTCGACTTGTGCACCTTTCCCAGTTTTCGTCTGCCGGTAGTGGAGCTATGTGCGCAAAGCGGTAGACATCTTCTGGTGCAGAAGCCCATGGCTATCGACCTCGTCACCGCACGGAAGATGATCTCTGTTGCCGCTGCGGCTGGGATTCAGTTGGGCGTCGTGAGCCAGCACCGATTCGACGATTCCACGCTCTTCCTCAAGCGTGCCATTCAACAAGGCCGGCTCGGCCGCATTCTGCAGGCCGACGCTTACGTCAAGTGGTATCGCTCGCCCGAATACTACAACCGCCCCATTAAGGGCAGCTGGGCTGTGGAGGGGGGCGGCGCGCTTATCACCCAAGCCATTCATCAGGTCGACCTGCTTCTCCACCTTGTGGGACCCGTTTCACGCGTCTTCGGTGAATGGCAGTTGGGGGCGTTACAACCCATCGAATCCGAGGATGTTGTCAACGCGATCCTTCGTTACGAAAACGGGGCGACCGGCGTGGTTCAGGCCTCGACCGCTTTCTGGCCAGGTTACTCCGAACGCGTCGAGATTCACGGTACCAGAGGAAGCGCAATCGTATGCGGCGACAAGCTGACCACCTGGGATATCAAAGATGACGTTGGCCAGCCTGCGCCTATCGCGATGCAAGGTGAGTCTGGAGCGTCGGACCCGATGGCCATCTCCGTAGCCCCTTTTGAGCGGCAATTTCTGAACTTCGCGGAAGCATGTCAACAGGGGAGAGCGCCGCTATGCTCCGGCGAGGACGGTTATCGGGCTCTCGAACTCGTACTGAGTGTTTACGACTCATGCCGAACGGGCCAGCGCATTACGCTTGCCGAGTGATTCGCTACTGCACGTTTCAGGTCATCTCCTCTAGGACGAAATCTGTTTCATGCTCGCGTCGACCGTTGTGGCCTGCTCGGGGGTGGGCATCGAGTCGACGAGAAGCTGTCTTAACCTTCAAGATCAGGGCCTTTTCTCGTCCGCTGAGAACGCCGCATATTTTGCAATTGCACCGGACGAAGACTCTTCGGCGGCAAAACGGATCTACAGGACTGTCGGCCTTTTTCTCACCGCCACCCTTTGACCCGCCCTGCTCCCCCTAGATGGTTAAGCTGGAACCGAGACCCTCAGAATTCGTAGCGCCCACTGAATTGCATGATGCGGTTGCCAGAAGCGGAATTGATTACGCCGGCGGTCGCGGCGGTGCCGATCGTCGAGCTGGGATAACCAAAGCTGGGATGGTTCAGCGTGCCGAAGGTCTCCCAACGAAATTCGAAGTGGCCATATTCGCCCATGGTGAAGACCCTTCCCAGGGCGAAGTTGACAGTCACGCTGTCGGGTCCGCGGAGAATGTTGCGCCCCGAATTTCCAAAACCTGAGGCGGGAATAGCGAAGCATGCTGGGTTGAACCATTCCGTGAGGGTGCGATTCGACAGAGTTCCATTGCATAGCCGGTTAGGGCGCGTAGCCTGTCCCAGGTCCTGAGTCCCGGACACTTTGGGGGTAAACGGCTGTCCACTGTAGGCCAGAACACTGCCGCTCGCCTGCCAATCCCGCAGCACGTAATGCCTCGAACTCGTCCGATAGATAGCGGTACCCGTGAAGTTGTGCGTGATGTCGAAGTCCGAGAGGCCGTATTCGGCAGTCGGATTCAGCACGTTCTGGTTGCCAAAGTAACCGCCGGCTCCTGCATAGTTCGCACCGGATTGCGAGTCGAGAGACTTGGCATACGTGTAGTTGACCCGAAAGAACAGACCATTTGCGAACCTTCTACGAACGGTCACCTGCCCCGCGTCGTAGTGGGACGTTCCATTGAACTCCTCAAGCGTGATCGCCGAGAAGTTAGGGAACGGCCGCGAGGCTGTTACACCAGAAGTCCGCTCCTGGTTGTAGTCGAACTCCTGGGCGAGATGGGTGCCTTTCGAACCCACATAAGCGATCTCGAGAGCCATGCCCTTGCCGAGATCTCGTTCAATCGTGAGATTGTAACTCTGCAAATAAGCCGAAGGTGCGTTCGGGTCGTAGCCATTTGGGGTGAGGATGCCCGAGAGCGATCCACCCGAAGCGGGGAACGGAGTGGTGGGTGCAATGAAGTTCGACCCGCCAACCGTCGTGGTAGGAGCGGCGGCTTGATAGGTCGTTGTTGCCGAAAATGGATACTGTCCCGCCAGATTTGTCCGGATGACGCTTAGCCTGATTCCCGTATAAAAGATCCCATAACCGGCCCGGATGACGGTGCGGTCGTCATTGAAAGGACGCAGGGCAAACCCGATGCGGGGACTGAATCGATTGTTATTCGTGTGGATCAAGGCTGCCGGATAATTTGCGGCGCTCGCTGAGATGTAATAGTTCGTGAGCCCCGACTGCGCGAGCACCGGACCCAGATTTGGAACAGTCGATGCATTGCTGTAAACGATCTGTCCGAGGGACGGGACGAAGTTCGTGAGTTGCCCATTCTGTTCCGACGGAAGGGTCTGCAACTCGTAGCGCAGGCCTAGATTGAGAGTAAGACTCGACGACGCCTTGTAGTCATCCTGAGCAAACCCAGCATAGTTGGTTTGGAGGAGGTGGTTGGTGGTGCCTCCCGTCATCAACACGCTTGTTGCCGGATAGCCTGTGAGAAGGTCGGCGAGAGCGTTGGTCGTAGACCCTCCAGTAATCTTGCCGGAGTAGGTGAAGCCGCCGTTCTTGCTCGTGTTCGTTGGCTGGAAGAGCTGGACATGAAGGATGTCGCCGCCGAACTTGAAGGTATGTCTTCCCTTGGTCCAGGTAACTAGATCGCTTCCATCATAATCATTCACTACATATGTGATGGGAACAGATGAATTGTCTCCAAGAGCCTCGAAGCCGGTCGGCTTGAAACTCGGAAAGGCAAGATCCGCAGGGTTGGTAGTCGTTCCCTGGATCCCCAATTGCAGGGCGTAATTTGTGCCGGCGTCATTCGCGGCCTCATCCGATACGGTACGCGTTCGGCCATACCGGAAGTCATTTACAAGGTTCGCGGTGAATATCCTGGTTTCGTTAATCCCGATGAGAGACTGATGTGCGTCTGTTGTAGAGCCGAAGGTGCCCAGCCCGGAGCCGGAGGTGGCGTTGGTGGACGAAGACCAACGCCTGAGGAAAAGGCCCGAGAGTTGATCATTCGCTCCCAACTTCTGGTTGATTTTTACCAGGCTGTTGTTCCAATTGCTGGAGTTGTCGGTATTCAGAAAATAGTTGGGGCTGCCAGGGGGCACGGTCAAATTGGCGTGCGGATAGTAAGCAAGCAGGTTCTTCGCCACTGAGTCGATGTTGGGAATCTTGTAGTAAGGGGCGGGGTACAGACAGCCGGCGACTTGCGATGGCGTAGGCACGGCGGGCGGCGCAGGCGGCGCGCACAACACCTTGGTGCTCACCTTCGGATTGTGAAAATAGTAAGGGGTGCCCCCCGGGCCGGACTGACTGAAGTCTCCCGTCCGCTCAAGGTCGGTTGGCACGAGGCCAGTGGCACTGGTCCCCGTCACCGAGCGCAGGCTCTCCAGACTGAATTGAAAGAAAGTGCGGTCGCGGCCGCTGTAGACATGCGGTATCGTCACTGGGCCGGAGAGGTCGCCGCCAAACTGGTTTTTCCGCAGCTTCGTCTTTGGGACGCTCATGTTGGTGAAGTTGTAGGGGGGTGCGTCGAACAGGTCGTTGCGGACGAACTCGAAGAGCGATCCGTGGAACTGGTTGCCTCCGCTCTTCGTCACCATATTAACGACGCTTCCGGAGAGCCGACCATACTGCGCGGTGTATCCCGAGGTCTCCATCTTGAACTCCTGAATGGAGTCCAGCGGCGGGCTGATTTGCGATCCGGCGTCGCGAGGGCTTTCATCGTTGATTCCATCGATGTAGACGCCGCTCGAGTCTGCGCGCGAGCCGTTCGCCACATAAGGCGCGCCCTTTGCACTTGGTTCCGCGGGCTGGACACCCGCCACCGTGAAGGCAAGATCGTTGAAGTCTCTGCCGTTCAGTGGTATTTCACTGATCTCGACCGGAGTGATGAGATCTCCCTTGGAGGACGTCTCTGTGTTCAGCAACCCCACATCGGCAGACACGTTCACGGCTTCGGTCGTAGTCCCGATCTGGAGGGCCGCGTCCAATCGCGCAGTCTGATCCGCAGTCAGCTCAAGATTACTCTCCTTCAGTTGATTGAAGCCCATCATGGAAATGATGACTTCATAGGTCCCCGGTGAGAGATTGGTGACCGTGTACAGGCCCGCCGAATTCGTCTTTGCGGTCCGTGTCACATTAGTGGCAGTGTTGCGGACCGTCACGGTCGCGCCAGGAATATTGGCCTTTGTGGGGTCGACCACCTGTCCAACCAGGGTCGCCGTCGGCGCTTGGCCAAACATCATCGTGGAAAAAGCGAGAAGCCAAATCAAGCACGTGATGCTAATTTTAGTTTGCATTGCGAACTATCCTCCAAAAAAAGACCCTAACTGTAATTATTTGTGACCTTTTGGGTTCGAGAGAAGCCGCTCTCGGCACTTCCTTCTGCCCATTCTCAATCTTCGCTCTTGGTCGCCCGTAGAGGCAGACGCTGTCTTCGTCAGCGTCCGCTCCATAGTTCCACCCGTTGTCATTTAGGTCATATATCTCGATCACATTCTTTCCGTTGCCGAGTTGATGAATATCCGCGATCGCCTTCGGAAATTGGCCTATTGCAGCTGCCATATGGGCCATCCCCACGACGTGGGCACTTGTCCGGCCCCTCTCCGCATTCAGACCCGGAGTAAGAACCGCCAGTACAAGTAGCCGAATCGCTCTTTTCATTCTTTCAGGCAATCTCTCTTCAACTCTCTGGAATTTGCCGAATGGCCATTGAGACCGATTCGGAGAGTGTCTAAGGATCCCCTGTGTTAAATAGACTGGAGACTATGACCGGCAAGTTAATTTACGGTATAGGCCTGCAGAGCACGGTCGGTAAAGAACATGGTTCATATTTTCAGTGGCTTAGGTGTCGTCGTTTTACGTATAGACCTCAAAGGAATCCGTTATGGCGGAGGTGCCCACCGGTCGCGACGGAGGTTCATTATCCTTGACGGCTCTTTGAAGCCTGACAAAGCTCTCTCCGAAACTAACCGAAAAGCCCCGCGAGGGTCTGCCTCACGTTCGGGCCTATGAACCGCCGTCGGGCATGGACAAGATCGAGCGGTTATTGTCCGCAAAAGCCATCACTGAGTTGGGCCAGGTCTTGCTCCGCAGCTCTGCACCGTGGCTCAACGAATTTATTCGTGAACTTTCGTCCTTCCCCCTGGATCAAAGCATGATGATCAGGTCGATTGGAGAGTAAGTCTTCGGCCGCGGCCTCTCTGAGGCCAACACCCGAGAAAGTTCGGCAATAAAGCGATGAAACAGACGTCTTCTTATACGTAAAAGATATGAAAATTGAAGCCGCTGTAAGTCTCTGTTAATAAATCCTATTGCCCCATAAGCAAGCTGTGTCGTCTCCCCCTCGAGCTCTTGACTGTGAATTAACTTGTTTGCTTCTGCTGCCCGAACGAGAGTTGCTTGATCGTCAAGATAGAGGGTTTCATGAAAATCAGGTTCTTGAAGTCAGCAGCGCTCCTAATGTTGGCAGTCCCATTTGCACCCAAACTGAATGCCCAAGAGAAGCCGGGGATTGTCGGCATGGCCCATATGGCCTATTACGTCAGCGACCTGAAACAGGCGCGTGACTACTATGAGGGATTTCTGGGATTCGAAGAGGCGTTCACGCTCAAGAACCCGGACGGCACGGACCACGTTGTCTTCATCAAGATCAACGACCACCAGTTCATCGAGTTGTATGCGGAACCGGTTAAGAACTATGGTTTCATCCACGATGCCGGCTTTGAGACCAACGACGCCAAAGGTATGCGGGATCACCTGGCCTCAATCGGCGTAACCGTGCCCGCCAAGGTGACCAGGAACCAAGAGGGGGATTTGAGTTTCGACTTCGTCGAACCCTCCGGTTTCACCATTCAGATCGTTCAGTACATGCCCGGCAGCAAAGTAACCGCCACCAGGGGCAAGTTCATGCCCCCCGGCCGTATCTCCGACCACATCGATCATATCGGCCTGCTGATCAAGGAAAGGGAGGAGTCATGGAAGTTCTACAACGATGCCTTTGGTTTTATTAAGGAAGGTGACGGCTCCAAGATGCAGGTGCCTGGCAGTGCCGACCGGTTTGAGTTGGGCTGGGAGAAAAGGAAGCCGGAAGAGGCGCGCTTCCACATCAAGGACCACATCTGTCTCTCCAATGCAAACGTTCCGAAGATGACCTCGCAAGTGGCTGCAAAGCCACAGATGAAGGAGTTCCCCGACGCGATTGCGGATGTGCATCAGCTCGGCAACGGAAAGAATGTTGTAGAACTTTACGACCTGAATAAGAACCGTGTGGAAGTGATGGAGCCGCCAAAGGCCGGGGATGTCACGACAGCCGATGCCACGCCGCCCAGCACCGCGGCTGATTCAGCGTCGCAGAGCGCCGCAACTGACACCGCTAAAAAGGAAGGTTCGAAAAGTGGTTCTAAGGGAGGTTCCAAGGGAGGCCCAAGGAAAGTCGAGCTGCCGCATCCGTTTTATTGGGCAGCGCCCGATCCACTGCGTGGCGACTGGCAGGGGCAGGGTGGCCTGGTCGCGCAGGTCGTTCCAATCATGGACAAGATCTACTCCAAGGAAGATCTGATTCCCCAGCAGGAAGACAACGGTAAGTATGAGGTGCATCTCTTCAAGCAGTTCGATCAGCCGCACGACATACCGGTGGCCGTGTTGAATGGCGCGTTCTCCAGCGGCACGCTCTCGCTCGAAGGCGATGGCTGGACCGGCACGATTGAAGATGGCCATTTGAAGGCGAAGAACGGCGATCAGAGCATCGACTTGCAGCATATTACGCGCTCTTCTCCGACTCTGGGAATTAAGCCGCCCAAGGGCGCCATCGTTCTCTTTGACGGGAAAAACATGGAGTCAGGGTCCAAGATGATGGAAAAGGAATGGTTGACAGAAGACGGGCCTTGCAAGTGGCATCTGGTTCCCGACGACGCGGTTGAGTCGGCTCCACGCTCCGGCAACTGCATCAGCAAAGGAGCCTTCGGCGATGCGAAGATCCATGTCGAGTTCCGGACCATTGGGGGCCCGACCAACAGCGGCGTCTACATTCAGGACCGGTATGAGGCCAACATCAACGAGACCTACGGCAGCCTGTCGGCCAATCCAAACGGCCAGTTCGATAACTCCATCGCGACGAAGCCGGGGATTCGTGCCTCGCGCCCGGTACTTGAGTGGCAGACCTTCGACATCGATTTCAAGGCTCCAAGATTCGATGCGTCTGGTAAGAAGTCTGCCGATGCCGTAGTGACGCTGCTGCTGAACGGCGAGGTTCTGTACAAAGATCATGCGCTTGGCCCCGTGATTCTCAATGCGGCAAAGCTCGGGGAGGCACCGACCGGGCCTATCCAACTGCAGGAGCACGGTATGCCAACGCAGTTTAGGAACATCTGGATTTTGGATGAGTCCAAATGAATGTTGTCGGTTGACCAATTGGCACGCAATGAGCGACTCGCCCCCCTGTTAGCACCAACTGACCTCAACTGTCGCGGTAGGGACGACCATTGCTGATCGCCCCCCGCACAGATCCGTACGAGCGCGTCTACGCATACGGCTCTTACGAAGGATGAGTAGCGTAGAAGCGAGCATCAGGGTAGGGGTGCAGAACGCGGGGCGGAGGGATCCACCGGTTCAAGACTGGGGTAAGGCGTTCCCAACGCATCTCTGCGCGCTGGCTGCGGCGGACCAGAACGCTCTGCCATAGCCTGCACGCGCGAAGTTTGAAGATGCGCAGCTGAGTCGTGTTGCCGGGAACAGCATGGTATTGGTAGTAGCCCAGCACGACCTTCCGCAGCCATCCACCGACTTCGGCCACGCGATCATGCCTCCGGCGTTGAAGCTCGACCTTGACGGCCTTGAGCTTCGCAACCATTCGCTTTTTCGCAGTGATCCGACCTACGGTGAAGGTTCCGCTCTTGTGGCGTTGCCCACAGTAGTGGGTGAAGCCCAGGAACGTGAAGGTCTCCGGCTTCCTCTCTCCACGCAGCTTCCGGTCGCGAGCGGCGAACCGCCCGAACTCGATCAGCCGTGTCTTGTCCGGATGTAATTCCAAGCCGAACTTCGCCAGCCGTTCCCAGAACTCTTTTAGGAGACGCTCGGCATCCGTTCGGTGCTGAAAACCCACCACAAGATCATCGGCATAGCGGACGATGACTACATCGCCACACGCCACTTTCCTGCGCCAGAGATCAGCCCATAGATCGAAGACGTAGTGCAGGTACACGTTGGCGAGCAGCGGTGAGACCACTGCTCCCTGTGGTGTGCCCTGATTCGTCTCTGACCACTGGCCGTCTTCCGACACTCCCGCCTTGAGCCATTTCTGGATCAGGTGAAGCATCCTCCGATCGGCCACCCGATGCTCGATGAACTTCACCGTCCATTCGTGGCTCATGTTATCGAAGAACCCACGGATGTCGGCATCGAGCACCCAGTTCACCCGCTTCCGTTGGATGCCCACCGTCAGAGCGTCTAGCGCCTGATGCGGGCTGCGACCGGGGCGGAACCCATAAGAGAAGCCCTTGAAGTCGACCTCATAAATCTGGTTGAGGATCGTCACCACGGCCTGCTGGACGATCTTGTCCTCCAGTGCCGCGACGCCTAACGGACGTTGCCGTCCGTCAGCCTTCGGTATAAAGACTCGTCTTGAGGGCTTAGCCCGATACGCTCCACGGTGAACCCGCAATGCAGATCGATCAGCCGATCCTCCAACCCGGTTTCATACTCCTGCCACCTCATACCATCCACGCCGGGCAAAGCTCTACGCTGAAGCGCGTAAAAGCTGTCCCGGAGTAGTTCGATACTTAGATGGTGGAGCAAAGCGGTGAACTGTTCCTGCTTCCTTTCCTTTGCTGCTCTTCGCACACCGTCCAGTCCCTGGGACACGCGCTTCCCGCTCTGTGTCGGGCGCATGTGCGACTCAACGATGTTCTCCTTCGTCCGTGCCCTTCCCTCCCCAGCCTCCGCCGAAGGTTTCCCTCCCTTGTTCGGCTGGTTCACAGGTACTACGGCACAGTCCGACTTCTCCAGCACGTTCATGTCCGCCGTGCGGCTTGTGGCCTTCGCGGACCGGCCTTGATCGCTAGACCAAGGCGCGCTGGAGATCTCCCGGTTCTCGGTCGAGTAGGGTCATGGCGCGAA
>Ga0210406_10001945_pt1 | contig 24207 bp, 15 predicted proteins | sample IncBWC30MmetaG_FD_155454 | JGI IMG/M metagenome (GOLD analysis project Ga0210406, IMG submission 155454) | Forest soil microbial communities from Barre Woods Harvard Forest LTER site, Petersham, Massachusetts, United States - Inc-BW-C-30-M | ecosystem: Environmental > Terrestrial > Soil >...
AGCGAGGAAAAAGCGTGGCGCGGCGGCGATGCTATCCGCGACACGTACCGGCGGCAGAAAATGCATCACCAGCTTCCGCGCAACATCGTCAATGGCGAAAAGATATTGGGTGAAAACCGTGGTCAAACTTTCTCACCTGTTGGCTTTGGGGCTCGCATTGCTTTTCGGGACTGGCTCTAATGCTCAAGACCCGATATCTGCCACCAACGGCTTTGTGCCTTCAACAGCCGCTAATAGGTCCGTTAAACGCGGAGTGGAGGTACAGATCAAGGACCTTAATCCTTTTACTCACTTCGCTTTAATCCCGGCAACATCCAATGCACAAACGATCAAACTCGAGAGAGTAAAGGCTACGAGACTTTACACCAAGCTGAAATCCACGATGGACCCAGGCTACTGCGGAGACCTCCAATTCAGGGACCCTGGTGGATCTATGTACTGTCCCTATACGCACTACCAGTCCCCCGCTCCCGCTTACGAAGTTACTTATTCCTTCACCGGCCAGCCGCTGGCGTCGGATGAGTACAACAATCGTTACTTCACCTTTTGGGTTTATTTTCGTCCCGAAGAAATGGACCCGACCGTGAGAACCGCGCTTTCCGCCGGCAAAATGAGACGTACTGAGCTTGCGAGTTACTTCAAAGTAACGACCTCTCGTCAACCATTTCGAGGAAGCATTATTGATATGGCAAATTCGGATTTTTGTCAGACAAATCATCCCTGGCTCCATCACGACCCGAAGTGCCAGGATAAGATCATCTATAAAACTGTGACTATGCTACCTGACAGCATCACGGTTCAGGTGAACGCGGTTTCGCCGCAGCCGAAATAGGCGACGGCATCGGCACCAAGAGATTACTCCCCGGATGATCCGTCTGTACGAGACAATCGGCGCTAAGAACCTTCGCAAGAGGCGCGGCCCCTGACGCGAGCCGCTTCCTTCAAACGCCTCGATGCAAAGTGATCCGGATGCAAAGTGATCGGCGGTCCGATTGCACGGCGCCCGGGCACTCACACGCCGGGTCACTCCAGATAGAGTCATCATAGCCGTCTTGCGAAGCGTGGTATCGATGACATCCCCCGAATCGCCAACAAATACATATCGACCATACTATTCTTCAAACATATCGATCCCGCGATGAAGATTATGGCGAACCTGCTCCGCGAAGGCCGTCGGGCCGATGAGATCATGCAGTTGTATGCGGCTCAGGAGTCCAATGACGGCGCAATACCTGTAACTGCGGGAGCGAAAGAAGTTTAGACGGCGCCACGGCCATCTACGCGGACGAACTGATCCTGAGCTTCAGGCCGGTGTATAGTTTCCGGTTTTATCCCGAGTCGTGCGGCGCCCGAAATCATCATTGCGAGGGCGTCTATTGGCGATCAGCCTGGTTTTTGTTTGGGTGCGATACTGTGGCCGCTTGGCGTAGTCCGAAAATCGCTAGTTCAGCGTACGCGGGCCATCGCACGCAATTCAGAGTGACTGCTTGTGGATTCCCGGCTGGTAATTGCGTCGCATGGCCAGGGAAACGATCCACACGGTTGCGTCTCAAGGAGCGCTTTTCTGGCCGACCCTCCGAAGCTTGGAAAATTGTCGCAGGCGCCTTAGCGCACGTGCGTGCAATGTCGGGTGACCTCGCCTGTGCTGGCCTCGGTGAAGGTCATGCGGATTCCGTGCTTCGGTCGCAGGATGACCATCGGGCGCGCTTCAATCGTCTGGTCCGGAGCCAGGCGGAGATCGTATTTTCTCAGCAGAACGCTCAGAATCATGAGGATCTGCAGCGTGGCGTAGTTACCGCCGATACAGCCCCGCGGCCCAGCTCCGAAGGGCAGAAAGGCAAAGGGCGTATGACGCGTCTCATTCGCTTTGGTGAAGCGCTCCGGGTAGAAACTCTCCGGGTTATCCCAGTACTGAGGCGAATGGTGCACGCCGTAAATAAACACAATCACCGTCGACCCACGGGGTATGGCGAGATCTCCTGCGCGGTCGTCTGAAAGAGCCATTCGATCAACCATCCAAAACGGTGGGTAGAGGCGCACCGCCTCCTGTATGACCTGAGCAGCAAACTCGAACTTCGGAACGTCGGAGTAACTCAGAGGCGCTCCACCCAGCACAGAATCGAATTCGTGGCGCAACCTTTCGACACAATCCGGACGCGAGCTTAGCAGGTAGAGAAGCCACGATAAAGCGTTCGAAGACGTTTCATGGCCGGCGACCAGTAGTTGCATGCTCTCGCTCAGGACCAACTCATCGCTCATGCCCTCGCCATCGCTGTAACGAGCATCCATCAAGATCTGCAGCAAATCGTGGCAGGGCGCCTCCTGGCGCCGCCTCCTAATGTAGTCGAGCAGAATGCCGTCGGCGCGCGTTCGCATTTCATCGTGTCTGCGCAGTTCGCCGGAGACCGCAAACCAGGGATTGAGGTAGGGCTGAATGGTTTGACGAACCATAAATTCTTGGATCGTCGAGATCGTCCGGCTGATGAGGTCGACGTCTTCGTCTTTCAGCCGGGCGCCAAACAGCGACCTGCCGACCATCCCGAAGGTAATTTTCATCAAATGGGGGTAGATGTCGACGGGACCGATACGGGTTTGTCTGTCAAAATCCAGCAGTGACTCCGCGAGGGAGTCCTGCATGATCGAGGACAGAACGTCCAGTTGTTTTCGATCGAAACCCTTCTGGATGAGGCGCCGTTGCGTGCGCCAGACCTCCCCGTGGCTGGTGAGAAGACCCTTGCCCAGGAAGTGGCCCATCCGCTTCACCTGAATTTCAGATTTGTGATAATTTTCCCAATTGGTCTTGAGCACGTGCTGAATGACGGCGGGACTAGTGGTTACCAGGGCCTCTCTGACACCGCCAAAATAGAACCGGAATGTGTTGCCGAATAATTCGGTGTATTTTGATAAAGTCTGGACCGGATTGTTGGCCATCTCGCGCGAATCCGCGAAGCAGCGGGATCGGGACACAACGGGCACGGGGGGCAAAGTTATGCCTCGCGGCCCAAGCGCTTCAAGAGAATCAAATGATGCCAGATCGCCCGACCCATGGTTGGATGTTGCCGATAGGGAACACCATACTCTTCTGCGGTCTCCTTCACAATCCGTGTCAGCGGAATATAGTGAGTGTGGCAGACAAAAGGGCAGAGATGATGCACTATATGATGGTTGAGCCCGCCCGCAAACCAAGATACGACCGGGTTACTCGTCGCATAATCGGCTGTTGTCGCGAAGATGTGATAGACGCCGCTGTCAAACTCGCTGCGGTTTGAGGGAAAGTAAGTGCTGTCGACCGTGTGTGTCGTCTGGAATACGAGCGACACCGTCAAACCGACGATTATATGGGTCAGCACGAAAGCCAAAGCGACCAGCAGAGGCGATTTCTTCAGTAACAGGACCGGCAAAATAATCATGTAGGTGACGTAGAATCCTTTACCCGCGAAGAGGATGGCGTATTCTCGCACCGGATGTTTGCTGCGTTTCAGATATTCGTGGGACGGGAAGAAAAAGGACTCAAAGTCCCTCAGAAAAACATAATCGAGAGAGAACAACGCGTAAAAGAAGAGTGCATAAATGTGCTGGAATCGCTGCAGGCGCGCGCGGGGTTCGTGGGGCGTAAACCGAAAGATGCGGCGTCCGGTGAGCGCGTCGTCTTCACCGTGGAGATTAATGCAGGAGTGGTGGCCTCGATGATGGAGGATACGCCACATGTACGAGTTGATTCCGCAAACATCGAAAACGTAGTTCAGGACTTTGTTTACAGACCGCACCGACGAGATGGCATTGTGGTTGCTGTCGTGCGCGATGTTTAGCAAAAGGAATGTCTGGGCGAGGCCGTTCAAAAGGTAAGCTGCGATAAACTTCCATGAATCCGGGTTGAGAGCATAGAGGACAATCCAGCTGCCAGCCAGCACTGCAAGACCCAAGGCTATTTTGACCCACATCGCGCGGTCGGCTTTGGGAGAAATGTTCCCATCAGAAAAAAAATTGTCGAGGCGGCGGCGCAAGACTTTTGGGAATGAAGACGCATTTGCCGCGTCGTCAACGGCGCGCGACGGCGACGCCTCGGATGGTGCAAGATCATCAGTGTCCGGCTTCAGACCGATAGCCGCCTCTGTTTCGGACTTCACTAGCGCCTCCGCGTTGATTGCCAGCAGCGGATTGCGTGCCCAAACAGTGCCACTGGTACCTTCAGAAGATCATGTTAGCTCGAAATCTTTAAGAAAATCAAGGAAACTTGGATCCGGCGGGCCTAGCGTGGGGCACATGTCTCCGACGTGATAACGTGTAACGCTTAACAGCTTTGCAGACGTCTGTTAACATGGTTCGGTAACTGGAATGGAACGGAGACGCTTTGAATCAGACGATCAGACTCCCGGCGCGGCCCTGCAGAACCTGCTCGTTTCGGGCATTGGCCTGTCGGCGATCGCAGACTTTTGGCGTCTGGCATGGACAATACGAGGAGAGACGCGCTGAAATCGGCTTCACGCGTGGCGACGAAGGCTTTAACAAAATCTGCGGACGTATCATCGCAGATACCAAGGGCCAACTCCAGCGCCCCCGGTGATTTGGCCCGTACAGGTGCGGGACCCGCCCCGTTTCCACCGAAAGGAACAGGACCAGTAAATGGCGGTCCGCTTATAAACCATAAAACGCTGAGGCTCAGTGTCGATGTCCTGGCTGAACTGGGCGATGCATAAGTGCTGAATGCCCAAGCCCCCGTTCCCAGAGTCGGCCATCACAATAGTTCCCCCTCCCCGTGCACGGGCAGTAGGAAGGCTTCTTCTACCGTTGAGGATAGTGAATCGTGATGACACCGCCAGTAAAGTAATCTATGAGAGAGTCAATTTTAGACAAGCTGGACAAACTAGGAGAAGAGCACCCGCACAAACTTCTATATTCGTTCACTGACCTGAACGGCAATCAGATCGAAAGCTACTCATACGAGTCGTTTCTCCACCGGACGAAGGTGATCGCCGGGCATTTGCGGAAAGAGTATCGTTTCGCTGCGCAGGACCGGCTTTTGCTCGCGTACCCGCCGGGCCTCGAGATGATTTGCGCATTTTTTGGTTGCGTGCGCGCGGGATTGATCCCCGTTCCCGTCTACCCCCCCAGCTCTCATGGCTTCCAGGGCGCCCTCTACAAAATGGTCCACATCGCAAAGGATTGCCGGGCGGCCGGCATTTTGACGAGCAAAGACTACCACGGATCCCTGAAGACAAATCTCGCCCGAAGCGGAGTCTCGGCATCGGGTGTCGACGTCGACTACATTTCCGGCCTTCCGTGGGTCGTAACTGAAGACTTGGTCGATACGATTTCGGACGAAACTTTTAACGGTGCCTCGAACAACGGCACTTCGAAGCTTCTGTTTCTCCAGTACACGTCGGGGTCGACGAGGGATCCCAAAGGCGTGATGGTCTCGCACGAGAACATACTGCATAACTGTCCGCTCGTGATCGACCATCCCGCGCCGGTGGTCGTATCGTGGCTTCCGCAGTATCACGATATGGGGCTGATCGGGTGCTACCTCTATCCCGCCCTTAAAGGCGGCACGACTTACGGCTTCACTCCCACGGACTTCATACAGCGCCCGGCCCTGTGGTTCGACACGATAAAAACTTACCGCGCCAGCGCCTCGGCGGCGCCCAACTTCGCGTACGACTATTGCTTGCGGGCCGGGCGACTCTCCAAGGAGACTCTAGAAAATTGCGATCTCAGCTCGCTGAGGTTGCTGATGGCTGCCGCGGAACCTGTCAAACCCGCTACGTACACACGGTTTCTGAAGACGTTTCAGCCCTATGGACTTAAGCCGGAGAGCTTTTTTGTCGCGTACGGGCTGGCTGAGAATACTCTGGCGGTTTCGCACGGTGGCCGTAATATCATTTCTGTCAACAAAAACGCCATCGCGCTAGGGAAGGCCCGCACGACCACCGAGGTTTCCGAAATCGCCGCAGCCACTCAGATTGTCAGTTGTGGAACTCCACTTCCGGGCCTCACCGTGAAGATCGTGGATCCGGAGAAGCACCTTGCTCTGGAGCCAGGGCATATCGGCGAGATTTGGGTCGCGGGAGGCAGCAAGTGCTTAGGTTACTGGAATAATCCGGAACTGGCGCTTAAGATGTTTCATGCCCGGCTGGTGGACGACAGCCCCTATGACGATGGCTACCTTCGGACGGGCGACATGGGTTTCTTCCACGACGGCGAACTCTTCGTTTGCGGCCGTATTAAAGACATGATTATCGTCCGCGGGCAAAACTATTACCCGCAGGATATAGAGGAAGTGGTCGAGAAAGCATCCGGCCTGATCCGAACCAATTGCGTTGCCGCTTTCCAGATTCACGAAGACAGCGAGCCGGCATTGGCGGTGGTTGCCGAAGTGAAAAATCCTAAAGCGCTTCCGGAAGCTCTGAAGACTGCCGCCGCTGTCCGGAATTACCTGAACGTGGAAGTGGCGCTGATTTCCTTCATAGCACCCCGTGCGATACCGCGAACGAGTTCGGGCAAGATCATGCGGCATAAAACCAAGCAGATGTGGTTGGAAGGTCAGTTTACCGTTCTCTCGGAGTTTTCGCGGGAAAAAGACGCGGGATCCCCAGCGTCCGGTTCTGAAGGCCAGTCGTCTTTCGACGTACTAAAAGCCCGGTACAACCTGACCGGCACGGAATCGTACAACCTGGTCGAAGCCGGGCTGGATTCCCTGGATCTGGTTGTGTTCATGCACGAGATCAAGGAGCTTTTGAAGGGTAAAGGCGCCGATATGCTGGCGAGGCAAGTAGATATCGGTCTCATTCAGCGTGTCAGCGTAGCCGACCTGTTTCGACTGGCCGAACAGTTGGAGCGTGCTCCCGAAGAAGCACTGGATCTACTGCGGCATTCCCTGACGGCTTTCCGTGAAGAGCAGCGCGCGGCGGAAAAGCGGATGATGAACAACGACAAGAAGCTCATCTTCGAGCCCCTAGCGCCTGCGTTATTGCCCGGGACACTGATCCTGAATCATGTGCTGCTCACGGGTGGCACTGGCTTCATCGGACCCTTCCTGGTGAAAAGTCTGCTGGAACAGACGCGTGCGAAGATCTATATTCTCGTCAGGTCTTCCGATGAGCGTCAGGGCAGGCAAAGACTGAGAGCGGCGATGGAATCGATGGGGCCTTGCGCGGCCGAGCTGATGCAGATGTTCGAGGATCGCGTGATACCCGTTTGCGGGGATCTCGGGCAGGCCAAGCTGGGCTTGACTTCGGAAGTCTGGAATTTGCTCGCAAACGAAGTCGACACGGTGTTCCACAACGGCGCGACCGTAAACTACCTGTTCAACTACGACCGGATGCGTGATGCTAACGTGCTGGGAACGAACGAGGTCTTAAGACTGGCATTCGAGGGACGGCCCAAGAGCTTCAATTACGTCTCGACGACCTTCGTGTTTGGCTGGGCAGTTAAGAAAGTCCTGTATGAGACCGACTTGAACGAGAATATGGAGCTTCTTGATTTTGGATATAGCCAGTCTAAATGGGTAGCGGAACAGGTGGTTGTAGACGCGCGCCGCCAGGGGCTTGAGACACGCATTTTCCGGCCCGCTCTCGTTAGTCCCTCCGTTACAGGCGGAGGCAATAACTTCGACATTGCGGTTCGTTTGGTTGCGTTCATGGTGAATCACGGCATTGGGGTCGATGCTCTGAATCAGGTTAGTTTCGTACCCGCAGACATCGCGGCTAACAATATCGTTGCGATTTCCACTACTCCCGGCACGGCTAACAAGACTTATCATGTCACGAGGGACGATTACGCCAACATGCTGGATATCACCGGACTGATTACAAAGGCGACCGGGCGGCAATTCGAGATCTTTAGCCTTCCCAACTTCGTTCCCGAGCTTATCAGGAGATGCAGGAAGGAAGATCTGCTCTTTCCGCTACTGGACTTTCTGGTGGGCTCTGTAGACAACATCTCGGCGATGGAATTCAAACGCTATGACAGTTCGAACTATCAAACCGCTCGGAATGCTTCCACATGGGGCAAGGCGGATCCGTCCCTCGAAGATACGGTTAACGGCATCCTGAGATTCATGCAGCGAAAGGGAATCATCTCGGTTACGACTCGTGAGTTCAAGGCCCTGGCCACCTGCCAGTAGGCCTTTCGCCTGCGCGGATGCATGCTGCGCGACACAGCTAACGTTACTGCTTGCGAAACACCAGGTTCTCCCTTATTTGCTGACCGGTTTCTAACGTGCCTGTTGTGGTTAGCGTCATCTGTTGTCCGTCAGCTGAAACCACCCACCGATCCTTTTGGGCAACCTGATCGTCTCGCCGGTAAATCGAATCGACTTGGTGAGCATCGACAAGCCCGAGCGTCACGGTATCGTTGCGGGAGTTTTTCAGGTTGTATTCCTTGCCGTCAAAACGGGCGGTATAGCTGAAGTCACCGAAGAAACGGATCCCGTCCGTTCCGTCCGCCTCGATCTTGAGCACCAACCCTTGCCGCAAACGAGTCTTACTGAGATCCTGCGTCCACTCACCAGCGAATAGGTTATCGGCGACCTTCGTGCCTCCGCTCCGCGTCCACACGGTGATCTGGTTGGCACGGCCTTTCACTGAAGTCGTGATCGTTAACTCGCTACCGTCAGTCGAAAGTTTGTCACGAACCGTCGCTACGACAGCTCCATCCTTCTTCTCTTTGACCTCGGCTTGATGCTTATTGATCCTGCGCAGCTCGATTTGATTAAACCCTGGATTGCCTTTTACGGACGTTTCATGTCCGTCCCACTTCGCCGCGAAATCGACTTGGGTGTCGCCTGAAATCACTACGTGCACTCCACTGCGTAGAGACGTGATGGAGATTTTGTTGGGGGGATCCAGGGCAGACTGCGCAGAGATGAGCGTCCAGGAGCCAATGCGGGGGTCCGCGGCGCCAAGTTGAATGGCGGCAACCAGCCCGAGCAACTCAAGTTTGCGCATTGGTCCTCCTAAACCGATGGAAGCTTCAACCAATCTTCGCAGATTCAGATGGATGGGCAGGTAAGCGCTGTGAGATGTTTTCGTTAGAGAAGAGTCCATGATTCAGAGACGCCCCGGAGCTTAGTATCCGATCCTGGAAAGCCGAGTGAGGTATTATGGCTGAAGCGATTGGCATACTACTTCCTCATTTGTGGGCTGCGCTGGCTTCTGATTCCGTTGTCATCCATTAGTGATCGTCATGAACTCACGGCGTTCGATCGGTATTCCAGATCCTGACGAAGACGCCGGCGGATTCCGGCCGTTCGCGCCGCGCCACGCGGCCCTGGATACTTTCGACCTCCGTCTGTGGCACGAGATGGAACGATTTTGCATGACATCATGAGTCGCGTGCATGTGCGCCGTTTTTGGCTGGCCGGAATAGTCCTTGTAGCCGTCCTTGCGATTCTTCCATTTTCTTATCACGCCGAGCGCCACCTGGAGACTGCAACCCGGGTCGAAGGCAGCGAAGCGGAAAGTGTCTCGCACGAGTTGGCCAGTCGTTTTCGTTCGCCATTCGTGGATCGGGTGGTCCTGGTGATTCAGGGACTCCCACCTGCGGATTCGGAGGAGGGCGAGCAAGCCTTAGCAACAATTGTGGAGGGACTCAGAGAGGACCCCGGCGTGTCCGGAATCGTTTCCCGTCTCGATTCGCGCGACCCGATTTTCCTTGGCAGGGGAGGAGGAACCTTCGTTCTAGTAGGACTCGCGTCGACCAACGGCCCCGTCGAGTCGCTCGTCCCCGAGCTTCACGAGCGGGCGAACTCTCTTCAAAATCAATTGCGCGCCCGGTATCCGGCAGTGAAGCTCGAACTGACGGGCGAGACGCCACTTAATTTCGACATTCGCAAAGCTAGCGCCGACGACGTGCAACATGCCGAAAGTCTCGTGATTCCTGCGACACTAGCACTACTGCTGTTGGCTTTCGGAAGCTTGGTGGCGGCCCTGATTCCATTGGCCGTTGGCCAGCTTGCCATCGCTACCACTCTGGCGATTGCAAGATTCCTGGCTCTGCATTGGCACTTGTCCGTTCTGATTCAGAATTTGGCTACGATGCTTGGGCTAGGCTTGGGGATCGACTACGCACTCCTAATGGTCAGCCGCTTCCGGGAAGCGATTTCCGCCGGGCACAATGGACTCAACGCCTCGGTCATCGCGGCACGTAAGGCAGGTCAGACACTCCTGATTTCAGCCTCGACGGTAGCCATCGGATTTCTAGCCCTCTTGACGGTTCCCATCAGCGAAGTCCGTTCCATCGGTATAGCGGGATTGCTGGTGGCGGGAATGAGTGTGTTGCTTGCAAATACCCTCGTTCCAGCAGTGCTGGCAGTTCTCGGTCCGCGGATTGATGCTGGCCGGTTGCCTTTTACTGCTAGGTTGGATTCGCATCGGGCCGAACGCACGGGAAACCGCTGGAGGCAGTGGGGGAAAGTGATTGTCGCCCATCCCTGGCTTGCCATCTTTGTGGCGGGTACCCCCTTGTTTCTGCTCGCCTCGCAGGCCGCCCGTCTGGACACCAGTCTCCCCAGGGGGAATTGGTTACCACCCGCGGCGGAATCGGTTCACGCGCTTCACACCCTTGAGCAGATGGACCGGGGTGGCATAGTTGAATCTTTGCGCGTGATTCTCGAACTTCCAAAGGATTCCATCGCGCAAACGGACTCGGGGTGGAATACACTCGATCGTTTCGCCAAGCGGCTCGCGAGCGACCCTCGTTCCGACCGCGTGATCTCTATCACAACCATGGCGGACAGCAACCGGTCTTCCCTCGGCAATCTCTCGCGTGAGTCGCGTCGAACGTTCCTTAGTCGCGACGGACGGGCGGCGCTGCTGGAGGTGTTACCCACGGCTTCGGTTTCTCTGCGCGATCAGGTGAACTGGGTGCGGGAGCTGCGGAAGACCGGCGCGGCAGCTCTCACGGGAATACCCGGCGCCACACTACGCGTTGGAGGCATCCCGGCACTCAATGCCGATTATCAGACGATTGTCGGGGACCGGTTTTCTTCGGTTATGGCTCTGGTGGTGGTGGGGACGCTCCTGGCGCTCCTGGGCGGGTTCCGATCGCTTTTCGCTGCTCTAAAGGCCATCGCTCTGAACTTGCTCTCGGTTGCGGCCTCCTTCGGAGCATTGGTCTTAGTTTTTCAGGACGGACACGGAAGTAGTTTCCTGGGAGTTCGTCAGGGAACGGGCAGCGTGTTCCCTATCGTGCCTATCGTCGCCTTTGCGATCGTCTTCGGACTGAGCATGGACTACGAGGTATTTTTGGTAGCCCGAGTCCTCGAAGCGAGGAGGAGTGGACTGAGTGAAATGGATGCAATCCCCGAGGGACTAGCGAGAACCGCAGGCCTGATTACGAGCGCCGCCGCGATCATGATTGTGGTGTTCGCGGCATTCACCTTCGGCAACTTCCTGGTGGTCAAGATGATCGGATTTACGCTGGCGGTAGCCGTGTTTATCGACGCGACATTGGTTCGCATTATGATCGGCCCTGCGCTTCTTCGAATTGCAGGCGATTGGAACTGGTGGCCTGGGGGGCTCGCCGCCGCGCGCAGCGTACCAGTGATGACGAGCGGTGAATGATGCATATCGATAGAAGCAGTTCAATCCTCAGTGATCGATGGCATTGGTAGCGAGCGTGAGTTGTGCGAAACTGCGCCGAGGGAAGGTCAAGTCTGTACGTCGGGTAGTGGCTAGAAGTGGTTCTGCGGGCGTGTCTCGCCGAAGTCCGCAACGTTTGAAAACATTGTCCCAGGCGTGTTAGCTCCTGTGCATGCCATAGCGACCGATTTTTCAATGGTTTGGCACTCGCCGGTCATTTCACGCCCGCGACAATTCCCCAACAATCGGTTCCGACACTCGGTGGCACAGGCTTTAGCATGAAAGCTGGTAGAGGGCAGGTTGCTCCCCCAATTTGTGGCTAAGGGCGGTGCGGCGTCGTGAACTGGGTGACACCACTTCGCACGCCGTCGGGGTTGCCGTTTGCCTGGACCGATTCAACCCAATAATAGTAAGTCGTCCCAGGCTTCAACTCTGGCAGCAACACGCGGAACGTCATTTCGGTATGACTCCTGTTGCGCCGAGTTGGCGACTTGGCTATCTCCGCGAGGTTCTGACGGCTTGTACCGTAGTGCGCTATGGCGTAGTGAAGGTCCGTGCCTTCGGGATTTTTGGCAGTCCAACTGATGATCGCGGAATTGATCGTGGCCCGTTCGACCGTGGGCCCATCAGTGATGCTGCCGGCGAATAGCAGGCTCGCAGCTGCAAGCATGATTCCGAACGAGGGAAATGATCTTGACATGGTAATCTCCGCAGGAGGGCTTGGGCGAACCATGTCCCAAAATGTGTGATGGTTCGCCCGTGGAGCTGGTTTACGGCTGGAAGCCGTCGACCAATGTTTGAAGGAACGCGACGAGGTCGTTTTCCTCGCCGTCATTCAACTTGAGGTTTCCGATTGTCGTGTTTAAGTTGGCCGACACTTCGGGCATGGGCCAGCACGTGACCTTTTCAACCGTTCCCGAAGGGCAGCTTCCCGACTGAACAGGGTAAGGGAACACGTCTCGCGTGTTATAGAAATGGACCACTTCCTTGAGGCTCGTCAGGTATCCATTGTGCATAAATGCCTTGACGAAACCCGGATATGGGACCTTCGCCGCATCACGCACTGTTGAGGTCTGGAACTTGCCTTGGAACTGTGGATACAATGCCGCCCAACTTGAGTTTGGAGGAGGCCCATAATATCCGTTGAGAAATAATCCCATCCCAAAATCTACAAAATCAAATCCCTGGGGGTTGCCGGTAAACCCAAATTGGTCGGGTGTATTTTCGTAATACCAGGGGAGATTCAGGTTCTTGGGAAGGCCGATGTTGTTGTATGTGAAATCCGTGAACATTGGCCGCACATTGGCAGGCGTCGCGGCTGACTGAGCTTGGCTGGTGGCGGTTCCATCTAAGTGGCACGAATTGCAATTGGCCTTACCACGGAAAAGATCGTAACCTCTTTCTTCCTGCGGCGTCAGTTTCGCTTTGTTTACCAGAAAATAATCGAATTTTGACGTGAATGGACTGACATCCGAAGAAGCTTCATAGGCCGCAATCGCCTGCCCGAATTCGTCGAAGGCTTGATTGGCGCGGGTCCGATCCTCCGGTGTCAGCGCTAGCGGGGTCGGGTTGGAACCAAACGTGGCAGCCCCTTTCGGCGTGCTACAAACTGTACTGACATCTGGTGGCCAGACGATGCTGCTAAGCGCGCCTGTCCCCCAGACCTGCTCAAAGAAAGACTTGTACTTGCTTAATGAAAGTTTCCATACGACACAGGCCGTATCGGGATTGGCCATTTCTTCAGGATCAACCGGCGGGTCCTGGCCCTGTTCTGCTGCGGAATTCTGAAGCCTATAGCCCGTCGCACGCCCATCCCAGAAATTGCCGCCGTAGAAGTCTGCTTGGGCAGTAAGGTATTGAAGCGGCGGAAAGTAGGCTGCGTAAACGTAGCTCTGCGGATTTCGTTTGGCGATTCGATTATTCGGATACGCCCCATGGACAGTAATGGGAACCGATCCTGGATTCGAACCTCCAGTGAATACGCTCAAGATGGATGCTCCATTGCCATATCCCGCAGCAGGATCATGGCAAAAGCTGCACGCTAGGTTATTGTTGACGGCCAGGTTGGGGTCGAAGATCTCGAGTTTTCCCAGTGTTTGCACCTGGTGAAACGGATCGAGCGTTCCTGACTGTGCGGCCGCCAGGGCTTGGGCCTCGAGCCCCGCTTCCTCAGCTTGAACCCGAAGGAAATCCGGATCGTTCACGATGAGGCATTGGAGATCGAGCTTGTTACCGGGCAAGATACATCGCATATCTGCCGGCGGTATTGTGTAACCCGGTGGTAATATCACCGCTTTACCGCTGGACGCCTGGTTGCTTTGGGCAGAGACGGGGCGGAGATGCAGGAATTGGCTACCGATGGTGGCCGCGCACACAATGAGTACGCTGACCTTCACGAATTGCTTCATACGTTATACTCCTCTGTTTGTATTTACTGCGTTGTTGAACAGGTGATCCATACTTTGCCTGGACAACGGAGAAAATGCAACGCGCGTGCCAGCCCTAAGCGTTGTTCAAGCGCTTGATTTCATTGAGGTGCCGGAGAGCAAGGTAATCACGGATGAGCCGAATGTCAAAAGTGTCAACGCGACAGTGACGCTCGGCCGATCATTCGGTTGGCGGAGGTTCAGAACCCGTATATGCGGCGTCGTCCCGTAGGCTGTCGCGGGTCTTAAGGCCAAATTGCCGCAGGACTTCCTTCATGTACACACCACAGAGGAATTTGACCTTTTCGCGCATCAACTGCAGCAGAACGTCTTCGCCCTCCGGACCGATTGCCGTTAAGCTCCTCAGATCGACAATCAGTTCCCGGTTTTGAAGATCTGTTCGGGCCGTTTGGTAGGCACTCTTGAGTTCGGCGGCCCAAGGCGCGATGAGTTTGCCCTCAACGATCATTAGACGCCGCCCTGAGTCCTCGACAACGGTGATCTTCAGCATGCCGCACGTATCCTTGAACTGGGAGTGCGCAACGCACGTACCAAGCACGCGCGGCTGAAACTGCTTGGTTTTTCAATGCAAAGAGCGCGATCAACCTTGGACAGGTGTGAGTGTCAAAGGACTCTGACAGTGTTGTCGCGGCTGAGTCGAACGTCAGGAATAATCGCGAGGATCGATGCCAAGTCTCTTCATCCGGGCCAGGAGAGTGGTCCGATTCACACGCAAGCGCGCCGCAACTCCGTCCGCCCCTCCCACTCGTCCCTTCGTTTCGGTGAGTGCCCGCACGATCTGATCACGCTGTTTTTTGGAATGATTGCCGGCTGTGCTGGCATTCCCATTTAGCGCGCTGATCGTCTCCTTCACGATACGGGCAATATCATCGTGGTTTGTCGCAGTATTTGTTGCGGCGGCCCTGGGTTCGTGGGTCGTAATCTTGCGCAGTTCCGCTAGAGGCGCCGACAGCGACCTGCCGCGCGTGAGGATTACGCCGCGCTCGACGAAATTTGCGAGTTCCCGAATATTCCCGGGCCATTCCCAGGCGGTTAGCGCTTTCATTGCCGCCGCAGGGATGTCCTCTATCTTCTTCTGCATCCGTTTCGCGAACTTCTGAACGAAATAGCTCACCAGCAGCGGGATATCCTGCTTGCGCTCCCGCAGCGGTGGCAGGCGGATCGGAAACACGTTCAGACGGTAATACAAATCACTGCGAAATTCACGCGCCGCAATCATTTCTTCAAGATTGCGGTTGGTGGCGGCTACGAGACGAACGTTCACTTTACGTGTTTGCGTGCTTCCCAGCCGTTCGAACTCCTGCTCTTGAAGTGCCCGCAACAGTTTTGGTTGGATTTCAATCGGGATGTCACCTACTTCGTCCAGAAACAGTGTGCCTTTGTCGGCCAATTCGAGTCGGCCAATCTTCTGGCTAATGGCCCCCGTGAAAGCGCCCTTCTCGTGACCAAATAATTCGCTCTCCAGGAGGCCAGTTGGAATCGCCGCACAGTTCACCTTTATAAAGGTGCGATCCTTACGACGGCTACGGTCGTGAATCGCCCGGGCAATCAACTCCTTGCCTGTTCCCGTTTCACCGAGCAGTAGAACGGTAGAGTCGCTGGGCGCGACGGTTTCAACGAGTTGTAGAACATGCTTGAGCGCGGGACTGTTCCCCACGATCTGCTCGAAGTCCATGTCGCCACGGATTTCCTCTTCGAGATAGAGCTTCTCTTGCGCAAGCTTCTCTTTCAGCTCGGAAATCTCGCTGAAGGCGAGGCAATTCTCTATGGCGATGGCTATCTGACCGGATGCTTCCTTGAGAAAATCGATCTCATCCGGCAGGAAGGGATCATCGGTGCTCCGGTTAATGGCCAGAATTCCGACGGCTCGACCGCGGCTCACAAGCGGTATCACGCATTGAGTCTTCAGCCCCTCAGCCACCATCAATTTATATAGGTCAGGTGGGAATTCTTGGGGATTGGCAGTATTTCTAACGGCCGGTTGCAGCGTTTCCAGAGCTCTCTTAGCGGCGCCAGCGGGCTCAATGATCAACTCCTCCTTGAAAAAGCCCTTTCCCTCTGGGAAATCCAGCGCGAACAGGCGATATCTTCCCGATGCCAAATCGGTGATGGAGATGTGGACGGCATCGCAAAGCGTCACCTCGCGAATATTGGCTGAAACTGCGCGCAGCACTTGCCGAAGCTCCAGATTCGAGGTGACGCCGTTCGTCAGCTTCAGAAGAAGTTCTAGACGGGTATTCTGAACGGCTACGGCTTGCTCGGCTGCTTTGCGTTCCTCGATGTCGGTATTTGTTCCGTACCATTTCACGACCCTTCCGTTGTCGAGGTATGGAGTCGCGCGAAATAGAAACCATCGGTATACTCCGTCGAAACGGCATAGGCGCGCTTCGATCTCACCTGACTGCCCGGAAGCCAGGACGCCGCGCCAATAGTTCGAAAGCCTGTTCAGATCATCCGGATGAACCGCGCCTGTCCAGCCCCAGCCTTGTACTTGATCCGCGGATAGACCAGCGTAATCCAGCCAGCGCCGGTTAAAGAATTCCACAGCGCCGTCTGGTGATGCTGACCATGCCATTACCGGAATCGTTTCAATGACTTCCTGAAGCTCTCTTTCGCTGCGTTGTAGCTGCTCGTTCTGCCGTTGTAGTTCTCGTTGGGTGGCCTCAGCCTGCTTGAGATTAAAATTTTCGTCAATCGCGAACGCAACCACACGCCCGATCAGGCGCAGGAAGCTAATGTCTTCGCTGCTGTAAGCGGTTCCAGGAGGTCCGGACATGCCCAGCGCCCCCAGCCGCCGATGCGGTGTCGTCAGCGGCACAAAAACCAGCGGCCCGATCTGAAGACCTTGGGCTGCAAGTCCTTGCTTGAGACGCGCCGGCACCCTTTCATCTGCATCCCAATCTGGAATGTGAAACGGTTCCTGTGTAGCGTATGCGCACCATGATGGCCGCTCTTGTACTGGCACATCGGCGTACGCACTAATGAGGCTCTGCTCGGACCCCACCACAGCCCATTCGACTTCGGTGGAATTCTCCTTGTAGACAATGATGTAGAACTGGAAGAAGTCGAGGAATTCGCGCAGTTGTTCTGAGAGGATTCTGGTCAGATCTTCAGGCTCTCGGCATGCGGAAAGAGTCTCGCTAATGCGAAACACGGCCTGATAGCGTCGCCCCTCGTCCCGCGTTCGAATGGAGACATCTCCTGTTTCTCTTGGCCGGAACATAGTTTGCGCTTCCAAATGCCAATTCCTCGTGAAGAGTGCCCACCAGATCGGTTGCAACGCCGGTGCCAATTCCGAAAAGCGCCGTCCGAGCCGGTTCAAACATCATCTCTTGCCGCATAAACTTCTTTAGGCCGAGAATGGGTCCCTACCCAAACACGAAATGAACCCAGATCTAAGCTCAAACGCGATTTGGCATCTTCTTGCGACGACGGAATGCGCGCCAATATCGCCCTTTGGTCGCCGGCGTGTCATGCCCCGTTCTGGCCATGCCGCACGGCGTTTCAATAGCTTGGCACTCGTGAACCAGGTGCCAGATATGGACGCAGCGGGAAACTGAATCGTCCTCGATATAAGGCCGGTAGATGATGTCTTTGGGCAGTCAGAGTGTCTGCCGGCCGACTTGTTTCAACGGACGCTTTCGAAGTAACCGGACAAGCTTCGGCGCTCTCTTCCTGGAACCCGGCGTGCTCCCCAATGGCGATTGGAATGAGCCGCGAACACCACACGATCAGCAAAGTCAGCCGGCGGCGGTTTGTTGAGAGTATCGCGTTCGCTGGCGTCGTCTCCCGTTTCAGCAGAATCCTCCAGGCTACCGAACTTGATTCACCTGCTGTGCTGCGCGGGGATCACTTCAGCCTGATGATCGACTCGCTGCCCGTCGACTTCACGGGACGACGGGCCAGGGCCACAGCCATCAACGGAACCCTTCCTGGCCCAATATTGCATTGGCGGGAGGGAGAGACGGTGACGTTATCGGTCACCAATCGGCTGCCGCAGGAGGCATCCATACATTGGCACGGAATTCGTAGCCCCGCCGGCATGGATGGGGTGCCCGGCTTGAGCTTTCGCGGCATCGCTCCCGGCGAAACGTTTGTTTACCGCTTCCCAGTGAGACAGAATGGCACGTATTGGTACCACAGCCATAGTCGATTTCAGGAGCAGACAGGAGTCTATGGTTCCCTGATTATAGAGCCGCGAGACAAGGACCCGATTGAGTACGACTGCGATTATGTCGTATTGCTGAGCGATTGGACGGACGAGAACCCGGACACCGTGTATGGCAATCTGAGAAAGCAAAGCGCCTACTACAACTACCACGAACGTACGGTGGGCACTTTTGTTTCGGACGTCAAGAAAAAGGGACTGCGCGCAACCATCTCGGATCGGCTCGCGTGGGGCCGCACAAATATGAGCCCAACCGACATCGCCGATGTCAGCAGCGCTACCTACACATATCTATTGAACGGAAAAGCTCCAAGTGCAAATTGGACGGCCTTGTTCGAGCCGGGCCAACGAGTGCGCCTCCGGTTCATTAATGGCTCAGCAATGACCATTTTTGACGTCCGCGTTCCCGGCTTGGAGATGACGGTTGTACAAGCTGACGGCAACGCAGTTCAGCCCGTCAACGTGGATGAATTCCGCATCGGTGTTGCTGAAACATACGACGTCGTTGTCCAACCTCGTACTGATTCCGCCTATACGATTTTTGCGCAAGCGGAAGATCGCGGCGGCTATTCTCGCGGAACTCTCGCTCCGAAAATGGGCATGACGGCAGAGGTCCCGCCCATGGATCCGCGCCCGATTCGCACCATGGGCAGGATGAACATGAAGGGTATGGCTATGGGCGGCACGGCCATGGGCGGTATGGCGGGCCACGATGTGGCTGCGATGAAAAGCATGAACATGCACGACATGTCCGCGATGCCGAACATGCACTCCACACCGCCGAGGGATGAGACGCTCGGCAAAGAGCCTTTCCCCCAGCCGGGACCGAATACCGCGCGGCTCATGCCGACTGCAGATGTTCCCGATGTCCCTCCCGAGGCCGCGACGGCGGCGATGAAACCCATGCACGTTGGCCCTGAACTCGTAATGCCCGCCATGCGTGGGACTGCACAGTTAGACAAACCCGGCGACGGCCTGAATGGGAACGGCCGCCGCGTGCTTACTTACTCCGACCTCCGGGCGCTTTACCCGGGCGTGGATGGTCGTCCGCCAAGCCGGAGCATCGAACTGCACCTCACCGGAAACATGGAGCGCTTCATTTGGGGCTTTGACGCCTACAAGTTCTCACAAGCCGAACCGATATACCTGAAACTTGGCGAGCGGGTGCGCTTCGTCCTCATCAACGACACGATGATGGAGCATCCTATTCATCTGCACGGCCTGTGGAGCGAGTTAGAGAATGAACATGGCGAGTTTGCGCCCTATAAGCACAGCATCATCGTCAAGCCGGGTGAACGCGTAAGTTATCTGGTCAGCGCCGATACGCCCGGGCGATGGGCTTACCACTGCCATCTGCTCTATCATATGGCGGCGGGAATGTTTCGGACGGTGATCGTGTCGTGACGTGGCGGTCAGTTGTGGCGGTGTTACTGGCCGGTTTGGGAACGCTCGCCCTACGAGCTCAATCCCAGCGAGAAACGCCGCTTCCATGGCCTGCGCCCGTCGACGACAACCGCGTCCTCGATTTTCTAACCTTCAATCAGCTCGAAGGCCGGACTGGCGGCCCAGACACTGCCTTCCGCTGGGATGCCCAAGGATGGATTGGTACCGACTTCAACAAACTATGGTTCAAGTCCGAGGGCCGAGTTGCGCACGGAACGATGGACGATGGCGACCATGAGATTCTTTATGACCGTCCGATCCCACATCTTCGATACCTGGACTGGCAAGCGGGAGTGCGTACCGATTTGGATTCCGGACCCTCGCGAGTATGGGGCGCGGTTGGCGTCGAGGGACTGGCACCCTATTTTTTCGATATTGAACCAACCTTATATGTCCGGGACGGCGGACACGTGGCCGGTCGATTGTCGGGTTCGTACAACTTGCGCATAACGCAGCGCCTGATACTGCAACCGCAAATTGAATTGAACTTCTACAGTAAACGCGATCCAGCCCGCGGCATCGGCACCGGGTTGTCGAACTTGGATAGTGGACTGCGGCTCGGTTATCAGATTTCCCGCAAATTTGCCCCGTACGTTGGATTCACGTACACGGATAGCTACGGCGAGACGGCGAGGTTCGCGCGTCAGGCCGTCGGTCTTTCGAGTTGCTCCCGCTGTTTTGTGTTTGGTATTTGGGCCTGGAGGTAAAGCTCGTTACGGCGTCGAGTGCCGGCCAATTTTGGAAACATATTCCCAGGCGTGCGGAAGCAGCCTCGCTAATGCGAAACACGGCCTGATAGCGTCGCCCCTCGTCCCGCGTTCGAATGGAGACATCTCCTGTTTCTCTTGGCCGGAACATAGTTTGCGCTTCCAAATGTCAATTCCTCGTGAAAACTTCTTCAGGCCGACAATGGCAATGGGGCCCTGCCCAAACACGAAATGGACCGAGATCTAAAGCTCAAACGCGTTTTAGCATCTTCTTCCACGACGGATGCGCGCCAATATCGCCCCTTCATTTTCCTTAAAGAAATGGCACTCTTGAACCAGGTACCAGATATGGACGCAGCGCGAAACGGGCGTCCTCTATATAACGCCAGCAGATGCTGTCTTTGGGCGGTCAGATGTCTGCCGGTCGACTCGTTTCAACGGACGCTTGCGAAGTAACCCCGGACAAGCGTCGGCATTCTCGTTCTGGAACGCGGCGTGCTCCCAATGGCTATTGAAATGAGCCGCGAACACCACACGATCAGCGAAGTCAGCCGGCGGCGGTTCGTGGAGAGTGTTCCGTTCATAGCGTCGTCTCCCGTTTCGGCAGAACCCTCCAGGCTACCGAACTGGATCCATCTGCTGTGCTGCGCGGGGATCACTTCAACATGGTGATCGACTCGCTGCACGTCGACATCACCGGACGACGGTCCAGCGCCACAGCCATCAATGGGACCCTCCCTGGCCCAATATTGCATTGGCGGGAGGGAGAGACGGTGACGTTATCGGTCACCAATCGGCTGCCGCAGGAGGCATCCATACATTGGCACGGAATTCGTAGCCCCGCCGGCATGGATGGGGTGCCCGGCTTAAGTCCGAGGGCCGAGTTGGGGACGGAACGATCAGCGACGGTGACCATGCGATTCTATATGACCGTCCGATCCCCCGCCTTCGATACCTGGACTGGCAAGCGGGAGTGCGAACCGATTTGGATTCCCGACCTGCGCGAGTATGGGGCGCGGTTGGCATCGAGGGTCTTACTCTTTATTTTTTCGATATTGAACCAACCTTATATGTCCGGGACGGCGGACACGTGGTTCGAACGGGACCACATCCTGCTCACCTCGCAATGGCCTGTATCTAAGCAAGGCCGTCCTCGTGGTTCTCATTCGTTGGGTGCCAAGCCGGGCTATCTGGCCGCCACGAGAATCTCGTCCAGCCCGGTCTAATTTCCAGCCAGCCACCGTGCTCGAATAACACCATCGAGGTATCTGTTTCACCCCCCGAGATGGTAGTTAGAAATCCTTCCATGTCGTGATTATTCTGCGGCCACGTTGCGCGAAACTATGGTCCAACGGGACCACGCAGGGAGGCGGATCGAATCGTGGCAGCTTTAGCGAGCACGATGTTCACCGCCCGCCGGGAGGTCTTACCAGAGCACGAACAGATCGGCTCCAACCAGGGCATGCGGCAGTGTTGAATGCTGTCCTCATGGCTCCAGTCTGACTCGGCTGCGTTTGATCCAGCGCATGGCTATGATGTTAAGAGCATAAGCCCTCGCTGGGGAGGAATCATGTTGAACGCAAAATTGGAAGTTTTCATTGCGACGCTGGTTCTCCTGGCAACCTTAGTCACGACCACCGGTTGCTCCAATCAAACTAACGGAGCCACGACTCCCGCGCCGTTGGACGTGGAAGTGGTCGAGGTGCAGCAGCGCGACGTCCCCATCTATAGCGAGTGGATCGGCACCTTGGATGGCCTCGTCAACGCGGACATCAAGGCTCAAGTAACAGGCTACCTATTGGAGCAAACTTACCAGGAGGGTTCGTTCGTTAAGAAGGGTCAACTGCTTTTTCAAATCGACCCGCGCCCGTTTCAAGCAGCTTTGGATCTGGCGCTAGGGCAGCAAGCTCAGTCGGAAGGACAGTTATCGCAAGCGCAAGCCGAATTGGCGCAGGCTGAGGCGCAGGTTTCTGTAGCGGAAGCGAATCAACGCCGTACCCAACTGGATGTGGATCGCTACACGCCGCTGGCCCAGCAGCAGGCCATCACGCAACAGGACCTCGACAACGCGACACAGAACAATCTCGCCGCGAAGGCACAGGTTCAGGCCGCTCAGGCGCAAGTGGCCACTGCCCGGGCTCAGATCATCGCTGCCAACGCCGCCGTTCAATCGGCCAAGGCCACCGCCGAAACGGCCCGGATCAACTTGGGATTTACACGGCTCACATCGCCCATCGACGGTATTCCGGGCATCGCGCAGCAGCAAGTGGGTTCACTGGTGAGTCCGGCCAGCCCGACCATCACCACCGTTTCGACGCTCGATCCCATCAGGGTCTATTTCACGGTGGCAGAGCAGGAATATCTGGACTTTCACCGGCGCTACTCGACACCGGACACCCTGAACGCTGAGCGGAAGGGCATGCGGCTGGAGCTTATTTTGGCGGATGGGACCGTTTATGGGCAAACCGGGACTTTCTACTTTGCGGATCGCCAGGTGGACGTCAGGACCGGCGCCATCCGGGTGGCGGGATTGTTCTCGAATCCGGGAAACAACTTGCGGCCCGGCCAATACGGCAGGGTGCGCACGGCGCTGCGAGTGCAAACCGGGGCACTGCTGGTGCAGCAGCGCGCTGTGAATGAGCTTCAGGGCAGCTATCAAATTGCGGTTGTGGGCCCCGACAACAAAGTGGACATTCGATTCGTCAAGGTGGGCGATCGGATCGGCAGTCAGTGGCTGATTAGCGATGGCCTGAAGCCCGGCGAACGCGTCGTGGCTGAGGGCGTACAGAAAGTTCGCCAGGGAATGCAAGTGAATCCCAAGCCGTTCGCAACGAAATAGGCTGCCCAATGTCCAAATTCTTCATCAACCGGCCGATCGTGGCGATGGTAATCGCCATCCTGACTGTAATCGTGGGCGCGGTCGTAATTGTGAGCCTGCCCGTCGCACAATTCCCCGCCATCGCACCGCCGGAGGTGCAGGTCTCAGCGATCTACGTCGGCGCGGACGCTCAGACCATCGAGCAATCGGTGGCGACGCCTATCGAAGAGCAGATGAGCGGCGTCGACAACATGAACTACATGTATTCGTTGAACGCCACCGCCAACGGCCAGATGAGGATGATTGTCGATTTCGATGTGAATACGGACCCCAACACGGATCTGATTCTCGCCCAGAGCCGTGAAACGCAGGCGGCGCCGCAGCTACCGGTAGATGTCATCAACTACGGCGTTTCGGTGCAGAAATCGGTGCTCGCGCCCTTGATGCTGGTGGCCCTATATTCGCCGAAGGGCACTTACGATGGTCGCTTCCTGGCGAACTACGCGTACATCAATTTGAACGACCCGTTGACCCGCGTGAAAGGTGTTGGCATCGTTCAAATATTTGGCGCGGGTCAATACGCCATGCGTCTCTGGGTAAAGCCCGACCAATTGGCTAAGTTGCAGATCACGGTCCCGGAAATCGTCTCGGCCCTCCAGACGCAAAACACCGTGAACCCGGCCGGACAAGTGGGCAGCGAACCCGCTCCGAAGGGGCAGGAATTCACTTACTCAGTGCGCGCCCAAGGCCGGCTGACTTCGCCGGAGGAGTTCGAGCAGATCGTCCTTCGCGAGACTCCCGATACAGGGATTGTCCGCGTGAAGGACGTTGCGCGAGTGGAATTGGGCGCGCAAGACTACAGCGTGGAAGGCCACCTGAACGGTAAGCCAAGCGCAGTGATCGCGGTCTACCAGTTGCCGGGATCGAACGCCGTCGAGACGGCGGCAGCGGTAAGAAAGTTGATGACGGAATCGAAAAAGCGGTTTCCTGGCGACATGGACTACGCAGTACCCGTCGACACCACGCTGGCTGTGAGTGCGGCATT
>Ga0210406_10001946_pt1 | contig 24203 bp, 18 predicted proteins | sample IncBWC30MmetaG_FD_155454 | JGI IMG/M metagenome (GOLD analysis project Ga0210406, IMG submission 155454) | Forest soil microbial communities from Barre Woods Harvard Forest LTER site, Petersham, Massachusetts, United States - Inc-BW-C-30-M | ecosystem: Environmental > Terrestrial > Soil >...
GCGGCTGGCGCGCCAGGAAAACAAGGCGACAAGTTTCCGCGCACCCGTTTGTGCTATTGCGTGATGTTTTGGGTGAGGCAATCATCTGAACTCAATGGCAACGTGTCCTAAATGCGGCGACGAATACCTACCACTCCGCCTCTATTCTCATCGGATCCAGTGCGACGGGAAGTCTCGCATTCCGAAGAGCTCTCGCCCAGGGAGGGTTTCCTCTCCCAGCATTACAACCCCGGGTGCGGTTTGGCGGAGGGAAGAGGCTAGCGAATACTATCGCAACTTCGAGCGAGCAGCGGATGCAGATCTGGATATAGTGCATAAGAATCACTCGGCCGCCAAAAAACAGGCTGAGGCGAACGCGAAGAAGGTACGCCGGAAGGCTCGCCAAAGCTGATGGCGTTTGCGTCCCCTAGCAGAACTTCAGCGCGTGTCATAGTGGTTTCAGAGAAGAATCGCTCTCATACTAGTACCGCGGCGCATCTCCCCTGCTGTTGTTCTTGCTGTTGCCAACCCACAGCCGCATCAAGAGGCAACCGAAAGATCCTCTAGCCAAGGAACTTCAGAGCCGTGAACCGCGTATCAGAAAAAAGAACCAAAGGAGGGTCGCATGCGTAAATCATTCTTGTTCGTCCTTGCGTTCCTTGCCGGTAGCACCCTCATGGCCCATGCTACGCAAGCTGAATCAATGAACTGTGATGATGACGACCGGCCACCTTCCACCCACAACTACAGCGGCAACCCCAGTGACGTTCTTCAGCCTCGCCACCTTGAACTGACGCGCCCCTTCGCCGGCAACGGAAGACTTGAAGTTCATGTCTGCAACGCTAACCTCCGAGTGCGTACAGCGCGAGACGTAAAGGAAATCCGCCTTACCGTAGACCTCAATAACCAGCTAGACGGCCACTCTACGTCAGACTACATTCACACCCTCCGCATTCAACCTGACAACGGCGTCATCCAGCTTAAATTCCAAAAGGGAGTCCACGCCACTGTTACCCTCACCATGCCGATGGGTCCAGATTCCGATAATGAGTTCAATCTAGGCCGCGGCGACCTCGACTTCAACGCTATTGGCAGTGCGGGCGTTCGCCAGATCAATGTCGGCATGGGTCACATGCAACTCCGCGTCGATGGAGACAAAAACTACTCAAAGATGAGTGTCAACGTAGGAATGGGTTCGCTTCACGATCACCGGCCCGGCGGTCACGACGGACACTTTGTAGTCAGCAAAGACTACGCAGGCAGCGGCGCTGGTTCGCTCGACATCAACGTAGGCATGGGTAGCTTGGACATTCGCAACGATTAGTACGCCAAAGTGATCGGCGTCGGCAGTGAAATTAATCTGGTGAATGCCGCATGAAGTAAGTGTTGCTGTCTTTAGGGGTCCCGTCAGAATGCTGTTACAGGTTCGCGCAACACATAAGTGATGTGTTTTCAACACTTGCAGCGGCTTACCGTGCTCTTTTGTCCGTATTCTGAGACTGCCCCCACTTAAATCCCGGAATTCGTCGAGCGGCTTGTACTCAAATCCCGGACCGAAGCCGATGGACTGAAAAAGGATAGTGTCACTTTTGTACTGATATCCCGGACAAACTTCACCAGGAACTTCGTCCGGGTTTTGAGTGCAACTGTCCGGGATTTTAGTGCAGTGTGACACATGCGGCTTTGGAAACTCCTATTCGGATCGCAGTGCCAACATCGGGTCAACTGCTGCTGCCCGGCGTGATGGCAAATAGCATGCAAGTAGAGAGGCAATGACCACACCGCACGCTATCGTGATGTAAGTAATCGGGTCTTCAGCACTGACGCCATAGAGAAGCGAGGACATGAAACGCATCGTTGCGGACGCAACTACCAAGCCAATTGCGATACCCACAACGGTTAGCCACATGCCTTGTCGTACAAACGCTCCCACCACAGCTCCACGCGGTGCTCCGAGCGCCATCCGAATCCCAATTTCGCGAGTGCGCTGGGACACCGAATATGCCATGACCCCGTAGATCCCTACAGTCCCAAGAAGGAGCGCTATTCCTCCAGAGACGCAAAGCATCACAAGCGTAAACGATGTTCGCGCCATTGATTGCGTATAGAGGGTGCCCAGCGTTTCACTGTTCGCCAGGGGCACATTAGGGTTCACCATCGATACTTGTTGCTGGATAGCTTTCATCAAAGATTGGGTACCCGCGAGTTGACTCCGCACCACAAAAACAGTGGAGCGTTGTAGCCTTTGTTTTTGGCCTTGGAAATGGTCCATCATGAGAGGCCAGTACACCATTGACGGAGTGGGCTTCTCAACGCCATCGTAGTGGACGTCTTCTGAGACGCCTATGATCTCCCGCCAGGTATCGGTACTCCCGACACGTATTCTTTGTCCTAACGCGTCTTGAGGTCGATGCCAGTAATCGCTGGCAAAGCTCTTAGAGATGATGACAACCGGCCTCTTTTCATAGATGTCGGTCCATATGAAATCCCGACCAGCGAGCAGCTGCGTGCCGAGTGTTGAAAAGAATCCCGGCGCTACGAAATTGAACCGCCTTGAGGGAGGAATCTCACTGCCTTCATAGGTGCGATTCTGAACAAACACAGGATTGTTGTAGCTGCTCTTGTCCATTGGCACGGAACCGCCAATGCTCACTGAAGAAACACCGGGAATCGAAGCGATCTTCTGCGTGATCGCCTCGTCCATGCGAACCGCGAGTTCTGGGGAAGTATCGGGGATTTGGGTCTCTGGAATATAAAAGCCAAATGTTTGAACAGATTCAGGGGACGTGAATCCTGGCGACACATGCATCATCGCGCGGAATGTGCGAATCATTAGCCCCGAACAGATCAGCAGGAGTACCGAAAGCGCAACCTGAAGCATGACCAGCGCTTTGCGTGTGCCTTGCCCTCTTCGGCCATCACCCACCCCGCGCCCTCCATCCCGAAGATCGCTCACGAGGTGAGAGCTGGTGCTCTTAAGAATCGGAACACAGCCAATCAAAAGGCTGGCGATCACAGCAATGGCGAGGGTGAACAACAGCACAGATGGTGTGATACCAATGTCTCGGATGCGGGGAATATTTGTGGCTCCAAGTCCCACAATGACGCGCATCGCTCCTAATGCGAGCAGTAGTCCAATCAGGCTTCCCGCAAGCCCAAGCAGGCTGCTCTCGAAGAGAATATCGGCGGAAATTCCTTTTCTCGTTCCGCCGATGGCATAGCGGATGGCAAATTCATGATGCCGGCCTTCAACGCGAACGACCAGAAGATTCGCCACATTAGCGCACGCCACCAGAAGCACCAGGATGGTAGAGGCCAGCAAAACCCAAAGAACGCTCTGAACATTTCCGACTACTTCGTCTTTTAGGGGCATCAGCCTCGGCTTAAGGTGCATCGACTGAAAGAAGTTGGCACTCAAGCCCTCTGGCGGCGGGAACGTTCTTGCTACTACAGGAAGCAGACGCTCCAGATCAGCCGTGGCCTGTTGTACGCTGATCCCAGGTTTCATCCTTGCTATAGCGTTTGCGTTAAAATTTCCGAGGGCTGTGGTCGCACGATCCCATTGCATCGGAAGTATCAACGATGAGTCTTTCTGATCGAGGAAATGGAAGCGTCGGGGAAGAACGCCAATTATTTCCCTGGGCACGCCGCCCACCGTAATCGAGCTGCCGATAACCGATGACGCTCCACCGAACCGTTGCTGCCAGTATAGATACGTGAGCACGACGGTTTGTGCAGCTCCGGGTGCATCATCTTGTCGAGTAAACAAGCGCCCCAGAACCGGGCTAACACCCATTAGTGGCAATGTTCCGTCCGTGACGTCCAGAACGCGCACATGTTCTGGCGTTCCGGCACCAGTTACGTCAAGCTCATCACCGTCATAGGCACCTATGTCCGCGAGTGTCGTATTTTGCTCGCGATAGACAAAGTAGATCGACGGAGAGATGCCCATCTGTTTGAAGCCCGCTTGCTGCGACAGGTGATTCACAGCAATCAAGCGATCCGGGTTGGGATAGGACAAAGGCTTGAGCAGCACACCGTTCACGACGCTGAAAATTACGGTGTTTGCACCGACTGCTACCGCGAGAGTGATCAGGGCGATTGCCGTGAATAGCGGTGCGCGCCTCAATCGACGCATAACATATTTCGTATCGGCCCACAGAGATTCGAGCGTGGGCCACTGCCAGACTTCACGACTGCGCTGTTCAATCAGAGTCACGTTGCCAAACTCGCGACGGGCCTTGCGTTCTGCTTCCTCTCGCGTCATGCCGTGATCAATCATGTCCTCGATTTTTTCGTCGAGGTGCTCGCGGATTGATTCTGAAAGTTCGTCATAGCGACGACGGCGGGAAAACAACTGTCCGAGCCAACTCATGAAGCCTCCTACTGTCCGGCCAAGGCAAGTACGCGGCTGACCCCAGCGAACATCTTTTCGACGCTTGCAAGCTCCTGTTCCAGGTGTTTCTTGCCTGCTTCGGTCACTTTGAATATCCGTACCGAACGGTTCCGAGCTGAGAGACCCATCTCGGTTTCCAGCCAACCGGCCTTCAACATTCGCTGCAAGGCGGGATATAAGGACCCTTCCTCGATCTGGAGATAGTCCTCCGAAATATCCGTTAGCCGCTGTGCGAGCGCATAGCCGTGCATCGGCCTCCAGCTGAGGCTTTTCAGAATCATCAGCTCCAGCGCGCCGGGAAAGAGATCGCGGTATTCAGGTTTATTTCTCACTTGGTCCACAATAGTATTTTCAAACTAGTATGTCAAAAATAGTAAGACGCGCTCAAGCCGATCAGATGGGTGAGGGCGTATAGCTTGAGAAGGTATTTGTCGTAGATATTTCGCCGCTATGTGGCGTAGGGGCAGGGGATCGAGGTCCTTTTTTGATTGTGCCTCCCCACTCGACTTCATGTTTATCTAACTGAAAGCAAAGACACCTATCGCTGTCAAAAGGTTTTCGTTGACCTAAGCGATTGTCGTTTGCACAGTCTAGGCATACGACAAATATCTCCAAAATATCTACGACAGATAATGTCAAAAACAACAAACAAACTATCCTAAAAGGCCATTACTTATAATGGTGATGATTGAGAAGTAATGATAATATTCATTATACGGAGACGGGAACGCCCGTTTGAGGTGAAACATGTCCAACACCAAACAACTCCACCAGGAGGTTCCCACGGTCATGGTGGGAACTGGCCCAGAGGTGATCCAGCTTCTGCATCGCTCGACGGCCCGCCAGGTTCTGACAATCACTTTTGAGAGCGATGCCGAAATGCATTTGCTCGAACTGATAATCCGTAGGGTGACCGAATTTTATCCCCAACTCATGCGGCAACGTCAGCACGAGGCAATCGACAAGATCGTTAGCGCTTTGCTTCCTGAGGTTGCGATCCCGGATGCAGCTCTTGCGCAGGCGCGCATGATGGTCGACGCGAAGTCGATCATCCTGAATAGTGGCGACCTCCTCCCTGCAGGCGAGATCGCGAAGCTTGCTGGGTACAGCGCGAATAATCCCAGTGCCCAACCGAACAAGTGGAAGCGGGATGGAGCGATCTTCGCGATCCATCACAAGGGGACTGACTACTTTCCGATATACGCTCTCAATCCGGATGAAAACTATCGCCCCTACAAGGCAGTAGCGGATATCCTGCGCGTCTTTGGTGACACGAAGGACAGTTGGGGACTCGCATTCTGGTTTACGGGGCTCAACAGCTTTCTGGATGACCAGCGTCCACAGGATCTCCTCGCTGCGGATCCCGAACGAGTCATCGCCGCTGCGAAGGATGAGGTCGAGGGAGTTCAGCATGGCTAAGCCGGTGGCGAGCTATCTGCCGCCGGCGGGCCTTCTCAACGCAACACTGATCACCTGGGAATGTGGTCGCGAGATGCATCGGGTTCACGACGATGCTTACCTCGGAGACCAGTTCAACCCAAACTCAATGGGAAACGCCCGCTTCAGTCCAATCCACGATACAGACGGCGTCATCATATCGACGCTTTACGCCGGCACGACCCTCGACTGCGCACTTATGGAGACGATCTTTCACGATCTTCCCTTCAAGACCGGCTTCAAGCCCGTCTCGAAGCGGAAGCTGGTACGCAAGGCTCACACCATCCTCCTACCTGCGATCGACCTGCGCCTCATCGACCTGAGTACCATCGCGCTTCACAAACTTGGAATCGACCGCGCCCATCTGATCGACACGACGAAGGCTCAGTATCCGCGAACCCGGAGGTGGGCAGAGACCCTCTATTCTCAGTTTCCGGATGCACAAGGACTGAGCTGGACCTCGCGTCGCCACGATCATGCACAGGCAGTGATGTTGTTTGGTACTCGCGTCAAGACCTCAGACCTGACGATTGCCGGTCCGTCCGCTGTTTTATTGGAGGATTCGAACGCAATTCTCCCCGTAGTCGACTTGGCGATCAAACTCGGCGCAACCTTGGTGGACTGAAACTCCCTAAGTGGGGAGATTGAGCGGGTCCGTAGACCCGTGCGCAAACGTTCGTTTTTGTAATCCGCTGTGGAGAAATACACTGTTGCGGTATGTCCATGCTGCGAGATCTCCGGCTTGCGCTTCGTCTGTTCTGGCATACCCCCTTGCTAACAGGTGTCGCTCTTCTGTCCATTGCGCTAAGCGTAGGTGCGACCGCGGTGGTCTTCACCGCTATCAAAGCTGTGCTATTCAATGCGCTTCCCTATGCTCACCCCGAACAACTCGTCCAGATCAGGACTGACTTTGCTAAGTTTGAGCCATCTCATTCAGATTGGGCATTATGGAATGACGCTCAGGAGATCACCCGTCGCACCCGCACGCTTGCGTCAGTTGGCGTGTACCGGAACGAGATTTTCAACCTTGCGGGAGACGCATCGACGACGCCAGAGGCCCTCTACGGACTCGGGGTATCGGCGAACCTTTTCCCAACCCTAGGCGTGAAGCCCATGCTTGGGCGCAACATTCTTCCAGATGAAGACCAGCTTGGTCACTCGAATGAGATGATCCTCAGCTACGGACTCTGGACCCGCCGGTTCAATGCCGATCCAAACGTGGTTGGCCGCAATGTCGTTGTAAATGGGCACGACTGCCTCGTGATTGGAGTCATGCCACCGGAATTCAATTTCCCATTGCGGAGGGGCGCGGTTCATACCCCGTCCCCTTATGTGGAATTTTGGGCGCCACTTCGTAGTGGTGGCAAGCCTGTTTCCGCGACGGAGGGGCTTGGATTGCTGGGAAGACTGCAGAAGGGCGTTTCTCTGGCTGAGGCGCAGCAAGACCTTGCGGCGATTAGTGCGGACCTTAGCCTAGAATTCCCGGCCACAAACCGCGATCACACATTGAGGATGGGCTTGCTCCAGGACCGCACTCTAGGAAGCGCAAAAGATGCCCTGTGGTTTCTGATGGCCGCAGCAGGAATGTTTATGCTGATTGGCTGCGCGAATGTCGCGAATCTGCTGCTGGCTCGAGGCCTAGCCCGGCAGCGCGAAATTGCAATACGGCTGGCAATCGGCGCGAGTGGGGCGCGGATTGTTCGTCAGCTTCTCACAGAGAGTTGCGCACTGGCGACGCTTGGCGGCATCGCTGGCTACGCACTCACTGTCGCAGCCTGGAAGTTGCTACCGGCATTGGCTCCGGTGAGTATTCCCCGCCTTGCCGCGGCCCGCGCGGATTGGACAGTTTTGGTCTTCTGTTTGATCGTCACGCTAGTGAACGGTGTTGTATTCGGGATGGCGCCGGCACTCCGAGCCGGTTGGACACGCGCGATTACGACTCAGGACTTTCGCATTCAAGGTAGTCGCACAGGCAGGCGCGATGGGTTTCGCGGCGCACTCGTGGGTGTCGAAGTCGCTTTGGCCATGGCGCTGGTCGTGGTTGGCGGGCAGCTGCTCGGAAGCTTTGTCGCCTTACTTAAGACTGATCCTGGTTTTGAAGCGAACCGCGTTATTGCATCTGTCGTTATTCCCGCAGGCGATCGGTACAAGAGTCCGGAGCAGCATGGAATGCTTTACCGACACATTCTAGATTCAGTTCGAACACTCCCTGGGGTTGAGAGCGTTGGAACGATCGACGCACTTCCTTTCAGCGGCGAGAACCACGGTGGGTTGATCGGCGGAGGCCAAGCAGGAGGGCTTGAGAAGCAGGACCAGATACCTGCGGAGGTTGATGTTGTGAGTGCCGGGTATTTGCAAACCATGGGCGTCCGCCTAGCTGACGGTCGCTGGTTTAGCGAAGACGACATGAAAGACTCCAGTGATGCTGTCATCGTGAACGAGGTCGCAGCTCGGCGTTTGTGGGCGGGAACAAGCGCTGTCGGCAAGCGGATTTGTGTGGATTGCTCGCCCGACAAGCCGGGAAATTGGAAGCGCGTCGTCGGAATTGTGTCCAGCATCCGCCATGCGGCGATGGACGGCCCGGAGCAGGCGAGCGTCTATCTTTCCGCGAGCGCTCTGGAGAATGCGGCATTCCTCGTGGTAAGAAGTGATCGACCCAAGGGAGAAATGGAGAAGGCAATCCGGCGCGCCATCGCTGGCGTCGATCCGAATCAACCCGTTTTTCTCAGCGCTTCGATGAGAGAACTAATTACCGATTCCCTGGCAGACCGCCGATTCATTATGGCGCTTCTAGCGGTTACTGGCTGCCTTGCGCTTGCGATGGCCATGGCCGGCGTCTACGGTGTAGCCACGTATACCACGACACGCAGAACGCAAGAGATTGGCGTGCGGATGGCACTAGGGGCCACTCCCCGCAACGTTCAAGCATTAGTCTTCCGGCAGGGATTTCTCACCACTGCCGTAGGCTCGGCAACTGGACTCGGTCTCGCGCTTGTGCTGATTCGCGTGCTTCACGGAGTGCTCTTGGGGCTTGATTCCCGGAATGCAGCTGACCTCTGGATCGAGGTGGGCTTGGTGTTATCTACCGCTGCATTTGCTTGCTGGCTGCCGGCAAGACGGGCAGCAAGAGTCAGCCCGTCAGTGGCCTTGAGACAGGAGTGATTCCACAATCCCCAACTTGGGGTCACCTCACGAAACGGAAATCTATGTACGTCTGCAGAGAGTCGATGTAATGTTCTCAATTGTTTATCCGAACAGCGACAACGAATTGCGCCCAGTCCAAGAACGGCGCATTCTTTACTTAGATCTTGCTGATTACGAAAGGCTTAGGTGAACTGAATTCGCATTAGCGTACGTTACGTCCCGTTTCTTGAAGCGACCCGAAGTAGCGATGAAAACTCCAAAGAGGGTGAACTTTGAATACGCAAGAATCTATCTCGAAACTGATTTCGCTTCTGAAAGGCGAGGAAGACCGCTGGCCGATGCTTTTGCTAGGCGCAGGAGCTTCTTTCCGCTCGGGTGTCCCGACTGCGTCGGAAGCCGTGAAGCAGATTGCCAAGACCGTCTATTCGGAGAAAGTTCTGAAGGGTGCCAGACCACCGGAGCGAGTTAAACCATCTGAATGGGAAGCGTGGCTCAGAACCTATCCTTGGTTCCAATCGGACCCTGCACTCCTCGCCGACAATTTTCCAACGGCGGTGGAACATCTTCTTGTCCCCGCGGAATATAGGAAAACAGTCCTATTAGATCTAATGCGGCCCGTTAATGGCATTTCCTCGGGATATCAGATTCTGGCCGACCTCGTAATGAGGGGCTTAATTCATACGGTGATGACGACAAACTTCGATCCCTGTCTACCCGATGTTCTCCGGCAAAGGCATCCGCACATTCGACACGTCCATGAGGTCAATCGCGGTCCAAACGATTTCGAGGAATTTGATGTTTTAAACCGCTGTCAGATTGTGTGGCTCCACGGCAAAGCAGAGCAATACTCCGACAAGAACTCTGCCGGAGAAATTACATCGCTAAATTCTGGTCTGATGCAGTGCCTTCGACCCCTTCTGAGGGCTTCACCTATCGTGGTGATCGGGTATTGTGGCTCGGAACCCTCAATCATGGAAGGACTCTTTGGTCAGAATGATACTGGCCGGCTCGATTTTCCGAATGGCGTTTTCTGGTGTGTGCGAGGCTCCGAGCCATTGCATCCGAACGTTCAATCTTTGGCCAACCGCATAGGCTCTAATTTTCAACTTCTCACCATTGATGGTTTCGATGAAGTCATGGATTCAGTCTCTAAGGGTCTGGTCGGGCTAGACCGTTACGCTAAGACCCATCGGCAGTCGGACGCAGCCTCCCTCGCATTTGACGAGCGTGTGTGTGATGCCGCATCCATAAATGATCTCGACATGAATTTGGCTCTAGCCACCCTGCGCGTCTATTGTGACAAACTGGGTAGGGCTCCACTCACAAGAGAACTTCTGCCTTTACTTCTGAGGGAGCAGGGTTTGCTCATTCCAGGAGACGACGGGCAGGATAGGGTCTCGAACGCGGCCATTCTACTTTTCGGTCTAGAGACGCAGCGCTTCCTTCCTCAGGCCGTGGTGGCAGTCACCGAAGGAGGTAAAAAGCGCGAAGTTTACGGGGGTAACCTCATCTCGCAGCACAAGGCACTCCTGGAAAAAATTGACTCCAAGGACGTCAACCCTCTGTTGAAGCTGAAGAAGCGTCGTATACATAACGATCAGCCAGCCTATCCGCCGCGCGTGCTCACTGAACTGCTTGTCAATCTTCTAGTGCATCGAGATTACGAAGCGGCCATGTCTTCGAGCATTGAAGTGAACCCGGGCGAAAGCATCATCTTCAGAAATGCAGGGGGACTAACGGCTGCTATGGCACAGCAGTGTGTAATCGAGGCGGATGGCAGAATCGTTCTATCAAACCCAGTCACTGATCAGCGTAACCCTTCCCTGTGCGACGTTTTTTTTGGAATTAGCGCAATGGAGCGGTCAGGCACCGGCTTGGTTGATGTGAGAAAGCTGATGGTTGACTCTAGCGGGGAGTCTGCCTTCTTCAACAATCTCGCGGAAAGGTCATTCACGGCAATTATCAAGCAACCGCAGACGTCGTCAGGCTCAGCCGTTGTAGCCTTAGCGAACATGCCGACTGGATTGTACGTTCTGAATGCCTTACCGTTCAGCGCAATGCCGGAGCATGTATCGATTGTCAAATTGACGACTCGGCTCAAACACCGTCCCAATGGCATCCGTCTTGAGGACTGTGGAACTTTTATTGAAAGGGCCTGGAACGACGAATTTGAACTATGGAGCTTCGCTCCTTTGCCAATTCTTTTAGAACTTTTGGGACCGATCGTTGATCTCGAATCTTGCCAAAGCAAGCGCAGGAGCGTGATCGAAGCAGATCCCGACGAACGACGAGTACTCTCTTGGCTACTTCGGAAGCATTTGGAATATCACCTAACTGGATTCGAAGATGAGGGTTTCGCCCTTGAAGGTGGACGGCGGCACCGCGCTTATTTTATCGGTGATGAAGGTAAAGATCGGGAAGTAATTTGGGACAGCGCTTTGCGCAAAGGAAATCGGCGCGATGTCGTAAAGCAACGCGGTGATGAACCGCGGGTCTGGTTTGAGAATGAGGGTATCGGATATGAAATCGTCCGAATGGGCAGTCTTTGGTGCGCTCGTATAAAGCCGTTTTACATGTTCACTGGTCCTGACAGCGCTACCCCGTTGGCATCTTGGGCGCGAACGCAAAAGGCCACACGCCGTATAAAGTTCGATCGAAACAAGAATGTGGAAACTGACCTGGCGTTTTGGTCACGGTTTCTTGGTGAGGGGAAAGAGACTATCAACATCGGCGATCTGCACGTTGACGACCTTCTCTTGGATACAACGTTCCTTACGATCGAAGTTGCCGACATGAAAGAGGTCGCATGAGTATCGACATCACCATTGAGTGCTTGTCAGAACCGATGCTTGTGTTTGGATCGGGAAAAGTCGGCGTCGACCCTCGAAGTATGATGACTCGGTCTGGCGCAGCCGACAAAATACAAGGGCGTGATATTCAAATCGGTTTAGTTGGGGCTGTGTCTGACATCGAAATCGCGAGGAAGTGGCTTCCCCGTTTGAATATAATGGCAGCGGCGCACGAGAAGAACGGCAAGCGCTATCCTGATTGGCCCGGCGTCAAGCACGTTTTCGGCGTGAATTTCACGGTCGAAGATCGTTTCGTGCGCGTGGTGGATCAACAACGCCTCGAAGAAGTTCTACACAGTGCCGCACAGGTCGAACGCTTTGATGGCTTGCTCGACTTGTACGATGCAAAAATTCAAGGCTTGTTCGGGGATGTTCGGCCCGACTGCATCATCGTGTGTCTACCTGACGAACTTGCCGATCTTCGAATCACGAATCCTCGTCTCTCTGAAGTTGAGCGTATGGTCTTGGAAAAGCTTCAGGAGGAAGAAGAAAGCCAACAATATTCGTTGTTTCAACCGAGCCCGGAGGAGTTGTTGGCAGCCGAAGAACTCCGTACGCAGGCTGACGACCTCTTATTTAGGACGTTCTACCGCTCTTTGAAGGCGCGAGTCATTACCTCTGCAAACGCCGTCCCAATTCAAGTGATCCGGCGCGACACTTTTCTGCGACCCGACTCTGAGCCCGGTCACAGCAATGCGACAAGATGTTGGAATCTTGGGACGTCTCTTTTCTATAAGGCTGGCCGGGAGCCGTGGAGGCCGTCGGGACTACCGAGGAACACATGTTTTATTGGGATCTCGTTCCACCATCTCAAACGCCGCGAAGGGGATGTTGTTTACGCGAGCGTGGCGCAAGCCTTTTCGAACGAGATTGAACCTTTCGCGCTCAAGGGCTCGACGATTCCTAGGAATCAGAGGCGCGACAAACAGCCGTATCTCAACAAAGACCAAGCTGAGGCTTTGATCAATGAAGTGATCGACAAGTACGAGGCTCTCGCCGGTATCACTCCCACCCGAATCGTAGTGCATAAGACCAGTCTTTATCAGCCCGAAGAGGAAGAGGGCTTCCGTGCTGCTTCGGATGCTCGGATTCCAGCTTGCGATTTGGTTTGGATCAGAAGCACAGCGCTCCGGCTGGTCCGAAAGGGCATGCAGGAGCCTTGGCGCGGAACTCTCTGTTCTATTGCAGATGAGTCATACCTATTCACTATGGGGTATGTCTCATGGTGGAGAGAGTACCCAGGTCCGCATATTCCAGCTCCAATTCAGGTTGGCTCTTGCGGCTCGACTGACGTTCGCCAGCGGGCGGTAGAGATTCTCGCGTTGACCAAAATGAATTGGAATTCCAGCGAAGGGATCGGACGATACCCTATAACGCTTTCGTTTGCGCGAAAGGTGGGAATGCTCATGACAGAACTTCCCGATGGGCAGATCCCCAATCCGTCCTACCGCTTTTACATGTAGCAAAAGGGTCGCAAACTTCTTGCCGAATGCTCCACCACCTGATGAGGGGCATCAATGCAGGCGTTATCAGATCGATTACCAAACCCAGCAACGCTGACACTGACTCTCCTCGATCTCACAGTTAGCCTCTATCCTGACAACAAATGGTGGATGAGACTTTCTCTGTCTCATCCACCTGAAGCCGGCGACTATTCGTCGTCGGCTCCGTCTGAGGGATCGTCAGCCGCCTCTACCTTCGAGAGCCGCTTCATGCTGGTGGCATGGACTTCGGCGATCCGGTGCTTGAACCTTGTGCCCTCAACTTCATCCTCAACCTCGCGATATCGCAAAGTGCCTTCAAGGGTGATGCGCTGCCCCTTCTGAAGAGTCTTGGCGAACTTCCAGAGATTGCTCCAGGCGAAGACGCGATGCCATTCGGTGCGGGTTTCGTATTCGCCTTTGTCGTTCTTCCAGCTTTCCTGGGTGGCGATGTTGAGGACGACGTACTCTTTGTTGTTCTGAGCGGTTTTGGCTTCCGCGTTCTGTCCGAGGCGGCCTATGAGAATGACTTTGTTGAACATGGTGTTTAGCCGAGGCAATCGCCTTCGTTGTCTCTCAGACCATTGGACTAGACGCAGGAAACGCCGCCGCCGACTACATCCATCTTTACAACGGAGACGCGGCAGTTCTGACCGAGAGCTTGGAAGCTCATGCAGCTTGGAATCTTCAAACGTCCTGCGCGGGTTGGTGGCGGACTCGTGGATGGTGTCGAGAGCGAGGAACTGGAATGCGCTGCTGTTCTGCATGATTGCCCTCCTTGGGCGGGTTGAAAGGCTCATGCCCAAAGCGGGGGCGGTGCTCTCCGTGAATTCAAGCTCGATGCCCTGGGCAAGGATGAAGTCGATCAGGCGTTCGCGGTATTCGCCAACGTGTCCCTTGACGCGCTCTTTCAGGTCGGGAAGCTCTGCCCCTTCGGTTTGCGAAACATCGAACACGTACACGGCGCGGAATCCGACCAACACGGGCTGATTCTGCTTGGTGATGTCCTTCTCGGCCTCCGTATCCTTCTTGCGTTTGGTGCCGAGCAAGGGGGCCAGAATGCGGATGCCCTTCTGTCCTTTCTTCACCCTGCGTCCAAGCTGGTTCCACGCATAAAGCCCCGCTACGCGGCTGGCCGAAGGCATTTGGCGGGCGATTTCGAGGATGTTCCCGAACGAATAGCTATGGAATTTACCCATTGCGGTGAGGTAGGCGGTGAGCCCTTCGCTGTGTCCTGCCTCAAGCTGCTCGATGAGTAGCTTTACGTTGGCGGCGATGACTTCTTTGCTGGTCTGTGGCTTGGGCGCGGTGGGAAGGGAAGTAACGTTGCTGGTTTCGTTCGTGGTGGCGATGCTGCTCATGGGTGCTTCCTCCGTTTTTGAATGGCCGTGCTGTGTTTGCTCACAAACACGCCTTGGCCCTGGCCCACGCCAGCAGGGGCGGCAAGTGCAAGAGGAGGGGTTCCCCACCCGGAACGAAGTGGAGGGGCGGCCGTAGGCCGGTCTGCACAAGCGCAGCGCGGAAGATTGGGGTGCTTCTTGCGCGCGCCAGGGACGGAGTCCCTCAGGAAGGCTTGGTTACCTTGCTTTGCGCGGAGCGCAGGAAGATGCTTTGTTCTTCGGATGGGCGTTGCGGCCGGGAAAAGACCGCAGAGGAGCCAGGACAGATTGCAGGAAACGGCACAGGAACTCTTCGGAGGGCCGGTGGCCTATCCGCGAATTGGTGGACCTCTCAGCGGTGGAAGGAGTCTAATAAGTATCGGGAGGTGGGTATGTTCCGCCTGCTTAAGATTGCTCTGGTAGTTGGCTTGAGTGCGATTCCCAGCCACGCGCAACGTGCCATGTCATCTGGTCACTCTGGGGGATTTTCTGCTCCGCGCGGATTTGCTCCTGCGCCGCATATGAGTGGCGGGTTTAACCGCGGGGGAATGACTTCCGGCGTTCGCTCAGGGTTTGTTGGAACACCGACTCTGCGCGGGTTCAACGCATCGCCGACATATCGCAGAAATACGTTAATACCTTCCCGCGGTGTTTCGAGTCCGCGAAGCTTTGGAAATTGGCATGGTCCACCTTTACAAAACTGGCGTCATACCTATGGATACCGCTACCGCCGGCCTTACGCGCCCTACTTTTATGGCAATTCGGTCTATTTAGTGCCAGGGTTGCTAAATTCCTATTGGGATTATCCAGATGGCTTTAACGCGAACGAGGGAACACCGTATTTAAACCAGCAGCCGATTCAGGACAACAACTACTCCTCTCAGCCAGATCCAGGCTATGGCAGCGGAGATCAAGGACCAAGATCGGGACAGGGACCGGGATATCGATCGAAAGATGTGCCTCCTCCACCGCCCGCTGCCCCTGAGCCACTTCCGCTGGCTGCCCTAACATTGATTTTTAGGGACGGGCATTCGCAGCAAATTCATAATTATGCAATGACTCGGACTAAAATTTATGTACTCGATGACGCGGCAGCGGGACGCACTCTGGAAATTCCGCTGAACACAATCGACCTGCAAGCGACGGAAGAAACAAACCGACAAGCTGGCGTAGACTTCAACATTCCCGTATCTGTGAAGGAGTTGGGCAAAAACTGAGGCAAATAAGACCTCCAATAAGCCTGGGTGGCCAGCGCAGAATGCTCGATACTGGCACTAGGGAGTGCCTTTTGTAGATCTGCCAGTGTCGCCCTATCCGCCTTCACAATCCCCGGCGCAAGGGTTACCTCGTATGGTTTTGCGCCTTCCAGATTCCTAATGTGATTGGGTCTGAGGCTTTGGAGCGCTGCCTCCACCACTCTTGAAACTGAGGATTGAAGAGTGTTGCCCAGATGCCCCCGCCTCCCACTAAAACAGCAACTCCGACGCCCCATGCTGTCAGGATCTCTCCTCGATTCCCCCAGCATCAACCATTCCGCACACCCTTATCACGCATGATAAAGGACATTATCACGCACTGGGGAATAGGGTCGGGGATGGCTTCGGGAGTGCGAAGAGCCGGTTCAGTCGTCTTCGGCGATTTAACTGGCCAGCTCGATGGCCTGTTCGCAACAGTTGAGATTTCGGACTAGCAATTCCCTGGACCGTAGCCTCCCTGGACGGAACCTCCGGGTGGCTTCGCTCAAGTCGGCGAGTGTTGAGGATTGCGCCCTGATCATTCACCGTGCCCATTTCCGACCCAGTGAGTGGGCAGGAATGGGTCAGCTCCGGTTCGCCAGCAGCTGCGCGACGGTCGCACTTATGGGTTGGCCGCTCGCTTCCTCGTAGAAGGTGAAGCCTGGAGAAGGATTCACTTCGAAGCAATACCATTTGCCCGTCGTCGTGCGGCGCAGGTCGATGCCCGCAAGGGGAAGATCCAATAGGCGAGCGAGATTCCGGCATCGTTCGGCGAAGTCTTCAGGAATCTGCTCGGGCGCGACATGCATGTCGGCTCCCTCCAGAGCCGAATAGCGATAGTCGTCCGCCGAGGAACGAATAGCGCAAGCGAAGACCTGGTCTCCAATGACATGAACGCGGTAGTCGGTTCCTTCAATGTATTGCTGAAACTGCGTGGGACAGTTGGCGATCTTAGCAAGATCTTCTGCAGGGCTCCTGAGCCGGGTGACGATGCTGCGCACCCCGGAGGTGGATTTATAGATGACTTGGCCGTATTGACATTGAAAGCTGATGACAGCGGCGGGATCGGTAGTGACCAGTGTTTCGGGGACGTCGAAGCCGGCTGCGCGGATCAGCTTCAACTGGTAGGGCTTGGAATTGTTGGACGCCATCGCGGACGGACGATTCACGACGAGAGCGGGAGTGATTTCGGTCCATGCGGTGATCAAGTCTTCGAAGAGAAATGCGCGCTGAAGGAGAGGATCGCCCGGCTTCAGATCTTTCAGCTGCGGCAGGCGGCGCACGTCGTAGGGCCGAAGATAAACGGATGTGATAGCTGCGAGTTCAACATCGCAGTCAGGACTTTGCAGCCTGCCCACCACGGAGCCATCCATCTCCAACTCGATTCTGCTTTCGAGTACCGACCGCTGGTTGAGAAAGACGAAGGGCGCATGAGTCTCTGTTAAAACTGCTGTCACCGCCGCCATGGGCCCGTCAGATGACAACCCCCAAAGCAGAATCATGCGGCGGTTTCCGAGAGCAGGTAATCGCGAACCGCAGAAGCGATCTCGGCGTCTTTCAGGCCGGGCATCGCTGTTGCGGAGATAAACCGCGGCGAGCCACAATGCTGGCGGAATCGAACTGCGAGCAGCGGCGTTCGGGCGAATTCCGCCAGCTTTTGAGCGCTGAGGGCATAGTGCGCGGCGGGCGAACCAAAGCACCGATTCCCGACTACCGTTACTTCGATCGGCGGCTCCCACTGCGATTCTTGCGGCCATTCTGAAGAGATGTTCCGGACGTCGCTTGCGGGGATCGAGCAGCGAACGGGCTCCGCGGGAATGCCGAGGAGGCTTGCGGCCTGGACCCATTGCAATGGACGCCAATTGGGGCCGCAGAGACACGTACCCTGGGGGCGGTTGAGGACCGCGCAGTCGAGGTGAACCAACCAGGAGGTCAAGAAGGCGTTCATCTCGGCGGCCACATATTCCCGGTCCTCGAGGGCTATGTGGGCGAGTTCGAGGTCCATGATCCACGGGCGTCGGACCAAGACTCCCCGGATATCTCGTTCGGCCACGATCGCGCCGCCGATCACAGCCTGGGAGCCGACGGAATCGCCGACGCGGTGCCGCCAGCCCGCTGTGGAGAGGTCTTCGCATGACAGCAGAGTGACGTCCCAGGCGGCCCATTGCTTCACGATGTCGGATACTGCTGGGTCGTGACGGCTACCAACAATCACGAGCACGCGCCGTTACCTCGTTTCACCTGGCTTTTTGCCGGGGCCTTCTTCTGATTGCTCGGCCGCCGAACCGAGCTCGGGGCGGTGTTCCTTGTCGATGAAGGAGCGCAACTGAATCACCTCAGCCTGCAACTCATCGGCCCGCTCGGCGATCAACTGCACGGCCCGGAGCCATTCCGGATCACCGACGTACTGCTGCCACGGGTCGCCCTCGTTGTCCTTGAGCTTTGGAATTTCAGAGGTGATCGTCTTAACGACGATGTCAAGTTCGCGCTTGACGTTCTCCTTGATTTCGAGCTTCAGTTCTTTCCAGATCTTGATCTTGTGTGTGACCACGATGTTCTGGCAGGCCTCGATTCCGTTTGCGACCACGCACAGACGCGACGCGCCGGTCTCCACGCCTGGGGGAACATCGAACTGACAAGAGTGGATCACGTTTCCGGTGGCGACTGCCATCGTGGAAAAGCCATGGGTCTGGCAATAGAAGACATGACCAGTGGCATAGTTGGTGATCCGGACGAGGGGAAAGTTCGTGGCCATGGTCGCGTCGTCGCCGTAGCTGTTGGCCTGCGACAGCCCATTGATCTGGCGCCCCTTCAGCGTGTAGGTGTGGCCAGGCAGAACCGATGACGGGCAGCTGGTGATCACGGGAGCCCAGGATGGGTCGGGCGATCCGTCCGATTGGTAGACCCGGATGTCGTTGTTGCGGGCTGAGAGCAGCGCTTCACCAGTGGGGAGCAACAGCATACGGGTCTCCCAGGTTCTCTGATTCACTCCCTGTGCATTCGGAGGATTGGGGGCCGCATTCAGCGAAGTGCCGTCGAATTCATAAGCGTCAATGGGATTTCCCGCCCAGCCATCGGACTGTGCCGGACCAGCCACGCACAAAACGTGTCCGTTGGTAAGCAGAACGGCGGGGGCGTCGAAGGCGCGGAAGGGCGCTCCATTGGAGTCCTTGGGAAAGTCAGGGCCCGCCGCCCAGGAGCCTTGCTGATTCGCGATGGCAGGCATGGTGTAAAGCGCGGTGTGGCCCGATGCGCCGATGGCGAAGACGCGGCCATCGGTCATGAGGATTGCCGGCCCGATTTCGTTTGATGATCCGACCGAAGACTGGACGAGATCGTGTCCTGCCGGAATGGATCCGGCGGTTACCCAGCTCCCGGCCGCGGCGACATATTTTTCGGCAGCGGGGTGATTGTTGCACTCGGCGGCCAGAACAGTCTGATCAGGCAACAGTGTCCAGGTTTCCTCGGAACTCGCGTCGTGCTTGTTAGGGCCGGCAGTCCAGGAATTGGTGGCGGGATTGTAGATCGCGGTGGCGGTGGAATTGATGTTACCGAGCAGGATGGTTCCATCCGGCAGCATGCTGCAGGGAGCATCGCCGATGTTTGCCCAGCCCGGGCCGGCGATGTTGGTCCAGGAATTGGCGACAGGATCGTAGATTTCGCAATTGTTAATATCCACGCCATTGCTCCCGAAATTGTCCTCGCCGCCGGCCATGAAAATTCGGCCATCCGTCATGACCGCCGAAGCGTAGTAAGTCGGGCCTACCGGCCCTGTAGCAAGGCTGCTCCAGGTACCCTTCACATAACTCCCGAAGATGTCGGGCGTTAACTTATACCAGTTCGCGGTGGCGAGCTCCTGCACTAAGACGGTTCCGTCGGTGAGCAGCATCATGTGATTGGCACTAAAATTGGGCTGATTCGTCAGCGGCGTCCAGCCAGCCATAGTTCCTCCTCGGCGTTCATGATGTGATGGAGCGGCGGACGATAGATTCTGGTGTTGGGGAAGGGGCCGATACTGCCAGAGTAAGCAATTTTGTGCCATCTTTGAGAGGCTGTCAACTAGAAATATCCACATTCCGGATGCTGGCGACTGTCTAGCCCAAGTACCGAAAACTAGCGCGTAACCTCATACGTTCAAAAAGCGAATTATCGCCAAGTCGCTCATCTAGGGTTCGCTTGTAAAGGAAAAACATCCGGAGGATGTTTTGCGTCATTTTAGCGGTTGACTACAAACTCGATAAAATCCATTATCGCGTTAGGAACCGGCCTGATTGTTCGGCGGCAGAATTCCTCCAAACAGTCTGCGTCCCATTATCTCGATGATCCCTATGGATGAGCTGACCTCCCCAGAGCTGACTTGCACCTTCCGGCCTGCGACGGCACCGGGATCAAATGCTTTCTGGATATAGTCGTCATCAATCACTCCCATTTTGTGTGCCAGAACGTGGCGCTTTTGAAAGACTCGGCACACGTACTGCCATTGCTCGATTGTTAGGCCATCGGCAAAATCGAAATTGTATCTCTCCTGGACATTGCGTCTAGCACCGGCAAGATTCTGAAATCGAATCTCTGAACCTTTGCGGAGGCTGATTTCACGGCCAAACCCGTCGAAAGCCGAGACGATGTTTTCGAGAGCGTCACCGACGAGGTGATCCGCAAGATCTTTCTCGACCGTCTCCGCAAGGATCAGTTCCTTTCGCGCCAGCTCAAAGTTCTTTGCGAGGATCTGAACTGAATTGTGAACGCCGCAATCCGGGCACCAGCCGAATACGCCATAGATCGCGTATCGAAGCGTGCAACTTTCGCAGACGACGTGAGTCTCAAGTTCTTTCTCTCGGTAGTATTTGATCGGATGAGGCGCACCCCGCGTGACTTTAAGGCTGATGCCAATGCCGAACATCCCTTTGGGCTTGTGGTCGAATTCCATCGACTTCATGTCTTTGTGAAGCGCATCGGTCACCTGGCGGATTACAACCGAACGTGCATAGTCGAGTTGCTCCTGAGTCCAGAAGGTGTTGCTTTCTCCGCTGTGGCCGCAGTACGGACAGACGCAGGGTGCAGGCCCTTTGATCCCTGTGCCCGGCGTTATCTTGAAATATCCAAGGCACTCTTTGACGGGGCACTCGCGTCCGAGATAGCCGTCTTCGTCAGGCGTGATTGGAATGCTGAAGTTGTTGCCCAGCCTTTTGAGATTATTTGTGTTGAAGCTCATGGAACGATTTACACAGCCGCTGCGATGGAATGTCAAACATTCTTGCAGTATGGCATATTGAGTTCCCATAAAAGAGGCTATGGGCCTCAACCGAACTGTACTGCGCAGAATCCCTATGCCGCTCCCCGACCCAAGTATCAGAAATGCGAGGCTCCCGTTGATGAGAAAGTCCTGCAGGGACAACTCCAGACGATCAGGGACAATACGACGCCATCGAATAAACACGCCTCCGCAACGCTCAACGATTTGAAATAGTCTCCGGCAAACCTGGATCGAGCAAACGGCTGACCGTATTCTGTTATGCTTTCTGCCAAATGCCCACGAGATTTGAAAGGCCGGATGAAAATGACGCGGCTTCAGGCTGGTGGAGAGCCGCGCGGGACCTCATTGACCGGAACAGAGCGCTCCTTTTGGTCGCGAACTTATGCTTTATCCTCCCGACCGTGTTGATTCGCGTGAAACAGTTTCCTCTGGTCCTGTATTGGCTTGCTCCGATCTTGAGTTTGGTTCCAGTCGCAGTGATTGCCGCCATGACGTTGCCTGGCTCGGCTAGGATCTCAACATCATTGTTTCTCAGGCAAGCAACTCTCCTGTCAGTGACCGCAGTATTCCTCTACACGTTCAATCCATTCTCGCTGTTTGCAGGCAACCGGGTTTTCGTCGCGAAATGGATCTTCTTCTGTACGGATCGCGATCCGAGCGAAAACAGGGGCCTCCGCCCAACCAAGATTTGCGGAGAGGATCGTGAGGCTTGTGCGATTGTTTCCGTTGGCAGGGCCAAGGCTTTCATCCGGATTGCGCCGGGCATCTCGACACCTTGGGACACCGAGGTCAGTGTGAATCCTCCCGATGCGCCCGAGATTCATTCGCTCCAACCGGGGGATTTCTATTCACTGCTTTCCGAAAGGGTCAACCAGTCGCCGCAGAAGGATGCTTTTCTGTTCGTCCATGGGTTTCGTAACTCGTTTGATGAGGCCATCTATCGCGCTGCGGCAATGAGCCTGGATCTCAAGTTCAAAGGCCCACCGATTGTATTCAGTTGGCCCGCAGAGCATGAATTCGCTCCCTTGATCTGGAGGAATTACCCGGCGGATGTCAGCATTGCACGAAAGGGCTCCAATGATCTGGCGGTTATGCTGCCGATCCTTCGGCTACGCTCAGGTGCGAAGCATTTCCAGCTAATTGCGCACAGCCTCGGAACTGAGGTAGCGTCTCAAGCGATTTTGCAAGCGAGACACGAACTCTGTGCTTCACCGAAGCCCTTTGAAAACGTAATTCTCGCCGCGTCCGATATTCCTCCCGAACTCTTCGAGACACAATCGGATGCTCTGCTTTGTTCAACTGAGCGATTGACGATCTACCATTCCCGCACTGATAAAGCCCTGCTTTCTTCCTCCGTTATGCAGGAGAGGTGCCGTCTGGGACGAGGGTGCCCGGCGGTCAGCGGGGCGGATGTCATAGATGCGACAGACGTTGATTCCGGCTTCATTGGGCATTCCTACCTGTTCGAAGGGCCGGTCCTGGCGGATGTTTATACGATGTTCCTGATGGGCAATCCGACAATACCCGCAGATGAACGAAAGGAAATCGAAAAAGATCAAGCGACGGGCAGATATCGGTTAGTAAGTCACTTAACCTACGAGCAATAACTCAGCGTCATGTGTCACTCCGCCTGAATGACGCGGCGCTACAATCTGTCTCGCGCGAGGTGACGGCAGTGTATTTTGAGTGGCATCGGCGGGAAGCACGGGGGCGTTGGAATGCTCCGTCATTGCGCGCCCCTGATATTCCATGAGGGGCGGATCATCTCAATGAGACCCACTTCCAGTCCCGCGGCCGTGTTCACCGGGAGTTCCTGCCACTCGGACGGCTCGGGGGTGGCAACAAGCACTTTGACTTTCTTGCCGTCGCGCAGTGTCTGCGAGATGCGCCCGTTGATGCGGGAGCTGGTCCTCTGGCCTTTGTGACCACGGCGGTATTGATCGAACCGCGTTTTCAGGCCGCTCAGTGTCAGGCCGACATACACCACGATCGTCCACGATGAAGGCGTAGACGCCCGGCAGGACCGGCGCTTTAGCGTCGAGCCGGATCAGGCTCTCGGGATCCTTGGGTCCATTCGCCGATGAACTGAAACCCGGCGTCGGTGAGCACTTTCGAGGATGTGTCCTCGCGCGGCGCCGGCGCGGCATCCACTTCGACGGGCTCGCGTTCGGCTTCCGCCTCGCGTCGCATACCGCCGGTGAGGCCGGAACGCAGCATAACATTGCGGACATGCTGATAGCGGATGCCGAGAATCTTGCTAATTTCGGAGCGGTCGTAATCGGCATTCGCCAGCGCACGGATCTTAGCGGCGGTCGTGGTCAGGCCCTTTGTGATTTCAGTGGATGGCGGTCGCGTGTCCATGCAATTGATCATGCCTCCCAATCCCTATCGGTTCTTTAGCTTTTATCCCCCGTGGTTCATCCCCTACGTGATAAACCGGATTATCACGCGGCACCCCTAAACTTCTGGCTCGATGAGCGCATTGGCGAATTAGCACCAATCAACGTCCAATTCGCTCTTTCGGGTTCAGGGATACATGATCGCCGAACACCGGGGATAAGCTATGTGTAGGGTTCGATGCTGGCGAAGAATTTGTACGCAGCGATGGAGGCACGACCGGGGTGACGACTGAGGCGAGAATTGCCGAGCCGCAGGAATTTACCGCCGTATCGGTGAAGGGCGCATTGTGGCTGGCGGTAGGGTTTGGCCTGCTGAAGTATGTTCTGTCAACGCTGGGCCAGATAACGATCCAACATGCAGAGTACGGCATTTTTCGTGACGAGTTGTATTTCATCGTGTGCGGCCGGCATCTGGCCTGGGGGTATGTGGATCAGCCGCCCGTCATTCCTTTGATCGCGCGCATTTCGGAGTTGCTGTTTGGCTTGCAATCGCTGGCCCTGTTCCGGACCTTTGCCTCGCTGGCGGGTGCCGCGGAAGTCGCGATGACGGGGCTGCTGGCATGGCGGATGGGCGCTTCGCTCTGGGCGCAGGCGCTGGCAATGACGGGGATTCTGCTGGCGCCCATGGCGATGGCCACCGCTTCGAACTT
>Ga0210406_10001947_pt1 | contig 24198 bp, 24 predicted proteins | sample IncBWC30MmetaG_FD_155454 | JGI IMG/M metagenome (GOLD analysis project Ga0210406, IMG submission 155454) | Forest soil microbial communities from Barre Woods Harvard Forest LTER site, Petersham, Massachusetts, United States - Inc-BW-C-30-M | ecosystem: Environmental > Terrestrial > Soil >...
ATCACGTCTGCCGCACTGGGCAGGAACTCTTCCTACTCCGCCCAGATGCTACACGGCACGGACTACTGGCGGACCGTCCTGGACGGCGCGTCGGGCATCGACATCTACGGACACAACGGAGTCTCGGTCGCCGATATCGATAACGACGGTTTCGACGATCTTTATGTTTGCCAGCCGGCAGGTCTGCCCAATCGTCTCTACCGCAATCGCGGAGACGGAACCTTCGAAGACGTGACCGAATCATCCGGTCTGGGAATTCTAGAGAACACAGCCTGCGCTCTTTTCGCCGACTTCCATAACCATGGTCGCCAGGACGTCATTATCGTGCGCGCGAACGGTCCTTTATTGTTCGTAAACCAGGGTGGCGGTAAGTTTCGCCAAGTACCTGACGCATTCCGGTTCGCTAACCCGCCACAAGGAACCTTCACTGGCGCGGCTGTTGCAGATTACGACGGCGACGGATGGCTCGATGTTTACTTCTGTCTCTACGCGTATTACCAGGGAACCGGGCAGTACAAATATCCATCTCCGTATCACGACGCCGAAAACGGGCCGCCCAATTTTCTGATGCGCAACCAGCGCGACCACACCTTCCACGATGTAACGGCCGCCGCGGGGCTGAATCAGAACAACACTCGTTACAGCTTCTGCTGCGGATGGAACGACTACAACCGCGATGGCTGGCCGGATCTCTACGTGGTGAATGATTTTGGGCGAAAGAATCTCTACCGCAACAAGGGTGACGGAACATTCACTGACGTCGCCGCGGAGGAAGGCGTCGAAGATATTGGCGCGGGAATGAGCGTCTCTTGGCTGGACTATGACAACCAGGGCTCCGACGATCTCTACGTCGCAAATATGTGGACCGCGGCCGGCGAACGAGTTTCAACACAGCCAATCTTCAAGAGGGCATCGTCGAAGGAAATCCGCTCCCTCTATCAAAAACACGCGATGGGGAATTCATTGCTGCATAATCGTGGAGGGACTTTCGACGACGCGACGAATTCCGCCGGTGCCGGAATGGGCCGGTGGGCGTGGTCGAGCGACGCGTTGGATTTCGATCACGACGGTTTTCAGGATATTTACGTCGTCAACGGGATGGTGTCCGGCTCGTCGCGTCAGGATCTCAACAGTTTCTTCTGGCGGCAGGTCGTGGCTTGTTCCCCCGACGACGCTCGCGTCTCCCACGAATACGAGCAGGGATGGAACGCGATCAACGAACTGATTCGTTCCGACGGCACCTGGAGCGGCTACGAGCGAAATGTTTTCTATGCAAATAACGGAGATGGAACCTTCTCCGATGTTTCCGCCGTCCTGGGTATGGACTTCGTGGAAGACGGCAGGTCATTTGCCCTTGCCGATTTCGATCACGATGGGCGAGCCGAAGTGTTCCTCAAGAACCGGAACGCTCCGCAGCTGCGGCTGCTGAAAAATATCGTTGAAGATCTGCCGCCTTCGATCGCATTTCGACTTCAAGGTACAAGGAGCAACCGCGACGCGATCGGTGCCAGGATCGAGATCCAGACCGGGTCAGGTCGGCAAACTCGCATGCTTCAGGCCGGGTCTGGTTTTCTTTCGCAGCACAGCAAAGATATCTGCTTCGGGCTGGGAGAGGCGAAAAGTCCCCTGCAAGCATCGATCCGCTGGCCCAGCGGCCGCGTTCAGGATCTTCACAACCTTCCGATCAATCACAGAATTTGGGTGGAAGAAGGCTTAGAACCGTCGCGCATTGAACCATTCAGAACGGTGACAAATCAGAACCTGGTTTCTGCAGGCGCGAACTCCATACAAGTGGCCGAGAAACTTCCGAGCAATGTTGAAACCTGGCTTCTGTTGCCCATTGCGGCGCCAGACTTTTCTCTTCGCGATCAGGCAGGAAACGTTCGGACGCTGTCCGCGCTCTACGGCAAGCCAACACTGCTGAATTTTTCGACGACCAAGTCATTGAGTTCGCGGGAAGAAACGCGAGCACTCCAGAAACGTCATTCTGACTGGGCAATCAAGGGCCTGCAACTGATCACTGTGTACTTGGGTGATCCTTCCGATGGCGAAGTTCGTGACTTGACCGGCGAAGTGTCTTTTCCGATTTTGCGCGGCAACGACGACGTCGCGGCCATCTACAACATTGTTTATCGCCAGTTGTTCGACCGTCACCGCGATCTCAGCCTACCCATATCGTTCCTGCTCGACGGCAACGGCAGTATCGTCAAGGTGTATCAAGGCCCAATCGTCCCCGACCACGTTGTAGCCGACTTCCAGAATATTCCGCAAACCGACTCGCAGAGACTGGCGCGGGCATTGCCTTTCCCAAGTGCAACCTATGGACTCGAATTCGGCCGCAACTACCTCTCTTATGGCGCGCTCTTTTTCCAGCGCGGATATCTTGATCAAGCTGAAGCGTCTTTCCGGCAGGCCTTGCGTGACGATCCATCCAGCGCCGAAGCCGCCTACGGCATCGGAAGTGTCTACCTGAACCAAACCAAAAACACGGCTGCGCGCGAAGCTTTCGAGCACGCCGTCAAACTGCCGGCCAACTATCCAGATACTCTCCCCGACGCCTGGAACAATCTCGGCGTCATCGCTACGCGCGAGAACCGTGTGGAGGATTCGGTTCAATGTTTTCAGCAGGCTCTGCAACTGAATCCGCATCATCTTCTATCTCTGGACAACCTGGGCAACGCCTACCGTTTACAAAAGCGTTGGGATGAGGCTCGCAAAGTTCTGGAACGCGCCCTGGAAAGCGCCCCCCAAGATCCCGAGGCGAATTACAGCCTGGGTATGGTTTTCGCCCAGACCGATGACACGACGAAAGCCTATGAGTATCTGCAGCGCGCCCTAAAGTCTCGTCCCGACTATGCGGAGGCGCTGAACAATCTGGGAGTGCTCTATCTTGTCACGCAGCGAAGAGATGCAGCCGTCGAGTCGTTGGAACGGTGTATTCGGGTGGCTCCCGGGTTCGATCAGGCCTATCTAAATCTGGCGCGCGTTTATGCACTGGAAGGCGCACGCGACAAGGCTCGCAGCGTATTGCTCAATCTGCTGAAACAGCGCCCCGATCAACCGCAAGCCAAACAAATGCTCGAGCAACTGCAAAAGTAAACCCAGAGATGCCGCTGGCAACGTTTCTGCTGGAAGCACCTGCGGCCTAGGGAGAGGGGTAGCCAGCCATGTCTCCACGCTGAGCGAGAATCAAAGCCCGCAACGATCAAGGCTTTGGTGTCGGAGCCGTTAGTAAATCGACGAACATCTTGTAGAACCGCTCCTTGTCGAGATCAACTTGTACCTCGACCGGTGGCCCCGAGTTCTTTGGCCTGTCCTGGTCTACCCAACTGAGAGTACTTCCATAACCAGCTCCGTGGCTTAGATCCACATCCAGATAGCGAGACATGTTCGCTGTAATCAAACTCGGATCGAGCCAGGCCTCAGCCGCAAGCTCGTCCCATAAATAGTTATATTCACTAAAGAGGCGCGAATAGGAACCGATATAACGCGCCGCTGGCGTGCTTGCCGCCTTGACCCGGTTAATCAGCTCCTGGCTCATCCTGGTCTTTACAGAAATGTCCACACTGGTGCAGATGATTTTCCTCCACGGCGCCCTCAGCACAATGTGTGCAGCCTCCGGATCAAACCAAAAATTGAATTCGTGTCGGGGCGCATTCACAAATTCCGGATCATCGGTTTTGGGATTCAGGCTCCCGCCCATGAAGACTAACTCTTTCGCGAGTGAGGCGAATTCCGGATCGATTGAAATGGCAAGCGCGAGGTTCGTCATCGGGCCGCCTTCATAGAGCGTGACTTCATGCGGATATCTATGGACCATGCGCAGCAGAAAATGCGCGGCGTCCTCGTCCAGCGGTTGAGTGGTTGGCTTGCCCTCCGGCATTTCGCCGAGCAGCTCCGGCGGGTGATAGTGCCGCGGAGTCCAGGCACCCACCCATGGTATCGTGCCGTATTGCTGCTGCCAGAGTTCGGTCTCCTCCTTTTGGCGCACCAGGGGATACTCGGCGCCCGGCACCACCGGAATATCAGTTCTCCCGATGATCTCGAGCATGCGCAACGTGTGCGCGACCTCTTCTTTGAGCCACGAATCTCCAGTCACAACGGTTACGCCGAGAACCGCAGTTTGCGGGGACTGGATCAGCAACAAGATGGCCTGCTGATCCGTTCCTCCAGGCCCGGCCGCGTCCTGATCGATGATGATCTTGCGCTTTCCGGAAGATTGCTGGCTCCAGGCTGGAAAACACGCCGCGAACAGTACCGCGACCACGATCCACAGCCGGAGCAATCTCATTTCATTCTCCCGAACCCAAGTTAAGAAAAGCGGAGGGTTGAAAACAATGTCGCCAGACCTGAGACAAAACCTTGCATTCTATTTTGTGACGCACGAGATCCGCCAGCGTTTTTCTCTTCACTCTCAGAAAAAGGAATAGGATTCGGAATAGGATTCGGTTGCGAGGCACCATAGGTGCAGATAGAATGCCCGACCAGGCACCCCGAATGCGGTTTGTCGTTCGTCTGTTTGCCTCGGCGCCGATCTCCATGGGCCATTTCTGTGCAGCCCCACAGCCACTCCGTTCCGCTCGCGTTATAACCTGCGGCGTTGTCGCCCTCTTCGTTTTAATTCTGCTCCCCCTCAGCTTGCAGTCGCAAGAGATCGTACAGCCGGCTTCATTACGTGGGATCATTCGCGACTCGCAGGGGAAGACACTCAGCGGAGTAACCCTTCGCTTGCAGGCCCAGGACCCAACGCAGGTATACACGGTCCGGACCGACACGCAGGGCAACTACAGCTTTGCCGCGGTACCCGCGGGGATCTATGTTCTGCGAGCTGAAATGACAGCTTACCGGTCAGCGGAAATTCCTTCGTTCTTCTTTGCCCCGAAAGAAGCCAGAAACCTCGATCTGATTCTGCTGCCAGCGACTGGATCGCCAGAGGGCTCGGTAACACCGCAGTTTTTTGATGAGCCCCGATTTGCGGTTGCGGGGGTAACGGATACCACAACTCTCGGCGGCCACGGTTCTGACACGATTGTGCGGACCCGGGAAACGCTGGCCAAGGAAACTGTTTCCCTAAACAAGGCTTGGTCGAGTGCGCAGCCAGTTGCGATTTCTGAGAAGGAAAAATCGCTTCGAGAGACCCTAGCACGCGAACCTCGCAGCTTTGAGGCCAATCGTCTTTTAGGCAAGATGCTCGACAAGGATGGCAAAGCGCGCGAGGCGATTCCGTACCTTGAGCGCGCCGCCGAGCTAAAACCCGGGGATTACGAAGCTTCCTACGATCTGGCACTCGCCAGCGCCCACGCAGGCAATTATGAGCGGTCACGCGCCCGAGCCCAGTCCCTGCTCGCGAGTCACGACCGGGCCGAACTGCATCACCTGATCGCCGACTCGCAGGAGAACATGGGTAACTCTCTCGAGGCCGTGAACGAGTATCAGCGTGCTGCTGAACTGGATCCTCGCGAGCCGTATGTTTTTGACTGGGGCTCAGAACTCCTGCTGCATCACGCGCCCGAGCCCGCGGTGGAGGTGTTCACAAAGGGCAACCGGTTGTTCCCTCGGTCCGTCCGCATGTTGATCGGACTCAGCGCGGCCTTGTTTGCCCGCGGCTCCTACGATCAAGCCGTTCAGCGAATTTGCGAAGCCTCCAACCTGGATCCCGACAGCCCGACTGCGTACCGGTTCATGGGAAAGATGCAAAGCGCGGAGTCCGCGCCCTCAGAGGAGATCGTTGCGAGACTGCGTCGTTTCGTTGCCCAGGAACCGAACAACGCCGAAGCGAACTACTACTATGCAGTCGGACTTTGGAAGCTGCGCAAAGAGTCGTCAGATAGCGCACGGACGGCGCAGGTCGAGGCCATGCTACAACATGCGATTCAGCTCGATCCGAAGTTCGGTGACGCGTATCTTCAACTGGGAATTCTCCATTCCGAGCAGAAGGATTATTCGCGCGCGATTTCCGATTACCAGGAAGCCATCCAGGCAAATCCGCGGATGGAACAGGCGCATTATCGCCTGAGCCAAGTGTATCGCCAGATTGGCGAGGGGGCGAAGGGCGAGGCCGAACTCAAGCGCTACGATGAGATTGCAAAAGAATCGGCGCACGAAATCGAGCGCGAGCGGCATCAGATCCGGCAATTTGTGTACATCCTGCGCGACCCATCTCCACCTCAAATCCCCTAGGGGAAAGGGAGGGTTCTTATCTTGCCGCAAATGCGCGACAGTGTATAATCCTGCCCCGTGGATGAGTGGGTAAGTCATGCCCAAATTCAAGAAGCCCTGCGAGGAAACATGTCCGAAGTCAGAGAAGATAATTCCGCCAGCCGCGTTGCCGTCTACTTTGTGTTTATCTTTCTCGCGGGAGCGATCATCGAGACCCTGCTAGCCAGCTTCGGCAAGTAGCCGTCTTGCGGCCGAGTGAGGTCTTCCACGGTTGAGGCCCGAGGCGCCGTTGTGCGTCCTGCTGTGTTACACTTTTTGATTCATACTGACAAACAGTTGCAGGCAGGACGCCCAATCCACTCATGCTTTTTTCCAAAGAATATGTGGGCTATTTGGCCCGCGAAGTCACCAAGAAACTGATTGCTGGCAAGTTCATCGAGACCTCGGCCGTTCCCGCCGTGAGCGAGCGAGTGAATGCCGCATTGGTCGATGAACTATCGCTCGAAGACCGCATTAACGACGAAGTGCGCGTAATCCTCGAAGCCTATTCCGAGGAAATGCAAAAAAGTGGCGCCAACTACCAGGAGATGTTCCGCAAGGTGAAGACCGAACTGGTGCGCAAATACAAGGCGGTGCTGTGAGACTCAGCCGTGACAAGGTCAACGTGCTGGCCCGGGCCGTTTCCGACGTGCTCAAGCAGATGGATGAGGTCGAGTTTATCGAAGACCCCAATACCATTCGTCAGGAGACTCGCAAGATCCTCGAAGAACTGCTCAATCAGGAAGCAAGAATCGATACCGCTGCCCGCCAGAAAATCGAGAGCCAGAAACGCACGATCCTCGAAGGCTCGCAAGAGTGGGACATTCTCTACCGCAAGTATTACAACGAGGAAGTGAAGAAGCTGGGTGTGAAGTGACTCTTCTCCGCCGGTTCTTAGACGAATAACTTTCGTTCAATGTTGGTGAGGTTCGGCACAGACCGCGCCGGCCGCTTGTCTTCGGTCGCCACCAGTTTCAACGGATCCGAATGTGCGTCCAAAGGGTTGCCAGTCATAGCGTCTGCGATCAGAGCTGCACCGGGATGTAAACTGGGATCCACCTCGCCGAGAGCGAGAACGACGCGATAACCGTCCGATCCCAAAAGAGCGGATGCCAGAGCAGGAAAGCCAGTTTTTTGCGCTCCTATCGGAACCCGCGGCGCAGCCTGAATAGGCGTCAGCCAGGTGGCTGCGTGACTCGGCATCGTTGAAGCTTATACCCTTAAGAAGCAGGAGACAGAGAGGGTGAGCATTGGCAAGTTCCATCGATAGTGTGAAGGTCATTGTCAGGCGCGCTGCCGAGGAGGCCGGCTTCGACCTCGCGGGCATCGCCCCCGCATCCGATGCTCCCGAACTCAAACATTTTCCCGAATGGATTGCTGCTGGCCACGCCGGCGAAATGAAATACCTGGCCGCCGTCGACGAGCAGGGAGATCTCAAACGCGCATCCCTCACGCGGGTCGCGCCGTGGGCAAAAAGCGTAGTGGTTTGCGCCATCAACTACAACACTGATCAACCCTACTCTACGCAAGTTCACGACCCTAATCGCGGATGGATTTCCCGCTACGCATGGAGCCGTGAGGACTACCACGACGCTGTCCTGCGCCGCCTTAAGCAGGTGGAAGCCGCTCTGCACCAGGCAATCCCGGCAGATTTCCATCCGGCTCTGATGACTCGCAGTTATGTTGACACCGGTCCGATCGTCGAGCGCGTGGCCGCGAAATATGCGGGAGTCGGTTGGATCGGCAAGAATACCTGCCTCATCAATCAGAACAAGGGATCGTGGCTTTTTCTGGGCGTGATTCTCACCTCTCTCGAACTCGCGCCCGACCTGCCGGCGCCGGACCGCTGCGGTACCTGCACGCGCTGCATCGAAGCCTGCCCGACCAATGCAATCCTCGCACCCTATGTGCTCGATTCGAACCGGTGCATCTCCTACCTCACGATCGAAAAACGCGGATCGATTTCCGAGGACCTTCGTCGCGGGATGGGTAGCCATGTTTTCGGCTGCGACATTTGTCAGGACGTTTGTCCGTGGAACTGCAAGGCTCCGGAATCCACTGCTTCCGAATTTGAACCTCGTCCCGGCTTAGTGAACCCTGCCCTGGCGTGGCTTGCCGAAATATCTGCTGAGGAATTTCGCGAGACCTTCCGCGGATCACCCATCCGTCGCACCAAACGCGCCGGCCTCCGGCGCAATGCTGCCATCGCCATGGGCAATAGCGGGAACAGAGAATTCTTGCCCGTGCTTAGCCAATTGGCCGTCGACGAAGACGAAACCGTTGCTGAAAGTGCGGCGTGGGCTAGAACACAGTTGTTGAAAACCAGCGAATGATTTGAGAAATCTGCATAAGCGTTTTGACCGGTCGAGGTTCACTATTTGTTCGCCGTTGGGACGGCGCTTTCCGGTTACGATTACCTCCCCCTTTCGTAACTGGTTCTTCCGATTACCAGCAACTAATATCGCTCAGAAGGGTTTTTATTTACGCGGGTTAGATTGACCGTCCGGGGGAGTCATGCGGTTACGCCACATCCAGCCAATGCGGCGCGTTTTCATCAAGTTAGCTGTAATTATTTTGGCTTGTAGCTCCCTTGCGAGCGCCTCGGCTACGCTCCTTCTGGAGGAACCCTACGGCAGAATGGGATTCTTCACGGCGACAGGTCATGCCGCCGTCTATCTCTCCGGAGTTTGCGCTAACGGCCCGCTGGTCCTACGCCCTTGCGCCCCGGGAGAAACTGGAATCGTGTTGAGCCGCTACGACGGCGTGGGTGGCTACGATTGGGCCGCAATTCCTTTGATCCCTTACCTGTATGCGGTCGAACGGCCGGAGGATGTGCCGCTTTTCGCCAACGCGAAGATGGCGGCTTTCTTGCGCGACCGGTACCGCCGCAAATACTTGGAAAAAATCGCGCCCGACCTGAACAATGGCGAAACTCCCGGCGGAAACTGGTATCAACTCGTTGGTTCTTCCTACGATCGCGCCATCTACGGCTTCGAGATAGAAACGACTCGAGAGCAAGACGATGCTCTGATACGCAAGTTGAATTCCTCGCCGAACAAGTCTCACTTCCATCTCATCTCCAATAACTGTGCTGACTTCGCCAAGGGCGTGCTCAATTTTTATTACCCAAAATCTCTGCACCGCAGCCTAGTTGCCGACTTGGCCATCACCACGCCGAAACAGATTGCGAAAATGCTGACGAAGTTCAGTGGGCGGCATCCAGAGCTCGAGTTTTCGCGAGTCATTATTTCGCAGGTACCGGGCAGCATGCCGCGCAGCACGAATGTGCACGGCGTGGTCGAATCTTTCTTTAAGGCGAAGAAGTACATCGTGCCGAGCGCGGTGTTCAGCCCGATCTTCGCTGGATGCGTGGCGGCCGTCTATGTTGGAACGGGCGCCGGTCACTTCGAGCCGGCTCGCAACGCCATGGTCTTCGTGGTGGGCAGCGACCCGGAGCGGCCTTTGGGACGCGAAGATCGACGTGCCTACCAGCAGCAGCTCAAACATTTTCTGGCCGACGCCTATCCGGAAAAACCCGGACAGAGCGTCGACAAAATCTGGGCTAAGGTACAGTCGAAAGCGAAGACCGCCGTCGACGAGCAAGGCCGGCCAATCCTTGAACTGCAGGTTGGAGACAACTTGGTGCAGATCGGAGTTGCCGCTGACAATGTCAGGAGCGGAAATGCTCCGCCTGAGATGGTGCGCCAGCTCCTGGCGGCACGCCTTCAGTCGGAATTACGGGGAGGATCTCCGAAGGGCTTATCCGAGGAAGAGGTGGCTCGCGATTGGAGCCTTCTCCAGAAAACCATGGCTGACGATTCGCGGTTCGCGGCTCGTTCTACGCCCCGCTCCGAAACGATCCGCGGAAACCGCCCCTAAAAAGCGTTTGTTCGCAAGAGCAATCCACCCTACTCGAAATCAGCGTTGACCGATGCTTACTCTTGCTCTTGGGGCGGTCGCGGAGGAATGGGCGCTGGCGGCTGTCCCCCCTGTTGCTGCTGTTGTTGAAGCTGCAATTGCCGCTGTTGCATCTCTTGCAGCATCTGTTGCGGTGTCTTCACACCGGGCTGATCGGGAGAGGTGGGCTGCTGTTCCGCCTCAGCGGCCGCTTGATCCGCCGCGACATCGTCTGTGCTATCGTCGGCACTCGCGGAATCAGGGTCAGTTGCACCTTCTGGCAAGGGCGCTCCCGGGTTTCCCGTGTGCGGAATGACTCCGGGTTGCGGTTGCTCCGCCACGGTTGTGCCAGTGGGATCGCCGCCCCCATTATCCGGCTGCCCTGTTTTTGCCACCAGGACCACGCGCGTCAGCACATTGTTATCGGCCGGCGAACCCAGTAGCACATAGTTGAACCGAGATCCATTCAACAAGTCCGCCATGACTTCCCGCGCCGAACCTGGTCCCAGATGGGTTACCACACGCTCCGGCGCCGCGGGAATTTCGATCTCAGCACCCGTCTGTTTTCGAACAGCGCGTAGAATGTCGCCCAGCGTAGAGTTGGGCGCGACGATGGTTAACTGAGCATTCTGGTAGCTCACTTGCGGAGGAACTGGGGCTATCGAATCCAGTGGAATCGGCTGTACCGGCCCGGTCGGCCCAGAGGGCAGGGGAGGCAGTTGTGGCTTTTGTGCTTTCTTTGTCTTTTTTTTGGTCTTTTGCTGGCTCTGGGGAGATGTAACGCTCACAGGGTTATCGTCCCCGAAGCATGGCACACCGAGGCATAGGAGAAGAACTCCAGTAATCGTATTGAGTCTCCATCCCGTGCTCATGCTACTCCTCCCAGGAATCTGTTTGCGGGACACCGCAAAGGCCATCTTTACTAGAATTCTAGCACTGGCAGGTCGTTAACGGCTTACTGTCCGGGTCCCACACAGAGAACGCCCTAACTCCATGAGCTTGCACTGTTTGATGCCAGGGCACCACCTGCGGAGCATCTGCAACTCGATTACAGTCAACCATTCCGGTTGGTACTAAATCTTAACTAGGTAAGGCTGAAGCAGCGTAAACTGGACCCAGCCTTCCCCAACCTGATGAAAGTAAAGGCGGAGTTCCCAATGAATCTGGCCCGCAGCGTCACTTCCGTTCTATGGATTGCCCTGTCAGCGCTGGCATTTTCGCCGTTGAACGCCAGAGCGCAGAGCTGTCAGACTTCCAGCGATCTTGACGACGCTACCCGGACCTCCATTACAGCACCTGGCCAACGCTATTTCGGAATGGCCGCCAAGGGTGATGTTGCAGCGATGCGCCAGAACGCCATCCCCTCACTTGCTTCCGACTTTTCGGGGATCGAAGGTACTGTGAAAGACCACGAGCGGGATCTCGCGGCTGCGCAAGCGACCGTGAAAGGCGTTTTCCTGCTCGACGGCACGACTCCGTCTCCTCATGCCGAGTTTTACTGCGGCGTGTTCGGCAAGAGCGGCCAGACAGCCAACAGCGCCGTCTTTTATCTCGACAATCTTCCTGCCGGCAAGTACAGCGTGGTTCTTCTCGACGCCAATTCACCGCAGGCGCGAACCATGTTTTCTCTGATTCTTCAGCAGGAGGGAACCGACTGGAAAATAGGCGGCCTCTACATTAAATCTGCTCAGGTTGCAGGACATGACAGCGACTGGTTTCTGGCACGCGCCCGGGAATATAAGACGAAGGGCCAGCTGCATAACGCATGGTTTTTCTTTACTCAGGCTCGTCTGCTGATATCCCCGCTGCCCTTCATGGGTACCCTGGCGACCGACAAGATCGCCGACGAAATGCAGAGCTCGCAACCTGCTGATCTCCCGGTGGGGAAGACGGTCGACCTTCCGGCTGGAGCCGCAACCTACAAACTCGTCTCGATCTTCCCGCAAGCCGTAGGGAACGATCTGGATTTGATCGTAAAGTATCAGTCCGCCGACATTTCAAATACCAATCTTGCCTACCAGGGCAACGTGAATGTGATCAAAGCCGTTGCCACGAAATATCCAGAAGTGAGGGATGCGTTTGCCGCTGTTGTAGCCCGCGCCGTGGATCCGCAGGGCCGCGACTACGGCACACTGTTGGCGATGAAGGACATCAAGTAGGCGAGGCCTCAGCTTATTTCTGATCTAAGAGGTAAGAGGCATTCTATTGGATCTTTGTCGTCGCGCAATCCCAAGAACACTGGGGCTCGCATTTTCGGCCCACTGCCTGTGTTGGTGCCTCCGGTCCACTCGGCAAACTCGATCTCTGCCACCAACTCGGGTTTTACAAAACTGACCTTGCGGAGCGCCTCAACGTCTCCGAAAAACGGATTTTTATCGGTCTCCAGGTTCTTCAGCAGCTTCGAAATTTCGCTCAGCGATTTCTGATTGAAACCGCTTCCCGCTTGCCCCACATGGATCAGCCGACCTTGGTTGTCATAAAGACCGAGGACCAGAGAACCGAAGTGCGTGCGGCTCCCTTTGGTTTCGGTGTAGCCGGCGATGACGGCTTCCAGGCGATGGCGAATCTTGATCTTGAGCCACTCTCCGCTGCGGCGTTCTTCGTAGCAACTGTTCCGAACCTTCGCAACTATGCCCTCCAGTCCTTTATCACGCGCCATCGCGAACAGCGCCTTGCCGTGCTCCGGAAAATGATCGGAATAGCGCAGCCCCTCGCCGGTCTTTAGCAGCGACGCTAATTTGTTTTTCCGTTCCTCAAGCGGCACGCGTCGCCAGTCGTAACCATCGAGGTATAGGAGGTCGAAGGCGTAATACAGCACCTGCACATCTGCGTTTCCGGCTGCGCGATGTTGCCCAGGACGAAATCCTGTGCGCTGTTGCATCAGACTGAATGACGCCTTGCCCTCTTCATCGAGCGCGACCACTTCGCCATCCAGAATTGCAGTCTTCGCCTGGATCATCCCGGCCATGTCTTTCAACTCCGGATAGCGCGCGGTCAGATCATTCTGATTCCGCGAAACCAGCCGCACCTTGCCGTTGTCGATAAACGCGATGGCTCGGTATCCATCCCACTTGATCTCAAACAGCCATTGCGCGCCGTCAAACGGCTCCGCAGCCGTCTCGGCCAGCATGGGGTGAATCGCTGTTGGCATCGGTCGCTTCACTGGATTCTGTGAAGAAGCTCTTACCGCGGGCAAGGCTGAAGATTTTGATTTGTCGCCAGACTGTGGCAGCACGGTATCAAGAGACTCTTCTTGGGTAGATCTTCCAACGGTGGGTGCTAACGTTTGTCTTTTACTTTCCTTGGCGTCTTTTTTCTTGGCGTCCCTTGCGGGCTCAACGGTGTCGCGCTCTTTTTTTTTTGACCCTTCGCCGCCGCTCTTTTCTGATCGAGTTTGGCGACCGCATCCGCCAGCCATGCCGCCTTCAACTTTCCGCGCCCGGCCGGACGGCTGCTCGTCCACGCTTTCGACCGAGCATCCCCTGCGATATCGTCCATGCTTCGTTTGCTCAGCACCGACTCATCGATCTCTCCCGCATCGTAGCCTTCGACAACATGGTCGTCATGCTTCTTGATCATCAACCATTCGTTGCCCTTGCTCCCCGGACGCCGGCCGCGCATCTTGATGAGCGCGAAATCTCCTTTGAGCCGTTTCCCGTTCAAACGAAACTTGAGGTCTCCCTTGGCGAGCATCGCCGCCGCTTCCGCTTCGGTGCCCGGCACATATTTTCCATTCACCGGCATTGGCGAGAGGGGCGTCCAGGTGCCCACGTCCCAGACCATGACGCTGCCTGCGCCATAGTTGCCCTCGGGAATGTTTCCCTCAAAATCAAAATACGAAACCGGATGATCTTCGACCTGCATCGCTAACCGTTTGTCGGCGGGGTCGAGCGATGGTCCTTTAGGCACCGCCCAGGATTTGAGAACGCCTTCCATCTCCAGGCGAAAATCGTAGTGCAGCCGCGTCGCATCGTGTTTCTGTACGACAAAGCGGTTTCCGGCTTTCGTAGCGACTTTTGGAGGAGGTTCCGGCGTATCTTCAAAGCGCCGTTTCCGCTTATATTCTTCGAGCGCCATAGACCATTCTTTCGAGCGCCATTCTAGCAATTTGGCCCCGAAAACGCTCTACATGCGCCACCTTAGCCGACGCTGGAATCTGCCAGCTATAATCCGTCATTCCGTTCTGAGCCATGCAACGTGAATTCCCTGAACTTCCGCTGGTGGGTGTTGGCGCTGTCATCATCGAGAACGCACGTGTCCTCCTCGTGAAACGCGCCCACCCTCCGCTCGAGGCCAAATGGTCCATCCCCGGAGGTGTGCTGGAGGTCGGCGAAATGGTCCGCGAAGCGGCCATCCGGGAGGTCCGCGAAGAAACCGGACTGATCGTCGAAGCTGGAGACCTGCTCGGCGTTTACGACCGTGTACTGCGCACTGCTGAACAGCGCGTGCAATATCACTACGTCTTGATTGATTTCCTCTGTCGGCCCGCCGGAGGCGAACTCCAAGCCGCCGATGACGCCACCGAAGTCCGTTGGTACACTTGCGAAGAACTGCCGGTCCTGAGGCTTGCCGAAGATACTCTGGACGTAATCCGCAAGGGCTTCGCCCAGGTCGGAATCGAACGCTGAACCTACCAGCGTGTGGCCTTTCGCTGAAGTCGCGTCCTTGCGAAACGTTGCGAAACGAATCAGCCATGACCGGGAATTCCGGTGACGTAGCCTTGGCTCACTGTGTAGAGGTGCGCCGTGCACTCGCCTGCGTGGTTCCTTCTTCTTGCGGTCTGGATGCTTCAACCTTCAGAAAAAAGTGGAATCAAGATGACCATCAAGTTCGGGCAGGCTGGAAATTCGAGTGAGCACATCCTCGAACCGTTGGATGACCGGAAGCGCATGGAATTCCGGAATTTTGCGATCGCAACCGGCCTGAAGGCAAGAAAGTGTACGCGTACACATCCGCGGTCAGCGGGAGCCATCCAAGGAAAAAGGTCGATTTGATCGCCACTGGAGAAGCGGAAACAGGTTTTGCACGACAATCTCGAACTACCGCCAAAATCAAAGATGCGATGCCAGCCGGGATCCGAAAACAGACAAACTCCACGAGTGAAGTGGTCGCAACGTAGGTGGAGAAAGGACCTCTGACCCCGCCCTCTTCGAAATCCCTACTGGATTCAGGCAGGTGCAACGGATCGAGCGGAATCCCATGTCGGCATCTTCGCGCCTGGTTGAGGACCTATGGCAGAGACTTAAGGCGAGCCTGACAAGAGTGTTTGGTTCTTGATCTGGGCTAGTAAGGTAGCTCGCCCCTGTCGGTTTCCGCCCCGTCGTATTCCCACTCTGCGCCGCAGGATTGGCAACGCCATGCCCGCCGCTGCACGGGCATCGGAACCCGGAGGAATGCGCTCATGTATGCGATGGGCTTATCCAATTCTCTGAAGTTCACATCCAGCGATTGACACTTCGGGCAGCGTGGTTGCTCGTAGAGTCCGATGCCTTGGACGTAAAGGCCTTCGAGAATTGGTTCGTCGAGAAGCTTGCGCGCGTTCTCAACATCTGCGGGCCGCACATTGAGTTTGATCCCGCCGATGAAGTTTGAAATGAACCAGTCCAGCCGGACAAGGTTTTCGTCTCCCAGAAAGCATTCAATCCCGACAGATTCCAAACAGCCCTTTGCCAATAAAGCCTCCGGAAGGTCGCGGAACTGACGGACCGTCACTAGTTCCTGTAATTCCAGCTCGTAACGCCGCTCTGGCGCCGGGTCGTCGGCATACTTGATGTGTCTCCGATCCATCTCTTCTTCGAGGGCGTCCCACGCTACCTCGGTCAGAGACTGGGCATTCTGCGCCAGTCGCTGCAACTCGTCGTCGGTCATGCCGGCATAGTTGTCCGCCAGTCGTTGCCGCTCCCCACTCGGATCAATCATTCCCATTGTTGAAATCATACCTGCTTCCACCGGTCAGATGCTCAGACAACCCTGCGCCGAAATATGGCACCGCAGTTGTTGACTGCAATTTTCTTTCGCTAGACTTGACCGGGTCGCTTTTAGGGAAGAGCGACTGAGAAAGCGCCTATGGCTGCGCGTGAATCCAAGAAGGTTATCTAGGATCGTTCCTGGCCAATGTGGCGATCGCGATCCGCTAGTACCTGGCTGCTGCTCTCACCGGAAGTTCGGCCATGCTGGCGGAATCCCTGCATGCCAGCGCTGACACGGGAGATGAGCTCGCAATGTTCCCCGCGATGTTCACAGCATTTGGTAGGCGAAGGCAGGCTCCTGTTGCCGGTTGGAATGAAACGGAGTTCACGTCCTCCAGACGAGTTCGATCCCTACGGACACGGGAAGGCGCTCAATTTTTATTCCCTGCTGGTAGCCAAAACCGAAACCAAGGGCTATGCGCGAGCATTTCGTCGTGCCGCCGATTCGCTGCCGAGATATCGCTCCGGCTCAGCGGCCTCGTGTCCTGCGCTGCGAAGATGCGCCCCAGTCGCTCGATTTCCGCAAATGGTCTGCTCGGCCTTCATTGATGGCAGGGTCCTCCCAATGGCACAGCAGGAGCCACCCTAAGTACCCTTCTCCACCGGGAGCCCTGCTTCCATCCAGCCCTGCTTACCCTCAGGATAATGCCCAACGTTCGTGTAGCCCATGGCCGCCAATTCACGGGCGGCGTATTCGCTGGCGTGTCAATGCGTGTTCGTGCAGTAGGTAACGATCTCTGCATTCTTGTTGGGCAACACCTGCGGTGCAAGTTCCTTGATTTTGTCAGGGGGAATATTCAGGGCTCCGGGCAGATGAGCTTCGCGGTAGCGTTCAGGTGCAAGCGTCTCAACCAGCTTGATTGCGTTCTTCCGGTCGAGCTTGGCTTTCAGGTCTTTCGTAGAAATAGTGTCTTCCATGCTGACCTCCGTGAGAATCATTTTAAACTGATAGGCGCTCCGTCGCAGCGTGGTTGGCAGTTTTAGGCACGAAGGCGTCGAGCAACGACCTAAACTGCCGACTAAGATGAAGTCTTTCAGTCTCTTGCTCCAACAGTCGGTCTGGATCAGTAGATATTTTCAGTGCATAGCGGAGAATTAAGATAATCCCATTAGCCAGAGAGCATGCTTCAGGTCCGCCTCGCTGCGGACGTGAAAGGTAATCCAGCCGGAATTGGGAACCCAAATGGTGCTCCTCTGCCAGACCTTCTGCCAAGAACGCATCGGGAATTGACCGGGGAAATGGGATGTCAACGATCCCGCCCACGTGTACGTGCCCCACTTCCGCATGTCCAAATCGGAATTCCCGACCTACAAAACGATGGGGATGCACTTCTACGCTAGGCCACGCGGACACCTCGGCTTCGAGCGTCTTCAAGTAGTTCATGCCCCACACTCCATTGGCTTCTGTTTTCGATGCGTTTCACTATCCAGCATGAGCGTGGCATTCGTCAAACGGGGCGGCATCCGCATGTCGTGGGTGCGAGCGAGTGAGCGTCCTACACCCGACCTGCACAAACAGCAATAGACGAGCGGTGTGCTTCACCTTGATATGCCTCGGCCTCGGATTCTTTGCAAAGCCGCTTTTCAGAAAAAACCTCAGTCCCTCAACCTCCTTTTCCCGGGCCGACCGATTGTCGCGGAGAAAGCAGCTTGTCGAGGAGTACTTCTCGACCGCCTCAGGGGATGAAGACTGGAGCCCGCGCTGGAACGTTGCTCCGACTCAGCCCGTGCCCGTGATTCGCCAGAATCCAAGGAACCCATCCGTGAGATGTCGTTGATGCGCTGGGGGCTGATTCCCTCGTGGGCGAAGGACCCGTCCGTCGCGGCCGGCATGATCAACGCACGGTCAGAAACGGCGGCCACGAAGCCCGCTTTCCGCGATGCGATGAAATCCCGCAGGGTGATTCCGGCCGACGGCTTTTACGTGTAGATGCGCAAGGGTAAGCCAAACAGCCGTAATTGCTTCGAGGTCAATGAGGGCGTACTGTTCGCGTTCGCGGGAATCTGGGATTGCTGGAAAGACCCGGGCGCACAGTGGGTCAAGTCCTGCTCGATCCTGACCACGACCCCAAACGCTGTGACCTCAGCCGTTCACTACCGGACGCCAGTCATCCTCGATCCAGATGGCTACGACCTCTGGCTCGACCCCGGCATGAATGATGTCGGTGCGGTGTCCGAACTGTTGAAGCCCTATGATGCCCGGCTGATGCGCTGCTATCCCGCGAGCACTCGAATCAATTCCGTAGTGAATGACGACGCGGAATGCTCCGCGCCCCGTGGTAGTCGCTGAGACTCAAAATCGGCTCTTTTAGGTTGTAGGCAATAACGAAACACGAATAAGGTCTAACAGTTCTTCGTTGTCGAATGGCTTCTGGAAGCAGCCCGCCGCTCCTAATTCGAGCATGGGTTGTCTATAGTCTCGCAAATCCCGCCCCGTGAGCACAATCACAGGAATCGGAGCGAGTGATGGGAATGTGCGCATGTGTTTGAGCACGACTGCTCCGGTCGCGAATCCGGGCAGGCCTAAGTCGAGGAGGACGAGATCAGGGTGTTCCTTATGAGCCAAAGCCAGTGCAGAATCACCGTCGCCCGTGCTCAAGGTCTTGTAATGATTGGCTCGCAGACGTAAACCCAGCGCGTGGCAGAGGTCCGGATCGTCGTCTACGATCATAATCTTCGATTGCCGTTTCGACCATTTATTCATTGTCTCTCCCGCTGCCAGTAAGGGACGAGTTTGTCGCATCATTTTCCAGTCATATTGGTAAGCGGCTCCACAGGACAGGCATATCTGGTAGTGGCCGCCATTGTCGTCGTTGCGTGGCCAACTAAACTTGTGCGGGCATCCTCGCCCGAGAAAACGCTCCAAGAGGTTCATTGCATGAGCCATGTCGTGTGACTTTCTCCATCGGTCAGTTGGTATCGAGCAAGAAGGTCAAAAGCGGTGCCCTGCCCAACTATCACCGTTGCGGTTTTCGTCCTTCCGTCTTACCTGCTTCCTTAATTCACCGTTGTAGAGCGACGGAAGGATGCGAGGACTGTCTAACCCTAGCCACTGTCGTCAGCAATAGCAATGAGGATTCGGAGCAGAGGCAGACCAAAGTTCACTGGGAAGATATATGAGGATGCCGGAGGAGATTGCAGGCAGCCTGCAATTTCATGCTTTAGTGGCTGTTGCGCCCACTGGTCAAAAAGGGGTCCTTCTGGAGAATCGGCAAGTGAGTGAATCTAAGGCCCGAGCAATTCGCGAGGATGCTGGTCAGGACACTAGACGGCCCCCGTTGCTAATGACTGCTCGCATTGAGCGAACCGAGAAATGGTTCCCCAAAGAACCGGGCACAATCCGGATAGCCGTAACCACTTCCATTCACATCCATAGTGCCCTCTGGTAACGGTGCGCCTCGGTGCGGCAGGGGCGCACCGATTGCTAAGGGCGAAATCTTCAGCGAGCCGAAGCTGTTGCCAAGTTTGTAGTCAAAATGAAATCCGTCGCGGGAATCGCCGCTCTGGCTGAGAATCTGTGCCCCCATTTCCGACAAGCTGCGCCTCCACGTCGTCGCTAAGGGCATTCATGAGGGGCATCCACTCTTGCGATGTGAATTTCGGGAACCCCGTGATAACAAACAACAAACGGGGCTAAGTCGTTGAAGACTCAGCCCCGTCCGGTGGACTGTTTGGGATTGACCAAGAGGTGGTCACTCTACGTGGCCTCTACGGCAACTCCGGGCATCCTGACCGACCTGCGTCAGGCGGAATCAAACCCTTACTCACCGGTAGTGTGCGGGCTGTAGCTCCTGGCGTCGAAACGCCCGAAGCCCCGCTTAGAGCAACCCGCTCTAAGTCTCAGCCACCTCACCTGGTCTTTGAACATCCCAACTACTGCCATCAGAACTTTGCATCCGACCACCTCCTTTCCGGTGTTAATTCGCACCTTAAACTGGCAGGGGAATTGTTGTCAATAGTCCCGGAGTGACTTTTGTAGAGGTGTCCGATTTGGCTGTGAAACCTTCGGATTTGCACGGTTTTCCGGCTACGGTACACCTTCAAATCGTGATTACCGACCACAGGTTTTTTTCCTACAACTGTGCAATTTTGAACAGACCGCCAGAAAATGGGGATTGTAGATTTGAAGCATTCAGAGACGTGAGTATCACCTACCCCGTTTTCCGTCTCATGGTGGCGCAGCCGGGCAGTAGGCGCGCCACCTTCTTCTGTGGAAACAAAGGTGGCCATCAATGCCACGAGATTCGTTGGGGAGATGTCGTAAAGAGGCAGGTAATTATGAAATCGCGTGGTCTTCTGCTAGTTGTTTCGCTCCTTCTGGCTCCCCTGTTGGTATTCAGGGCCTCTGCCAACTCGGTCAACCTTGGAACTGCCGGCAATTACTCGGTACTGGCTGGCTCGACCGTGACGAATACCGGTTCAAGCGTCTTGAGCGGAGATCTAGGTTTAAGCCCTGGCACTTCCGTGATCGGCTTTCCTCCGGGAAGCGTAAAAGGAACCATTAACATTGCCAACGGGCCGGCGGGCCAAGCCCAGAGTGATCTGACCACGGCTTACAACACAGCCATGGGCCTGTCGCCTACACACGCACTCACTGGCCAGAACCTGGGCGGAATGACTCTCACTCCCGGTGTTTATTTCTTTGCGAACTCTGCTCAGCTGACCGGAACGTTGACGCTCAACAACCTTGGCAACCCGAATGCCCTGTTCGTCTTTCAGATAGGCAGCACGCTCACGACCGCGAGCTCCTCGTCCGTTATTTTCAAAAATAGTTTGACGGACTCGAACGTGTTTTGGCAAGTAGGCAGCTCGGCGACTCTCGGAACCACGACCTCGTTCCAAGGGAACATTCTCGCGCTCACTAGTATTACTTTAAATACAGGCGCAAAGATCGGTTGCGGGAGCGCCCTGGCGATCAACGGTGCCGTGACGCTCGACACGAACGTCATCGGGGGCGGATGCGGCAGCACGTCGACCGTTCCAGAACCCGGCACTCTGGGCTTGCTGGGGACAGGGCTGGCAGTTCTAGGCGGCGCTGTCCGCAGAAAATTGCGCCTCTAGCGTCCTTTTCCGAGGTAGTTTGACTCAGGGCAGTCCGAACGCATAGATCGCGCTGCCGGCGGCAATTGCCACATACTCCTTGCCGGCGACACCAAATGCTATGGGCGCGGCATAAACCGCGCCGCCCATCTGGAAGTGCCAGACTGGCTTTCCGGACGCCGCATCGAAGGCGATGAAATTGCCTTCCGCATCACCGCTGAAGACAAGACCTCCAGCCGTGGAAAGCACTCCCGACCACGTGGGCGACGTATGCTCAAATTTCCACTTGATCTGCCCCGTCGTAGGATCAATGGCCTTCAGGAATCCCTGATACGGCTCGGCCTCTTCCGACGGAAAGTACGCGCTTCCGTAATATGCGTGGCCCGCCTCATAAGGCTGCGGGGCGGTGCTGAACGTGTCACATTGATCTCGCGCGGTCACATAGAAGAGCGATGTCTGCGGGTCATAGGTCGGAGCCATGAAGTTCGTCGTCCCCAGCGCTCCCGGACACACCGTACGCCCAGCAAGGGTTGGCGAGGCTTGGTTGTTGGCCACGGGCCGTCCCTCAGCGTCTTTCTTATCGCTCCACGTAGTTTTTCCGTACGCGGTTGCCGAGATGAGCTTGCCCGTCGTTCGATCGATCACATAAAAGAATCCATTGCGGTCGGCCTGCGCGATCAGATGCTTGCCGTTCGCCTCGATCATCACGGGAACCTGAGTAGCGTCCCAGTCGTGCTCGTCGTGCTTGGTGTATTGGAAGTACCAATTCATCTTGCCGGTGTCGGCATTCAAAGCCAGCAGGGAATTGCTATACAAGTTATCACCCGCCCGTCCCTCGCCGCGATTTGAGGGGGCCGGGTTCCCCGTCGGCCAGAAAATCTGATTCGTGGCGGGATCGTACGTTCCCGTATTCCATGCAGGCGCGCCGCCGACCTTCCACGAATCGCCTTCCCAGCTTTCATGGCCGGGTTCGCCGGGTCCGGGAACTGTCCAGAGCCGCCACTTGCGCTCGCCCGTCGCAGAGTCGTACGCATCAATAAATCCCCGCACTCCGTATTCCCCTCCGGAAACGCCGACTACGACCAGATTCTTCACCGCCAGGGGCGACACCGTGAAACTGTAGCCGGTGCGATAGTCCGCAGCAACCACGTCCCAAAGCAAATTGCCGGTCTTGGCGTCGAGTGCGATCACGTGCGCATCCAGCGTACCCAGAAAAATTTTGTCGCCTAGGATCGCAACCCCACGATTCACTCGACCGCAACACGGGCGAATATCCCCGGGAAGTTGTCGCTGGTACATCCAAAGCGGCCGCCCCGTGCGGGCATCGAGTGCAAACGCGCGGTTATCCTGTGCCGTGGCATAGAGAATCCCCTCAACCACCAGAGGCGTGGTCTCCAGCTTGCCGGTCGCTCCAGTCTGATAAACCCACTTGGGAACCACCGTCTGAACATTGGATAGTTTGATCTGATCAAGCGCGCTGAATCGCTTTCCGGAGTAATCTCCGGAATAAGTCATCCAATTCTGCGGTTCCTTCGCAGAGTTCACCAAGCGCTCAAACGTGACCTGCGCGTACACCTCGTTCGCGAAAGCAACGCAAGCCAGAAAGAGGACCAAACTCAGAGTCCTTCGCGATCGTCGCTGCAGTTCTTCGCACACTCTGCCGGAAACGATCTTCCCTCTGCCCCCGACGCGTCCCATCACTTCGCCCCCACGGTAGTCAGGTAAGCCACGATGTCCTCAAGATCCTTGTCGCTTAAAAGGTCAGGACCGTATTTCGGCATCGCCGACTGCCGGCTCTTCTCGAACGACCGCAGCTTGTCTTTCTCCAGCAAATGAATCTGCTCAGTCGTGTCCATTACCTGCACGCTGAAGCTGTCTTCATTCAGCGTCACGCCCTTGATTTGCTTGCCGTCTGCCGTGACGGCGGTGACGGACTGGTATTCCTGCGGAAACTCCTTGGTCGCCTCAGTTAAGCCCCAAGCCAGCCGGCGGCTCGGATTGCGTACCGAATCAATGATCGCTTCGCGCGTTCGCGATCCGCCCACAGCGGTTAAATCGGGTCCAAGTCTTCCTCCCTTCCCTTCAACCATGTGGCACAGAGAGCAGTTGGCATCTCCGTAAAACAGTTCCTTCCCGTGGCTTGTATTGCCGGCCGGTTTCGACGGAGCTTTCAGTTCCTGGCTGCGAATGTAAGCGATGATCTGCCAGATTTCCTTATCGGTCATTCCGACTCCTTGCCCATTGGTTCCGTTGGCCGGCATCGCAGTCCCCGGAATGCCGTTGCTGATTACCTGAAACATCTCTGCGTCGGAATGAGTATGTTTCTTGTGTGCCCTGGTCAGATCGGGACCCCGTCCCCCACCGTGCGCGCCCAACCCGTGGCAAAGCGCGCAATTGATGCGGAACTGGTATTCGCCAGCCTTCGCCGATTTGGCATCGCCCGCCAGCGGATTGCGTTCATCGCTGGCGAAAGCTAAGGTGACTCGAGAGAGCATAATCATCGTGAGGACGATCATCGGCGTCACGGTCAGCACCGTCAATCGCGTAACCGCAGAGTTAGCTCGTCCCGGCAGTCGGTGGTTCAAAGTCCGACTTGGATGTTCCTGAAACATAGATGAGCCTCCAAGTTTCGAAAAAGACTACTAAAGCCACGAGGAGTGCTTAAGCCAGAGATAGTAGCATCGCGCCACGACAACCATTCAACAATTGCTCAACCACGATCAACCACGATGACGGGAAGCTTCGGGCGTCCTAATATGTTCGGGACGGAAGCCCAGGCCGACGACGCGGGCAGGAATGCGCCGCAGAAACGGCCATCGTTCCAATAGCCGTAGCGGAAGGGGAAGTGTGAGCGGCTTAGAACCAGCGAGGACCCGCCGGATCACTTTGTTTTGCAGCAATACTTGGAGCCTTTGAGTGGCCCGCGTCGGAAATTCCCGGCGTCGCTGGACTGCCAGAAGGTCACTGTCCCTGAGGCTGCCTGCGGTCAATTTCGCCGCCAGAATATTTGCTGCGGCCACGGCATCCTGGATCGCGAGATTGATTCCAACCCCTCCGACGGGCGACATCGCGTGTGCCGCATCGCCGATGCATA
>Ga0210406_10001948_pt1 | contig 24181 bp, 27 predicted proteins | sample IncBWC30MmetaG_FD_155454 | JGI IMG/M metagenome (GOLD analysis project Ga0210406, IMG submission 155454) | Forest soil microbial communities from Barre Woods Harvard Forest LTER site, Petersham, Massachusetts, United States - Inc-BW-C-30-M | ecosystem: Environmental > Terrestrial > Soil >...
TGGGGGGGGGGGGGGGGGTGGGGGGGGGGGGGGGGCTTCGGCGGTTTTGGTGGGGGCAGTTCTGGCGGCGGCGGGGCCAGCAGCAGTTGGTAGCAGGCGAGGACGCAATGATTCCTGAACACAAAATTAAGATTGAAGATAAGATCGACGCCTTCGTGAAACGGGCGCGGGAAACAGCCGCCGCGAACGACGGCTTAAATATCGAGAGCATCATTCTGTTCGGCTCGGCGGTGTCCGGCGATTTTCATCCTGGACTGTCGAACCTGAACCTGTTGTGTGTTCTCGGCGACTGCTCGTTTGCGGCGTTGCAAGGGTTGGCGCCGGTTGCGAAGTGGTGGGAAAAGCAGAAGCAACCTCCGCCGCTTTGTATGACTCGCACAGAACTCGAGCGCTGCACCGATGTTTTTACCATCGAATTGTTGGACATGCAGCAACATCACCGGGTCCTGTTTGGCGAAGATGTAGTGCGGAGTCTGCGAATTTCGATGCACGTACACCGCGTGCAGGTCGAATATGAGCTGCGGGAAAAACTCATTCTTCTTCGCCAGCAGGTGCTGCTCGCCTCGGGAAACAATTCGCGACTCTGGGACCTGCTGCTGCGCTCTGTGCCGTCGTTCGGCACGTTGTTTCGTCACGCGCTGATCGCGCTGGGAGACGAGTCGCAGTCCCGAAGACGCGAAGCCGCGCAGACCCTGGCGAAGCGGGTGGGATTCGATCCTTCGGCCATGGATCAGGTCCTGGATGTGCGGGAACACAAAGCTGATCCCAAGAAGCTGAACATCAGCGATCTGGTGACTGGCTATCTCGCGGCGATTGAGAAAGTGGCTGCCGCGGTCGATGAGGCGTTAGACTCGGATGCGTCGGCGCAGGCGTAACCGCATCACATTCAGAGTTTGAGGAGGAAGGTATGGGCAAAGGTTTAATCGCACTGATCGTCGTCATCGTTCTGCTGGTGGGCGTGCTGGTTTTCTTCGGGCAATACGTGAGCGTGAAGAATACGCTGGTGACCAAGAATGAAGCGGTGAAAAGTGCGTGGTCTCAAGTGGATATTGTGCTGCAACGGCGCGCTGATCTGATCCCGAACCTGGTAGAGGCGGTGAAAGGATACGCCAAGCAGGAGCAGACTGTGTTTGGCGACATCGCCAAGGCGCGCTCGCAGTTGCTATCAGCGGGATCCCCGCAGGAAAAGATTGCTGCCAACGGACAACTGGATGGAGCAATCGGCCGGCTGCTTCTGATCGTGGAAAATTATCCGCAACTGAAGTCGAACGAAAACTTCCTGCGATTGCAGGATGAACTGGCGGGCAGCGAGAATCGTATTGCCGTCGAGCGCAAGCGTTATAACGACACACTGCAGGACTACAACACCTACGTTCAGCAGTTTCCGAACAGCATCTTTGCGGGATGGGCGGGTTTCAAACCGAACGAAGCTTATTTCGCGGCATCCGAGGGCGCGCGCGAGGTTCCCAAAGTGAATTTTTCGAATCCCAGCACGGCGGCTCCGCCAGCCAATCCGCAGCCAGCGCCGGCGCGATAGGGCGAACCAGCAGCTCTACGGCAAAGCGTCGGGTCGAACGGATGGTCGAAACGAAGAATGTGCGGTTAGCGTACGGTATCCGCGGTATTTGATTTTGCGCTGCACGGAGTATGGTTACGGTAGCCCCTTCGTCGGGATCATCGGCCGGGATCATGAGCACCCGGGCGGTGGATGCGATGCTCAAAATGATCATGATCGTCCATCCCACGGTCACGGCACGGCTCCGCTCGGCGGTGAATTGTGTGTCAACCGAAAGAGGCTGCTTTGCTTCGAATCTTTCTGGTGGATGACAATGCAATGGCAAGAGCCCTTATCCGAGAGTCTCTACTGCAACATTCGGAGTGGGTTGTAGTCGGAGAGGCAGGCAACGGACGCCAGGCACTGGAGCAATTCCCCGATCACCGGCCGCAACTCACCGTGATGGATTTCTTAATGCCAGAAATGAACGGATTGGAAGCGGCTCGTCAGTTGACGGAGCGCAACCCCGATGCTCTCATTTTGATGGTCACCACCGATCCCTCGAGCCAACTGGAGGAAGAGGCGAAACAGGCCGGAATTAAGGGTTTGTGCGCCAAGGACGAAATGCAGTCCCTGGTGAGCGCCATCGACACCGTGATCCAGGGTGGGACATACTTCAGCGAAGATGTCGCGGCCTAGTCAGCCACCTTGGGCAAAGCGCCCTCACCAGCCAGCCCGCATGTATCTCGTGGAAGACCTCTAAGGTCGAAGGGCGGCTCAACTAAGGGCGGTCCAACGAATCCAATTCATATTTCTTATTGCCCTCATCAGGCTCTCCACTACGCCCAGGCTGCAGTCAGAGCAACGTTATTTCTGCCGCGCATTCAGCTTATCGAGTGCGCCCTTCAGCTCTTCCAGTTTCTTTCCCGCCTCCCCGAGCTTGCCCTCGGCCGTAAGACGCTGATAGTCAGCAAGGTCTTTGGCGGCTTCCGCAATAAGCGCGTTGCGATCAGCCGCCGGCTGAGGTGATGCGGCGGAGGCGGGCGCGCTGCGCCCCGCTTCCGCCGGCACGGGCGCCGCGCTGGACGACGGCGCGGTCAGGGACGAGACCGTTCCCCCAAACAGTGACGCCATCGCCGACTCGAAAGTTGGTCCGTACGCCAGACGATCTTGTAACGCCAGTACGACCAGGCGTAACTCCGGCATCGGACTCCGCTCAGCCTGCAGATAGATCGGTTCTGCATACAACAGCGCGCTCCCGGTCGGAATCACCAGCAGGGCCCCGCGCCGGACGTGCGAGCCTTGCTGATTCCACAGCGTCAATTGCCCGGAAAGCTGCGCGTTCTGATCGATTCGCGCTTCGATTTGCAGCGGCCCGTCGACCAGCTTGGTTTTGGGAAAATTGTAAACGACCGACGTGCCGTATTGTGCGCCGTCGCTGCGCCCCGCAATCCAGCCAATTAGATTATTCCGGTTAGACGGCGTGAAGGGCAGAATCTCCACGAACTCCTCGCCGCTTTCGCCCGGCAGTTTCATCAGTACAAAATTTGGCTGCATCGCCCGGGTCGCCTGCTCCCCTCCCTCGGTCATCCCCACCTCGGTAGCGACCGTCCACAGATCCTCGCGATTGTAGAACGCCTCCGGATCCGTCATGTGATAAAGGCCGTAGACCTCTGCTTGCAGCTTCAGCAACAACTCGGGGTAGCGCACGTGTTTGCGCAGTCCCGGCGGCATCCGGGCCGCATCCTTAAATAGGCTCGGAAAAAGGCCGCGGTAGGCTGCAATGATCGGGTCCTCGGTATCGAACACATAAAACGTTGTCGTGCCATCGTAGGCGTCGATAACCGCCTTCACGCTATTCCGCATGTAATTAATGGAATTCTCGCCCAGAGAATAGTGCGTTGAGTATGGATAGCTGTCCGAAATCGTGAAGGCATCCATGATCCATGACAGACGGCCGTCGTCGCCCAGCACGACGTAGGGGTCCGGATCGAAAGTAAGAAACGGCGCTAATGCGGTTACACGCTCGCGGAGGTTGCGCCGCATCAGCAAGCGGCTATCCTTAGTCACGTCGTCGCTGAACGGAAGCTTCGTAAGATCGCCTTGATCGAGCGCGATAATCATGCGGCGCAGAAATCCGCCGATAAGAATGCCGCCGTTGCCTTCGTAGGAAGTTAAGTTGTTGCTCTGGCCTTGCGGATAATTAAATTCTTTCTGCCGCGTCTTGACGTAGACGTCCGTATTGGTCAATTCGCCGAAATAAATCTCCGGCCGGGTCACGGTCAGACTCCGGACCGTACTCTGAACCGGCATGTTGCTCAAAATCAGCGTGGGCAGCCCTTCTGGCGTGAATCCATTGACGGGATTCATGGTTATGCCGTAGCCGTGCGTGTAGATCAGCTTTTCGTTAATCCAGTTGCGGCTGCTCTCGGGAAGCTTATCGACGTTCAGTTCGCGAGCGGCGAGCATCACCTCGCGATTCGTGCCGTCAATGTCATACCGGTCAATGTCGATGTCGGGAAAATCGTAGTAGGTGCGGATTTCCTGAATCTGACGCAGCGTATCCTGCAGCGCGTGCCAGTCCCACAGCCTGATATTTCGAAGCGTAGCCTGATTGTTCGCCGGGTCAGCCGCTTCGATGGTGGTCTCTGCGGGAAACTCGCGTTGCGAAACCCGGTTTAACCCGTAGGCCTGCCGGGTCAGGTCAGTGTTGTAGACAATATAAGGCTTCTCGCGAACCAGTTCGTTCGGTTTGACGATGAAGCTGCTGACGTACCATGCGATCCCCTGCACGGCGATATAACAGAGAGCGGCCGGAAGGATCGCCGCAATCAGCCAGCGTCCCCGCGGTATTCGCACCGCGTTGATCACGGCGATCAACGCCCCGAGGAGCAGCGCGAGGCAGACGACGAGCATCCCGGTAAGCGTGATGTGCGCGTCTGTATAGGTCACACCCCCGAAGATCGTATGGTCGTCAAGTAATCGCTCGAACCGACTCATATATACACGCATGGCAAGGATCACCAGCAGAAATGCAAACGTGATCGACAGCCCGCGCCAGGGCAATATCACTTGGCGGCTGAGACGCCCGGCGAGCATTCGCGCTCCGCCGGCGATGAGGAGAAACAAGAGCGCGAGAATACAGGCAGTCACGGCTAGCGTAAGCAGCCAGCCCGCGATGACCTGCCAGGCGGGCAGGGTGAACAGAAAAAAGTTCAGCGGCTTGCCGAAAATCGGGTCTACCAGGCTACTCGCAGTGCGAGGTGCATACCAAAACAGCGCGAGCGTCAACCACTCTCCACTCATCGCGGCGCCGGTTGCCGCGGCAATGGCGAGCGAAACCCCGAGTGCAATCAGCTGTAGAACTGGCCCTACCGGCAGCTTCACGGGACGCCCGCCGATAAGAATCGTCTGACCATCCGGCAAGTCAGAGAGATGTGCCCGCTTCAGAGCCAGGAACAATCCGTACAGAATGAGAAATGTGGGGACTGCAAAAGCCCCGAAAACTTCCCACTGAAGTCTCAATGTTTTAAAGAAGACTTCCCCGTAGCCGAGGGATCTAAACCAGAGCACGTCCACGTAATACGACAAACAGACCCGACTACCGAAGAAGATGACGGCAAGCACGAAGAGAATGAGAAAGAAGCGGCGGCGACGTCGAGGCGGCCCCGAATGCGGCGGCGGCCAGTCAAGGGACTTAGACATTACTTTGCTCCATTTTGCCAAGTTGATTGGTTGTCCGCATCATACGCCTTGCGCTTCCGCAACTTGCCCCTTCTGGCTTGTTCAGTGAGCTATCGCTGCCCGACAAGACCATGAATACCGTCTGCAAATTCTTCCGTGCTGATGCCTAATCCCTGGCGTCTTCGTATTGAAGTAACCAATCTCGCTTTCTCCGTGGTCCTTGTGGTGGGGGACAATCCTGTCCAGTACGGAATTAAGGAATTAAGGAGTTAAGGAATGGACGAAGTCCGCATCAGCGTATTACTGGATGCAACCAGAGCGCCGACTCTTCGCAGCTCAAACGACGCCCGTGTTGTGTTTGCCAGCGTCGGCAAATACGAGCGCTCTCACACTGGGTCGAACAGGCACCACTTTGAGAATTCGGAACCACGACGAGTTGAAAGTGATACATGACTTACAGCATGCTAATAGACTCATTAGACTTTAGTTATGTGGGGCGGAGGCTGAAGCGTGGCTAGCCGAACTTCATCATTCCTCCAGAAGTTGTGGTTCCTCCCGTCGAGGCCTTGCGCGCTTGGATGTTGCTATTCGTCGACTACATCGCGACAAAGCAGATCATCGGGCCTGCTGGGGAAGCGCGCAATCAAGAGACGCGACATTCGTAGAGATCGAGAGCCGTTCGATCTGCCGCGCGCGCTGATCGGCGTCTCCCATGTGGCGTACGCCCCTGACTGGCAGCAAGCGCCGCGAGACTCGTGGACATCCTCATCCCGGGTTCGCGGCCAATCTCGAAACCACGAACCCCGGGTTCCCTACACCGCAAGGAACAAACACGGTCCACAACTCATCGAAGTCGCCGCGACGCTTACCTCCAACCGCCGCTGCCAAGCAACCCTTTTTCGGCACCTACTCAGGCGAGGTCGAAGCGATCATGGTCCATCACCTTTGTCCACGCCGCCACGAAGTCTTTCGCGAACTTCTCCTTGGCATCCGAGCACGCGTACACTTCCGCGAGTGAACGCAGTTGGGAGTGCGAACCGAAGATCAGATCGACACGCGTGCCAGTCCATTTGACTTGGTTCGTCTTCCGGTCGCGACCTTCGTACACGCCATCAGCGCCATTCGGCTGCCATTGCGTATTCATGTCGAGCAGGTTGACGAAGAAGTCGTTGGTAAGCGTGCCGGACTTTTTCGTGAAGACACCGTGCTTGGAGTTACCCGCATTCGCGCCCAAGACACGCAAACCACCAACCAGAACCGTCATTTCTGGTGCTGTCAGCCTCAGCAATTGCGCCTTATCGATCAGTTGCTCCTCCGCCGATAGACGCCCGTTGCCGCGGCGGTAGTTGCGGAATCCATCCGCCGTCGGTTCGAGCGGCTGGAAGGACTCAACGTCCGTGTGCTCTTGCGACGCGTCCATGCGCCCCGGATTGAAGGGGACTTTCACATCGAGCCCGGCGTCCTTCGCGGCCTTCTCGATCGCCGCATCGCCGCCGAGAACGATCAGATCGGCAAGCGAGACCTTTTTCCCGCCAGACGCTGAAGCGTTGAACTCCTTCTGGATCGCTTCGAGTTTCTGCAGCACCTTCGCCAGTTCTGCCGGCTGGTTGACTTCCCAGTCCTTTTGCGGCGCCAGGCGAATGCGCGCGCCGTTCGCTCCACCGCGCTTATCAGATCCGCGGAAGGTCGACGCCGAAGCCCAGGCCGTCGAAACCAACTGAGACACCGACAGGCCTGAGGCGAGAATCTTCGCTTTCAGCGCAGCAACGTCCTGCTCGCTGATCAGCGCATGATTCACCGCCGGGATCGGGTCTTGCCACGGCAGCGTCTCCGGCGGAACAAGGGGGCCGAGATAGCGCACGATCGGACCCATGTCGCGGTGCGTCAGCTTGAACCACGCGCGGGCAAATGCATCTGCGAACTGATCCGGATGCTGGTAGAACCGCCGCGAAATCTTTTCATACGCAGGATCGAAGCGCAGCGCAAGATCCGTGGTCAGCATGGATGGTGCGTGGCGTTTCGCAGGATCGTGCGCATCCGGCACCGTGCCTTTGCCTGCGCCATTCTTCGGGGTCCACTGATGTGCGCCGGCTGGGCTCTTGGTCAGTTCCCAGTCGTAGTTGAACAGGTTCTCAAAAAACTTGTTGCTCCACTTCGTAGGCGTGGTGGTCCAAGTGACTTCCAGGCCGCTGCCGATGGTGTCAGCCCCACAACCTTTACCAAATTTATTCTTCCACCCGAGGCCTTGGTCGTGGATGTCGGCACCTTCTGGTTCGGCGCCCACGTATTGACTGGGAACGGCCGCACCGTGAGTTTTGCCGAAGGTATGCCCGCCGGCAATCAGGGCAACCGTTTCTTCGTCGTTCATGGCCATCCGGCGGAATGTTTCGCGAATGTCCCTGGCCGCCGCAACCGGATCCGGCTTTCCATTGGGTCCTTCTGGGTTCACGTAAATCAGGCCCATCTGAACCGCGCCGAGGGGACTCTGAAGATCACGGTCGCCCCGGTAGCGCTCGTCTCCCAGCCACGTGCCTTCGGGCCCCCAGTAGACCTCCTCTTCGGGCTCCCACACATCCGCACGTCCGCCGCCGAAACCGAAGGTCTTGAAGCCCATCGACTCCAGGGCGACGTTGCCGGCGAGAATCATCAGGTCAGCCCACGAGATTTTGCGCCCGTATTTTTGCTTGATCGGCCACAGCAGCCGGCGCGCCTTGTCGAGGTTCACGTTGTCCGGCCAGCTATTCAGCGGCGCGAAACGCTGCTGCCCAGCCCCGGCGCCGCCGCGGCCATCGCCGATGCGATACGTGCCGGCACTGTGCCATGCCATTCGGATGAACAGCCCTCCGTAGTGCCCGAAATCGGCCGGCCACCAATCCTGGGAATCCGTCATCAAGGTATGAAGGTCTTTGATCACGGCATTCAGGTCGAGAGTCTTGAATTCTTCCGCGTAATTGAACTCCTGGCCCATCGGATCGGACAGCGGAGAGTGCTGGTGCAGGACCTTCAGGCTCACCTGATTCGGCCACCAGTCGGTATTTGTATAGGATCTGCGAGCGCCATGCGCTACCGGGCACTGGGATTCGGTTGATTTGCTTTTTTCCTGACTTTCGGGGGCAACAGTCCCCGACGATTTGGCAAGTGTATTTTTCATATATTTTCCCTTCGAATCAGTCAAAACAACTGTGTTGAACTACGAACCTCCGACTTGCGGTTCGCACAATTTGGCTCCGCTGTTTCCTTGATCAGCCGTTCAAACATGTATCCACATATCTCCAGACTTAACGGGAACTATGCCGGCGAGCACACTTCGCGCAGAGCCCGCGGAGGATCAGCTGGCATTCGCGAACAATTCGCTTACCGAGAGAACGCGAGACAGGCCGGGGCACGTCGTACCACTCCAGGTCCTCAACACTGCCGCAGCGGTCGCAGATGAAGTGATGATGCTGCTTGCCTTTTGCATCGAAGCGCCCGGCGCGGCCCTCCACGGCCACTTCGCACACCAGGCCAGCCTTCACCAAATCCCGCAGATTGTTATACGTCGTGGCCCTTGAAGATCGCGGAACCACTCGATTCACAGCTTCGAAGATCTCTGCAGCCGTGGGATGCCCCTTGTGATCCATCAAGAACGACATCACGGCGTAGCGCTGTGCAGTGCACCGTAAGCCGCTGTCCTCCAGGGACCATCGAATTGCATCGCTGCCCATAAAACAGTTTAGATTATATCTAATCTAATAGTTTGTCTAGATTTGCCTTGGCAGATTTTGTCTTGGCCGGGACTATGACGTTCTCAGATGTGAGTATAGATATAGAGACTGGGCAGAACGCATCTCTCAGATAGCACAAATTGGCACAAAGTTTGCGCGGCTAATCTTACCTCGGGATGACTTCCCGCTTGTCCGTCACCTGGGCGGAGTCCCCCGAAAACTCTTGATGTAGAATCGGCCCTGGCCGCTGCTCTGCGGCAGGGCAAGTGAGGAGTGCATGAATGCTCGAAACGGCAGAACCTTTTTGTTCGTGCTGACCATATTCGGCTTGTGCGCCGCAACTGAGCTTTACCCCACCGATAACCCCAGCCCTGAGCTTTCACGCGATTCAATCATCCGTATCGTCACCCAGATCCAAAGGGCGGACTACGAAGGCGAACGCCCAGCGCTGCAGCGCCTCCACGACGAGCTCACGCCCATCCCGGAAGACAACAGGCTGGCATCGCGGGTGCTCTACTGGCGTGGATTTGCGTTGTGGCGCAGAGCGATTAACGGCTTCAACGAATCCCCCACTCCAACCGATCTGGAAGAGGATCTCACGCAAGCAGCCGCCGATTTCAAAGACGCCATTGCCCGGGACCCAGCATTCGTGGAGCCTAAGATTGGAGCCGTCTCAAGCCTGGGCTACGTGATGTACTTGCACAAGAAAGACCCAAGCCGCGTTCAGGAGCTGCTCCAACAGTTGAGTCCGCTTTTGAAAGACGCCATGGCGTCAGACCCGGATAATCCTCGTCTGCTCTGGGTGCTCGGCCCCATTCGTTGGTCGTTGCCTCCAGAGCGGGGAGGCGGTCAGGACAAGGCGTTTGAAATTTACGACAAAGGATTAGAAGCAATCCGCAATCAGAAGCGCGATGTGGTTGATCCGCCAGAGCCCTCGTGGGGAGAACCCGAGTTGCTGATGAATCTCGCGTGGTCGAATCTGAATCGAACCACGCCGGATTTAAAGGCCGCCGACCAGTACGCACAAGACGCTCTCAAACTGGTCCCATACTGGCACTACGTTCGCGACATCTTGATGCCCCAGATTCAAGCTGCCCAAGCCAAAGCCCGCCTCCCAGTTGCAGGCTCGGTTTTCGCGCAAACCCAGAACCAGCCGAATGCCAAGCCCGCCCAGTACTTCTTTGTGCTGCTGAATCGTCCTGCCGATGCTCCTCAACTGAGCAAAGAAGCGGGTGAAAAGCTTCAGGAAGAGCACATGGCCAACATCCGCAAGATGACCGCCGAACAGAAGCTTGCGATTGCCGGGCCGTTCATGGATGACACGGTACTGCGCGGGATCTTTGTGTTTCAGGCGGCTTCGGCGGCGCAAGTGCAGGAGTGGACCAACAGCGACCCTGCGGTGAAAGCAGGCCGCCTGTCGGCCGAGGTGCATGGGCCGTGGCTCATTGAGCCGAATACCATTCACAATCCAGCGGCGCCTTCCGGATTCGAGCAGTACACGCTTGTTCTGATGAAGCGTGGCGACCATTGGAATCCCAACGCGCCGGAGTTTATGGACGTGATGAAGCAGCATCATGCTTTCGTCAAGCAGATGATAGATCAGGGAAACCTGGCCATTGCCGGACCGTTTCCGTTCAGCGATCAGGGCGAGCTGCGGGGAGTCGCCATTTTCCGGGTGGGAGCAGAGCAGACTGCCAAGTTGACGCAAGACGATCCAATCGTCAAAGCTGGTCTGCTAAAACCTGAAATCCATCCATGGGGCACGGGAAAAGGGGTGCTGCCGTCGGGACAGCCGATGCAATAGAAGCGTGCCAGGTCAAGCGCTTCAATGCGAGTGGCCGCCTAACGTGGTCGGCTAACCAGGGGACGCCCAATCGCAAACACTCATTGTGCAATTCGCGTGACCTTATTCTATCCAGGGGTGCTTATTCCCTGCTTGAGCATTTCAATGGCTTTCCCCACTCGCTTCAATCGTGTTTCTTCTTTCTTGGCGTCGCTAATCCACCGGCAGTACTCCTTGCGGTGGGTGTAACTTAGTTTCTCGAAAACTGGAAGCAGCCCTTCTTTCTTGATCAACTTTTCAAATTGAGCGGGCACTTCGACCGCTCTTACCTGTTCATCTCTCCAAACCACGACCTCAATCGTATCGCCTGGGCCTTTCCCAATTTGCTCGCGTATGGATTTAGGCACTCCCATCATATGAAGTGGATTGCCGTACTTGATCAGTGAACCGGTATACGGCACACCATTGAAGGTCGCCTTTACAGGCACCTTCCCTTTGGTGGCGAATTCCTTCTCGGTATCGTATGGAAAAAGCACATAAGCCCCTCCGCCATCACCCGCGTCGATTTTGGCCTTGAATTTGTATTTCTTCATTGCTCCGGTTTTCGGACCGTCCGGCATTGGGTCGCTCCGGATTAGATCACTTTCTTGGATAGCGCGCTACCCAAGCGATGCCTCCCGAATATCGGCATCAGGCTAATCTCTGTCCATTCTCAGTCGGGTGAGTGTGCGCGCTTTGGCCAGGCTGTTGGCGAGCCGGTTGAAGAGCCGGCCGAGGCAAGCGCGCGACGGCAGCTCTTCCCGAAAGGCAATAACTGAAGGTTTGCCCGTTATTCGCCCACGAGCCAATCGGTCCGTCAACGCGATTTCCGGACCGCTGTGTTGCGCGCAGAGGGACCCATCAGCGAGGGCGACTGCATCCGACCCGGCGCAACGATATGACTTTATGACTTTCTAGGAACGGCGATCAGGAACGCCCAACTCGGCCCAGTCAGTAGCCCGACGTAGTAGCGGCCTGGGCGGCTTGCTGGCGACCTGCATCGTCCATGGCCTTCAGTGCGGCTTCGCGCCGCTGCTGAAACACTTTTTCCAGATGTGCGCCGTAGTAGCTCCCATCCTCGCGCGTGGCGTATCGTTTCAGCGATTCTGGGCTTCCGATCTTCAGCGTCTCGCCCAGTTCCAAACCCGCTTCGCGGAAGAACTCCCCGTCCTGCCCATCGGGCACGCCGAACACGAACGGCTCTCCCCAATCGAAGGCATTCTTGATCATCCCCGCGGGATATTTTCTGAACAAGTCGAGCCCGGCCCGGTTGAGATACTCCAGCAGCATCACACTGCCCGGAGCCGATTCCGCAGCGATTGAGCGCAGGGTTTCCTTCATCCCTTCTTCCGGGACGTACATGCTGACGCCTTCGCAAATGTAATAGGTCTTGCGTCCGGGCTGGAATCCGGCACGGCGCAGCACCTCGCCGAGATTTTCACGCATGAAATCGATCGGGGCATATACGACGTTGGCGGCGCGCCGCCTAGGGCCGCTTCGACGCGCCGCTTTTTGTACTCCTGGGTGGTCGCGTAATCGATCTCGATGACCGCGGCGTCCTTCAAAAGTTCGGCGAAGCGGTGAGCCCGCGTATCGAATCCGGCGCCCAGGATCACCAACTGGGTCGCTCCGCCCCGAACGGCGCGCTCCATCAATTCGTCGATGAAGCGCGTTCGCACCAGCATCAGCCAAGCGAAGCCGAAGATATCGGGATCGTGAATGGCTTCCTGAAAATCTCGGCCGAGAGCCTTGCTGATGCGATGGTCGGCTATCAGGGCCAACTCAGTCGGGCCGATCAGCCGGTCGGCGATCCAGTCGGGATTCCGCACCCTGGGATCGGGCTCGCGCGACCCCAATGCGCGGGCCGCGGCAGTCAAAATCGAGGTACGGGAGGGTAATCCGTTGGCTTCCATTCAGGAATTGTTAACACGGGACACTATCGCAGCGTTTTGAGCGCAACACGAAGGCCTGTAGGTGATCCGCAGAAAAATGGTGCCGACCTGCGGTCCAGCTCGAAAAGTCCCGGGAATGGAAATCTAGCGGTTTCTGAGCGGATCGACGGCCACACGGAGGTAATCGAAACGAGACGCCTCCGATCAGCAATAGAAAGTCGGCTCTCTTTTCCCAATTAATGTTTGCGCGGGCCCTCGGGAAAGAGTCACAAATTCGCAGCCTACGGCCGATATGCCAAAGGCAATTCTTAAAGCGCCCACCCGCATCAGGTTGGCAAACTCGTCGGATATTTTTACCGACGCCGGTGATTTGCAAGGAGCGGCAGGCGTTCCCGGACCGCCTGCCGCTCTCTCCCAGAGAAAAATGGCCATTCCCTATGAAATCCACACTAAACTGATTGGCATAGACGATTAGGCAGCAGAAGGGTGATCGTGAACCGGGAAGATCATTCGTCAGTCGCCTTGTTCTTATGTAATCCTGAGGAACTTCTGCGTGGCGACTCTTTGGCCCGGCTCGAGATTGCGAGCATAGAACTCGGCGAGTGCACACCATGCAATGAGCCCTCGGATTATGTGGGAGACTAGGTCATCTCAGCCCTGTCGTTCTGTTCCCGGGCTGGCTAACGCTCTACGAATCCTGGAGAATTCTGTCATGGCAAGACATTTCCGACCTCACCTTCTCCAACTCGTTTTGACGAGTGGGTTGGCGCTCCTGGCATGTGTCTGTCAGTCGCTGGCGGAAGCACGCCAGCATGATCAGGGCAAGATTTTCGGTGGCTACTTCGAAGAATGGGGCATCAATTACGCCGGTTACAACGTCGCAGATTTGCAGAAGAACGGCGTGGCCGATGAATTGACCCATTTGATCTACGCCTTCGGCAATGTAACCCCGACTTCTCCGCCGGCGTGCGCCGTTGCCGATCCCGTGGCCGCTTACCAGAATTCGAGCCTTCCGAGTGTGAGCGGCCAGCCTTATACCGCGCCGCTTTACGGAAACTTTGGCGCGATCCAACAACTGAAAGGGCTTCATCCCAAGCTGAAAGTGTTGATCTCTTTGGGGGGACAAGCAGGCGACGTTACAGGCTTTGTGACCGCCGCAGCCACCGCGGCCGGCCGTGCTGCGCTCGCCTCTTCGTGTGTCAACTTATTTATTAAGGGCAATATCGCCGCAGGGGTTAGTGCTCCCGGCTTGTTCGACGGCTTCAACATCGATTGGGAGTTTCCCGGCGCGGCGGACAAGCAAAACTTTACCGCTCTGCTGCGGGAGTTCCGCGCCCAACTCAACGACTTGGCGAAAACGACCGGCAAGCAATATGTCTTGACGTTCGATTCGCCAGCCAGCCCGAAGAAATACGCGAACATCGATCTTAAGGCCGCGGCTGCGCAGGTGGATTTCCTCACCATCGACGGGTATGACTATGCGGGAACCTGGGACAAGCAGACCAACGAGTCATCTTCACTCTATGACACGAACGCGGACCCCGTGTATGCCGACGCCCGTTACATCGATGCCACCGTCCGCGCCTATCTGCAGGCTGGCGTGCCAGCGGCCAAGTACACCATGGGTTTGCCATTGTATGCGGTAGGCTGGAGGGGCGTCCCCAACGAGAACCATGGCTTGTACCAGAGCGTAACCGGCCCTTCTCCAGTACTGTTGGCCGATGGATCGGGACCGTGCCCGAATCCAGACAAGGCCACTGCTTCACCCGGTTGTGACACGATATTGGCGCCGGGTTTTTCAACCTACTCAACCATCGAGAGCCTCACCAACAAGTACGGTTACACCCCCTGGTACGATTCAGCCAGAGTCGGAGCTTCCCTCTACAATCCGTCGACCGGAATCTTTTACACCTACGATGATTCTGCCGCGGTGGCAGCGAAAACGGCCTACATCAAGAAGAAGAAACTTGGTGGTGCATACGTCTGGGCGTTGAATGACGACGATGTCAGTGGATCCCTGACCAAAGCGATTGCTGCCGGCCTGAAGTAAATCGAGATTGGGCGCCCCCGGTTGCGGATTATTCGGCGGACTCGGTACCCACAAGCCGCTCTTCACATCAAGTTCGTTTTCCGTAACAGGATCGCGAGAAATTCCCATTTTTCGTCCTGCCTTTCGTTTTTATCGACTATGGCCCGGAGGACGTGCGCACCTATATTGGTTCCCAAATTGCCAACCTGATTGCAAACCCCGCCTTCGTGGATGTGTTGCCCGGCTATCTTCTCGGGACGACTGCCATTCCAAGAAGCCTGTAGCCCCGGTTACAAAAACACGCATATTCCGTTCCTCCTGAGCAATTTGTGGCTCAGTCTCGACTTGCAAGCCGAGTCGAGACTTTCACAGTGAGCAATCGCCATTCGCGGGTTGAAAGGGGCAGACCATCGATCTCGATCAACTCCTGCAGCCAGTCTTCTGCTGAGAGTTCCGCTTGTTCTGACCCGAATAACTGGTTGATGGCGTTAAACAATGCTGACAACTCCCGCTCCGCCAGCGTCATGAGGTCGGCGCAAGCAGGATTGGAATTCTTTGATGGTTTGTAACGAACGAGTGGATTCATATTCCTCACCTCTCCAAGCCGGAAGAACCGGAAACCGCTATTGACAGGGCGCCGCATTCCGACTAAAAACGGAGAGTGTCTCCGAATCTGTGGATACGATAACCGGAGACTATTCTCGGGTCGCAACTTTTGGCATGCCCTCCAAGAATCGAAAAACTGCTCCTCGCAAACCGCGCACCGACGCGCTGCGGAACCGCGAGCGCATTCTGGAGGTGGCGAAGGAGGTGTTTACACGGTCCGGCGCGAACGCCAGCCTCGATGACATCGCGAAAGAAGCAGGCGTTGGAGCCGGAACTCTGTATCGACACTTTCCTACGCGAGACGCACTGATCGAAGCGGTCTATCGGAGTGAGGTGGAAAAACTGGCCGCAGCCGAGAAGAAGTTCTCCGCAAGCCTCCCTCCTATCGAGGCCTTGCGAGCATGGATGTTACTGTTCGTCGACTACATCGCCACCAAGCAGATCATCGCTCCCGCTCTAAATTCGCTCGTCGGAGGGCCTTCGAAGCTGTATGAAGGTTCACGCGGTCAGATCCAGGGAGCGATCGATGCGCTGGTCGAGCGCGCAATTAAGAACGGCGACATACGCAGAGATCTGGAGCCATTCGATCTGCTCCGCGCACTTATCGGTGTCTCCCACGTGGCGTCCGGTCCTGACTGGCGGCAAAGCGCCAGGAGACTCGTGGGCATCCTCATCACAGGTTCGCGGCCAATCACGTAGACGCTAACACAAGGTTCCATACACCACGATGACGAGAAAGATCGCCGGCGAATAACGTTTGCGTCTGTCATGATGCTACGCTCGGTTTTCAGCGGCGCGTGGATCTGATAGTGCTTCAGTACTGATCGCGCCGGCGCAACCAGTCCATCGGGAATTTGAAGCTCTCTCGTCGCCGCCTTTGGGCACGAGGTCGAAGTATTGATAGGCGCGGTTCAGCGCCTGCCGGTTGCCAAGTCGTCCGAATGCCCGGCCTTCAGGCGGGACCACTGAGCGGTCGGACGTCCCTCGGTGCGGATATTTTGCTTGCCTTTAAAGCGTTGTGGCCAGCCGGTCGGCGAGTCCTCCCACGTCTCCTGCCGCCCGTAGACGGTCAAGTCGAGCAACCGATAGCTGTTATCCATCACCTCGACGCCCCGTATCGTCGTCCAGTAAGTCTCGAAGACATTGGATCCTTGTCGCAGGTAGCAAACAATGTGCATCATGCCCACCCGGCGTCCAATCAAGAGGGTGTCGAGCGAGGGCTGGGCCGAGTACCAAGGCATCTCCCAGCCCATGAAGTCGCGGTACCGGGCGCTCTGTTCGTAGGGCCTTGGCAAAACGTGGCGTAGGTGACGTCACGAGAATGAAGATAGGACAGCTCGCGGACCTGCGATGTAACCCAGGTGCACCCCTCGCACTGTTCTGGCGCAGGGTGGCCGGTGTGCCACATGAAGTAGTAGGCAATGAGCATCCGGCGCCCCTCAAACACATCCAGTAGTGTCAGGGCCCCTGCTTGGCCAATGAGGCGTGTGGCGCCGTCCACCTCGACCATGGGGAGCCGTCGGCGGGCGGCTGCAATGGCGTCGCCTTCTCTGGTGTGAGCCTTCTCTCGAACCCGCAATGCGTCCAGCTCGGCGTGGAAGGTGCTCCGATCGACAAGCTTAGGGGCTCCAAGTTCATCTCTCATGAAGTCTGTCATCGTTCTCTCCGTTGGCGCCTGAGGCCTTGTTTTCATTTTCCTGAGGTTGCGCTCGACCTCACTGTCTCCAGGCATGTGCTTCGTCATCGTCTTTCCTTTGCGCGGTGGTGAGAACACAGTCCGCCAAAATCTCCTCCAGGCTGCTCCGCGCACCCTGCGAAGCACTCGCGCAGCTCCTGTGCGAAAGGAGCCAGCTGCTCGAAGGCGGCGAAGTGATCGCCCTTCTTTAGCTCGCTTTCTCCTCTGCGTCGCCCTTTCGGGAGGCGGCTTCTCCAGCATCGGACACCTCGACCCACTTCGGGTCAGGCGAGGCCCCGGCGTCGTAGTTGTCGTGCCAGTTCCACCACTTGTACGGCGGGGTCTGAAGGTAACCCTCTGGCGAGTCCTCCCAAGTCTCCTGACGCCCGAGGGGCGTGACGTCGAGGTAGCTCCAGGTGGTCCCCATCGCCTCGTCGCCACGGCCGTTGATGAAGTATGTGCGGAACACGCGCTCGCCGTCACGGAAGAACACGTTGTGGCCGTGCCATTCATCGACACCAAAGTCCTTGTCGAAACCGTCGGTGATGGTGTACCAGGGCATCTCCCAGCCCATCCGCGCCTTCAGGCGCGCGATGTCCACCTGCGGCGCGCGTGAGGCGTAAGCGAGGGTCGTGTCGCGGGCGTTCAAATGGGCCAGGTGGGCGACCTGATCGGCGCCCAGGGAGCAGCCGCGGCAGGCGTGCTCGGGCCAGCCGAACACCCCTGGCTCGAAGAAGGCGCGATAGACGATCAACTGACGGCGGCCCTCGAACAAATCGAGCAGGCTTACCTTGCCCTTGGGGCCGTCGAACTCGTACTTCTTGTCCACAGCCAGCCAAGGCGTCCGCCGCCGTTCGGCGGCCAGCGCGTCACGGGAGCGGGTCAAGGCCTTCTCCTTCACGAGGAGCTGCTGGCGCGCAGCCTCCCACTCCTGCTGCGACACAATCGGGGGGTTGTTCATCGCCAGATGCCCTTTCGCGTGTTCCTGGTTTCTCTGTTTGCTTGTTGCCATCTTATTTCTCCTTTGTTTTCTGAAACAGACCGAGACGATTCGCTCGGAACAATTTTCTGAACTTGCCGATGCACACCGCCAGAATTCCTCCCGTGGATCCGGCTGCGGCGACCATTACGGCTGTGCTTGCGATGCATGCTGGGCACATATGTCCCTCCTCTGAACTTCTAATTCGTCCGCGCCGGAGTGCATTACCCGTGTCGTCATTGCCTTTTTCTCCTTCGTCGGATGTTGGCTTTTCGTTGCGTTCTCGAAATGACCGAGTGCATGGTGGTCATGTACAAATACTGCTGCATTTATCGAACGGCCAGGGAGTGACAAGTGTGACGGGATTCCCATGGATTCGCTGATCACAGCCGCGGCACGCGCCCTCGTCCGAGGTGATCCCCTGGGCCTGCACCTTGGCGGCATCAAAGAAGACCCGCATCGGTGCCTTGGCACCGGCTTCATCAAATGAAATCGGGTACAGGATGTTGTCTCGGTACTGCTTCCGCGGCCAAGTCCTCCTGAAGGCATCATTCGCCGGTTCGAGCAACCAGGGGGTGAAATCCATTCGTGCCTTCGCGGGCAACTTCAAACCCCTTGTCAGGATTCACGACAGGTACGATCGCATTGTCGCGGAGCTGCGGTGGAAGGGCGCTGAGCGCCAGCTGAACTTCCAGATCTCGCGGCAACGGCTCGATTGTATTCATCCCCCTGGGAGTCTGTTTATTTTGCGCAATCGCCGTGAGCACGAAGAATGGACCGACAATTAGTGCATTGCTTTGAACCCTTCTCATTTTGAAGTCCTTCCTCTTTGTTGGCTCGCCGTTTGCGTGCCGGGCGATTAATCCTTCGAGCTTGTGAAGCGTTCTGGTAAGCATGCGCTGCGAGACGCTTCCGAGGTGGCGGCGCAACTCCCCGTGTCGATGAGGCTGCTCTTTAAGCGAAAACAAAATCTTGGGCGTCCACCTGTCGATAAAGATCGGCGCAGCCATCTTCGATCCTTGCATTTTATTCATCGTGCTTACGTCCTGAAAAAGCGCATTAGGAACACATGTGTACCTATGCCTGGTAACTTTACGTCGGCTGTTCACGTCGCTTTAGTTGCTGGTCACACGATAAACTTAGCCTGGGACATCGAAACAGTGGGAGTTACAAGTGTGACGGGATTCCGATGGATTCGCTGATCACTGCCGCAGCGCGTGCACTCGCAGCGGGTGATCCCCTCGGCGCATTGAAGCGGGTTGCCCTCCGTGACGACCCACCCGCTCTCGCGCTTCGAGGGATTGCGATGGCGCAGCTCGGCGATTTCGTGCGAGCGAAGATTCTCCTGCGGAGTGCTTCGCGCGCCTTTGGTCCAAAAGAAGCCGTGGCCCGCGCTAGGTGTATCGTCGCCGAGGCCGAAATCGCACTTGTCTCGCGCGACCTGAGCTGGCCTGCGAAGACGCTCGAGGCGGCGCGGATGACGCTCGAAAAGCACGGAGACCGGTTGAACGCCGCATTTGCGCACTATCTCGAGGTCCGTCGCCTGCTCCTGATCGGGCGCCTGAACAACGCGGAACATATGCTCGCCGATCTCGACCCCGCGCCATTCCCGCCCGCGTTGAGAACCGCCCACGAGCTCGTGGGCGCGGGAATCGCGATGCGTCGCCTCCGGACGAAAGAGGCGCGCGCTGCGCTGGCCAGGGCGGAGCATGCCGCGCGCGAGGCACGTATCCCGGCGCTGACGGCCGAGGTCGAAAGCGCATCCCGCATCCTGAACACGCCAGCGGCGCGCCTTGTTGCGCGTGGCGAGGAGCGACTCCTTTTGCTCGAAGACGTCGAAGCGTTGCTGGCATCCAAAGTGCTCGTCGTGGACGCATGCCGCCATGTCGTGCGTGACGCACGCACCGTCATTTCGCTCGCAACACGTCCGGTGCTGTTCGCGCTCGCACGAGCCCTGGGCGAGGCGTGGCCCGGAGACGTGCCGAGGGATCTGCTCCTGGCCCGGGCATTCGGCGCAAAGTTCACCGATGAATCGCATCGCGCGCGGCTGCGCGTCGAAATCGGGCGTGTTCGCAGGATGCTTCGGAGCCTGGCGGGCATCAGCGCCACGAAGCGAGGTTTTGCGCTGGCGCCGCGCGGCGCCAGCGACGTCGTCGTGCTAGCGCGGCCCGTCGAAGAGGAGCATGCGGCTGTGCTCGCCTTCCTCGCCGATGGTGAGTCGTGGTCGAGCTCGGCCCTAGCGCTAGCGCTTGGGGCCAGCCAGCGCACCGTGCAGAGGGCACTCGACTCGCTCGCGGCAGCAGGCAAAGTGCAGTCGTTTGGTCAAGCCCGAGCCCGTCGTTGGATAACCCCGCCTGTGCCGGGATTCACGACGATCTTGTTACTCCCCGCTCCTCTGCCGATTGATTAAGCTGGAAGCATGAAACGATCAACCGCTGAAATCGTCCAAGAGTATGGCCCCTTCCCGGGAGCTGACCGCGTGCATGGAGTTAGCTATGACGGTCAGCAGGTCTGGTTTGCATCTGGCGACAAGCTGAATGCCTTCGATCCAGCGAGCGGAAAGATGATGCGCTCGATCGAGGTCGCGGCGCACGCAGGAACGGCTTTCGATGGCCAACACCTGTTTCAGATCGCCGAGGATCGCATCCAAAAGATCGATCCCAAAACTGGCCGTGTGCTGGCCACGATCCCGGCGCCCGGCGGCGGCGGCGACTCGGGACTCGCATGGGCCGAAGGTACGCTTTGGGTCGGGCAGTATCGAAACCGGAAGATCCATCAAATCGATCCTGAGACAGGCGTGATTGTTCGCACGATCGAATCCAACCGCTTCGTCACCGGGGTCACTTGGGTCGATGGAGAGCTATGGCATGCCACTTGGGAAGGTGAGGAGAGCGACTTAAGGCGGATCGATCCCCGGACAGGAGAAGTCCAGGAGAGGCTCGAGATGCCGACTGGCGTATATGTCTCAGGGCTCGAGTCCGATGGCGGCGATCAGTTCTTCTGCGGAGGAGGCCCGTCCGGGAAGGTCAGGGCGGTCCGGCGGCCTCGGCGGGGAGGAGCGAAAGGCAGCGGCTCTCGATCCTAGTCGATGCTCAACCATAAGTAGTCACGAGCGAACTCGGCTACTTCGTCCGAGCGCAGTCTATTCTTTGCACATCTGAACCTCCCGTAGTTTTCACACCGACATCCATCCGCCTACCGTTGTGCTGACTGCATGGCTGCCATGGCACCGGAGTCCGGTTTATCCGTCAAGGGTAACCAGCTTCAATAGCCCGAGTGCCGTCGTTGCCGTCACACTGCGTCTCGTGACGCTCCGGTTGGATCACAGGCAGTGCGGAAGTAATTCCAGGAGACCCGATTTGCGCCATCACTTCCGGATTGCCGAGTCACGCGACGCGCGCAAGTCCTGAAGCTAAGCTCTACTGGATGCCCACGTGCGTAAGGAATGTCTCGACATCTTTTCGGCAAGTATCGGGTGCCTGAAACCACATTTGGTGTCCGGCGTCGGGCAGAACGATCGCCTCGCGGTTCGGAAGCAGTCGCGCCAATTCTTCGGTAATGAGTCCCAGAAATGGGTAAGACTTTGCGCCGGAAAGAAGAAGCGATGGGGTGGTGATCTTTCGGATCGTCCCGGGCGCGATGTCGGGAAAGAGAGTTCCAGTCGTCATCATCACGTCCCATTCGTGGGCATCGCGCAGTGTCGAATCACGAGCCAACTTCGACATCTTGTCCCACGCGTTGGGGTCGTTGAAGACGTAATCGATAAAAACTCTGACCCCGGCGTCACTATCGCCCCTGCCAAACGCTTGCCGCATGGGCCTAACCATCCTCCGCTGAATGTCCTCATACATTGCCTTGCCGGTCTTCGATTCATCGCCCGGCAGATGTGCCAAGAGCGAGACGGCGGGAGGTTCCGCCAAAACAAGAGCGCGAACGAGTTCTGGGTGTTTGGTCGCCAGAAACAAGGCCGTGAGTGCTCCGTATGAATGACCGATCACTACGACTCTGCCGAGATGCAGGACGCCGATAAATGCTGCCAGATCTTCCGCGTCAACCACAGAGGAGTATCCAGTATGAGCCGCATTGGTATTCGGGTAGTTATACCGCCGGCTATAGGCAATCGCACGATAATGTTTGGCGAATTCGCCGACCTGATCTGCCCAGTACCCGCCATCGCTTAGCGACCCATGGACGAAAATGACAGGCACTCCTTTGCCCACGTCCACATAGTGCAGGGCGATCCCATTTCCGATCTCGACCGCTTGAATGATCGGCGCAGCAACGTTCGACTGCGTCACGCTATGCAGCAAGAGCGTTGCGAGAACGAGCAAGACAGCGATACGCCGTCCCATGCCGCCCCGCATGCCCGACACGAAGTCCTTCATAAGGCTAGATACGCCAAAAAGGCAAAGAATGTTCAGCAAGAAGAGCGGGTGCATGAACGGTCATCGGCAGTTCTTCGGATCGGAACCCGAGTTACGGCCAACCTTCCGCGATCCGATTGGGGAAGGTTTACCGACGTGTTATCCAGCAGCCAACAAAGGTATCCATTCCAAACCCGCGCTTAGGCGCTAATGCTCTGATTTGGAAATCGACGAAACATTCAACCTCATGAGGGAAACCAACCTGCCGCCAACTCTCCACAAGAGGGGAGAGAGTTCTAATTTGTCACCGCACTAGCGATGTTGGAGGCAACACCTGCAAACAGACCGTCCAGTGCTTCCCGATCAAAAGCCGGCCGGCGGAAACTACTGCTGTAATGCGTTTGGTGTTGGCGATGCTCTCTAATGGGTTTGCGTCCAGCAGAACAAGGTCTGCGATTTTGCCTTTTTCAACTGTTCCAAGAGTTTTCGTTAGACCGAGGAACTTGACTGGATTCATCGTAGCTGTCTGCAATGCCTCCAGAGGCGTCAAACCGGCCTACACCATGAAACCAAGCTCGTCGTGAAGGCTGAACCCAGGAAAGCAATACGGGTTTGGCGTATCGGTTCCCGCCATGAGCTTTACGCCGGCGTGGTGCATCGAACCTATTACCTCCATTGCTTTCTGGAAGAGGTGCTTTCTACTGGCGATGATCCAAGGATCAGTCGGCTGGCGCGCATCCACCTTCGGCCCCCAATCACCGGCGATCGATTTGGGAATGTAGTTCAAGCGCGGGTCATTGGATGCCTGAAGCTCCTTGAGATAAGGCCGGGCGTACCGAATGGTGAGCGTGGGCACCTGCCACGTGGCGTTCTTGACGAAGAGTGCAAACAGAGTCGAGGCTTTTGTAGGATCGTAGGTATCGACCATTTGATTATTGAGCAGATTGCTGTTCATACCCTTCCTAAGGTCAGCAAGCAGCTCGTCACTTTGTGAAGAGGAGTAGAGAAGAATTCCCATTAGGTGCTCGACGCTTCTTTGCCCCGGCATTCGACGCCTCGGCCACGTCGACTTCAAGGGGAACATGTCCTACGAAAGCAAAGTTCCCCTTCTTTGCCTCCTCAGCGATGCCGAAATAGGGGGCCCGGGATACGCCGGTGTAGACTTTCAAGAAGTCCGCTCTGGCAGATTTGAGCGAATCGACAGCTTTCTTGCCATCGTTGGCGGTAACAACCTTGATAGAGCCTGGCCAGACGGGATGGGACCGTCGACGAAGGGACCGGGGACGACCAGGCGAGGGCCAATCACCGCGCCGGAAGCGACCTGGTCTCGCCAGCGCACCTGATCGGCTGCGAGCATGGGCCCGCCCATTTGTTTGGGCCTCACACGGAACGGCTCGAATGGCTGCAGTGACCGCAATGACAAAGACCGCCCACGGTTTCCGCATAATTTCTCAGACCAAAAGACAGTTGCACCACATTCATCATACGTTTGACTTGCAACCAACTCATTCGGAACCTAGAACAGCGGTGGTGGTAGACAATCGGGCGTTTAGGATCAGTTCCCGGCGGATAACGGGCGATGTTGTTCGTGCAAGAGAGAGCTAGACCGAGTCGACGGCTTTACCTTTGAGGAATTTGCTGTCGGCAGCGATTCCGAAGGCTTCTAGCAGGCTGGCTTGCACTTGCTTTGACAGGGCGTTGATCTCGTCAACACCGAAGCTTGCGGCGCTAACCCGATACCTGAGCAGCTTCTCGCCCGCGGGAGTTTCAACAATCCGCAAAACGGCGTCTGCGACTTCTTGAGCGTTGCCGACCGCGGATAAAAGTGCCTCGTTCAACTTCGCCGGAAACTCCTTGGCAGCGCCATAGGTATTGGTCCGAGCCACATCGGCAGCTTTTACGCTGTTGCCGAAGACAGCAGTCTCATAAGC
>Ga0210406_10001950_pt1 | contig 24178 bp, 27 predicted proteins | sample IncBWC30MmetaG_FD_155454 | JGI IMG/M metagenome (GOLD analysis project Ga0210406, IMG submission 155454) | Forest soil microbial communities from Barre Woods Harvard Forest LTER site, Petersham, Massachusetts, United States - Inc-BW-C-30-M | ecosystem: Environmental > Terrestrial > Soil >...
CAAGATACCATTGCTGCCCGTTCGATAGTAGATTTTCGAAACCTCAACATATAAGGGAGGCAGCGATGGCGGAAAAAGTCACGATCGGCTTGAAGAAAGAACGCCCGGCCGGAAGCCCTGCCGAGAAAGAGGCGCGGCCTGATATCGAGCTGACCGAGGAAGATCTCAAACAGATCGCGGGCGGCACGACCAAGGCCATCCAGCGGCGGCCCGAGTAGACAGCAGCTCCGGCTCAAAGATACCGGCACGACCTAGAGCCCATATGGACTCCAGGACGTGTAGCAATCTCGCGTTCAACTAGTAGCATGAACTAAGCTGCTCTCAGCGGCCGAGAGGAGTTTATGCGTGCGGGTTCTCTACGGGCGCGAGAGACTGGTCTAGCCGCTGGCCAGCTGCCGAGCAGGGCGTCAGGCCACCGGTAATTCGGATATGGCTCGGCTTTTCAAGAAGGGGAATGAGCGGTCGGATCCATTGATCTCCACGTCGATTGAACCCGCAGCGTTCATAAAGGTCCCTGCACAGGAGGTTCAATTCGGTTTCCTCCAAGCTCGCACGAGCACTCCCGAAACCACCTTCATGGATGGCGCGAAGAATTTCCGACAGCGCCGCAATCTCAACCCCCATTCCTACAACGCGGCAGCTCATCACAAATTGTACAATGTGGGACTCGCGAACGACCACCACTCCCACTATTCCGTATCCGGTGAACCGATCTTCGACATCAAACGCGATGAACCGGGTGCCCGTCGCAACGGCGGGCATGCACTCCTGTCTCGCCCAGCGCTTGCCGGTAGTGTTGAACTGGTTTGTCTTGTTAATCAGCTCTAGCACCCTCGGAAAACCTGGATGGTCCATGTCGGTGATGTCGATGAGGTTGACCGCCAGCGACAGTGAAGCAAGAAAATCTTGGCGCGACATCTGCTGGCGCTGCCTCTCCCGCTCGCGGTCAAGGCCCCGGGCTTTGGCGATCGCCGCAAGGCCATGCTCGAAGATATCGCGGTTCTGGCCGGCGACCTGAGCATGCACCATTTCGGTTCGCGCTGCAGACTCCGCGGTGATGGAAGAAACTTGTGTCTCGGCAGACCATAGAAGGATGCGGCGCCACAGAAGCGGGTTTGGACCGAACACCCTTATCTCGGGAAACGCGGCTTTCACCGCAGCCCGCTCGCTCGGGTTGTCGTCGATAAAGACGACGTTTCTGGGAAGAAGGTTGATCTCGTGCAGTATTTTCTCGATGCTGTCCGCTTTCGGCTGCCAATTTATCTTCCGGACAGCGAAGTCGTCGAGGCACAGTCGCCTGCCGTAACTGCGACTCAAGATCTGAGCAACGCGGCCCTCGTCGTTCTTGCTAGCAATCGCGAGAACGATTCCTCGCCGCTTAAGGTGGCCAAGCGCCTCCGCGAAGCCAAGCGGCCAGCCTTCAAGAGCCTCAAGGCCTAGCTCGCTCTCGCTCTGCTCCGCGGCGACACCGCGCCAGAGGGTATCGTCCACATCGACAATAACGAGCTTTACCGCGTCCATCTGGCGAATCGTCTTGTACATCGCCAAGATTTCTGCCCACTCGTATCCCATATAATCCGAGACCTTCGACTGCAAATACGTCGAGGCGCGGCAGGGCCCTTCCACCCGTTCCTGGTCATAAAGAAAATCTAAATCTATAATTGCCGAGTTATGATTGGACTGCCAGATGCTATCGTCTTGAAAATACTTCCTGCCATACGTTGCCATGACCTGATCGTGATCAAAGATATAAGCATTGTTAAACTTCCTGGTTTCCATATCTAAATGCTTATTGAGCTCTTCTATGAAATATACAAAATTTCGTAGATCATATCTCGGCAGAAGTCGCCCCATAGGATTTTGCTGGGGCAGCTGAAAATTGAAAACAAACGTCAAAATTCCGTACTCTAAATTCCATCGCATGGCGGCTTCAAGAAATTGTGAGAGTCGCCCTTTTGCCATCTCGAACAGTTTCTCGTAGCCATCGACGTCGCTGTAAGACATCCGAAAAAATGGCCCGTCCGGCAGCACCGAGCGCAGAGGAATCTGCACCACCTGGAAATCGTATGCATCAGCAGGCTGCGGCGGGCTGGGCGGGATTTGTGCTGTGTTGTTAAAGACGAGATAGTCACATGGGCAGCCCGGCGTGGCAGTCTTGATGAAGTCCGGCCACTCCATCAGGAGGCACGACCCCACCACGAGCACTCGCCGTAACGTCAGGGGCGTGACCGCCAAGTCCTGTGGGCATCGGTAGACTTGGTCAGGGATCGAGGCTCCAGCCATGCTGCCTGACGGGCTTTCTGCCCGGCTAAGCGGGCTCGTCGCGGACAGTGCCCCGCCTTCGGCGATATATCCCGGCGTCATCTGGACGGTGCTCGCGCCTGCCAGAGCTGGACAGCAGCGCACCAATCCCGGGGACGATACGCCTGCCTAGCAGCCTCAATGATCGGTACTGGTTCCGCGTCCACGCCTTCCCCAATTTAGTCGGCGATGAAGGAGTACTTCAGCCGCTGCACGGCTGGGCAACGATAGACACCCTCTTCAGGCAAACAGACGAAGTCCTGCTTGCCAAAGCGGCCCTCCAATTTAGCGCGCATTGTAGCAGACGACGCCCGAACCACGCCACTCGTTGCCATCGAGCGCCTATCGGGATCGGTGAGCGAGATTTGGCCGTCGGGCGAGGCCCACATTTGCTTCTCGTAGGCTGCGAGCTTGCCCATTTCCTCTTTCAACTTGTCGAGCTTTTCCTTGAGCCGCGTCGTCTTGAGCACGAGCACGTCGGACGGTTCCTGCCGATCCGCCGTATCGAGCTGGGAGAGATACCGCGCCACACTCTCCTCGAGCTGCGCGCGCCGGCGATCGATCTTCCCTCGTGTAAAATTGCGATCCCGATTATTGACCGCTTTGAACTTGCTGTCGTCGATCGCGACGCTCGCCTTACCAATGCATGATGAACGGTGCCTCGCGGGAGAACAAGGAAGAGAGACCGCGCCGGCGCCAGCTATTGCTGCAGGAAGGCCGACCAACGGGGACGGAGGGGGCGCAGCATTTTGCTCGATCTCGGCTTGTACTCGGCAATCCTAACCCGGAGCAAAAAAGAGAATGACATGACAAGGAATTCGAGAATGCCAGGAAGTAAAGTGTTGGTTACAGCGCTGTTCGTGATCCTCCTGTCGATCGTTACTTTACACGCGCAGACCGGATTGCTGACCAGCAGATCCTCGCCCTCGCTGACAAGCCTGAAGGAAACGAGCGATATGGTCCCCTGCATGACGCCAGACAGCGCCATTCCATCGAGGAGGGTTGAGAGGCGAAGATTACCGAAGTACTTGTGATCGCGCATTTGTGTCGTCTGCACCGACATCCAGCCCACTGGCCGCCCCTCTCGGCGGACACAGTAGCCGCGCACTCGGTCGTCGAGCGGATAGAGATATTGCACAGTGCGCAGGTCCCGACGCACGCAAAAGGAGATCTCGCGGCGGCACTGCTGCCAAAGCTCGTCTACCCAACTTTCCCATGTTGTGATGGATGTAACGGTCAGTCCGCCCGTGGCCAACGCTGCCCCGGCAGAACGAAACTGAAGCGCCGTGACGCCTAATTTACCCGCGGCTGTAACGGCGGCGAGGTTGGAGAGCGTCCGCCTAGCGGACGACGTCCGTAGCATACGAAGTTCACGGAGAACGCTCCTGCGTGGGCAACCCGAAACTTCCTTGTCGGCGCATGTTTCGCCAAAGCTGTTGCGCTCGCGCAGCGCGCCTTTGGCCATACGGCAATACTAGTGCGAAAACCGAGGTCGGCAAGAAATCGGTACACCCACTTGCGGACGCCACGGTATCGGTCATCGAACACTGTGAACGTGAACTGTTTCCCCTCCGGCCAATCGATCTTCGGATCATATGCCGGCCTTCTCCGCGTAGGAGGCCATGGCATCAATCGTGCCGAAGTTTTCAACTGTCAGTTGCTCAGGTTCGATTTCCAGGCCGAACTCATTTTCAAACCATACAATTAGTTCCAACAAGGTGGACGAATCCAGCACTGCGAAGTCGGGGATCGAGTCCTGGAAGCGTAAAGAGGTGGCGTCGTTGCCCTGTTGTTTGGCGAGTTCGACGATCTTCTGATAGATCTTTTGGCGGGTGTGGGTCATGGTAGTTCAGCTTTCAGGCCTCGCCGGGTGCAGGCGTTAGGGTAATGGTCCTAAGTACATTGACCGCATCCGCTCCGTTCAGGACGCGGTGGTCGTACATGGCGCCCATGCATGCGTTCTGGTGGGAAGTAGCGGCATGGGCGATCATAATGGCGGTGTGCGGCAGCAGGACCGGCACGTGCCGGGTAACGGGCCACCGCGCCATACTGCTGAAACCCATGGTGGCACCGCAGGTTTCCTCAGGGCGCAGGGAATTGCGCATGGCGCGGCGCTGGAGATCGGTCAGTTTGCTCACGAAAGCGCCCTGATCAAGCTTCTCCGCTTCCCGCACCACAACTACCATCAAATTGGGGCCCACCTGAACTGTGAAGCCAAGATTGACGTGGTCGTACTGCCAACGTTGCTCCGCAAAGATTGTCGAATTGACGAGGGGCTGGGCTGCCGCAGCCCGTGCGAGCCGCCAGGCAAGCAGGGAGAGCAGTGGGTTGAAAAGCAGACCGTGATGCTTCTGAAAGACCCCAGCGTACTCTACCCAGGCCGTCGTATCCCAGGACATTTCAAGATAGCCTGGTACCGCGTCCGATTTGTGCCAGGAGACCGTGCGCAACATTCCACGGGCAGGTGGACTCAGCTGAATCGTCCTGCCGGGTTCGGGCGGGGTGGACGGGGCGGCAGCCGAATGGCTGGTGGTAGAGCTCCGGGTCGCCCGAATGGATCCGCGGGTACTGATGTACTTCTCAACATCGGCTGCCAACAGGCGTTCGCCGGAAGCCGGGACGTCCCGCGCTACGAGCCCATACTGCGACAGAAGGATCGCGGCTTTCAAAGTAGGTGTTCCGCTACGTGTGCCTGCGGGTCCCGTGGGCACGGGCGGCGTTGCGGTGGGCACAGCTTCGGTGGCAGTAGTGCCGATCCAGGCTAGCACCGAACCCACCGCGATGGTCTCGCCGGCCTCAAAACAGAATCCCAGCACATAGCCGTCCTGATGCGCTTCGACAGTGAAGGTCGCCTTGTCGGTTTCCAGGTCAGCGACTGGATCGCCCTGTTTGACGTAGGTTCCAGGTGCCACAAGGAATTTGAGAAAACGAACGGAATCGTCATTGTTGTTGAGTCTCGGGGTGTAAAGGGGGGCCGGCATGGATGGTGTTTAGGCGGAGGCCAAACTCGCCAGAATGGTGTCGATAACGCAGTCCAGAACGTCCTGTTCGGAGGGAAGCACCGTGGTTTCAAGACTGCGGGCGGCCGGGATTGGTACCGGCGGCGAGGCCACGCGCCGGTAACGGCCCTGAAAGCCGGCTTCCAGGAGCGCGGTCCCCAATTCGGCGGCGAAGCCAAATCCCGTCGGTGCCTCCTCGATCACCACTATCCGAGGGCTACTAAGCAGATGGTTCACCAGCGTGGCGCGCGGCAGTGGCGCCAGCAGAGATGGGGCTACTATTTCAAAGCTGATTTCCTCTTCCTCCAGTTGGGTCGCGACAGACTCAGCCAGTCGCACGGAATCACCGTACGCGACCAGACTCACATCCGGCTCGCCACTGCCTCGGCTGAGAGCGGGAAACCATGCGGCGCCCGGATCGGACGGGTCGGGTTCCAGTTCCCGATAGTCGGCGTTATCCACGGTTCTGCCGTAGAGGAGTTTGTGCTCGAAAAACACCGTGGGAGAGTTCCAGCCGAGCACGGCGCGGCGGAGCAGCAGGCCGGGATCGTGCCGGTGGCTGGGGAAAACGATGGTCAGACCAGGCACGCCGGTCATCAGATTTTCCGGGCTCTGGCTGTGGGTCGGGCCGTAGCCACGGCGTCCACCACTAGGCGTGCGTACTACCAGAGGGACGCGGGCCTCCGGAAACATTCCCGGGAACTTCACCGCGTGGTTGTAAAGCTGATCCATGGCCAGGGACAGGAAGTCCGCAAACATGATTTCGACAACGGGGCGGTAGCCGTGGAGCGCGAGACCGATGGCAGCTCCCACCACACCCGCTTCACTGATCGGCGTTGAGATCACGCGGCCGGGATAACAAGTGCTGAGGCCGGCCGTTACTTTGAAGGCACCACCGTAGGGGTCGTGGAGATCCTCACCGAGAATAATTACCTCCGGGTGGCCGGCGAGAAGTTCGTCGAGTGCATTATTCAGTGAGGCACGAACGTTTGTTCCTATGTTGTCAGTAATCGCGTTGGCCGCGTCCGGGGGTATGCGGTCCGCAACAAAAATATGACGCTTTGGTTCGTTGAATTTTGCCTCAGGGGACGCCATCGCCTGTCGGTAGACTTCGTTCAGGAATTCATCGGCGGCGTTGTCGATTTCGCCTTTTAGGTTCGGCCCCAGGTCGCGCCCGAGTCTCGCCAGCGGGTCGCGCGCCCGGAGTGCCTCCATGACTTTGGGTTCGCGCAGATCGTCGCCCTTGCTATGTGGACTGAGGCGGCAAGTATCAATCACCAGGAAGCCAGGCTGCCCGGATGCCCGTATCTCCTCAACAACGCTCTCGGAATTCTTCAGAAAGTCCGGATCGGAGTCGTTAAGGCGCCAGGTTCGCAACCCGAAGGCCGAGCCCCGAGCTTCGAGCGAACCGCCAACGGTATCTGCAGTGGGCGTGGTTTGTGCAATGTTGTTGTTCTCTAAGACGAAGAGCATCGGCACTGCCCAGATAGAGGCCAGGTTGAGGCTCTCGTAGAGCAAGCCCTGGCCGGTGGTCCCATCGCCTATAATCACGACCACAATGCCGTCCTCTTCTCGGCGTTTCAGCGCAAGCGCGTGGCCAGCGCCAATTGCTGTCATACCACCCTGAACGCCATTGCTGTGAAAACCGCGGAAGGCTAGATGTTGACTGCCGCCGATGCCTCCGCAAACACCGGCGCTGCGCCCCATGATCTCCGCGACGAGGCCCAGAAAATCACCGCTATAAGTAAGAAAATGGCCATGGTTTCGGTGGTTCGACAAGACGACATCGGCGGGGTTGTTAAGCGCCCTCACCACAGACATGGCGCAGAGTTCCTGTCCAATGCACGTATGGGTGGTCCCGGAGAGAAGCCCTTGTGAGAACAGGCGCAGAAGCAGTTCTTCCGTCCTTCGAATCAGCAAGGCAAACGAGTATATTGACTGCGTATCGCAGCCAATAGTGGGCTTCCCTCCGGTCTTGCGTTCAAACAGCACCAAAGCGCCTACCCAATGCTTGTTTTAGTCCACTATTGGTCATTTTTCTAAGCTCTCACTACCTCCGGTCGTGAGAATGGAACCCGCAAAGAATCCTGCAATAGGAACCACGCGCTGCCATTCCAGTTGACTCTGAAATTGAATGCCTTTGTAGCTTCGGGGCAATGCTTCTTAAGGGATAGCCACCCTTTTGATATTATATGCCGTGGGCTTTTTATGTCCCAGCTAACTGCTACTCGTCATGTTAGTCGCGTGCCCGGGGCGCGGCTTCCATCATCACGCGACGATGTGCATCGCAGCCTAGTAGTGCAGCGGCCGGTGAACCATGCCTGGCACAAACATCTTAACGACGGGAATTCCGAAACGGGGATTGGTCAGATCGATCCGGTAGACATCCTCGTGGCCGGCAGTTCGCAGGTCACCCAACACAGTGCGCAGATCCTGCGCCAGATCTCCGCTCGAACGGTCGACGATGGCGCTCCAAGCGAGATCGCCCCGCTGAACCTCGAAGAAGGAGCGAAGACGCTCATGGACGCCACTGAATTCGTAGGCTTCGGGAGTCAGGTCCTCGCGCGCGCCGTGGATGAACGTCAGGCGCGCTTGTGCCGCTTCGGTAATCGCACGGATTGCCGCCACCGTTGGATTGAGGTGGGTGCCCTGGCCGATATTGACAGAAGTGCAAGCAGCCGGGCTGGCAGGATCAACGAACGATGCCCAAAACGTACTTACCGGCACGGAACTTGCGACCCGCACCAGGGTCACGGCGATCCCAGCCCGAGCAAGCCGGTCTCGCAGCGCAGCCAGCGGCCCGGCCGGTAAGGTGTCGAGATCGACCACCCGCGATTCGCCGCGGGGCAGAGTCAGCCCGCCGCGGAGCAGACCGGCCATCGCATCGCGCTCGATGATCTCGTAGAGCGCATGCAATGTGGCCTCCACCGGGTGGTTGCCAGAGGCCAGCCCGTTGGTCGAGTAGTCTGCCAGCATCGGCTCGACCACGAACGCGGCACAGACCGGTAGCCACACCGGCATTGGCGGCGCGACGCGCTCGCCGCGGACCCAGTCGATCACCCGCTCGGGCGTCAGATAATGCGGCACCTCCGTGGAAAAATCGGGCAAGGCGGAGGGCGGCACAAAAGGTTGGCCCTCGCGTTCCAACTCGGTCATGCTCGCGCGTCGAAATTCTCCGACCGGGGTTTCAGCATGCCAATGTTCGATCGCTTCCATCAGGGCGCCAACCTTGGCGGCCGCGTGCGTGATGCCCTTGCCATTCGAGACCTGGATCTGCTTACAAATGGGCCGGATCGCGCACCAGGTCGGGATCCCGAGCCGATCGAGATCGGTAATGTTCGCCACACGAGTGATGCCCATATCAGCGAGCAGTGGCTTGATCCGCGCCAACGTATCCAGCGGTGCTACAACGCGATGCGTGCCTTCGGCGTAGGTGACGGGCAGGCTCGGGGTCATGAAAGCGGCTCCGATCGGAGCCGGCCGGCACATCCATCAAGCTCCAGAGCCTCGATCAGCATGACCGAAAAATGCCAGAGATAGCCGAAATACGCCGGGGTCATTTCGACCAGCCAATCGACCAGTTTCTCACCACAAAGGTCGGGGCGCTCGATACCATTTTCGCCCGCCCATTCGAGAATGATGGCGCGTCGAGCAGTTTCGCTGTCGATGTCGTGCCCTGTTGCGACGGCACGCACTGCCGCCGTGGCGAGAGCCCGTTTTGTAAGTGCTTCCTCGACACGGCGAAGCGGGCCGGCGGCGGCCGGAAACCGGGCGCGCTCGAGGGCGAGATCGTCAACCGTAGCGACGATTCCTCGAGAGCGTGCCCATTCGCCAACAAAGAAGAGTGTCGACAGAGCCTGTCTCATGACTTGTAGCTGATCGTCGGCGATGCCGGCCCGCCGCGCGATCTCAGCAGGGTTGAGCGCCGCCAAGCGAGGGGCAAAACCTTCGGCAACGAGTCGCTCTCGTCGATACCAATGCGGCGGCGATGCGGGGGTTGGACGCACTCGCGGCTCCCCCGCTGCGCCGGACGCGATTGTGGTCAGGGCAGCGATGGCATCGAGACGCTTCTGGTCGATGCGCTGCTTGACCAGAAACCTCGAAAGGGCGTCGCGACGCACAGCCGGCCACGTCGTGGCGGGACTGGCGTCCAGGAGCGCCGCGAAGGAACGGTTAGGAAAGTACAAGCTCCTGACAGCTTCGAGCAGCATAGTGTGCTCCTCCGCGGTAATGATCTTGGGCACAGCCGCCGCCAGCGTGGCGCGGATGTTCACAAGCGGCTCTGACAACGCCAGATAATCCAGTTCGGCGGGGCCGTAAGTAAGCGCCACCTCGTCGTCGCCGTCGATAACTCCGTCGCGGTACCAGGCAAAGATCCGCCCGTGGCCGACCATGCCGAGGCTGTGCAATTCCGCGGCGCGCAAAGCGCCCATGCTGGAGGCGCCATGGACGACTGCTCCCTCGACCAGCGCGTCGACGATCTCGCGCTGCCAAACCGACGGGTGGCCGTGAAACTCGCCGTCGATTAACACGATCGTCGTGTATCCGTCGAGGAGCCCACGATAGATGTCGCCGCGGCGCGCCGGGGGACGAAACTCGGCTGTTATCAACGATGCAGCCTCGGCCCGCTTCAGGCTAGGCCCAAGAAATACGAGCGGTGGCATCACGGCTGCCGATGCACGCCGCTCCGAGCAGTTGCCCGCGGCCAGCAATGTGGAATCGCGCACGAAATGCGCTCCGACAAGCACTGCATCGCCAGCAAAACCGCGCTGCGGCCCGTCATGATCGCTCGCCTCAGGCGGCCTCCATTCGGCAAAGCCATCGCGATCATTATCATGGCCGCAATCATTACCATTCGCATTCATTACTCTGGACAACCGCCGGTCATCAAGATACCATTGCTGCCCGTTCGATAGTAGATTTTCGAAACCTCAACATATAAGGGAGGCAGCGATGGCGGAAAAAGTCACGATCGGCTTGAAGAAAGAACGCCCGGCCGGAAGCCCTGCCGAGAAGGAGGCGCGGCCTGATATCGAGCTGACCGAGGAAGATCTCAAACAGATCGCGGGCGGCACGACCAAGGCCATTCAGCGGCGGCCCGAGTAGACAGCAGCTCCGGCTCAAAGATACCGGCACGACCTAGAGCCCATATGGACTCCAGGAACGTGTAGCAATTTCGCGTTCAAGCAGTAGTTGCGACTCGAACGGGCGGAATAGTTGTGGGCCGCGGGTCAAGATTCTGGCATCAGTGCCCAATACTTCGGCCAGGTGAGTCCGTGACGGCGTTGACATGATGATACGGTTACGCAACAGACCAATCCCGCTAGACCCTTCGTTTCTGGACATGCACGGTCGCGAACAGACAGAAGCTGAACTCAGGCGGATCGTCTGCGGCGTAAAGTTCGAATTGCTGGAGAATGAGAGATCTGTGTGTCTCCTTGGTCCCGACATGAGTTACCACCGGGTGGATCCTTACCTGTCGGGATACTTACGGAGAATGGGGCTGGATCGAGAAGACATTCTTTCTTATAAGTCGAGCACCGAGCGTGTGGATTTCTGTTTCGAAGACTGCTGGACAGGATATTTCATTGCAGAGCGCTTAAGCCAGCACAGACAGGGTGATGACCTGACGATAATTCACCTAGACGGCCACTCGGACATGATGGCAACTCTGCTGTGCCTTTCCGGGGACGTGCTGGCTGACCCCACGAGTGAGGCCGTGTTCGACCCGACTTGTAGCAGCAGTTGGAGATCGGCAATTTACTCGGGATCTATAACCATCGGAAATTATATGACGCCGCTGTACTATTCCAGCAGTCGTATCCACATCCGCCACGTTAGTAACTATCTCCAGCGATGCGAACGCCATTGCATCGCGCGCGCGCCGCGGCAGTATGAGCTCATCCCCAATAAGCAATTCGCGGCAATCACCAAGCTGGATTCATCTGGTGCGGGGACCGTTGGAAGTTATTTCGTTGCACCCGGTCCCGAAAGAGTGCTGGACGAGAAGGCTTCAGGTTGGACTATTATTCACCTCGATTTAGATTACTTCATCAATGACTTCAATGGTTCCAGTCGGGATGCCGGCTACATCCCTGAGCCAGCGCTGCGAACGAGCGCGGCTGAGAAAATGGACCGCTTCTTCGACGTGTTGGCCAACGTGGGTCTTGGTGTGGACCGATGGATCATCGCGACGTCTCCAGGATTTTGCTCTGCCTATCACTGGGAGTGGTTATTGTCGGAGATTGACCTGCACATCCGGGAATATGAAAATGCAGCGGCGTGAACGAGGCAAGTGCACAAGGTCTATCTTCATGCCCTGCCCGCGGTCGTGCCCGTCGGCAGAAGAAATGGTTACGGCATCAAGCCCTGTGTCCGTGCAGGGCCAGGAACTCAGCCAACCCGCCAGACCATCGGACGAAATCAATCCGAGATTGAAGAAAACCTGGGTGGCGTCACAATAATTGGTGAATGAGTAGTGATTGGTCGCCAGCACAGAATTGCGCAACCACAACACTATGGCACTATTTCCCCTACCTCAAACAAGTATTGACTGAGCTTCTCGTACGAGGTTAACCAGGCCTCCAGCGGTTGTGGGTAGCCTTTTAACTGGACGAAATGCCTTTCGAAATACTTCACGATATTCGGTGAGGCGGCTAGGCCCAGAAGCAACTGGGAATTGAAGAACTGGAGCGCAATCTCAGCGCCGTGGAAAAGGACTTGGAAATTGCCGGGAACGTGATCAGCCCTTACCGCGGCGAGGCGCTCGAAGTCAAGGTTTCTGCCGGCGCCACGGTCCTAGCGATTTCCATGGATCACCGTGTCTTCGTCGAAAGGTTCCGGAAAAGCGTGCTGAACAGATCGCCTAGGTGTGCGAGGACGCCGACAGTGTTGCAGATGGAAGCTGTCGAGTGTGGAGCGGCGGCTCTTTCGATCATTCTCGGCTATTTTGGACGTTACGTACCCCTCGAAGAATTACGGATCGCCTGTGGTGTATCGCGCGACGGAACGAAGGCAAGCAACGTTGTGAAAGCCGCAAAGGCCTATGGTCTCGTGGGCAGAGGGTTCAAGAAAGAACCGGCTGACTTACAGGCCACACCTCCGCCGTTCATCGTGTTCCGGAATTTCAATCATTTCCTGGTTGTCGAGGGATTCGGCAACCACTGGTTTCGTCAACTGGATTTGGCCCCTTTTGATCATTTCATTTGGCCCCACCTCCTGGTGAATCAGCTCCCGCACCCCGGTCGGAGCGAAGCCCTGCGTCGCCCGAAGTGTGACGCGTTTTGGGGCGAAGCGCAGACCGAGGTGCGGGAGAATTTGTAAAACATGCAGCGCAAAAACGCGGGGAGTACGGCGGTAATTGGCTCAAGATTGAACCGGAAGTATGGAAGTTGGAGTATCTTCTCCATCACAAGAAAGTCAGTGAGTACTTTCAGAATCGATCTAAAGATCTACTGGTCATGAACATTTATATGGAGCAAGGTTATGAGACGCTGTGTCCGTTTTTGAATCTGCCCGTATTTAATGCTCCCTTTCCTTGGAAAAACTGCACTAGCGGATGAGGGACTATCGATAAGATGCTGACTGTCCTGATAGCCAGCCGTAACGGTGCCAAGACACTGCCTAAAGTGCTGGGATCCTTTTGTGCCCTTCAACGACCGAAAGGGGATTGGAAGCTGGTTATCATAGACAACAACAGCTCTGATCAGACGAAAGAGGTGGTCTCTGCCTTCCTTAATAGGCTTCCACTGGTCTACCTATTCGAGCCGACTCTCGGGAAGAATGCCGCGCTGAACCGAGGTCTGGGCGAGGTAGAAGGGGACCTGGTGGTTTTCACCGACGATGACTCGATGCCACACGAAGACTGGCTTGTTCGAATGAGAGCCATGTGTGACACCAATCCCGGATTCGAGATTTTTGCCGGAAGGGTAGTCCCACGTTGGCAAAAGGCACCGCCCGATTGGATTCTCAATTGTGTCCCGCTTGGCTGCACTTTTACCATATCCAATCCACTGCTGCCACAAGGGCCCATCGGACCCGGGCACGTTTTTGGTCCCAACATGGCAGTTCGGAAGTCGGTCTTCGACCTCGGGCACAGGTTCTGTGTCAAAATCGGACCGTGTGGAAAGAGCTATGCCATGGGCAGCGAAGCTGAGTTCGTGCAAAGACTCGTCCGCGCAGGCTCGCGGTGCTGGTTTTCACCAGACACCATCGTTGAGCACCTAATTGACGAACGACATCTCAATAGGTCCTGGGTTCTTCGGCGCGCCGTCCTCTTTGGCCGCGGATGCATGCGTCTTGACTTCTTCGAGAGTCCTTGGAGCTATGAAACTTGGCCTGGCTTAAAGCGCGACCTTCTTAGACGGCTCCGGCAGTACACTTGGCAGTCATTTTGCGCGGCAATGGCAGGAGATCAAGAAAGGCTGTTTCGGAACAGATGGGAACTTAGCTTCTGGTACGGTCAGTTGGTGGAGGCCTACAAGCTTGGACGAGAGAGCGCACGTCCCAGGTTAACTGGCAATACGTGAAAATGGGCGATTTCTTCAGCGGCAAGACCGTACTCGTCACAGGCGGGGCAGGAGCTATCGGCAGCCACCTTGTCCGGCATCTCGTTCAACGACAGTGCACGGTACTCGTCCTTGACGATCTCAGCTCCGGGTCGGCTCAGAACCTCGAGGGAGTGGACTGCAGATTCATCCAAGGTTCTGTGGAGGACAAGAGCAATCTGGATCTGGCTTTTAGCCATCAACCGCGCCTGGTCTTTCATCTAGCCGCGCTGTTCGCCCACCTGAACTCTGTGGAACACCCTGAGCGGGACCTCAACGTCAATGGCATGGGAACGCTACGTCTGTTGACGCACGCCGCGGATCACGGCGTGGATCGGGTCGTATACACATCTTCAAGTTGCGTTTATGGGGAGGAAGCCGTCCTTCCGCTTCGTGAACCCGAGGCGTCGTTGCGCCCGAAGACACCCTATCAGGCTACTAAACTACTCGGCGAGATGTATACGAACTGCTTCCATTTTCTGAGGGCGCTGCCTGCCGTCAATGTGCGACTCTTTAATGTGTACGGGCCGGGAGAACGGCCAGGGAACTACCGCAACGTCATTCCGCGCTACATCGCGAGCGCACTCGCCGGGATTCCACTTGAGGTGCACGGCAGCGGAAATCAAACCCGGGATTTCACCTATGTCGACGACGTTGTGTCTGGACTCTGCCTATGCGCCGAAAACCCAGCGGCGATCGGACAGACGCTTAATCTGGGCAGCGGCAGAGAGGTATCCATCCGCACGCTCGCCGAGTCCATTATCGAGCTGACCGGCAGTCGTTCTGAAATCGTCGCGCGCACGCTCCGACCGTGGGATCGCGTACAGAGACGGTGTGCTGATCTTACGCTGTCTAAGCGCTTGCTCGGCTTTGATCCTCGCTGGGATCTGCGCTCCGGGCTCAAGCAAACCATTGCGTGGTTCAAAAACTCAGGGAGCGCTGCGTGAGGCGATGACGCTCGAGATCCTGTTTCTAAATGACGCCCCGGTGATCCGGTTGGGGCTCGCGTCCGGCTTCGAAGATCTCGGCCACCGCGTGACGTACTTTCCCGAGTACCTCTGGCTTCTGCCGAAAGATGAACAGATACTATGCGTGCAAGATTGGCTCCGAGCCCACAGGGCTCCCGACATCGTCTTTTTCGAGGGATTCACCGGGGACAGACCGATCTTTCCGGAGGCGACGGGACTGTTCAAAGCGCATGGATCTCGATTTTACTATTGGGCCATTGAAGATCCGCTCTGGACTCGTGAGGTCATTGGGTTCGACGGCAGCTTCGGACCATATGCGTTGATAGCGGATCACATTTTTACAACCACAGTCGAGTGTGTTACCCGCTACGTGTCGTGCGAACGGGCGGGTAGCGTGTTGCAGTTCGGAATGAACCCGAACTTTCACCGCCCCGTGGACATTGATCCCGCGCTAGCGGCCGATATTGTTCTCGTGGCGAACCACTACAAGCACAGGACCGCCATGTTGATCGAGCACATGATTTTTCCTGCTTTGGAAGTTGCCCGGTCGTTGGGTCTCCGCTTCCACATTTACGGACACGGGTGGAACAACTGGTCCCCGCCGAGCGGATATGAGGACCCGCGGCGCGGACCGTTGAATTACGAGACACTTCCCACTGTCTATAGCAGCACAAAAATTGCCCTCGGTGCCGAACAATGCTTGAACGCCAGCGATACCCAATCGTCGATGCGAGTCTTCGAGGCCATGGGATGTGGAGCTTGCTATCTCGGTCCACGGCATCGGGCACATGAGCGAATGTTCAGCGATGACGAGATTGTTTTGTCGGATGGTCCTCAATCGACCAGGGATCATTTGCTGCGTTTACTCACGAATGAACGCACTCGAACAGAAATAGCCGCCTCGGGACGCCTGAGGTGTCTGATGGAACACCGGTACGAACTCCGCGCAAAGCACGTCATTGGAGTTTTCGACAGAGCTCCGGATCGCACACCGACATTGTAGACACGACAACAAGTGCAGACTACAGAGCTGAATCCCGCATAAAAATAGCGGATCGAAGGAAAGTTGCCGGCAATCAACTGACCATAGATCTCGTGACGGAACTCGGCCCTAGACCCCAGGATCACTGAGATCGCACTCCGGTCCATGCGAGACAATCGCATTCGCGAATCGCTGTTTTTCAAGGTTCAGGCGGTGTGCCCATAGTTCCGTGCCGCGAACGGGTTCATGCACAATGATTGCAGCCATTCCTTTGGTGAAACCTGGTAGCTCAATGACTTCGATCGCTGAACCCAATATGTCTTGCCAGTTAGCTAGCGCCGCTCTTTCCTCTCTCCGCCCAGAATCATCGAGAAGCGCCAGTGCCCCTGGCTTCATGTAGTCCATGGCTTGATAAAGAGTTCCTTCCCGTCCTCCAAGCACCGCAGGAGGGCCGTCGATGAGTACCAAATCGACGGGCATTTTCGACGCGAACTGTTCAGGCTTGATGAAATAAGCAGGCACGAACTTGCCGCCATATGCACGCGCGACTAAGTAAGCAGTTTGAAAAGCCACGTGACACGTTTTTCCGGTGTGGCTGAGGCAGCTTTGTGCCGCAGCGGCACCAAACTCCGGGTCGTGATCTACTGAAGAGATACCGCACTCGTTTTCTAAATCTGCTGCCGCGCGCGCTAGCACTTGCGTGGACAGTCCAGAACCAAATTCAAGAACATGTTTAGGTTTGAAGTGTCGAACCACACTAGTAATGAACCGCAATGCGTCTAAGGCCAGAGTCCAACTGCAATCCGGCGGCGGAGGTTGGATCCAGGAAAGATCCGTTTGGTCTGCGTCAAGGACAGCCGCCTGCAGGATAGACCCAACAGAAGCAGAGTTTGATGGATCCATAATTTCTGCCAAGGATTAATGGCTGATTTCTGAGTATCGTATTTAGCAAATACCGGACAAAGAGGCAATGGCCAGAACGGACCCGGTGCGCCCTTCGCGAGTGAGGGCTCGTGGTGCACGTCCACCAAAACAGCCGCACCCGCTCCATTGGCGCCGACAGATCAGATGACTTCAGATCGCTCGAAGTTGCTTGACACGGAAGCCTGCCTGTATTAGATTCCCGAGATTCCCCGGATTCCCCGCTGGTCAGCTCGACGAAAGGAAAAATTTATGAGCAAATCGCCGGTCACTCAAGCGCAGATTGATGCATTCTTGAATACCCTCATGACTTGGGCCAAGTCGCTTCCGACGGATCAGCAAGCCATGCTGAACCAGGTGCTTGGCCGTGCCAAGTCTGGTAGCGAATTCTCTCTCTCCGATGAGCAGCTCAATGCTATTGTGGCCGGCATGAGGAGTAGAGGCGGCGAGTGGATGCAGTGGCAGGCACGGCAGTATTGAACTAGCAAGTCACAAGTCAAATTTAGTTTCGCGGACGGCCCGAGTACGGCGACCTGCACTCCCCGGATTTGTGTCTACGTTGCAGAGTTAGCCGACCGATACTGAGGTCGAGGACATGTCAGAGGCATCCCCTGATCCTTCAAACAAGGTCTTTGATAGGGAAACGGCCGAAGCCCTGGCCAGAAGCCTAAAGGAATATCCCCACGCACTCGCTGAAAACGAGCAATTGATCTTGGAGATCATGGTGTACTGGCTGACCGATCCGATCGAGCGGCTCAAACTGGGCCCAGCTGTTCAATTCAGCCAGGAAGAAGAAGCGATCCTTCAACGCCTGGAGCGGGGCGCGAGGAGGCTACCCTGAGCTATCTCGCTTTGATCATCAAAGTTACGCGCCTCTGTAATCTGCGCTGCACCTATTGCCACGATTGGAGAGCGGCCGGCGAGATTATGAGCTTCTCTGTGTTGGCGCGGATGATTTCTTCCGCCATGCAGGAGTTCGATGAGGTGCAGTTCATCTGGCATGGTGGTGAGACTACGGTAGTTCCGATCGAGTTCTATCAGAAAGCCGTGTCGCTTCAAGCCCGATTTCTGCGTCCCGGTTGCAGGGTGCGCAACGATATTCAGACGAATGCGACCCGACTCGACGACAAGTGGGCCAGGTTCTTCAAAGAAGCTGACTTTGGTGTGGGCGTGAGTCTGGATGGCCCGCAGGAGCTGCATGACCGCCATCGCCCTAACGCTGCAGGGAGGAGTTCCTTTGAGGATGTTCTCCGAGGAATCGAGGTGCTTAAGCGCCATCGTATCCCGGTCAGTGCCTTGATGGTGGTCGACGAGGCGACCCTCGCCCTGGGACCGGATCGCATCTTCGACTTCTTTGTGGAGCGCGGCATTACCGGGTTCGGATGCCTTGGTGCGAAACCCCAGAACCAGCCGGATGCGCTCCCCGGTACACCCGCGCCTTCTTATCTGGAACCGGAACGGATGACAAGGTTCATGACCCGGCTCTACGACCGCTGGTTGGAACATGGCGATCCCAAGATCACTATCCAAGAGTTCGAGTTGATTCATGGTCGCCTAGGCACCAAGGGCAGGCGGGGCTGCACAATGGAAGGAGACTGCCTCGGCCGCTTTTTTATTGTCGAGCCGAACGGAGAGGTTTCCCACTGTGATCTATTTCTGGGCGATTCGGCTTACAACTTCGGTAACGTGCTGCACCTGAGCTTCACGGAGATGATTCAAAGCGAGAAGATGGCTCGGTTGAGACAGGCAAATGACCACGCTGTTAACGTGATGCGCGAACACTGCCCCGAGTTTAAGACCTGTATGGGCGGATGCCCGCACGACCGCTACATCTCATATCGGCACAACCCCGCTCACTCGGAGGGCTGCTGCGGAAAATTTGGCCTGATTTCGCACATACGATCCCGCTTGCAGAGCCAGCGGCAGCTGAACCCGTTGCGCGTTGTGGCCTAATCAATGCACAATCACCCGCCCTGGTATTTTTCGGAGCAGTCGTAGACGCTGGCACTCGCTGTCGCTCAGAATGCACGATTCGAGTCCGCGTTCCCTCGCGAAGCTTGCGCTCTGGGCGGGCACTTCCGCCGCCGTTGGCACGCCCAAGCTCTTCTTGCATTCGAGCATAATACCCGAGCAGTTTTCGATCGCGCACTTCGAGCGACAACCTGCCTGTACGAAATAGCTCGAGATTATGGGCGTAGAAGGCCCCCAACCGTCCCTCGCTGTCGAGCAGGAATCGCACACTCTGCTCGTAGGCCTCGATCTTGGCCGCTAATGTTTCTTGCGCGGGAACAAAAAGCGCATTCTTTCCTTGCTGGAAGAGCTCTTCGATATGCTCCATGCCCGGTCCCCGGTGTGTCACGATCGCCAGGCCGTGGCTTGCCGCTTCGACGAAGCCAAAGCCATAGCTCTCGAATTCGGTGGGCGACAGGAAAATGTGACCACGGGATAGGACCTTCAAGTACGTGGCGCGATCAAGGACTGGATGGAAGTTGATTCCAGTGGGCAGCGCGCGATCTTTCTCAGGAAGTGGACCCACGTAGACCAAACCGACCTGGTCGCCATAGCGCTCGTGGATCCTTTGAAACACTTCAAGCGCGACTTCCCCACCCTTGCTCTCATGGAACCGGCCCATATATATGATCGTCGGATTGCCCTCTTTCTGCTCGGTCGAGCCACGCCAGGGAGCCGTCGGCCGAAGGACATCCGTTTTCTCCGCGAGCCGAACGTGGTCTGGCGGCTCCAGCAACTCTAGCTCCTCGATGAAGCTCAAGAGATTTTGACGAGCATATTCGGTCCAAAAGAGCAAAGCAGTACAATGCTCGCTCAGGTAGTGTGAGAGCATCAGGCGTTGTCTTTGTCGGACCAGCCGTTGGTCGTTCGGCGCACGCCCCTCTGTGCCCAGCGCGAAGAACGTCCCCGCGTTGAGAGTCGCCAAAAGACAATCCATGTCTGCCAGCCAGGGGACGCGATTGAATACCGGGATGCGCGAGGAGTGCACAATGGCGCGGTGGCCGGCAGGAAACGCGAACTCGACGGTCTGACTAACAGCGAAGTCCTGGAATGGATCGAACGGTTTGCTGGACCTCGTCGGAAACATGAATCGATAGCGATGGGACGGAAGAAAATACGTGACGCCGGGGGGCGGCGTGTCGATCAACTCACCATGGATGCCGGTGTGTAGTTCGGCACCGGGTCCTAGGATTATCAAGGTCGAGTTCTGGTGCATGCCGCAAAAATCTTGCCACAGCCGATTGAAAGAGCACAAGTATTTCGACGTTCCTGACAATGTCTCTTTTCAGGCTGGGCCAAAAATTCCAGTAGAGTGACGCGCCAATCACAAAGATCATTAGCGAGAACGCCATGATGGAGAACAACGAGAGCTAGGCCGCGATGGCTATGCTCCAGCTGCTATGGTGGGCACGGACATTGAGAACAGTGGTTACTAAGACCGGGTCAACATTGACCTTCCCGAGCTCGCCGCAAGGTGATCGCCGTCCCGGCGTTCACGGGTGCCGGAAGGACGAGATCCGTGGCTTTCTTTGGGACGACTATGACGGTTACGCAATGGAAGTGAAGCAGTCTGTTTGGCGAAACCACGTAGGCGAACCAAAGGGAGAGAAGAGCAAGCGGAGACCAGCAAAGTGAACCTTCTGCATGGTGGCTTTCCGGAAGTGCTGGCTCGTCCTAAAGCGCGCGAACTGTGGTTCGCCTCCTATCTGCAAACTTATCTGGAACGCGACGTGCGCGCAATTACGAATGTGCGTGATCTCGTAACCTTTCGTCGTTTTCTCGCGCTGTTGGCCCGTCGTCACGGCCAAATCCTGAACAAAACGCATCTAGCCGCTCCCCTTGGCGTTTCTGTTCCTACCATCGGTGAATGGCTACAAATTCTCGAATCGACTGGCGAAATCATTCTTGTCCCTCCATATTTTTGAGAATTTTGGAAAGCGCCTCATCAAATCCCCTAAAGTGTACTGGGGTGACTCCGGACTCGCCTCTTTTCTCTTGGGCATAAGGTCAGTACCCGAGCTTGAGCGTTCTCCGTTTCTGGGCACTCTCTTTGAAGGCTTCATCGCAGCGGAAATACTCAAGAGCCAGGTTAATGGAGGACTGCGAAAGGAGTTGTACTACTTCCGCGACCAGCAAGGCTTAGAGGGGATTTCCTCGTGCCTAGACCGAATGCCGGGCTCTGGTTGATAGAAGCGAAGGCCGGGAAGACCGTCCATCCGGGGATGGCCGCTCCCTTGCTGTCATTGCAGCGTGCTCTCGGAAAGAAATCGAGCCGGCTGATTGTCGTCCATCGGAAAACGCCTCGCTCTCCAGTTACATCGGCTATAGCCAAAGATGTCGATGCCCTTGATGTGGAGCATTTCACCAAGGAGATCACGCAACTCCGGAAACAGACCTAACAATCGTCGCAGGTGTTATCCGTCACCGGCCTTGGGAGCGTCGATAGGATTCGAGTGCCGGGTGACGCGTTGCGCCGGTCGGAACTATAATTCAGGATGCCGATGAACCTGTGCGTCTCTCCTCATGGACGTTTGTTCGTAGAAGCTGCTCCGGATAGCGACGAAGGAGCGCCCAAGCGAATCACCGAGGCGTTCACCGAGAGTCCATCGCGCGGCATCCTCCATTTATCCACGGCTGAATTGCAGGCAAGTTTGCCAGCGGATTTTTCCTTCGCGCGCGATTTAGGGCGCGCGTACCTGACCCAGCTTTGCCACACACCAGAGATAGCCGGGCAGGCAGAGTTCCTGCCCGTCTCCCCGCCTACGGAGGGCGATTTGGCGGCAATGGTTCTGTCGGCGCCCCCCATGCGCGGTTTGGAGTACCTTAATCCCGGCTTACTGAAGGAGTGGTGGGCAGACTTAGATACATTGGTGCGAAAGGAAGTGCAAGCGTCCGGCCAAGGCGTGCAGGAATACCTTCGCGAACGGAATCCATTGTGGCGGACGGTCGGGAGGGTGTCCTTTCACTTGGCGGAAAACAAGCGCGATCCCGATTATCCGTTCGCTTTCCTGGCGTCGTACTCGAGCCGGCTTTCCGCGCAGGGACGGGCGCAGCACATGCCATTAGGACGGGCGTTGCAAGAGTACGCTGGCACGAAGAACCGCGCTGCACTGCTTTCTCTGTTGCAACCGATTCACCAAGCAGCCGAACGAATTGCGTGGGTAAAGGCAATGGTCGAGGCCGGCGACATCTACAATCCTTTGGCATGGACACCACCCGACGCTTATAAACTCTTGAAGGATATCCCCGCACTTGAAGAGAGCGGGCTGATGGTGCGTGTTCCCGATTGGTGGAAAGCCTCGAGGCCACCGCGGCCCGTCGTTAGTGTCACCGTGGGCAACAAGACAATGATCAGCGCCGATGCGCTGCTGGATTTTTCCGTCGCCGTGACATTCGACGGACAGCCATTGGATGAAAAAGAATTGCGCGCCATCCTCGACTCCTCGGGCGGCTTGGTCTCCCTCAAGGGAAAATGGGTGGAGCTGGACCGCGATAAATTGGCGGAAGCCTTGAAACACTGGAAAAATGTCGAACGGGCGGCGCAGGACGGCGGCATCTCCTTTTTTGAGGGCATGCGCATGCTGTCGGGCGCAAATCTGCAAGGCGATGCAGCTTCGGTCGTACCTGAGGAAGCGAAGGAATGGGTTGGGATTTCCGCGGGGCCGGATCTGGAGAAAATACTTCAGGAGTTGCGCCAGCCCGAGCGCGCGCCTGATGCCACGCCGCCCGGACTGAGGACGGAGCTTCGGCCATATCAACAAGCCGGTGTTCATTGGCTCCGATTCATGACCAGATTGGGATTGGGACCATGCCTGGCGGACGACATGGGACTGGGCAAAACGATCCAGGTCCTCGCCTTGCTGCTCCACTTGAAACATGAGTCCACCCAGAGAGAGAACCCCAGCTTGTTAATTGTTCCGGCATCGCTGATCGCCAATTGGAAAGCGGAAATCTCTCGTTTTGCTCCATCGTTATCGATGTTCATTGCGCATCCCTCGGAGAACAACGGCGAGGGGAAAGCGCTGGATAGCTTTGGGGAGTGCGATCTGGTGATTACCACCTACGCGATGCTGGTAAGGCTGGATTCTCTCCGTCAGCGCGAATGGCGGTTGGCGATCCTCGACGAAGCACAGACGATCAAGAACGCCGGCACACGTCAAGCCAGAGCCGTAAAGGAACTGCGTTGCGGATGCAGGATCGCCCTGACAGGAACGCCGGTGGAAAATCGGCTATCGGATTTGTGGTCCCTTTTCGATTTTCTTAACCCTAGCTTGCTGGGGGGAGCCAAGGCCTTTGCGAGCTTTGTGAAGCAGATGAACGCTCGCGAGAGCAATTCATATGGACCGCTGCGCCGGTTGGTGCAACCCTATATCCTGCGGCGGCTCAAGACGGACAAGCGCATTATCTCTGACCTCCCGGAGAAGACGGAAGTCAACGCCTTTTGTGGGCTGAGCAAACAGCAGGCCGCTTTGTATCAGCAAGCGGTCAAAGAACTCGCCCAGCAAATCGGCCAGGCTGACGGCATTAAGAGGCGTGGGATCGTTCTGTCCTACTTGATGCGGCTGAAACAAATATGCAATCATCCTTCGCAACTCACTGGAGATAATACTTACGCCGCGGAACATAGCGGAAAGTTTCAAAGGCTGGCCGAAATTTGCGGGGAATTGGCGGAACGCCAGGAGAAGGTGCTGATCTTCTCTCAGTTTCGTGAAATCACCGCACCGCTGGCGGAGTTTCTTCGAGAGATTTTCGGCAAGCCGGGCCTGGTGCTGCATGGGCAAACACCTGTGGGAAAAAGGCGCGAATTGGTGGAAGCGTTTCAAAGCGAAGACGGCCCGCCGTTTTTTGTTCTTTCCCTCAAAGCCGGGGGCACGGGGCTGAACCTTACCGCCGCATCTTACGTCATCCACTTCGATCGTTGGTGGAATCCGTCCGTGGAGAATCAAGCAACGGACCGGGCGTTCCGCATCGGCCAGAAACGCAACGTCTTGGTTCATAAATTCGTATGCCGCGGCACTGTGGAAGATAAGATCGACGAATTGATCGCGCAAAAGACGGACTTGTCGCGGCAGTTATTGGATGGCGGCCCGGAGGCGCTGCTGACGGAGATGAGCAATGACCAGTTGCTTCGCTTTGTATCGCTGGACATGAGCAAGGCAATGGACTTGTGAGCACCTGAAAGGAGCCGCATCATGTCCTGGTGGAGTTACCGGCCTTACGTTCCCGTGGCAGAGCGTCGCGCTAAGGCCATGCGCAAGATGGAAAAGCTGGCCAAAAAGGGCCAGAAGTTTTCTCCAGTGAGCATTGCCGGCCGCAAGATCTCCACGACTTTCTGGGGCCGGGCCTGGTGTGACAATCTGGAATCGTACAGCGATTTCAGCAACCGGTTGCCTCGCGGCCGAACCTACATTCGCAACGGATCGGTGTTGACCTGCGCATTGAAGCGGGGAA
>Ga0210406_10001951_pt1 | contig 24174 bp, 19 predicted proteins | sample IncBWC30MmetaG_FD_155454 | JGI IMG/M metagenome (GOLD analysis project Ga0210406, IMG submission 155454) | Forest soil microbial communities from Barre Woods Harvard Forest LTER site, Petersham, Massachusetts, United States - Inc-BW-C-30-M | ecosystem: Environmental > Terrestrial > Soil >...
TCGCCCGCCACGAGAATAGCCGCTACTGGGTCGGCTTTCCCGATTTCAGCTTCTTCCGGCTGCAGCCCATCGATCTCTACTACGTCGGAGGCTTTGGCGTGATGGGATGGGTTGAGGCCCAGGCCTACGAACACGCAACCCCAGACCCGTTAGCCGAAGCCGCGCCTGGCATCCTCGCGCACATGAACGCTGATCACATCGATGCCATGATCCTGCTGGCAGGCTTGCACGCAGGGATCGAAGCGACCGAGGCCACAATGACTGCGGTCGATCGCCTGGGCTTTTCACTCAGGTTGAAGACAGCGAATGGGGTTAAGGGCGCCCGCATCAACTTCCTCCACGAGGTCGCTACCCCGCAGGACACGCGAGCGGTGCTCGTCGAGATGGTACGTCAAGCCAGGGCACGAAGCTAATAACGGCGCCCCGGATGCCGCAGACGGACATCCCGACGGGGGTTGCGTTTAAGATTGGACGTGGAGGCACAGGGTCAAATGTTTACGCCCCAGGCAATTGGATTTGTGGACAGTCCCTACAAAGATTCAGCCGCGATTCCAAAGGGCCTTCGCACAAAGCACGACGCAGAAGGAATCCTTCGCGTCTTACCTGAATTCGAACTTGGGCTCACCGACATTGAGGGCTTCTCGCATCTCATGGTGATCTGGGCCTTCGACCGCTCCCACGGCTTCGATCTGCTCGGCACCCCGCCGTTCGACAATCGGCCCCACGGCGTGTTTGCCACTCGATCGCCACGCCGTCCAAACCCGATCGGCCTCACCGTCGTCGAGCTGCTTCGCCGTGACAACGGATTGCTCCACGTTCGAGGCGTTGACATGCTCGATGGAACACCCATCCTCGACATCAAGCCTTACCTATCCAGCGTCCCGGCTGAGACGTTGCGTCGCGGATGGCTCGCAGAGGCTGAAAGCCGGGCAGGCTAACGCTCTTTGCCTGCCGGTTCCCCTTCAGAGAAGACTAGCTTGTCTGTGGATGCCGGCAGGCAACCTCCAGCGACGACGGCTTTCGTTCTTTAACTCAAAGCTCTATGCAGAATCTTCCTCGCGCGCAATAAGCGAGACTTGGTTGCCGCAACCGAGATGCCTGCGAGTTCTGCCGTTTCCTTCACCGAGCTGTCATTCGATTGATGAATCTCAACCACACTTCTCAGGGCCGGCTGTAGACGGCAGATTGCCCGCCTCAGGCGCTGTGCAGCTTCGCGTCTTGCGTAGAGTTCTTCAACATTCTTCGTCTGGTCTGCAATCTCCCAATGTTGCCAGCTATCGCCGTCGGTGAACTCCATAGAGGTCTCAGGGCGTGCGCGCTTCCTTCGTAGGATCATCAGTGCCGAATTGATGGCAATCCGCGTGAGCCAGGTTGAGAATTTTGCCCTGCCATCGAACGTGTTCAAGTGCGTATAGGCCTTCATCCACGCGTCTTGAACCACATCTTCTGCATCGTCCCGGTTTCCTGTGATCCGATAAGCCATGTTGAAGGCTGTCTTCGAGTGCCGCGTCCATAGCTCCACAAAGGCGGGGTGATCCCCTGACTTGGCCGTCGTAATTAGACGCTCATCCGTTGCGCCGGAGACATCGAATTCCTCCTGGGTTTCGTCCCCCACCCCGAACGATTCCATAAACGGTTCTTCCCGTGATTCCGCAGTGGCATCATGGTCCGGGAGGTACCCCGATAACGGTTCGTAAATACAAGCTTCGCTGGTAGCCATCAGATCATCCTTCGCCGAAATGTTTCGCATGGAGGCGTATACCATTGCGTTTGGTACAGCTAAAGCATTTGCCATGCCAAAGAGTTCTCTCTCTCCGTTTTTGGCCATGTGATTGAAACGGCGACTATACGGTGGGTACAAGAATCTAAATCGCACAAGCAGATTCAGACTAGTGTCGATATTTCGACAGAGCGCACGCGACTTGTCGACTCTTCGATACCGGCTCGTGTCCTTGCGATTCCCAGGCCGATGCGACCACGGAGCCCCCGCCGCCCGTGCTCCATGGCGAGATCCCACTGTGAGGTTGATCGCGTTCTCTGTTGTCTCTGTCGAAGCGCCGTCGCCTATCCATGCTGGGTCGACACGTATGGCGCCGGAACGGAAGGCAGAAAATGGCTGAAGCGTCAAACTTCAATGGGTGCCAGGGTCAAAGAAATGTCTGCAAACCCGAAGGTTGCCGCGCGGTAGTTCCACATCTGCATTTAGGTCATCAGGATTGGCTCTCCGATTGCATTAGAAGAGGAGGCGGATCCGCTGTCTCTTGACGATTCGGTGGATGGAATTCTGAAGAGAAAGTGACCTGGAAATAACCTCGATGGAGAACGGTACCGCATGCGGTGACGACATCCACCACTCTTCGTTAGTTGACACAAATCTCATTCTCCCAGTGAGCGGGCAGCAGGTTGGTTCAAATGTTGTTTGAGAAGCTCACTGTGCTCTGGTCTACATCTGCCCAATCCGATACGATGAAAAATTATCGTGCGTACCGGAGCAAGTTAGTCATGGGCAAGCACTCTCGCCTGAAACATTACGGACTGGCAGTGATTGCTTGTGCCGTTGCCGTGGCGCTCGCCGGCCCTTTGGACGCACCAGCATCGTGCTTCTCGCTCGCCATTATAGCGAGCAGTCTGTTTGGAGGCACAGGACCTGGACTCTTAGCCGTCGGACTCTCCGCCCTCGCTTTCAACTTCCTTTTCCTGCCTTCTCCACTCTCTCTATCAAGCCCCTCATCGCACTACCTGCGATTCGGAGTTTTTGTTGTAACGGCCTTCGCGACAAGCCAGTTAGTCGAGACCAAGAACCGGATTGAAGAATCCCGTCGCCGAATCGAAGAAACTCTGAGCAGCACTCAGAGACGACTTTCCCGAGCGACGCAGATTGCAACTGTAGCTGAACTCGCCGCTTCCATCGCGCATGAAGTCAGCCAACCCCTCAGCGCAGTTGTCGCAAACGGTCGTGCATGCATTCAGTGGCTATCCGCAGAGCCGGCAGATTTGGCGAATGCGAAAGTGGCCGCAGAGAGGATCATCCGCGACGGAAAGGCGGCAGGCGAGGTAGTTCGGCATATGCGGGCACTTTTCAAAAAGACTGCTCTCGAAAGGATTCCTCTGAACGTCAATGAAGTCATCGAAGAAGTGCTTAGCCTGATTCACAATGAGACGGTGAGAAAACAAATCGTTGTTGAGACTGATTTGGAAAAGAGGCTGCCGCCGGCACTGGGGGATCGCGTGCAACTGCAACAGGTCATCTTCAATCTTCTCCTCAACGGAGTTGAGGCAATGGAAACCGTAACGGATAGACCGAAGAAACTGATCGTTCGATCCAAGATGCAGAGTTCCGATACCATCCTGGTAGAAATTCGGGACTATGGCACCGGCGTGGCCGATTCGACTAAGGTTTTCGAGGCTTTCTATACTACGAAGGAAAAGGGAATGGGGATGGGGCTGTCGGTCTGTAGTTCGATCGTGGAAGCACACGGAGGCCAATTAGGCATTTCGCCCTCTCAAGGTTCAGGCACCACATTCTTTTTCACTCTACCGCTTGGAACGAGTCAACTCGAATGAGTAAGGACAACGCAATCGTTTACGTGCTGGATGATGATTATCGCGTACGCGAGGCGCTTACCGGCCTTCTAACATCCGTCGGGTTTCGCGTTGAGGTTTTCGCCTCTGCCGCAGACTATCTGAAATTCAAAAAGCCGGACTCTCCCGCATGTCTAGTACTAGATTTGCAACTGCCCGGCATGAGTGGTCTGGACCTTCAGCAGGAGATTGCCGGAGGGGATGCACCGGCAATTGTTTTTGTCACGGGACATGGAGACGTGCCATCCTCTGTTCGTGCCATGAAGGCGGGAGCCATTGAGTTCCTGCTAAAGCCTTTTGACGATCAGGAGCTTCTGCGGGCCATTGACGCTGCAATCGCGCAGGATCGCGAAGCCCGGCTGAAAAGAGCAGAGTTGGCTGAGTTGCAGAGACGTTACGCGCTTCTAACACCCCGCGAGCGGGAGGTCTTGCCGTTCGTCGTAGCAGGCCTGCTCAACAAGCAGACCGCGGCCGAACTCGGCAACAGTGAGATCACGATTCAGGTTCATCGTGGACAGATCATGCGCAAAATGGAGGCCTCGTCCTTGGCGGATCTGGTCAAAATGGCAGGAAAATTAGGGATTTCGTAAAGCCACCGGGTTTATATAAAGACATAATAGGCAGCCCATCTCATTCCCGCTACTATCGGAATGTAGAGAGGATGTCTTCCCGATGGATCGGATTAAAAAACCCGTCATAGCCGTTGTGGATGATGACTCCAGGGTTCGTGAATCCCTGGCGAGCCTCATTGAATCCGCTGGGTTCACGGCTCGGGTGTTTCCGCTTGCAAAGGACTTCCTGCGGGAGGATCTCCTTACCGGGGCGAGCTGTTTGATCACAGACGTCCGAATGCCAGAAATGGACGGGCTGGAGTTACAGCGCTGCGTTCGACTCGAGCGCCCCGAACTGCCTGTCATCTTCATCACGGCTCATCATGACGATGAGGTCGAACGATGTGCCTTCGCACAAGGCGCCGCTTTCTTTATTCGTAAACCATTTGATGCCGAGGAATTGCTCCGAGCCGTAAGGATGACTCTGAGCGAAGCTTCGGGAGGACCACGGCCTATAACGTTACAGGAAGAAGGGTAAAGTTCATGGTGAATTCAGGTTTGATCGGCTCCAGCAAAAAATTCCAGGCGGTCCTCGACGATGTGCAGGTCGTGAGCCCAGCGGAATGCGCTGTTCTGGTTCAAGGAGAAACCGGCACGGGTAAAGAAGTGATCGCCCGTGCAATTCACGACTCTGGTCCGCGTAAGAATGGACCGTTCATCGGCCTTAACTGCGCGGCAATACCTGGCGCCTTACTGGAAAGCGAACTCTTCGGCCATGAAAGGGGTGCTTTCACCGGGGCTGTCGCACAGACCATTGGGCGTTTTCAGGCAGCGCATGGAGGCACGTTGTTTCTTGATGAGATTGGAGACCTGCCCCTGGAGCTTCAGCCGAAGCTTTTGCGTGTGCTGCAGGAGCAGCAATACGAACGGTTGGGAAGCAGCCGCACCTTGCATGCCGATGTGCGAGTCATCGCAGCCACGAATCAAGATCTTGGACAGATGGTGGAAGAGAAAACTTTCCGCGCAGATCTCTATTACCGGCTGAGCGTTTTTCCCATCAGGCTTCCGGCCCTGCGAGAGCGGAAAGATGATATTCCGTCCTTAGTCTGGCATTTTGTCCAGCGATATTCGCGCCAGATGGGCAGGTCCATCGAAGAGGTTCCTGACCAGGTGATGGAGATTTTGAGAAGCTACCACTGGCCGGGCAATATACGGGAGTTGCAGAATTTCGTTGAACGCTCCGTAATTATGACGCGCGGAAACGTCTTGTCTCCGCGAATCGATGAGCTAAAGCTGCTGATGCAGGAGACCGCGTCAGCGCCAACCCAGACACTCTCCGACGCTCAACGCACACACATCCTGGGGATTCTAAAAGAAACCAATTGGGTCGTCGGCGGACAGGACGGCGCCGCCGCTCGGCTTGGTCTTCCGCGGACCACTCTCATCTCGCGAATGCAGAAGCTTGGGATCTCCTGCAAGCCAAGTGCTCTCTTCGGGACTTCTGTTGATCGGGGTCCGGCAACTTCAGGCCAATATGGGCCGCAGCTGCTAGCAAGCTAGAGACCTACTTGAACAGTATTTTGGCCATCATTCCTTTGTCTTCGTGGTTCAGTAAGTGGCAATGAAACAGCGAGACACCGCGAATGATGGGATCCGTGAAGTCCATCATCAGGTCGACACTTCCATTGACCGGGACATTCACCGTATCCAGCCACACCGGGTGCGCGACGCGTCTCCCATCCTCCGCATACACCAGGAAGTGGACCTGATGGATGTGGAACGGGTGAACCTCCTTCGTGTTGTTCACAACTTTCCAATGGCGATATGTGCCTATAGTCACGCTCGTCATGGGAGCGTCCATCGGACCATATTTCTTGCCGTTGATATAGAAGCCTTTCTTATCCTCGGTGAACGTGACGACAAAGTCTGAAGCGCTGCTCTCGACCCTTGCAATCTGTTTTGGAGAGAGAGGTTTGTAGATTGCCGGCCCAGCGCCGCGAGGAGCGGAGGCAGTTCCCGGAGTAGGTTGCGCGAGATCCACAATGTCCGCAAGCACCATCGCCGGATTTGGATCTCCATCGGGGCCCGTGTCAAAACAAAGTGTGCGCAGTGATGCCTGGGCTCCAGGCTTTGGCCCAGTGACGATCGCTTCCACGCGGCCCGCAGGCGGAACGAGGATGTGGTCCGCGAACTCAGTGCGGTGTCTAGGATCGTGGAAGGCAAGGGGCATTCCGTCCAGCGCAATGATCTCAAGCTGTTCGGTATCCACCTGCAGGTCTGCGTATAGGTCGGGGGAAGCATTGACGATGCGCCAGAACTGCCGCTCTCCGGGCCCGATGGCAATCTGCGGTCGAACAGCCCCGTTGACCGTGAAGATGCGCTCCGGTGCCTCCGTTGAACCGCACCCTGTCGCAGGGATTTCTACTCTGCGCCTTAAGGCAGCGGCCGTCGAGTCGTTCTCTTCAAACGCTTTGTCGCGAAGTACCAGAATTCGTTCCCGCATCTGTTTAATCTCGGGAACATAGCGCTCCATACCGTCGATCACAATCGCTCCCGACATGCCATCCAACGACTGCCGATAGCTCTCTCCATGAGGGTGTGTGTGATACCAGTACAAACCAGGCGGTTGATCCAGCGGAATATTCACAACGTAGCCAAGCGATTGCCCCGGCATCGCCATCATCGTAATCACGTCGTCTTGAGGAGCGTTGGGCGACACGTGCAGGCCGTGAAAGTGCAGATTCGTCATATTCATGCAAGGTCCGTCGACGCATTTTTCTCGTGAGTGCGTTGACATCTCATTGATGTATGTCAGGCGAATATCTTCCCCGGGCCTTGCTCGAATCACTGGCGGATCCTCCTGGCCCGCAAAGGAGAACGCAGCTTCCCCGGTCTTCGGATCGTTGACTGCCCGTAATACGAAAGGCGAGCGAGTCTCTGGAGGGTCCGCCAAAAGAAATGGCGGGCTAACATTGCTGCCGGGGATAGGGCTCTGTGCATGAAGTTGCAAGCCGAGGAGCAGGCCAAGATGCATGCTCCATCTTGGGAAGGTCCGTACGGCTCTCTCAAAACTTGTAAGCATGTTCCGATCCGTTCTCTCTCCTTGGATGAGCGTTCAGGGGGTATTGACTCCTGTCCAACCGCCGCCAAGAGCCTTTATCAGCACTACCGACGCTACAAGGCGTTGGCTGCTGATCTGTGCCGCGGTCCGCTCATTGGCAAGAACGGTTTCCTGCGCAAAGATAACGTCCAGATAGCCGACAAGACCGGCTTTATAGCGCTGTATAGCGATCTCTTCCGCTGCTCTGGCATCCCGTACTGCGCTATCTTGCGATTGCGATTCACCCTCGAGGTAGTGCAATGCAACCACTTGATCTTCAACCTCCTGATACGCGACTAGGACGGCCTTCTCATACTGTGCGAGAGACTGTCGATAACCTGCCTGAGCCTGGGCGACCCCTGCCTTCAACCTGCCTCCAGTGAAAATTGGCGCCACCGCGGAAGCTCCAAGCGATGCAATCGTGTTCTGCCAATTGAGTAGGCTAACGGCATTGGTGCTCTCATATCCTGCGAGACCGGTAAGAGATATCTGCGGGAAGTATGCCGCCTTAGCAACGCCGATTTGTGCAGTGGTAGCGGCGACATTTCGGTCAGCTTCAGCAATATCTGGTCTCCTCTCCAATAAATCCGATGGCAGACCAATAGGAATCTCCGGTGGCGCCGGGTTCGTAGGCTGGTCAGGCAGAGAAAAGCCTTCAACCGTACGACCCAGTAACACCGCAATTGCATGTTGGAGTTGTGCCCGCTGAATCTGAAGCGCCTGTTTCTGCGTAGTCGTCTGATCAAGCAACGTCTGCGCCTGTTTCACCGCGAGCTCACCGCTCAGGCCCTGGTGAAAGAGACTGGTGGTCAAGGCAAGGCCCTGATTTAGATCAGAAAGCGTATTGTCCAGAATCTTCAGTTCCTGGTCCGTCTCGCGGAGGTTGTAGTAATCGATCGCGACGGTCGCTTCGATGGACAGACGTACAAAGCTAAGATCGGCCTCCGTTGCCTGCTGGGTTGCCCTCGCCGATTCAACAGAGCGTCGTATCCGGCCCCATGCATCGAGCTCGTAACTGGCCACAAGCGGCAACTGGATATCGGTATAGGTCGCCGCATGTCCATTCGTATTTCCGTTGTTCGGCCGGTTTTGCGCCTCCCGATTGCGAGAAACGTTGGGTGCGGCGCTCACCGTGGGAAGAAGAAACGAATGGGCAATGCTGGTTGCGGCCGAGGCCTGGTCTACATGCGCGATTGCGATCTTGATGTCCTTATTTGCGGCGTTGGCTTGTGTTTCCAGGTCGTCGAGCTTGGGGTCATGGAAGACCTTCCACCAATCCACGTAGGAGATTGCGTTCGGATCAGTCGGCGCAGGCGTTGAAGGACCCGGTTCCGTGAACGCGGGGGGAACTGGCGCGGAAGGTTTATGGTAGTTGGGGCCGACCATGCATCCGGACGCAACCACAGCGAGCGCGCTCAGTGTCGCTAAGGATGCAGCGTGCCGATAACGAACCTGTCCGAATCCACATTTCAGCATAGATTTTCCCTCAGCTCTTCTTTGCGGCGGGCGCTGCTGCGCCGGAGGCTGGCTGAACAGAGACTTTCATCCCGTCCACCAGATAGTCGGGAGGATTGGCAATGATCGATTCGCTCTCACTGACTCCGCTGGTGATCTCGATCGTATTGCCGAAGTCCCGCCCGAGACCGACCTTGCGGAGTTCAACCTGGTTGTTTTGGTTGACGATGGCCAACTGCGGTCCCGCAGCCTGGTAAAGAACCGATCCGGATGGGACGATCAGTGGCCGAACCGGCACACTAAGATGAAGATGCACGTTGGCATAGGCGCCAGGCATAAGCTTGCCGGTGGGGTTTGGAACATCGATCTCCACCAACAGCGTGTGTGAATTCAAATCAATCGAGTGATTGCTGCGCGTCACCTTTCCATCGAAATGCTGATTAGGAAGCTCGGTCAGATCGAGCGTTGCCTTCACGCCATCAACGATCTGTTCGCTGTAGGCTTCCGGAACTGTAACGAACACGCGGACAACATCGATCTTCGACATGCGGAACAGTTGTTGGCCGGTACCACTGTTACCCGCATTGATCAGGTCGCCGATGTCGGTAAGACGTTGGGTGATGATGCCGTCGAACGGGGCCACTACTTTTTCGAATCCCTGCATCTGCTGCAGCCGGCTTACATTGGCGCTCATCGCTTGAACATTTGCCGTCTGCGCATCGAAGTTCTGGTTATTCGAATCCACGTCCTGTTGCGCGACGGCATTTGTGTTAATGAGCGACCGATAGCGCTTGGCCGTAATGTCGGCAAGCGTCAGGTTGGCACGTGCCTGGCCGAGAGCGGCTTGTGCCTGGTTCAATTCCTGATCGACTTCAGGAGAATCAATCAAGGCAAGCAATTGTCCCCCACGCACATGCGTGCCAATGTCCGCATACCAGTGGCTGACATATCCGTTGGTGCGAGCAAAGATAGGCGAATCCGAATAGGCCTGCAGCGTCGCAGGCAAGGCAAGGTCCGTATCCGGGGCACTCAGCTGCGCATGCATTACGCTTACAGGCTCAGCTTCCAGCGCTTGCGTATTCGTCGCCAGTTTCTTCTCGCTCTGGGCGCGCAGGTAGAACGTGATCGATCCGAAGATGCAGAGTGCCACTGGAATCAAAAGAAACCATTGGATGCCCCTGCCGGTAGGTTTCGGATTACCCTGCTGCAACGATTGAGATTGGTCTGTCATAGGCGCCTCAGGCTTCATGGGCCACCTCGGAAGAGGAGGTGGGTAATTTGGTGTTTCGCCGAACTACGGCAAAAACGATGGGAACAAAAAAGAGTGTTGCAACGGTCGCGAAGAGGAGTCCGCCAATCACGGCCCGGCCCAGAGGTGCGTTCTGCTCTCCGCCATCCCCCATCCCAAGAGCCATTGGGATCATTCCGATGACCATCGCCATGGCTGTCATCATGACCGGCCGCAGGCGCGTGGCTCCGGCCTCGAGCGCTGCCTTGAAGGAGTCTTTGCTCTCTGCGAAATGTTCATTCGCAAACGTGATCACCAGCACGCTGTTCGATGTCGCTACGCCGATGCTCATGATCGTTCCCATCAGCGCCGGCACGTTGAGAGTTGTTCCTGTGAGGAAGAGTATCCAGCAGATACCCGCCAGGGCCCCGGGCAGTGCGGTGATGATGATGAACGCTTCAGTCCATGACTGGAAGTTGACCACCAGCAGCAGATAAACCAGCGCGATCGCAAATGCCAATCCGGCGAACAGTCCAACGAAGGAGGAGTGCATCGTCGCGACCTGGCCGCGAGTGACGAGTGTGCTCCCTCGCGGCAGGTGCTTCGTGGCATCGGCGGTAATTCGCTGCACATCTTTCGCCACTCCGCCGAGGTCGCGACCCTGGACACTCGCATAAATATCGATGACGGGCCGGACGTTATAGTGGCTGACGACGGCAGGTTCGTTCAGCCGCGACATCGATGCGAGGTTTTCAAACAACTGAGGAGAAGGTGCCGTCGGAGAGTTGACGGGTATGTTCTTCAGCGTGTCCAGCGAGTGGATCTGATACTGCGGAGTCTGCACTGCAATGTTGTAGGAGACGCCATTCTTCGTGTTGAGCCAGAAGTTCGGTGTCGTCTGAAAGCTCGAGCTCAGAGAGATGAGCACATTATTGGCGACGTCACGCTCAGTGAGTCCAACCTGCTGGACCCGCACACGGTCTACATCAAATTGAAGCCGCGGCTGATCGAGTAGCTGCTGAATATGAACATCGACTGCACCTGGCACAGCACGCATCTTCTCGGCAATCTGCGATGCAACCGCATAGTTGCCGTTTACGTCCGCTCCCACAATCTGAATATCGAGAGGAGCTGGCACTCCGAAGTTAAGCGTCTGCGCAACGATGTCGGCCGGTTCGAAGTAGAACGATGTCCCGGGAAAGCGCTTTGGCAGCTCCTCACGAAGACGCGCGACGTAGCCGGCAGTCGGATGATGATTTGTTTGCAAAGACGCGAGAATATCCGCATCAGCATTGCCGATCGTCCCGCTGTTGCTGTACGAGAGGTTGATGCCGCTGGTAGGCAATCCGATATTGTCGAGGATTCCGCCGAGCTCATTCGCAGGAATCTGCGTCTTAATGTAGCGATCGACCTCATCGACGAGACGAGCAGTCTCCTCAATCCGTGTCCCGGTCTTCGCCCGCATGTGAAGCAGGAACTGCCCGGCATCCACTGCGGGAAAGAAGTCCTGCCCAAGCCACGGTATCAGAACGAGGCTCGACAGACAGAAGATCAGAAACGCACTTAAAAACACCCTGCGGTGCTCAAGGCATTGAGCGAGCAGATTCGTGTACTTCTTCTGCAGTGACTCAAAAGCAAGCTCGAAGCGATGGTGAATCCGCGCAAAGCGGCCCATCGGGCGTCCTGCCACCGGATGCCGATGCGCCTCCAGCTCCTTCGGCAGAAGAAACATCACCAGAGTCGGAATGATCGTGCGCGAAAAGAAGTAGGACGCGAAGAGCGCAAAGACGACCGCCTCAGCGAGCGGCACGAACAGATAGCGTGCTACCCCGGAGAGAAAAAACATCGGAACAAATACGATGCTGATGCAGACCGTGGAGACGAACGCCGGCATGGCGATCTCCTGGGCGCCATCAAGGATGGCCTGTCGTAGGTCCTTACCAAGGGCGACATTGCGTTGCATGTTCTCGATCTCGACTGTCGCGTCGTCCACCAGAACCCCGACAGCAAGCGCCAAGCCGCCCAGTGTCATAATGTTGATCGTTTCGCCCAGCGCGCTGAGCAGGAGAAGGGAGGTGAGAATCGAAAGTGGAATGGAGATGCAAATGATCAGCGTGCTCCTCCAACTCCCGAGGAACACCAGGATCATGATCGAGGTGAGCGAAGCTGCGATGATGCCTTCTCGCACCACTCCATTCAGCGACGCCTTCACAAAGATCGACTGATCGGCAAGCGGACGCATCACCAACTCGGGAGGCAGGGTGGCTGCGATCGCCGGCAGCGCCGCACGTATACCGGCGACAATAGCTAGCGTCGATGCGTTACCGGCCTTTTCAATCGTTAAGAGAACGCCGCGCTGTCCATCCTGACGCACAATGTTCTGTTGAACAGCGAAGCCGTCTCGCACATGAGCGACATCATGCATGAAGATGGCGCCGCCATTCACAGTCTTGATCGGGAGGTCGTTCAACTCCTGCACCGTAACCGGAGTTCCGTTCAACCCAACGTTGTACTCCAGCTTGTCGATCTTGGCCGTGCCCGAAGGAAGTATGACGTTCTGCGCATTGACTGCATTCACCACGTCGAGCGGAGACAGGCCCTCCGACTTCAGATGGGACGAGTCGATATCCACCATGATCTGGCGCACTTTACCGCCATACGGAAGAGGAACCGCCGCGCCTGGCACCGTCGCCAGCTGTGGCCGAATAAAATTCGAGGCGAAGTCGTTGAGTTGTTGTTCAGAGAGCCCCTTGCCGCTCAATCCCAGTTGCAGAATCGGAACCGTAGAGGCGCTGTAGCGAATCACCAGCGGCGGCGTAATTCCAGACGGAAGCTGTTTCATCGTCGCAGCCGCCTCGGCGTTGATCTCCGCGATAGCTCCCTCGACATTCGCCTGCGGTTGAAGGTAAACCTTGATGACCGATACGCCATTCAAAGACTGCGATTCGATGTGTTCGATATTGTCGACAGTCGTAGTGAGGGCACGCTCATAGATCGACGTAATGCGTGTCTCCATCTCCTTCGGAACCAGCCCGGTAAAGGTCCAGATGATGCTGACGACGGGTACGTTGATCTCGGGGAAGATGTCGACCGGCGTGCGCAGCAACATCACCGGCCCAATCAGGAACAACAGCAGAGAGAGCACAACAAATGTGTACGGTCGGTTGAGTGCAAGTCTGACAATCCACATAACAATCCTTTGGGTTTCAGGCTCTGCGTCGAGATCGATGATTCAAAGGACCGTCACTCCCAGTGACTCATCTCGCGGTGGCCTGACACGATTCGCTCGCTATCTGGTGTGCACACTGCATGCCAAAGGAAGATTGTTTGGAATCAATAAGATAGGATCAGAAATCTCTCAAGTCCCGCCCCTCACTGTCGAGGAGTCGACACCGCTTGACGCACCCTCATCACGACAATAGAACGGCCACCGGGTGTTCCCGGGCGCTGCAGCGTTGACATGTCGGAAGGGCCAGCCGAGTCGCACGCAAGCTAGCGGCTCATCCCGGGAAGGCCTTCAGTTATCGTTCCCGTCACCCGGAGCTTCAAGCAGAGCAGTTTCAGTTCCATGTGCCTGGAAGCCACGTCTCAGGTATTTGAAGAAGGGCGACCCTGAGGGAGACGGCGCCGGAACTATCGATGGCGCGCCTGGTAGATCCGATTCGATGAGTGACGCAATCTCGTCCCATACGCGAAAGTCATTCTCGATTTCGTGATGAGGTTTGTTGAGGGTCCGAGAGTACCAACTATAGTTGTCGCAGTCAATTGGACGGTTTTCGTACGTCATCCGAATGTTTCCGATGATCTGCGTCCGTGCCGGATCAAACGCGACAATCTCCCGCTGTCCATGAAGCGGACCTTTCGTCTGATAAAAATTGATCGCACTTGCTACGTTGGGGGAGATAGCCGAGACCTTATGACCCGGTTTTGCGATTGTGTCTATCTGGACGGTGAGCGCCACAGGAACGCCAAGCTTGTCCAGCTCACGGGCGAAGGCGACTGTCTCTGTAGCACCCCAACTGTGCCCGTAGAGGATGACCGTAGCTCGTTTTTTCTCACTGGACGAGAGGACACCGTCCCGGTCGGTATCCAGGACGCCGATAACCTGCTTAAGGGCCGCGCGCCCATGATGGTTCCCATACACTTCTGCATGGATTGTGGGGTAGCGGTCGCGAAGATACGCGGCGAACTGCACCTCCGGGTGCTTGGTGTCATTCCGGCTGACAAAGCCGCCGACGAACCCAATGATGACCACGTTCCGGATTGTGGGATCGGTAACGGTAGGACGTACCGGGCGAATCGACATCTCCTGGCCGCGCGCGATGCCCGCTCCCACAAAAACCAGTGCCGCGTAAGCAAAAACGAGAGCGGTGAACTTCCAGTTCCGACGATCCTTCAATGCGAGTTCTCCCGATCCAGATGAGCGTGCCACCTGAAGCGACAACGCACAATAACCCTTTTGATGTATCGGCCACGCAAAAGTTTCGCATTTGATCGTAAACACAACGAGCGTCGGACGATTTTACACCGCAGCCCGACTCTTTTCGCGTTGACATCCGACCCAAATAGGTTCTATATCTGGGGTCGGATGACTACCCAAGCGAGTAACGAAGACCGCATCGCCTTATTGCAGGGCACGCTGGATCTGCTGATCCTCAAAACCCTTGTCCTCGGACCCTGCCATGGACAGGGTGTCGCGCGATTGATTCAACGCCAGTCGGAAGAAGCATTTCTTGTCGACCATGGATCGCTCTATCTGGCGCTGCAGCGTTTAGAAGACAAAAAATGGATCGGCGCGAAGTGGGGTGTGAGCGAGAATAACCGCAAGGCCAGGTTCTACACGCTCACGTCGAAGGGCCGCGAACAGCTTGTCGCCAAGACGAGCGAGTGGCAGCGGTTGACGCGGGCGATGGGTTTGATTCTGGATTCCAGCGGAGGGCCACGTAACGAGGAGGTATAGATATGTTCTGGCGCAAGCGAAGTGCAGAGGATTTTGCCGATGAGATCAAGGCGCATCTCGAATTCGAAGCAGAGGATCTGAAGCGCGAAGGCTTGAGCGAGGACGAGGCCCGGTGGAAGGCGCGTCGTGAGTTCGGCAATGTGCGCCGCGCGCAGGAGCAGTTCTATGTGAAGGGTCGTTTTCTGTGGCTGGATAGTCTGCTGCGGGATCTGGGGTTTGCCCTTCGCCAGCTGCGTCGTTCTCCAGGTTTTGTAATCACTGCGGTCCTCACCCTGGCGCTCGGGATTGCCGCGAATGTCATCGTATTCGGTGTACTCGAGGCTTTGGTCCTGCGAACCCTCGATGTGCCGCACGCCGATCACGTGATGACGCTGGCGCGCACTGATCAGACCTACCCGATCTTTTCTTACCCGGAGGTGCGCGATGTCCGCGATGGAAACACGGTGTTTTCTGCGGTCGCCGCCTGGGGCATCGACAATTTTGGCCTGGAGGCCAACGGCGTCACCCGGCCTGTCTGGGGACTAGAAGTGAGCGGGCAATACTTCCAAGTCGTCGGCATCAAGCCCTTCCTCGGGCGGCTGCTGCAACGCGCCGATGACGACCATCCCGGAGCCTCAGAGGCTGCCGTGCTCTCCTGGCCCGCCTGGAAGGGTGATTTCGGCGCGGACCCCAACATCGTGGGAAAGATAGTCCGTATCAACAAGCATCCATACACGATCGTCGGCGTCACGCCGGAAGGTTTCAACGGGACTGAAAAATTTTTGCAGCCTGACCTCTTCGTTCCACTGGCGAATGAAGCATCGCTGGGAGGGGGCGACTGGCTTGAGTCACGCACCAATGCTCAAGTCTGGTCCGTCGTGCGCATCAAGGACGGGGTTACCATGCCCCAGGTGCAGGCTGAACTGAACACGATTACTGCCCGCGTCCGGCGCCAGTATCCGAAGGAAGAAGAGAAGCTGGGATTCAAGTTGACCCGTCCTGGCCTGATGGGCGACTTCTTCGGCGGGCCGGCACGCGGTTTTCTGGCAGGGGTGTTGGGGCTGGCTGGTATCGTGCTGCTTGCCGCATGCGCCAACCTCGGCAGCCTGTTCGCAGCGCGCACAGCAGACCGCGCCCGCGAGATCGCCATCCGCATGGCCATCGGGTCGAGCCGCTGGAGAGTTGTCCGGCAGATCTTTGTCGAGGCCTTTGTGATTTCGATTCTCGGGGGAGCGTGCGCCTGCGGTTTGGCGTGGGTCGCCCTCACCGGCCTCGCTAACTGGCACCCGCCCACCGAATACCCTTTCAGGTTCCATATACAGCCGCAGCCATCATTGATCCTGATCGCGTTGCTGATCTCAGTGTTCGCCGGTGCACTGTTCGGGGTGATGCCACTGCGGCAGATCTTCAAGACCGATCCAAATGACGCGATTAAGAACGGAGGAAACCAATCCTCCCCCAGCTTCGGTTCAGCGCGCCGATGGGCGCTTCGTGATCTTCTGCTGGCGGCACAGATCGCGCTCTGCTGCGTTACCGTCACAGCTGCCTTTGTTTCGCTGCGTGGCCTGACCAAAGCACTGACCATGGACATGGGTATCAATCCGAAGCAGGCAGTGCTGACGAAATTCGAGCTCAGCCAGGCCGGCTATTCGAACGTCGCCGCCGATCAGTTCCAGCGCCAGCTGCAGGAAAAAGTCGCGCAGCTTCCGGGAGTGCAAGCAGCAGCCTACGCGGACGCGACGCCGCTCTCCCAGGATACGTCGACTCCCGACATCTTCTCTCAACAGACCACCGATTTCAGGCCTTCAAACAGGGCATTCGGCGCCTACTCCTTCAAGGTGTCGCCTGGATACTTTACTGCCGCTGAAACACCTCTACTCGCCGGGCGGGACGTAAGTTTCAACGACACTGCGAAGACGCCGCCCGTTGTTGTTGTGAATCAGGAGTTCGCCCGCCGCCTCTTTCACTTCAACGACGGGCACTCCGACCAGGCCGTCGGCCGATATTTCAAGAACTCCTCCGGTCAATCCATCCAGATCGTGGGTATCGTAGGGGATGGAAAATACTTCACCCTCAGTGAAGATCAAAAAGCCGCAGTGTTCTTCCCGATCTCGCAAAGACCAGATACGAAGACATCGCTCATCGTTCGGACCCAGCCAGGTTTCTCCGACCCCGCCACGAACGAGATGGCAGCTACCGTCCGCAAAGTAATCCGCGATCTTGACCCCACCGTTCCTATCCGGGAATCGAGTGCGTGGACCAATCAGCTTGGACTGACCTTCTTTCCATCCCGGGTGGCGACAGTCGCCCTCGGCTTGTTTGGCGCCTTTGGATTGCTGCTCTCGATCACCGGAACCTTCGGCCTCGCCTCCTACACCGTCAGCAAGCGGCTGCGTGAACTAAGCATCCGCGTCGCCCTCGGAGCGCAGGCGAAACAGATTCTCTCGGCAGCGCTCGGCCGCATGCTCATCCTGCTCGCTGCCGGCTCGGTTGTCGGTCTGCTGCTCGGCTTGGCCGCGAGCCGGCTGCTTTCGGCGATCGTCTACCAGGCCACAGCGCAGGATCCATTTGTGCTTTCCGCTGTTACATTAACGTTGCTGCTCACCGGAGCGCTTTCAGTGGCCGGTCCTGTGAGACGCGCCCTGCATGTCGATCCGGCAAACGTGCTTCGCGAACAATAGGCTTAGTCATGGTTATGCTTCAGGCCTGGTACTGCTCGTCACTGACGTTTTCCATCCAATCGACGGTTTTACCATCGAGTTTTTCCTGAATGGCAATGTGAGTCATCGCCGTAGTTGGGGTCGCTCCATGCCAATGCTTCTCTCCAGGTGGAAACCAGATCACATCCCCTGGCCGGATCTCCTCGATAGCACCACCCCAGCGTTGCGCCCGGCCCCAGCCGGACGTGACGATCAGGGTTTGACCGAGGGGATGCGTGTGCCACGCAGTACGGGCGCCTGGCTCGAACGTGACGCTGGCGCCTACAACACGCGCGGGATCGGGCGCGTCAAAGAGCGGATCAATCCGCACTGTGCCGGAGAACCAATCTCCCGGTCCCTTGCCCGAAGCCTGTGAGCCAACTCTCTTGATCTCCATATTTTGTATTCTCCCACCTGATGCTCTTTGATTGGACCGAATCACCTCGGATCGGGTCGAGGTGATTCGGTCAGTGGCTACTCAGATTTGAGAGAAGCCATATCGATCGAGAAGCGGTATTTGACGTCGGCCTTCAAGAGCCGGTCATAGGCCTCGTTGACCTTCTGAATAGGGATGACTTCGACATCGGCAGTGATGTTATGTTTGCCGCAGAAGTCGAGCATCTCCTGGGTCTCGGCAAGCCCTCCGATGGGTGACCCGGAGAGACTGCGGCGCCCGAAGAGAAGGTTGAAGGCGGCTACGGCCAGGGGCTTTTCCGGTGCGCCTACGAGGGTGAGGTTTCCGTCGCGGCGGAGGAGGTTGAGGTAGGCGTTGATATCGTGCTCGGCGGAGACGGCATCGAGAATGAAGTCGAAGCTGCCCGCGTGCTTCGCCATCTCGTCCGCATTGCGGGAAACGACCACCTCGTCGGCGCCCAGACGCAGACCGTCATCTTTCTTGCCGGGCGACGTCGTGAAGAGGACCACCTGCGCTCCCAGGGCGTGAGCGAACTTTACGCCCATGTGACCCAGCCCGCCGAGCCCGACGATGCCGACTTTCTTCCCCTTTGTAACTCCCCAGTGGTGGAGGGGTGAGAAGGTGGTGATGCCCGCGCAGAGGAGAGGCGCGGCTCCGGCGAGATCGAGACTCGAGGGGACCTTGAGGACGAACCGCTCAGTGACGACGATCGAGTCGGAGTAGCCTCCGTAGGTGACCCCTCCGGTGTGCTTGTCAGGAAAGTTGTACGTGAGGGTCATGTTCGGGCAGAACTGCTCGAAGCCCTGCTTGCACTCGGGACAGGTACCATCCGAGTCGACGAGGCAGCCGACAGCGGCAAGATCGCCGACCTTGAATTTGGTTACAGCCGACCCGATTTTTGTGACACGCCCGACGATCTCGTGGCCAGGGACGCAAGGGTAGACGGTGGGCATAACACCACTCCACTCGTTGCGGACCTGATGCAGGTCAGAGTGACAAATTCCGCAGAAGAGAATCTCGATCTGCACGTCGTTCGGGGTTGGATCGCGCCGCACGATCGTTGTGGACCCAAGCGGCGACTTCTCACTGGTGGCGGAGTATGCTTTCGCGTTATACATATGGGTTCCAATTTAGATGGTCTATGGAAAAGGCAATATGCAGAATGCGCCATTCTCTATGCAAAACACGCCATGCTTTGGCTCCATCGGTAAATCGCCCTTCTGTAGCCAAATTCCCCCCAAAAAATCTTGTCAAGCCCCCAATTCGCGTTTTCCGCACCTCAAATCACGTATCGTTGCTCACAAAACCCGCTCCAATCCAGCGTTTCCGCACTTCGAGCCCAGCTGAAAATAAATCCCAAAACCGTGACAATTTACCCCCTCCAATTCGCTATACTGTTAATAGGAGTCTTTTTCGTCCTTAATATCTCTCTTCCGATGGGGAGTCGTGCTAAGTCGTTTCGGCACAATATTTTGCGCGTAACTCGTCTGAAATGAATATTTTGCAGCAAATGCCACCCCGCAAGTGGCTGATTCTGGATGATTTAGACGCAGGCAATGGGGGCACCCCTCCCGGAATTTAGGCCGCAGCTATTCTCTGGATCAGGTTATTCTGTTCCTTCTGCGATTCGGCTCCGATGGTAAAAGCATCCAGGACACCCGTGCCGAGGGCATATCGGATGGCCTCCGCTGGCCGGTTGCGAAGGTCTCCTTGGCCCAAAATCTTCATGCCAACGATTCCCTTTCCCTGCGTTCGCATCTGTTTAATTACCCCGATAACGACATCAGGATCAGCATCCATATGAGATCCAATCGGATTCAGGCGAACCAGATCGACCTCGACCCACGGAGAAGCCGCAGCCGCACGCAGTGCCGGAAGACTGTGGCAGGAGACGCCGTGGGCTCGAATGACGCCCTTCTGCTTAGCCTCGGACAGAACGTCCATAACGCCGCGGTAACGCGTAGTCCAGTCTCCCTCGGTGACGCAGTGGATGAGAACGATGTCGATATGGTCGACGCCAAGCTCCTTCCTGAACCGGTCAAGATCGGCACGAACCCCGGCGGCGTCTCGAGTATCGGTCTTGGTGAGCACGGTAACCTTATCGCGCGGCAGTTGCTTCAACGCTGCAGCAACGTAAGGATGGCTTCCGTAAGAGTCCGCCGAGTCGAAGAAGCGCAAACCATTCTCGTGGTAACCGTCGAGGAGAAGACTGGTAAACGGAGAGGTGCCCAGTCGAGTCTGGTTCGACCCGCCCCCGAAGCCGATCGTGCCCGTTCCCATCGCAAGGCGGCTGGTACGAATGCCGGTGTGTCCGAGAACAACTTCATCCTGAGCGTTGAACTTCTGGGGCAAAGGATCTGGGTCAAGTAGCGCGGCTCGAGCAACAGCAGTCTTCGTGAGAAAAGCTCCACCCAGGGTCCGGGCGGATCGGCGAAGGAAATCTCTCCTCAGCATGGCGCGGTCTCCTTTTCCGATACCATACGCCGATCGACGAAGAAGGAAAAGCTGCTTCGAGGAAAAGGCTGTGAGGTCGGCCTAAGGCTCACAGTCGCAGACCGTTAGCGACACGGCAAATGATCGGGTTGGCTATATTGTAGGAACTTCTTAGGTAGCAGGTATGGGAGAAATCAGCTTTGAGCAACGATTCTACTTCGCTCTGGACTTTGACAGTCGCCCAACTTCGAGACCAGGTCGCCTCCAGCGATCCCACACCAGGCGGTGGTTCCGTCTCTATCGTCGCAGCCACTCTAGGCGTTGCCTCGATACATAAGGCAGTCGCCGTTTCCCTGAAAAGGTCTGCAGCGGATTTTGCCAGGCATCAGGCTCTCTTGGAGCTCAGCTCTAGTACTGCCGCGCTGATGGCCTCTCTGAGTGAATTTGCGGACGCCGATTCACTCGCTTTTCAGAGTTATCTGAAGGCCTGCACGCTTCCACGAACGACGGAAGATGAAAAAGCCTTTCGTCGAGCGGCGAAGGAGGACGGCCTGGTCCGAGCTACACGAATTCCTCTCGAAGCCGCGGCCGAAATGGCTCGAGGCCTGAGGTTCGCCGAAGCAGCGACAAGACTTGTGGATCCGCACGTGCGCAGCGAGGTGTTGGCCGGTGGAGTGCTGCTAGGAGCCTCGATTAAAAGCGTTCTCCTCAGCGTCGATGCGAACTTGTCCGGCATCTTGGATAGAGCAACACGGAATGCTCTCAAACTACAGCGTGATGAGTTGGAACTCGCGGCTGCGCTTCCTTAGGGCGATTGCTCACTGAGCGAATGAGTTTCGAGAGATGTTCTTACAACCGTTTTCACGAAGCGGCACCCACCCGGCTGTTCTGCCATACCTTGTGATGAGTCTCCTTGTAGCGGGAGATGATTTCATCGTGCAGTACATGTTTCTGATCGCGAAGGATGAATCGTCCGTTCACAACAACGTCCCGAATGGCTGACCGGTTGAGCGCGAAGACGATGATAGGCAACAGGTCTCCTGTTGAATGACCGGCAATTGAGACGTCGTTCAAATCAACCGTGAAGAAATCAGCAAAAGAGCCGGGGGCTAGTCCACCGCCAGGAAGGTTGAGCGCACTTGCGCCGTGACCTGTTGCACAGTCGAAGAGTCGCGATGCCAGGCTCTGATCCCTTGTTTTATCAAGAATGGCGCGCTCTTGCTGCTTTAGCCGAAGATGATAGTCGAGCTCGCGAGCGTCTTCGAGCGGATCGATCTGGGCCTGGCTGTCCGACCCAAGGGCCACGCGAATAGCTGCTTCCATGACGCGATCTGCGGCGATAATGCCGTCGCCCAGATTACGTTCGGTCGTAGGACAGGAGCATATTGTTGCGTTGGCCTCGGCGAGCATTTCGATTTCATCCGCGCTGATATGGATCGCATGCACTGCAGTGAAGTCGGGGCCGAGAAGCCGTTCCTTGCTGAGAAGTTGTACCGGTGTTAAATCATATTCGCGCAGGCATGCTTCGTTTTCCGCAACTTGTTCCGCGACATGCATATGAAGGGGAAGCTTATTCTCTCTGCCCCATGCCGCGATCTTTTTCAAGTCGGCGAGCGGAACAGCGCGGACGCTGTGAGGCGCGATGCCAAAGCGCACTTCACATGGAGCTGCCGAACACTCATGAATGAGAGCGCCCATGTTTTCAAGAAATGCCGTTGTTGATTCGAAGAAACGGGATTGGCCTGGGTCAGGCGGCAGTTCATATCCCGAGCGAAGATAGGCTGTTCGCAGTAGAACAATTCGGATCCCCACGGATTGGGCCGCAGCGATCACTTGTTTTGACAACAGATTTGGATCGTCGTAGGGCTGGCCATCAGGCGCGTTGTGCAGGTAATGAAACTCGCCCACCGTTGTTGTTCCAGCGAGAACCATCTCAAGAAACGCCATGCGGGCGACGTCATAAACCTCTTGCGGGTTAAGTTGACTGGCGGCGTGGTACATCGTTCCACGCCAGGACCAGAAGTCTTTGCCGCTGACGATTCTCGATTCGGACTTGCCTCGAATAAGCCTTTGAAAAGAATGAGAATGAACATTCACAAAGCCGGGGAGGAGCGCTTTCCCCGGGAGATCAACGACTCTGGTCGATAAGTTATCCGTCTTTTCGGAAGCTTCTAAGAACTGGCCGTCTTCACTTACCAGAACTTCGTCGTTGGCAATAAATCTGCCATTCGAGTAGAGCAGCTCTGGTCTGTAGAGTGTGTTCCTCATCTAGCGTTTTTCCCACCTATCCAGACGTCGCGAACGGCGTTAGTTCCCAGCGTATAGACAAGGTCGCGCCAGTCGCTACTCTGAAGCACCACGCAATCTGCGACGCATCCCGTCTCCAGCCGGCCCGCATTGTTGATGCCAAGCGCGCAGGCGGCATTTACCGTTCCTGCAACAAGCGCCTCTTCTACTGTGAGACCGTTTAGCCGAACGGATAATGCCAACGCCTCAGAGGTGGAAAACAGGGGGCTTGAGCCGGGGTTGAGGTCGGTCCCAATAGCAACGGCGGCTCCAGCGTCAATCAGTTTTCGGCCCGGTGATGACGGGATTCCAAGGTGAAGCGAGACCCCCGGAAGGATAGTCGCGATTGTCGAACTTGAGGCAATCTTCGCAATTTCTTCCGATCCCGAAGCCTCCAGATGATCAACACTTAGCGCACCGAAGTCTATTCCAAGTTCCACACCGCCAATGCAGTGAAATTGATCACTGTGCAGCTTGATCGCAAGACCATATTCTTTTGCCCGATGAAACAACGCCTCTGCTTCGCCGACCTGCCAAGCCTCTCTTTCGACGAAAATATCGACAGCTGTAGCCAGATTGCGTCTTGCCACCTCAGGGATAAGCTCTTCGCACACTCGGGACATGTAACTGGAGCGCTCTGAACTGACAGCAGGAGGTATGTGGATAAGCAGAGTCGGCATAATTCGGGCTGCCGAGACTGCCGAAAGAGACTGAATCGCTTCCAGCATTGCGAGTTCTGCTTCAGGGGTAAACCCATAGCCGGACTTGACCTCGATCGTGGTCGCTCCGGACGCGATCAGGGCGTCAATCCGCGGCTTCGCCTGTGCGACAAGATCGTTCTGCGATGCCGCTGCGGTAGCGCGGATCGTACTTCGTATGCCGCCACCCGCGGCGAGAATTTCCTCATAGGTCGAACCGGACGTTCGCGCCTCGAAGTCAGCCAGACGATCTCCCGCCCATACAGCGTGCGTATGCGGATCAATAAGCCCCGGAACAACCGCGCGGCCGCCGACATCAATGATAGTCTCTGCTTCGCCCTTCCACTCAGACTCTCTTCCCGTCCAGACAATGACACCTGCCGACATGCCAATCGCCGCCTGCTCCACAATCCGTAGCTTACGCATGGTTCGGCCGTGCTTTGGCCCTGCACCCTCTGCAGTAACCAGTTGCGATATACCGGACATGAGGATCTCTGCCTTCATTTGATGCTCGGCATGTCGAGCCCTCGTTCTGTCGCCGTGGTCCGGGCAAGCTCGTATCCCGCATCGGCATGGCGAATCACACCCATCGCAGGGTCGTTGGTCAGGCACATCCGCAGGCGTTGCTTGGCTTCATCGCTGCCGTCCGCGACCGCGACGAGCCCCGCGTGTTGACTGTATCCCATGCCCACACCGCCACCATGATGAAAGCTCATCCACGCAGCCCCACTGGCGATCCCCGTCGCGAAGTTGAGTAGCGCCCAGTCGGAGACTGCATCTGAGCCATC
>Ga0210406_10001952_pt1 | contig 24172 bp, 20 predicted proteins | sample IncBWC30MmetaG_FD_155454 | JGI IMG/M metagenome (GOLD analysis project Ga0210406, IMG submission 155454) | Forest soil microbial communities from Barre Woods Harvard Forest LTER site, Petersham, Massachusetts, United States - Inc-BW-C-30-M | ecosystem: Environmental > Terrestrial > Soil >...
AATTTGCCACTTGACCGGGACCGAGGTTGGCACGAAGCAGATGGATTTATCGCAGGCTTGATATTCGAGCTTGCCGGTGAGCGTGAAGGTTTTTCCGTCTTTGCCGAGCGAGCCCCAGAATTGCGAACTGGAGCTGACTTTGACGTCCTGGCTGATGCGGAAAGTGCCTTCGTAGACGGGCACTTTTTCTTTGATCGCGGGCAGGTAGAGAATTTTGGATGCGGGATAAACGGCTGAACTCAACTCGAGATCGGGGATGGGGTCAATCACCAGTTTGGCCGGCTTGTAGCCCTGGGTGCCGGGGGCGTAGACGTGAACGTCGGCGGGCAGGCGGACTTCGGCGGAAATCGTGATGCGGGTTCCGGGGACGCCGGTGCGATCGGATTGCTGGAGCGCAAGCTGAAGATGCGGGGCTTCGACTGTGTCGGTGACTTCCTGGCCCAGTTCGGGGAAGAGTTTCGCGATGATGCTGTTACCTGTCAGGCGTTCGCGGTATTTTGCTTCGAAGAATTTTTCCTTGATGACGCCGTTGGTATCAATAAAGAAATATCCGGGGCGAGCGAAACCCTTTTGCATGCCGGTTGCTTCGTGGTTGAAGACGCCATAGGCTTTGATGATTTTGGAATCGGGATCGGCGAGCATCGGATACTCGATCTTGTGGCGATCGGCGAAGAATTTGAGAATTTCTTCGGAGTCATAGCTGATTGCCGCGAGCTTGACGCCCTGCTTTTCGAACCGGGGGAATGCGCTTTGCAGCTGGACCAGCTGCCCTTTGCAGAAAGGTCACCAGTCTGCGGAACGGAAAAAGAGGAGGACTGTGCCCTTCGGGCCTTTCAGCGTTTCGAGGGTTTGCCCGTGGCCGAATTCGTCGCGCGCCGAAAAATTGGGGGCCTTCTGACCGACAGCAAGGCCGATGGACATCAGTTCGGTGGATGCGACCTGAATCGTATCTTCGTCGAGGGTGCCATGGACGGTTACCGTGTCGCCCAGACGGGCAGTGACTTTGTCCTGGGGCTCGAGCGAGTACATCAGGCGGTTGGTGTCGTCGTAGAGGGCGATTTTTGCGCCGGGGACGTTCTTGAAACACTCGGGAGATTCGTTGAAGGCTTCGTCGGCGTTGCAGGCGCTGGTTACGAGGACGCCGGACCACGAACCGGTCTTCGGCGGATTGTTCTGTCCAGCCATGCCAAGAGATCCCAGGAAAAGAGTCGCGCCCGCGCACAAGAGAAAGCGCTTTGTGATTGAATTATTTCCAACCTTGAGCATTGGTTTGAGACCTTCGATTAATTGTTGATTCCGACGCACTATACGCCGGACCATCTGTGCGTGCAAGTTCCCGGCGTTACGTCAGATTCGAATAATTCCGCAAAGTTACGGTGCCGCAGCGAAATTTATGAAGATGGGTTGCAGTGGCTCGAGATGAAAGCCGACCGTTTCGCCGGGCTGCACCCAGATTGGCGGGGTGATGGAACCCGCGATGATGATTTGGCCGGAGCGAAGAGTCTCTCCAAAATGTGAGAGAAGATCCGCGACGTGGCCGACGATCGAGATCAGTTCGCCGGTCAATGCTTCGAGGTCGGAGGTGCTGGCTATTTCCGCGCCGTTATGAAAAACACGCGCGTTCAGACCTGACAAGTTGCCGCCGGGACGCGTTGCGTCGCAGTCGCCGAGAATTACGTGACGCTGGTAGATATTGCGAACCAGTGTGCCTTCCACATCGTCGGAAGGGTAATCCACATCGGCGAGTTCGATGGCGGGGCCGAGTCCTGCGATTGCGTCCATAGTCGTTTGGCGGCCGGCGCCGGGAGCCAAATCTTTTCCCAGATAGACTGCGAGTTCAGGTTCGGCGGCTGGTTTTTTCCAACCGGCGAAAGAAATTGTGGAGCCTGATGGGATGGCCGCGTCAGCCATCAAAAATCCGACAAGTGGCGCGTTGGTGCGCAGTCTTTCCAGAGCAGCGGGACCGCCGAATGCCAACTTCCATCCTAGCGGTTCCTTCCCTACTGCAAGCAACTCGCTCCGCCAGCGAAGTTGCTGCTGCATTCCACTTTTGATTCGCGGGTCATCCCACGCTTTTTGCAAACCCATTGGCATCGTGCAGATCCGATCTTTGACGGGCAATTCTGATTAGTAGCCTTCTGGCGGAATTTCGTAGCCGGCGGCTTCGAGGGAGCCCGCGCCGCTCCAACCCCAGACGAGGACTACGTCTTCGGTGCCGGTATTGTCGAAGCCGTGCCAGTGGCCGCGCGGGGTGAAAATGACGTCGCCTTTTGAGGATGGTTCGCGGCCGGTGTCGGTGTAGATGAACCCGCTACCTTGGATCACGACGAAGAATTCGTCGCAGTTCGGATGGCGGTGCTTGTCGTGGCGCGCGCCGGGGGGAAGGACAGTCCAGCCGATCAAGAGTTTATCGGAGCCGGCGATTTTCTGGTCGATGAGAAACTGCACCTGCATATTAATCCAACCATCTTCTTTGGTCAGGCCGCCGACTTTCGGCACATCGCGAAGATTGGTGCGGTATGGCTTCATTTGGACATTCCTCCCAGGCGGCGGTAAACCTCATAGACGGTGACGAAATCGTGGTGGGCGAGACCGAGGCCGCGGCAGGCATTGAGCATTTCGTTCGCAGCGGCGCCGAGAGGAACCGGGACGCCCATTTTTCTGCCGAGGTCGAGCGCAAGCAGCATGTCTTTTTGCTGAAGATTGACGTCACCGTAGGTTGCGTCGGAGATATGGCCTTCGAGGATCAGGGGAGCGCGGTAGGCGATTACTGGCGACGCAACGACACTTTTTAACATTGCATCCACGGCTACTTCGCGCGGCACGCCGCCTTTCTCCGCGAGGGCGACGCCTTCGCAGAAGCCGATCACCTCGATCACCAGAGTCATGTTCAGCGCGACTTTGAGCTGGACGGCGAGGCCCTGGGCGCCAATGTAGGTTACCTTCGGCCCGATCGCGAGAAGCACGGGTTGCACCCGGTCGAATGCTTCCTTGTCGCCACCGACCATCACGGAGGCTTTGCCTTGGCCGATTGTCAGCGTGGTTCCGGAAATTGGCGCGTCCATCATGATGAGGCCGGCTTTGACGAAGGCGGCGCCAATGCCGCGGCTGGCATCGGGATCGATGGTGCTCATGTCCAGATAGATCGCGCCTTTGCGCAGGCCGGAGATGATTCCGTTTTCGCCGAGGGCGAGGGACTTCACCGCTTCCGAATCGGTCACGATCGTGAACACGATTTCGGATTCCGCCGCGAGTTGCTTCGGGGATTCCGCCCAGGTCATGCCCAGCTTGAAAAGAGGTTCCGCTTTTCCTTTTGTCCGGTTCCAGCCCGCTACCTTATGGCCACCAGCAAGCAGGCGCGGAACGATCGCCTTGCCCATGTCACCGAGGCCGATAAATCCGACTTTCACAGCACACCCCCAGTTCGCGATTTGCTCGAGCCGCTTCGAAATTCCCTGCTGGCACTAGTGTTTCAGATGCTTGTCGAAATAATCCATGAAGATCTGGAAGGTCTTCTGCTGGATTTCATCCGGCTTGTACGAGCCGTCCGGCTGATTGAGGATGAAAACGTAGCCATGCACCGGGTGATCGAAGCTGGCCCATTGTACGTCTTTGCCGGCCTCTTTCATCCATTCGTAGGTGAGCTTGAAAATTCCCTGCTGATGGTCGGTGTCGCGGCCGAAAATCAAGATCGGCGTGTGGATTCGCTGGATGCGTTCCATGGCTTCTGTCTTATTGGCGTTTTTTCGCGCTACTTCAATGTCGTTGTATTGAATTTCGTTGTCTTTTCTTGGTGCGGTTAGCCCGGTGTTCACCGTGAGGAATTCATGGTCGGCGGGCTCGATGCAGACTCCGGCGGCGAAGGTGTACTCGCTTGATGCCTTCATGATCATTTCGCCGCTGTGGCTGACGCCCATTGCGCCTACGGCGTTTTTGTCAATGTAGGGAAGCGTTTGGAGATAGCGGATGACGGCGATGAGATCTTCGTGATCGAGGGTGGGGCCGGACTTCAGCATGCGGCGATCGCCGCTGATGCTGTCGGGGAGATTTTGGGGTGGTTTGGAGGTTTCGTAGGCGTAGGGGATTTCATTGCGATAATTCACCGTGACCACGACGTAGCCCCTGGCGATCATGCGGTCCTGCATTTGTGAGAGGCGTTCGGAGAGTTGCTCGACTTTCTTCATACCTTCGCGGCCTTCGCCCCAACCCATGGTGATGGCGGGAAAGGGGCCGTTGCCTTTTGGCTTGCGGACGAGGACGGGGACATAGATTTCGTCGCGGGTCAGGACGAAGGTGTAATCCCCGGGGATGTTCGAACCCTTGACCTCCTTGCTGGCTACGACATAACCGTGCGGGGGAATGGCTTCGGCTGCTTCCCGGCCGGTGCTGAGCTGGGCGCGGGCGTTTACTGTGCTTGGAGGTAAAACTATTGGTGCGGCAAACATGATGCCGAGCCCGCACAATAATGTCTTCAATAGAGAACGCATCCTTCACCTCGATTCACGATTTGGAGCAACTGACTGGTCTGGTGAAACTATGATCAGCGGATTGTGGTTCTACCACCTGACCTTTTGCCACGTCAACCCTTTTTGCTATATCCTCCTTCGGCAGCACTTTGGTTCGAAGTGACTTTTTTCGGTTTTCTCGGAGGCATCGTGAAATTATTTCGCTCGCTTTACTTCTCGGCGCTGCTAGCGTTTGGCATTGTTCCGGGGCTGCACGCTCAAGCAGGGGTAGCTTCGGAGCCTCCCCGGCCGCTTGTTTTGACCGAGGCGATTCCCACACCTGGAGTTCAGGGACGATTCGATCATTTTGGCTTTGACGGGAAGAACCAGCTTTTCGTGGCCGCGCTTGGCAACAACACCGTCGAGGTGATTGATATCAGCGCGCGATTGCGGGCTCACACGATTGCGGGGATTCCGAATCCGCAGGGCGTGGCCTATGCCCCGGACGTGAAGAAACTTTTTGTGGCCAGCAGCAAGGGCAAATTGCGGATTTACGCGGGAGATAATTTTGATCTGGTGAAGGAAATCGATTTTCATGGCGACGTGGATAATTTGCGTTACGACCCCGCGACTCACCGGGTGTACGTGGGATTTGGCGAAGACGAGACCGGAGCGATCGGCATGGTGGACGCGACGACCAACGAACGCTTGCCGGAAGAATACAAACTGGGCGCGCACCCGGAATCGTTTCAACTGGAATCCGCGGGACCGAATATTTACGTGAATCTTCCGGACTTGAAGCAGATTGCGGTGATCAATCGCAAGACTGGGGCTATTACACGGTGGCCGATGACGCTGGAGCATAATTTTCCGATGGCGCTGGACGAGGCGGATCACAGGCTGTTTGTAGCGACGCACGAGCCCGCCCGGTTTGCTGTGTTCGACACGAATTCTGGCCACACTGTCGCGGAACTTCCATGTGTGCAGGACGCCGACGATGTCTATTACGATTCGGGCCGAAAGAGGATTTACATACCTGGCGGCGAGGGCTACATCAGCGTGTTTCAGCAGACGGATGCAGATCACTATCAGTTGCTGGCGAAAGTTCCTTCTGCGCTTGGAGCGCGCACGGCCGGTTATTTTGGGAAAGGCCACAAAGGGTTCGACCGGTTCTTTCTGGGAGTGCCGGCGCGGGCCGATCATGGGGCCGAGATCTGGATTTATACCGTTCAGGACTAACATTATTTTGTCATCCTATCGCTAGTTGCCTACTTGGGAACTTACATTCAAGAAGTGTCACCCCTGCGGATTGTTCTCCTCGGAAAGGTCCACTATCTGTACCAATTTGCCGGCCCTGCAGAAAGGCCGAGGGGGTGGGATCCCAGTTTGTGTCAGTTCGACGGTTGATGTTCGGTGAAGTCCACCTGACGGTCGCCAAGGGGCTGTGTTTTTGCGGAGTTACGTGGTCTGGTCGGTGAACCAATTGTTGACGGGTTCGCCCAGTATCAATAATTTTGCTGAGGCGAAGAAAGGAAATGGTTGACAAGCCGCTTCGTATGATGGTACAGCGGCTATACCTATTGTGCGGGGTCTACTCCCGAGCAGGGGATTTTACAGGGGTGTGGAATGTCGAATTCTGTCTATTTGCGGAAGTCCTTGGGCCTTCTGGCTCTGATTTCAGCCGTGCTTCTCCTTTCCCTTCCGGCCCACCCGCAGGGAAATAACGGCCGCATCCTCGGCGCCGTGTCCGACCAGTCGGGCACTTACATCGCCGGAGCGATGGTCACGATCACGGACGTGCAGCGCGGCGTCTCGCAATCACTAAAGACCGATTCCGACGGGGCGTACGTCGCCATCAATCTGTTGCCCGGAACATACACCGTACGGGTCGAAGTGAAGGGCTTCAAGGTCTTCGAGCGCAAAAACGTTTTGATCGAGGTTGGCAAGGACGTGCGAATTGACGCGGTGCTCCAGCCCGGTGCGGCGACGGAAACGATCACGATCACGGAAGCGGCGCCGATGATTGACGCAACCAGCACGGCTCTGGGCGGCACCATCAGCAACGAAATTATCAATGATTTGCCGCTCAATGGACGCAACTATCAGAACCTCATCTCCCTGCGCCCCGGCACAACGATTTACCCGGGGGGAGGCCCTTGGACCCAGATGACCAACGGCATCCGCCCGGAAGACACCAGTTACATCGTCGACGGCGTTACCAATGATGAGTCTTTCATGGGACTCAGTGTGACAAATGCCGCGGCCGTCTTGGGCGATGCCGCCACGTTGATCCCGATCGATGCAATTCAGGAATTCAACACGCAGGTCAATCCCAAAGCGGAATTCGGTTGGAAGCCGGGGGCCATCACCAGCGTCGGCCTGAAATCCGGCACCAACGATATGCACGGAACAGGGTACGGCTTTGGGCGCTCGGATTCTTTTGACGCGCGGAACTACTTCGATCCGGTCGGCACACCCAAGACGCCACTCGATTTGGAGCAGTGGGGAGGGAGCCTCGGCGGTCGCATTATTCGGGACAAACTGTTCTATTTTGGCGCCTTTGAGGCCCAGACCTATGACGTTGGCAATGCTCTAACCGGAAACGCCCCGACGTCAGCCCCAATTACGAGTGGCTCTCTAAACAACGGCGCAGGCTGCCGCCAAGGCGTCACCACTGGAAACTGCGACGACAGCGTAGCGGACGCTACGGCAGATCTACAGGCCAGGAACCCTGGTTTCATCGTCAACCCTCTTAGTGCGTATTTGCTGAGCTTTTACACTCCGAACGCTTCTCAGGGCAAGGCCGTGCCGCTTACGTTTCCCAACAACAACAGTTCAAAAAATGCTTTGGGCAAAGTGGATTATCACTTGAGCGACCACAATACCATCGGCGGTTCCTACTTCTTTGGCAACGATACCATCATCGGAATGGATTCCGTCGAGTTGCTCGCGCAGTTCAGGACCAAGGTTCATTCGCGTGCTCAGGCCGTGTCGGGTCACTGGACATGGACACCCAGCTCAACTTGGGCGAACGATCTGCGAGGTGGATTTACTCACTACGTCCTGCAGATCATTCCTAACGATACGACCTTCCCCTACGTCATCAATACCGGCATTACGAATCCGGTGCTAAAGGGCATTCCCAACATCAAAATTCCGGGTTTCACCGAGTTGGGCGCTTTTCACAATTTCCCGAAAATCGTGGGACCCGACAAAGTCTATGACTTCATCGACCAAGTCTCTTATCTACGCGGCAGGCATTCCTTCAAGTTTGGTGGCGAACTCCGCAGGGACCTGGTCCACCAGGCCACCTATCGAGGTGGGCGAGGCCGGGTGAGCTTCAGTAACCTGGAAAGTTTTCTTTCCGGAGGTCCCAATAACGCAAGCTTCCTGGCGGGCGATCCCACCCGCAACCTTTCGCAGTGGCTGTATGCCGGCTACGCGCAGGACGATTGGCGCATCACTCCGAAGGTTACCCTCAACCTTGGCTTGCGCTATGAATATCAGGCTGTGCCGACAGAAGCCAACAATCTGCTCGGCAATTGGGAACCTTCTGTGGGCCTGGAACAAGTTGGCAAGAATATCAGCTCGCTGTACAACGGCGATCACAAGAACTTCTCGCCGCGTATCGGCGTTGCCTGGGACATCTCCGGCAAGGGCACCACGGTGATCCGCGCAGGCGGCAGCATCGTGTATGACTTGCTGTCGATGAGCACGTATATGTCTCAACAAAATCTGCAAAGTGCCGTGGCACTTTTTGGCGCCGGGGTGGTTCCCACGGGCGCACAGATTTTCGATAACGGGGCCTGCGCAGCCGGTTGCCCGGGTATTGGGAATATTACGGCAGCGGGTGTGATCATTCCCGGGTCGGGTCCTGTAGCACTCACTTGGAAGGACCAGAGTACGGCGATCTATCCTTCCAACGTCACCGGTTTGCTGCAGTGCAGTCCCGGCAATCCGTGCAACACCTTCTCCATGAACCGCAATTTCCGCACTCCCTACGTGGTGAATTGGACGGTGGGCATACAGCACGCATTTTCCGGCAAGCTCACCATGGAATCGACCTATGTGGGCAACCATGGCGTGAAACTTCCTGGTGTATATGATGTCAATCAGCCACCCGTTGGTTCCGGATGGAGCCCTGCGGACATTACCGCCTGTGTTGCGGCCGCCTATGTAGGATGTGGGCCCAACGGGGGCGAAGAGATCGCGGCCCGTCCGTTCGTCGCCAACAACCAGTTCGTATACCTCGGGTTAATCAACCAACTCGCCAATCTCTATGGTTCGACCTACCACGGTTGGCAAAATACTCTCACCGGACGCAATTTCCATGGGCTCGACTTCGTGCTCGGCTATACCTACTCGCATGCAATTGACGACCTCAGTTCCAACTGGGTGGCTTTCTTGCCCATGGACAGCGGCCGGCCCTCTCTTGAGAGAGGCAGCAGCGACGGCGACATCCGCCACCGCTTCACTCTCTCGGTCACCTATACACTTCCCGAGCGCAAGACCAAATCGCAACTTCTCGAAGGCTGGCAGCTCAACTCGATTATCACCATGCAGACGGGCCAGCCCTGGAACATTAACGATCAGAGCAACGATTTCAGCGGAACCGGCGAGTTGGCCGACCGTTGGAATTTGTTCGGCAGCCCTGGTGATTTTAAGTCCGGAGGGGCGAACTCCCAGATCCTGTGCACAAATGGAGCCTCGGGCGGCTGCTCGTACGTTACCAATCCGACCGGCAACACCGTGAATCTCTCCGACGCGCAAACCGCTGCCGATTGGACGCTTTGCCAGTCGCACGCCACCGGCGCGTTGCAAACGTCCCTCAACGTTGCCGTCAACAACGGCACCGGCGGCTGCTATGTCAGCAAGAATGGCAAGTCCGTCTTGTTGCCCAATGGCGTGGGGCAATTTGGAACGATGGGACGCAACGTTTTCCGCGATTTGGGCTTCCACAATGTGGACCTTTCCATCAGCAAGAATTTCCACTTCACCGAACGCGTTCGTGCGCAATTCCGCGTGGAAATGTTCAACGTCTTCAATCACCCCAACTATGCCAATCCTAACGGCGCCACCAGCGGCTATGGCCAAGCGGCATTCGCTGATCCTTCCGTGGTAGGCACGTTCGGTTGCGGTTGCGCCACTCCGGACAACGCGGCGTTCAACCCCGTGCTTGGATCGGGTAGCAACCGAGCTATCCAGCTGGGTTTGAAGTTTCTCTTCTAGTTGAAGATGGTGGACTGAGCTTCACAAGGGGCCGGACTTGTTCCGGCCCCTTTTTAATCTAGAGGACGTCTGAAGCACTGTTTTACCCAAATCCGAAAGGACCCATTCCGAATGCGCGCACAAACGGTTCGTTTTCTCGCCGGTGCTCTCTTGTCGGCGGCAAGCCTGTTTTTTGCTAACTCTCCGATCATGACTGCCGCCGAGGGCGACACCTCAGTGATGCAGGTGGATCGTGCTTTTGTGCAGGCTGCGGCGAAGGGGGATGCGGCGGCACTCGGGAAGATGGTGGATGCGGAGTTTACGTGGACGGATGTGGAGGGGAAGACGCTGACGGGGGAGGAAGTGTTGCGGGCTGTGCCGAAGGATGCGCTGGGGGATGAGAGCGGCGTGGAGGTGAGCGAGCGCACTTATGGGCAGGTCGGAGCGGTGAATGCCAGCAGCGGCAAGGTTCACATTTTACGGATGTGGGTGCAGCGGCCTGGCGGGTGGAGGTTGCTGGTGTATCACGAGGTGAAGCAACTGGAGCAGCCATCCACTTCGACAGGCTCCGGCGTAAAGGATTGTGAGAACCCGTGCAAGATGGTGCCGTTCCAGCCGGCGAATGAGGCGGAGCAGGCGATTATTGCTTCGTGGCAGGCTTTGGAAACCGGCGTGACGGCGCACGATGCCGAGGCGTGGGCGCCGCACGTTGCGGATGAGTTTGTGCAGATCAGTTCGAACAGCGATCACGTGATTTCGAAGGCTGGGCGCATTGAGACTCTTAACAAGCAGAAGGCGAGCGGAGTGGGCTCCGCCCCGGCTCCGCTGGTGAGCGCGAAGATGTTTGATTTCGGCGATGCGGTGATTATGACTTGCCTGCACCAGCCCTATTCGGGCAAGCCGATTCATGTGAGCAGATTGTGGATCAAGCGCGACGGGAAGTGGGTCATGTCCATCAGCTACCAGACGACGATTCAGGCCGCGGCAGCAAAGGGGTCTTGAAATGCGGATTTTTCTCAAGGTCCTCGCACTTTCTATTTTTGCTTTCACGGCGCACGCACAGCAAGATTCTTCGCCGCTTCTGGCCGATCGCTCGCTTGTCCACGCCTTTGAAAACAAGGACAAAGCAGCCGCGGCGCAACTGCTGGACGCCGATCTGATCTGGATTGACGCCACTGGACACCGCTTGACGCACGCGGAAGTACTGGACAAACTTCCGGCCGTGGCCAACGCCGATGTCGAAGCGCCGCCGCGCACCTATGGCGAAACGGCCGTGGTGCGCGCAAATCGCGGCAAAATGAATGTCTTGCGCGTGTGGGTAAAGCGCGAGGCCGGGTGGCGCGCGTTGCTCTACCAGGAAGTGCTGCAAGTGGAAAAATCGGAACCGCCGGCCGGCAGGACTTCCGTCGAATGCGTGAATCCGTGCAAGACAATTCCCTTTCAGCCACAGACCGCGAGCGAGAAAGAAGCTATCGCTTCCTGGCAGGGAGTGATGCGCGCGATGGCGGAGAGCGATGCCGATGCATACGCGCCGCTGATTGCCGACGAATTTACGGCCACGGACACCTTTCACGACCGGCCGTTCAACAAAGCGGACCGGCTGGCGCAAATCAACAAACAGAAAACGACTGGGACACGCGCCGCCCCACAAGAATTGCGGGCCGCGGAGATGTTTGATTTTGGCGAAACGGTAATGATGGTCGCGCACGAGCAACGCCCCGCCGCGAAATCCTATTTCAATACGCGCATGTGGGTGAAACGCGACGGGCGATGGCAAATGCTCTTCAGCTTTAATACGCAGATTGAGTGATTACGTGTCCGCTTGTAACTCACGATAAATTCTACAAGCCAGGTGCAGACGAGAAGGATCTCCGGTCAGACGCCGTACTCGATTTTGGCGTTGAGGTTCTTCGCCCATCTCCGGTCAAACGCACCGGAGTCCAAAGACCGGACCTTGTCGGATGGGCTCAGAATGACAAGTTTTCGTTTTTTGGTTGGAGTGGGAAGGCGGTTGTAATCCAAATGCGGATTACGCGCTCTGGTAGAGCTTGGTCATTACGAATTCGCGGTGGCCGAGGGCTTCGGCGCAGGTGAGGCGGCCGTTGCAGGTGCGCAGCATGATTTCGATCAGTTGATCGCCGGCCTGATCCATGGTCATTTCGCGCCGCAGGATTCCCGATACATCCAGGTCGATGTGCTCGCTCATGGTACGGGCTGTTTTTGGATTGGCGGTGAGCTTGATGACCGGCTCGATGGGATTGCCGATTACGTTGCCCTGCCCTGTAGGGAAAAGATGAACAACGAAACCCGCGGCCGCTTGCAGGGTGACGCATTCCGCGGCGGCCGAGGACGTGTCCATATAGTAGAGGCCCGGGCCTTTGGCGGGCGCTTCGGCGGGCTTCAGGACGTCGATGAATTTTGCTTTCTTGCCGATTTTCTGGAAATTGCCGAAGGCTTTTTCTTCGATGGTTGTGAGGCCACCCGCGATATTTCCTTTTGTGGGCTGCGATTCGGAGAGATCGCTGGTTTTGTGGCGCTCGATCACTTCCTGATAGGCACGGAAGACCTGCATGAATTTTTCGCCGATTTCTTTTGTTGCGGCGCGGCTGGCGCAGACGACCTCGGCACCGGTGAGCTCGGAGGTTTCGCCGAAGCAGGTTGTGGCGCCGAGGGGATCGAGCTTGTCGATCAGATTGCCGACCGTGGGGCAGGAGCCGAGGCCAGAGGTGGTATCACTCTCGCCGCACTTTGTTGAGACGAAGAGTTCTTCGATGGAGCAGGACTCGCGTTGTTTTTCGCTGGCCCACTGCACGAATTCACGGGCTTTGCGGGAGGCGTTGGCTATGGTGGTGATGTCGCCGTTGCCTTCAATCGCAAAACCGGCCACCGGTTTTCCCGTTTTTGCGATGCCATCCACGATGCGGCCGGTCCAGCCCGGCTCGATGCCGATGACGACGCAGGCGGCGACGTTGGCATTCGAACCTGTGCCGATGAGCGTGCGGAAGTGGAGTTCGAGGTCTTCTCCGAATTGCAGGCGGCCGTAGGCGTGCGGAAGGGCGAGAGTGCCCTTAATGTTGTTGGCGACCGCTTCGGCGGCTGCGTTTGAAAGATCATCGAGCGGCAGAATCACCACATGATTGCGAATGCCCACGCGCCCGTTTTCCCGCCGGTACCCAAAAAACTGATAGCGTCCCATCGTTACCACCTCTTCGTTTTCATGTTGTGAACGTGCACGTGATTGCCTTTGCCGATTGAGGCGACGGCGCGGCCAACGTCATGGCCATACTTGAGAATGGTGTCGCCAACTTTGATTTCCTTCAAGGCGATCTTATGGCCGAGCGGAACCGCGTCGAGCGCCTTGATGACGATGGTTTCGTCGGTCTCCATGATCCAGCCGGTCAGTTCCTGACCTGCCTGGGCGTTTTCGACCACCATCACACCGACGGTGTCGGCTTTGTCGTGAACAATGAAATGAGTCTCCATCTTCCGTGACCTCTTTTGTGACACCGGTTGAAGCAAAAGTAAAAGCTTAGCTGACGGTTGGTTTTTCCAGGCCTGCTTGCGGGGAGCCGTCTTTCAAGAGACGGTGGACCTCGTCGGCGGCCTTGCTTACCTCGTCGCGAAGGATGTTCTCAGCCAGCGCGGCGTTTCGCGCGCCGATCGCCTGCACGAGCGTGCGAAGATTTTTCAGGCTCTGGCGATCCCGCTCGGGCGAACGGTTGGGGTGCGTGAGACCAAGGCCGCGCCACCGCCAGATTCGGCCGTGGAGGATGGCGAGCATGGAAGCGAGCGTCTCACTCTTCGCGCCTTCGAAGAGTACTTCGTAGAAATTGTTTTTGGTCTCCAGTATGGTTTCTGCCTCGCCGGATTCGTAGGCTTTTTCTACAACGGAGAGTGCACGTTCAAGGCGACTTATCTGCGCGTCGTCGGTTTGCTCCACGAACAGGCGAGCGGCCAATCCTTCCAGAACGGCGCGGATGGCGTAAATCTCGCGGGCTTCTTCGACGGTGAGGGTGCGGACGATAGGGCCCTTGTTGGGGACGATGGCCACGAGACCTTCGGACTCGAGTTGGCGCAACGCTTCGCGGATGACGGTGCGGGAGACGCCCATCATGGCGATCAGTTCGCGCTCGATGAGGCGCTCGCCGGGGTTGAGGCGGCCGGCGATGATGGACTGACGGAGTTCATCGAGGACCTGGCGGCGGAGTGGTGCAGCGGACTTGGAGATGGCCGCGAGGACGGAAGAGGAGCGAAGTAAAGGACTTGACTTCGGCATATTCTCATAATACGGTACTATGATATTATGCCGTTTGCAACACTGTTTTCTTTTCCTTTGAGGACCTTGTGACTTCATCTCCCGTTAAGCTCGCCATCGTAGGTCTGGGGCGCTGGGCAAAGGTGTTAACCCGGGGCTCGGCAAAATCGGAAAGGCTGAAAATTGTTGCTGGGTACAGTCGCTCGGCCGAAAAACGTGAGGCGTTTCAGGCGGAGATGGGCGTTCCGGCCGCTCCGACGATGGAGGTGATCCTTGGTGACGGGTCGATCGAAGGTGTGATTCTGACGGTGCCGAATGAGCAGCATCTTCCGATGGCAGCGTTGGTGGCAAGAGCCAGAAAGCACGTTTACACGGAGAAGCCGATCGCCAGCTCGCTGGTGGAGGGGTTGCAGATTGCGGCGCTGGAAAAGAAATATGGAATTACGGTTACGGTGGGACATAGCGCACGGTTGATGGCCGGGATCCGAAAAATCAGAGAAGCGATTGACGCGGGGGAGCTTGGGCGCGTGGCTTTCATCGAGGCAAATTTTTCGAACAATCGCGCGCTGGAGCTGACGCCCAAGACTTGGCGCTGGTATAAAGACAAGGCTCCTGGAGGGCCGCTTTCACAGCTGGCGATTCACCAATTCGATGTGCTGCACTATCTGGGTGGAGAAGTTGTGGAAGCGAGCGGAATGGCTTCGAAACTGTCTCCAGTGGGTGCTGAGGTGGACGACCAGTCGATGACTTTGCTGAAATTCGCGGACGGGAAAATCGGTTACGTGGGTTCCTGCTGGACTTCGCCGGGAGTTTTTTCGGTACGGGTGTTCGGGTCGAAAGGGTTAATGCACTACGAGATCGATTTCGATACCTGGGATACTCCAGATCAGTTGCACAAGAAATCCACGCTGTATATTCAGCGCGGGAGCGATGGATACGCGAAGCGCGAAGAGCTGAAGGTGCCGGAGAGCGATATGTTTCGCGCGGAGCTGGAAATGTTCGCGGAAAGCTGCCGGACGGGAAAAACGAATGAATTGAGCGCGCAAAACGGCAATGTAGCGGTGGCGATGGTGTATGCCGCGCTGAAGTCTCTGGAACAGAACGGGCAGTGCGTGGAGATTGCGAGCATTCTGAAGGACGCGCAGAGCCGGGTGACGGAGTGACAGGAGAGCAGATGCTTGCCAGCCGGTATTTTGTGGATTTGACGCAGCCGGAGATCGCGGCGCAATTGAAGAAGAATCCGCTGGTGATTCTGCCCCAGGGGAGCGTGGAGCAGCACGGGCCGCACCTGCCGACCGGGACGGATATTTTTGCCTCGAATGTAATTGCGCACGCGGTGGCGGAGCGGATGGACGGGCTGGTCCTTCCCGGCGGTCCACTTGGCGTGACTCCATTGCACATGCCGTTTGAAGGGACGATTACGCTGTCGCCTGACACTTACATGAACGTGGTGAAGGAGACTTGCGCATCCGTGGCGCAGCACGGCGCGAAGTACCTGCTGATTTTGAACTGGCATGAACTGAACATTCCGCCGCTGGGAGTTGCGGCGGACCTGCTGCATCGCGAGCATGGAATGACGGTGCTGACGGTGCAGGCGTGTTTCGTGGCGGAAGACATGTTCGGCAAGGAATGCGGAGGATTGACGCACGGCGGGGAGATTGAGGCATTGGCGGTGCTGGCCTATCGCCCTGACCTGGTGCACCTTGATCGCATCGATTATTCCTCGGACCACGCGCATGGGCACAAGGTGGATGCGCTGCGGCGCACTCGGAGTTATCAGCCGGTGCTGACAGATGTGCGCTCGATCGCGCCGACGGGATGGTATGGGAGCCCGCAGCACGCGACGATTGAGAAGGCGCAGAAAATGTTGAATAGCGTTGCCGATTCGATTGCCACGCAGGCCGCCGAAATTTTCAAGGAATTGGACAAGATACAGGGCGGGACGGCGGAACTGCGGCAAGTCAGCAAGGTGCGCTGATGGCACGGCTGTACAAAAAAGGCGAGGCGAAAGATCTTGAGCTTCCGGGGCGCAAGGCGCGGGAGATTGTTTCCGGTGAACGCGGCGCGCGCGGGGTGACGCTGCGGGTTGTGGAGATACCCGTGGCGCAGCCAGGCGATGCGGCCCGTGCCTCGCACCATCATTCGGAGTTTGAGGAATGCATTTACACGCTTTCGGGGCGAGGGACTACGTTCGCGGATAGTGGTGAATATGAGATGAGACCTGGGGACACACTGCTGATGCCTCCGGGAGAAAAACATGTCACGCGGAACACGGGGAACGAGCCGCTGGTCTTGCTGTGCTTCTTCCCTGTTGCGGATATAGCGGCGGCCACGCAAGAGCCCGGCGTTTCTTCCAGGACGCCAAAAAAATCATGAGCATCGACGTTCTGTGCCTGCGCCCTGAAGCGGATTTCCAGCGAGTGGGCGCGTTGCCGCCCGAGTCGCTGAAGGTCGTCTACCGGGCTCCGAGTGATCCGGATGTCGCGGAACTTATGAAGCAGGCGCGGGCTCTGGTGATTCCTGCGGTCGGACCAAAACTGCCAGTAACACTCTTTGAAGGCACGAGCGTCAAATTTGTGCAGGTGACCGGAGCGGGGCTGGACCGGTTGGATTTGGAATTTCTGAAAGAGCGCGGCATTGGCGTGGCTAATGTGCCGGGAGGAAGCAACGAGGCGGTAGCGGAATATGCTGTGACGGCAGCGACCGTCCTCTTGCGCGGATTATTGTGGGCTGACACGGAGATTCGCAGAGGTAATTACCGCGAATTTCGGGCGCGAATGATTGCCGACAATTTGCAGGGCCTCGACGGCCTTACCGTGGGAATCGTTGGATTTGGCGTTACCGGCGTAGCCGTTGCCTCTGCTTTTCAGAAGCGGGGCTGTTTGATTTTTTATTACGATCCCGCGCCACGCGACCTGCGCACGGCTGAGGCGGTCGGAGCCAAGTCCTGCTCCCTGGAAGATCTTTTCCAACTGGCGGATGTGATCAGCTTGCATGTGCCTCTGCTGCCGCAAACGACCGGCCTGATTGGGAGGCGCGAGCTTGCGATGATGAAACCCGAGGCGATTTTGATTCAGGGTTCGCGCGGAGGCGTGGTGGATGAGGCGGCGCTGGCGGAAGCTTTGCAAAGCGGAAGGCTGGGTGGAGCGGCGGTGGACGTTTATTCCACGGAGCCGCCCCCAGCGGATAATCCTCTGTTCGCGTTGAAGGGCGAGGCGGCGCATCGCATTTTGTTTACACCGCACATTGCGGGGGTGACGCGGCAAGCCACGGCGTATCTTTTCCGGGCGGCGTGGCGGAATGTTGAGCGCGTGGTAAACGGCAAAGAGGCTCCACGGGACGTGGTGACTTGAGACAAATCGAAATCAGGTAGTCGGCACGCCGGATTTTTTTGCGGCACGGAGAAACACCGAGTGGCGAGAGCAGAATCGACGCGAAAAGCCAGGCCCTGGTACACGATTCTGTACGTGCAAGTGCTGATTGCGGTGCTGATTGGGTGCGGCATCGGCGGATTTTTCCCAAAGACCGGGATGGCGCTGAAGCCGCTGGGCGACGCGTTCGTGTCGCTGATCCGGATGATGATCGCGCCGGTGATTTTCTGCGTGATTGTGCAGGGGATCGCGTCGATGAGCGACCTGAAAAAGATCGGCACACTGGGCGTAAAGACACTGATTTACTTTGAAGTGGTTTCGACGCTGGCGCTGATTATCGGAATTGTGGTTGCGGTGGTTTTTCATCCGGGCGCCGGGCTGAACATTGACGCTGCGACGCTGGATCCGAAGGCCGCGGCTGTATTCGTGGGGCGCGCGAAAGAGACTGGATTCATTCCTTTCCTACTGGGTTTTGTTCCACGGACATTTATCGGGGCGTTGGCCGATGGCGAAGTGCCGCAGGTGCTGCTGATTTCGATCCTGACGGGATTCGCGATCGCGAATCTGGGAGAGGTGGGAAAGCGGGCGCTGGGTGCGATTGAAGTGGCGAACAAGGTGGTGTTCGGAATCGTGCGTATTGTGGTGCGGGCTGCTCCGCTGGGGGCGCTGGGTGGAATGGCGTTCACGGTGGGGAGCTATGGAGTGGCATCGCTTACGAATCTGCTGAAGCTGATGGGTACTTTCTATTTGTCGAGCTTTTTGTTTGTGGTGGTGGTGCTGGGAATCATCGCGCGGCTGGCGGGATTTTCGATTTTCCGTTTTTTGGCGTATATCAAGGATGAATTGCTGATCGTGTTGGGAACGAGTTCTTCGGAGACGGTGTTGCCGGACATGATGCGGAAGCTGGAGGGATTGGGGGCACCGCGATCGGTGGTTGGCTTGGTTTTTCCGACGGGGTACGTTTTCAACACGGACGGCACGAATATTTATCTGACACTGGCAGCGCTGTTTCTGGCGAAGGCGACGAATACGCATCTTTCGTTCGGGCAAGTGAGCGGGATTTTGTTGTTTGCGCTGGTGGCGTCGAAGGGCGGGTCGGGCGTGACGGGGACGGGATTTGTAACGCTGGCGGCGATCCTGGCGGTGGTGCCGTCGATTCCGGTGCAGTCGCTGGCGCTGCTGGTGGGAATTGAGAAATTCATGAGCGAGTGCCGGGCGCTGACGAACGTGGTGGGAAATGGAGTTGCCACGCTGGTGGTGAGCCGGTGGCAGGGGGAATTGGATGTGGAGAATATGCGGCGGGTGATGGAGAAGCCGCCGGAGAACTCTGAAACGAATTCTGCGTGAAAGACGTTACACTGTCGGGAGTTGCTCGCTGCCTGTGAGTGACTCGCATTTTTCTTTACCTGGGGGACTGATGCCCGCCACTGCGATTGATCGAAGAACATTTCTACGAGTTTCTGCCGTCAGCGGCGGGGGATTTTTGCTTGCCTGCCACTTGCCGGGCCTCGCGGACGCTTTTGCCGGACAAGCTGGGGCGGCGCAGGCGCCTGCGCCGGTATTTGTTCCCACCGCGTTCGTTCGCGTGGCGGCGGATGGGATTGTAACCATCACCGCAAAGAACCCTGAGGTTGGCCAGGGCGTGAAAACGCATTTGCCGATGATTATTGCGGAAGAGTTTGATGTGGACTGGAAAGACGTGCGGATCGAGCAGGCCGATTTGGATGAGACGAAGTACGGCGTGCAGCGGGCCGGTGGGAGCACGGCAACGCCGATTAACTGGGATCCGTTGCGGCGTGTAGGTGCGGCTTGCCGGCAGATGTTTGTTGCGGCGGCGGCGCAGACGTGGTCGGTGCCGGAGTCGGAGTGCGAGGCGGCTTCGGGACGCGTCATTCATTCCGCTTCGAAACGGACACTTGGTTACGGCCCGCTGGCGACCAAAGCGGCAACGTTGGCGGTGCCAGACCTGAAGAGTGTGACGCTGAAGGATTCGAAGAACTACAAAATCATTGGCAAACCGGCGATGGGCGTGGATGTTCCGTCGATTGTGGCGGGAAAACCGATTTACAGTATTGATTTTCGGGTGCCGGGAATGTTATGGGCGGTGTATGAAAAGTGCCCGGTGTTCGCCGGTAAAATTGTCAGCGCCAATGTGGACGAGATCAAAGCGCTGCCGGGCGTGAAGCAGGCGTTTGTGGTGGAGGGAACCACGGAGCTTTTGGGATTGCATGCGGGCGTGGCGATTCTTGCGGAAAACTGGTGGCAGGCGAACAGCGCGCGCAAGAAGTTGCAGGTCAAGTGGGACGAAGGAGCGACCGCGCAGCAGAGCAGCGAGGGGTTCGCGCGGCGGGCGCAGGAACTTTCGAAACAGACGCCGGTCGTGATGTTGCGCAAGGATGGAGACGCGGAGAAGGAGTTGCAATCGGCGGCGAAGGTTGTTGAAGCCGCGTATGAGTATCCGTTTCTGGCGCACGCGCCGTTGGAACCGGAAAACTGCCTGGCGCATTTTCATGATGGAAAGCTCGAGTTCTGGTCGCCGAGCCAAACACCGGAATCCGGGCGGCTGCAGGTGGCGAAGGTGCTGGGAATTCCGCACGATGACATCATCGTGCACCTGAAACGCGCGGGTGGAGGATTTGGCCGCCGACTGACGAACGATTACATGCTGGAGGCGGCGGCGATTGCGAAGCAAGCGGGCGTGCCGGTCAAACTTTTGTGGACGCGCGAGGACGATTTCCACCACGATCACTACCGTCCGGCAGGATTTCATTTTCTGAAAGGCGGGCTGGACGCTTCGGGAAAAGTGGCGGCGTGGAAAAATCACTTTGTGACTTTTGGGGAAGGCGAGCAGTTTGCCCCTTCGGCGAATATTCCTGGGAACGAGTTTCCGGGCACGTTTTTGCCGAATTTTCATTTTGGGGCGTCGCTGATGCCGTTGGGCGTGCCGACCTATGCGCTGCGGGCGCCGCGCAGCAACGCGTTTTCGTGGGTGTTTCAGTCGTTTACCGATGAACTTGCGTATGCCGCCGGCAGAGATCCGGTGGAATTCCGGCTGGAATTGCTCGGTCTGACGCGCGTAACAACACCCGACATAAAACCAGACCCATTCTCCAGCAACATGGATGGCGGGCGAATGCAGGGCGTGCTGAGGCTGGTGGCGGAAAAATCGGGTTGGGGCAAACGAACTTTGCCGAAGGGCACGGGGATGGGCGTGGCGTTTCAATTTTCGCATCGCGGATATTTTGCGGAGGTGGTGGAGCTGACCGTTAACGCGAAGAATGCGGTGAGAGTGAATAAGGTTTGGGTGGCCGGCGATATCGGCAGCCAGATTATCAATCCGAGCAACGCGGATAATCAGGTGCGCGGGGCGGTGCTGGAGGGGTTGAGTTCGGTGATGAGTTATGAAATTACGATTGACCGGGGCCGGGCGGTGCAAAGCAATTTTCATGAGTACACACCGCTGCGGATGAACCAGTTGCCGCGAGAGATTGAGGTGCATTTTCTGAGGACGGATAATCCGCCGACGGGATTGGGCGAACCGTCGCTGCCGCCGGTGTTGCCGGCGGTGTGCAATGCGATTTTTGCGGCGACGGGGAAGCGGATCCGGTCGCTGCCTTTGGCGAAACATGGGTATAGTTGGGCCTGAGAGTGAAAAGCGCTCGCCCTCCTGAGGCGGGTGAGCGCTACATTGGGTTGTGACGGGCTACATGGGTAGCGGGGTTTCGAGGTTGCGGACGAGCCACGGAACGAGAATCTTGCGAAAGATGACGGGGTCGGGCCAGATTTTTACCTGACGTCCGAGGTGACCGCCCTGCGGATTGATCCAGGCTTCTTTCGGGACGTCACCGCTGCTTAGGAGCAGGTAAGCATCGGAAATTGGAACCTGGGTATCCAGCGCGCCTGCGATAATGAGCATCGAGGTTGTCGGTTTCCCCAATAAATGTTGGTTCACGAGTGAGAGTTTCGGAAGAATTTCGCCCAGGTCTTCGATTTTGTTTGCGCCTTCGAAAATGGACATCAGCGCGGGTCCGAGTCCGAAAAGATATTCGCGGTTGCCGAGGGTTTTTTGCAGGACGAAATTTTTCTCGAAAGTGGCGTCCACGGGCGGGGATTGTGCGACAACCGCTTTCAGGCGGGCGCGTTCGACGATGGACAGTTTTGTGGCCCAATAGGCGCCGAAGCTCTGGCCGTCCACACCGATCCGGGTTTTATCCACTTCGGGGCGCGTTTGCAGATAATCGATGACTTTGGAGAACATGCGCTCGGCGGTTTCGCTGGCCTGGATGGGAGCCTGGCCGGTGCCGGGCGAGTCGATGCCGATGTAACCGATGCCTGAATTCAGGACTACCCCAAAATTTTCGGTCAAGTCTTCTTTGCGGCTATCGAGGCCGCTGATGGCGATCACCATGGGAACGGGCCCTTTGGCATTTTTGGGAAGGCGCAGGTAGCCGACGATTTCAGAACCTTCGAATGGAATGTGGACCACTTCCAAAGGTGGGTCCATCATTTTCGCGTGGGCCAGGAAGGCTTCGAGCGCTTTGGCGTAGGCGCGTTTTTTGCCGGGTGAGGCGGGAACCGGCCAGCGACCGAAGGAATAGAGACGCCAGGCGCGGACGAAATCCTTGTCGGCTTGGGCGGGATTGCTGGATGACAGGGAGTTCCCTTCCGCCATGTAACGATCGGCGACTGCGCTGAACGCGGCGGCCCATTCGTCGTTGTCGGTCGTCTTGATATTGGCGAATGCTTCGCGGACGTCGGCGGGATCCAAGCCGATGAGCGGGTACATGCCGTTTTCGGCGCGTTTGATGGCTTCCGCTTTGATTTCGTCGAGCGTCCGTTCTTTTTGTTGCTGAGCGCGGGTGCCGGGGGCCAACGTGATCAAGATAAATCCAGCAAGCAAGTATAGAAATTTTTGTCGCAAAGAAGTTCTCCTTATGATGTTTACTTTGCTTTCGTGAGAGCCGCCTGGTAGTACGACGGGTCGTAATATTTGTCTGGTGGAGGCGGATGGCCTCCCCATTGGCCTTCCACTTCCGCACGGAGCTTCAGAACGTTTTCGAATCCGTGGAGATCGAACTGCGCGTCTTTCGCGAAGCCTCCGGGATGCGCCATGCTGATGTCGTAGTCTTCGGCGGCGATTTCGGGGGCGAGATGATATTGGGCGACTAGCAAATCGATGACTTGCTGCTTGTTTGCCGGGTTAAGAAGCCAGCGCTGCGCTTCGATGCAGGCGGAGAGAAACGCGATTAGAAGTTCGCGGTGATCCTTTGCCCAGGCGCGCTGAGTGAAGAAACCCGCGGCTTGATAAGGGCCGATGAGCTGCTGGACCGAACCAAGGCTCACGAAGCCTTCGTGCTTGGCCACCAGCGAAACCGGCGGGCCGAGCATGGAGCCAGCAAAATCTTTCTGCTCGCGCATGGCGATCAGGCGCTGCGGCGTGGCGCCGAAGGGTTTGATCTCGTAGTCTTTGCCGGGGGCGAGGCCGCTGAGCCGCAGGATTTTTTTCATTTGGAGCGCGTAGGCCGTGTTCGGCGCATCGACGATCAGAGTTTTGCCGCGAAGGTCCGCGATGGACTTGATGTCCTTCTGAGCGATGAGTTCGTTCTGCGAGCCTTCGCCGCCCATGACGATGACGACGTCCTGGTGGGCGAGTTCGACCATGGCCACGGCGTTGTCTACCGCGAGGTAAGCAACATCGCCCATTCCGGCGGCGAGGTCGGCGCGCAACTCGTCGGAATTTTTCTTGTTGTCGTTGACGACTTCGATGTTGTATTTGGCGAAGAGGCCTTGCTTGTCGGCAACGACAAACTGCACCGGGCGCCCCAATAGGGTGAGGACGTGAATCTGCTGGGGCGGCGTGGTCTGCGCATGCACTCCACCGCAGAGGAGAAGCGCGCACACGGCAATGCTCGACTTAAGCGAAATGACGGGTTTCATAGGCATTCTCCTAGCGAGCGGAATCAGGGCGCGCCTTCGTTGAGTTTGTCGAGCGACCATTCTGTCACAGGCATGGGATCGAGGATCGGTTTGCCGAGGTTGGGACAACTCAGGGCGTAGAGGCCGGTGTCGGTGGCAGTCCAGAGGATGTTGCGGTCCCATTCGATGAAGATGTTGTCCACGGTGCGGTCGTAGCTGCCGAATTTCTTGAGGTCCCCGCCTTGCGGTGGGATGAAATAGGCAACTTCCTCGGGCTTGTAGAGGTCGCCGATGTCGTAGCAGCGAAGACCGGCGATGAAATAGGAATACGCAATGAATTCCTGGCGGGGCTTTCCCGGGGCTTTTAGGTGCGGCGGATTGTGAGCGCCGAAGCGTCCGCGCTTGAAACAGAAATCGCGGTAGGGAGCTTCAGGCGGAGGAACGGGGCGTGGGAGCTGCGCGACTGGAACGGGATGCGCTTCATCGCGGATGTCGATCACCCAGTTGGGCAGATAGATCTGGTTGCAATCGGAGTTGGTGGTTTCACCGTTGGTTAGGACGAAGCCACGGTCAAGGATTCCGCAGTAGATGGTGTGAAACGCGATGCCCATGCCGGAATATTGCGCGGGCGGTTCGAAGCGGCCGATTTCTTTCTGATGCTGGGGGTCGGAGAGATCGAGAATGATGAAGCCGTTGCATCCGAATGCGCCATAGCCGCGGTTGCCGCCGTCTTCGAGTTTCTTTGGCACGTAGACGGGGCCGTGGAGGCCGGCGAAAGGAGTCTGGTCGGCGACGACTTTCGGGGGAACGAGTTTCGACCAGATCCATTTGTTGTATTCGGCTTCTTCTCCTTTGCGGGAGCCGGGAACCCACCACATCGAAACTTCCTTGGCGCTGGCTGGGTCGGAAGCATCGACGATCATGTTGCCGTTGACCAACTCCCGGAAATACGACGGCTGGTGAATGAAGGTTTCGTC
>Ga0210406_10001953_pt1 | contig 24170 bp, 27 predicted proteins | sample IncBWC30MmetaG_FD_155454 | JGI IMG/M metagenome (GOLD analysis project Ga0210406, IMG submission 155454) | Forest soil microbial communities from Barre Woods Harvard Forest LTER site, Petersham, Massachusetts, United States - Inc-BW-C-30-M | ecosystem: Environmental > Terrestrial > Soil >...
CCCAGCAGCGGTAGTGCTGCGGGTCTGGCCACAGTTTGGGAACGAGACCGCCTTGTTCATTTGCTCCTGCTTTGGGATTGTGCCTCTGGCAGGCTGGATGGGGCGTGCAACCGAGGAGCTCGCGGAACATCTCGGCCATGGAGTCGGAGGATTGTTGAACGCCACCTTCGGTAACGCAGCAGAGTTGATCATCGCACTGATGGCACTCTCCAAAGGGTTGACCGGGGTGGTGAAGGCATCAATTACAGGCTCGATCATCGGCAATGTCCTGCTTGTAATGGGAGCGTCGATTCTCGCTGGCGGCACAAAATTTCGGGAGCAACGCTTCAACAAAACCGCCGCGCGCACTTCGACTACGACGCTGACGCTCGCTTCATTTGCTCTGGCTATTCCCACGGTTTTCCATATGACTGCGGTCGACCGGTGGAGCCAAACGACGGAGCATAAGCTGTCCCTGGCCATCGCGGTGGTTCTTTTCGTGACTTATGCTTGCCTGCTTGGGTTTGAACTGATTACTCACAAGCAACTCTATGCTGGCGAGCCGCAGGACGATGGCGAAGATAAAAAAGAAGCTGGTACATGGTCGATCTTGAAATCGATTTTGGTACTGATCGTTTCTACCTCTCTGGTGGCGCTGATGTCCGAGTTTCTGGTCGGCGCTGTGGAAGCAGCCCGAACAACGCTAGGTCTTAGCGAAGTGTTTGTCGGTGTCATTGTGATCGCGGTGATTGGTAACGCTGCCGAGCACTCGACGGCAGTTGTGATGGCCATGAAAAACAAGATGGGACTTAGCCTCGGGATCGCCATAGGATCGAGTTTGCAGATCGCACTCTTTGTTGCTCCGGTGCTTGTCTTTTTTTCGTATCTTTTCGGCCAGCCAATGGATCTGGAGTTCACGCTACCCGAGGTTGTGGCAATGATTATCGCCGTGCATCTGATTTTTCAAATCAACGGCGACGGCGAAACCAATTGGCTTGAGGGCGTGCAGCTTTTGGCCGTCTATCTGATTCTCGGTATCCTGTTTTATTACCTGCCGGAGAGCTGAACCCAATCGATATTCCAAGCAGGGAATAGTTCACAAACAGCGCCGCGACATTCTATGTGTTCCTACTGGGGGGAGTGTGCGCACGGCGAGTCGCTGTTTATTCTCAACTAAACGCCAGTAGTCGCTCGCTGGTTTTCGGTTCCGATTAGGACCAGAATACCCAATTCGAAGAGCACAAAAAGAGCACAAAGGAAGTACTCGATGTACTTGTCAGCGGATTGGGGCACCTAGAGTTCTATCATTCCCTGAGTAGTGGGCAGCGACACGCCAGAAGCCGGTCCCCGCAGCCTTTGACTTTGCGCATCAGCCCCGTTGTGATCGATGCCTGTCTGATCTGGGTCCGCGAGGATCAGTCGAAGGTCTTCACGGACGATCACAATCTGTTCATCGAACAAATCAGGGTAATATCCGCCGCGCTGAAATTCGGTCTCGAGACGTTTCATCCGGGTACAAAGGTCCTCCAACTCCAGCTTCTTAAGCTTCGATTCTGCTTCGTCTCGAACTAAGAGCTCAGCTTCCGCTTGTTCAAACTGGCTTTTCAGTTGGTAAAGTTTGTGAGCCAGCACGGCCCGAGAAAACTCACCCTCGTCGATCCATTGGCTTATTGCGCCTGACGGTTGTGCGAAGACCAAGCAGGCCAGGACCAGCGACCTAAAATCCTTTTTCCAGCGAGTACGAGTCGATGGAGAATCGCGCGACGTTGATAATGTAAGCCTCTCCTGACCAACACGAATCAACTCCGCGAGGACGGTAAAGAAGCGCTCCCAGAACTTTGAGAAAATAAGCATGACGGATTCTCCGAGCTCAAACACAGCATTCAGATATCAGCCCTCCGCACCTAGAAAGAGTGCAAGAGCGCCTGGATGCCTCCGATCGCAAACATAGAAGTCAGTCCGATAAAGACCCAGGTGGCAACTACCGTTAAATAGCCAAGCAACACACATAGGCCGTCCTTTTCCATCATGCCGATTGCCAGTAGCACCACCGCCCAGGCCGGAATGGAATTCGAAAAGGGAATGGGCAATGGCAACATCAAGCCTAAACTGGCGATGACTATGCCCAGGCCAGTTACCCGCGGCATAATTGGTCCAGCGTGCAGAAAGTCCAACCTGGGACGAACAAAGCTCTCGAGCATGCGAGCCAATTTAATTGCGCCAGTCAATAATTGATGTGACCAAGCGGTCGATAGGCGCCGGTGCAGAATAGAGCGGGGTAGCCAAGGCTCGCGTCCGAGCATCATGCGCGCGCCGATGCAACAAATGGCGATACCGAAAGGTATGGACAGACCGGGAATCGCAACAAAGCAGAAGGGTAATGCTAAAAGAACCAACAGCATAGCGGAGCCACGGCCTCTCAGTGCACGTTTCAACTCCTCTAACGTGAGCGATTGATCCTTCATGCGGCTGCGCAAAACCTCGAGCTCCGTTGACAGACGAGATTGTAAGTTGTGTGTATCTGTTGTCATCGCATATTGCTAACGGGTGGTGAACGACGGTCAGGTCCCACAGCAGGCTCGGCCGATGCAGAACGATGCTTTACGAGCAGGGACAGAAGCGTTGCGGCCAGTAATACCAGGCCGATGAAACCTAATGACGCCCCCGTTGGAATCTGAAAAACTTCAGCCAGAAGCATCTTAGCGCCGATAAAAGAAAGGATGATCGCCAAGGCTGGCTTCAGATAAACAAACTTGTGAACGGCGCCGGCGAGCAGGAAATACAACGAGCGCAAGCCGAGGACCGCACAAACGTTGGACGTGTAGACTATAAACGGATCGTGAGTAATGCCAAAAATCGCCGGGATCGAATCCAGGGCGAATAGGACATCTGTCGCCTCTACCATAATCAACACCATGGCTAGCGGCGTCAGCAGCCTCCGGCCGTTATGGCGAATGGTGAAGTGCCCGCCATAGTAATTATCGGCCACGGGTAACCACGTGCGCACGAGTCGAACTAGCGGGTTCTGCCCGATATTGACGGGTTTCCTTCCCCAAAAAAGCATCTTAGCGCCCGCGAAGAGCAAAAAAGCGCCGAAGAAATCAAGCGCCCAGTGAAACCTTTCAACGAACGCGACGCCGAGGCAGATAATAACTCCACGAAGAACCAGCGCACTTAAAATCCCCAAAAAGAGCAAACGGTGCTGGTAAGCGGGTGGCACGGCGAAATAGGAAAAGATGAGGACGAAGACGAAGATATTATCAACGCTCAGAGAATATTCGATCAGGTAACCGGTTAGAAACTCCAGGGCTTTAGCCGGGCCCATCCAATGCCAGACCAGTGCGTTGAAACCGAGCGAAAGTGTTACCCAAATAATTGTCCAGGTTGCCGCTTCCCTCGGACTGGGCCTATGCATTTTGCGTTGGAAAACGAATAGATCCATAGCCAGCACACAGAGTACGCCGGCGTTAAAAACGATCCAAAACCAGGGACTTGTGTGCATTTTTAAGGTTGGGGCCGGGGCGACTAATACCGGTTTTGCTGATCGCAGGGAGTTAGGATGATCCCGAGCTGTTGTTAGGCGCCGTGGTCACATAACGGGGAAGACTTATCAGTCGTTAGCTAGCGTTTATGCCGTTCTCTGCGTCTAAACTGCGGTCGAGCTCCGATTTATTTCGTTCGATTACGCGTTGCAGTATTAGGGCATCGTCTGCCAGACCGAGTTCCGCCACGTGGTCTGGTATTAAGTCAAATCGTTTCAGCAAGTAACCTGCAGCAAAGCCAACTTCCGCCAGCCAGGTCGGCAACGGATCCTTCGCCCGCTGGACCGACGGCGATTCCAGCACCTGGACTATCAAGCACACCGCTTCGCTGAGTCCGGGATGCTCACCGGCATTCGATTCCTTCAGTTTGTCGAACAAGCGACCGGTAAATTTACCGAGTACGCGGAGATCGGTAGAGTTCACGCCCTGTCGTTGGTGCTCGATATATTCGTCAATAGTCATTGTCTTACCAGATATTCTCCAAGCGGTGGGCGATACCTGACCGAACTGCGCCGCGTCCAATTGAGGTGTATTGATAAGAGGTTCCCTGGGTCTTGGTTTAGGAGTCATAGTTAGGTGTTTCTTTCTGTAATGTGTCGGGCCACGTGGGTTATTCCCTGCGGGCGCCAAAGAGAGGTAATAGATAGAAAAGGAAGTACATGAGCGAGGTGATGAAGGCGGCAACATACGTCCACGCTGCTGCCCGCAATACCTTCGCAACCGCGGTTTCTTCTTCCGGTGTCTGAATTAGACCAGTCTCCCTTAGTAGCAGTCCTGCTCTGGCAGAAGCGTCGAATTCGACAGGAAGAGTAATTAAGTTGAACAACATCAGGATGCCCCAGGCGCTCGCTATCAGGGTCAACGCTACGCCGGTGTTCAGAGAACCCGTGATCATTCCTAGCAGCGGCAGCCAAAGCACGATCTGGCTGGCAAACATTGTCAGACCCACCGAAGCCATCCGCCATTGTAGTGGCGCATAACCTTCCTTGTGTTGTATGGCGTGCCCGCACTCGTGGGCAGCCACACCAAGCGCTGCCGCCGACGTTCCGTTGAATGTTTCGCGGGAGAGAACAAGCCGCTTGTGTATCGGATCATAGTGGTCTCCCAAGGCCTGATCATGTTGCAGAATCTCCACGTCGTAGATCTCTTCCTGACGAAGTATTCTCTCTGCCGTTTCGGCCCCCGTTGATCCCGAGCTTGCGGGTAACATACTAAATTCGTTGTGAATTTGGCGTACTCGTATCGTCGCCCATAAAGAGAGCGCCATAGTTCCAGTGAAAAGCAGGATAGCTAACAAAGTCATGTGAATCTCCGATAGTGAATGTGTTCGCGACGTGAAGGTTCCACTAGTATGAAGAATGGAAGATAAAGTTAGGAGAGAGTTAACAAATCTAGCAGCTGAAGATCAGCTTCTGGAAAACCATCGACAACATCGGTGTACCTGGGAGGACGGCACCCAGTTGCCATTTTCGGGCGATTATTAGGTTTAAACTAAGAATTTATTCGATTCTTCGTATTCGTAAAAACATCAGGGCGAGGCGAGGCTGAGCGGGTTCTACGAAGGAATCGAGATCCGAAGAGAAATGAAGGTTCTTCTTGGTTGGTTGGGTTTGCTTTTGACTCCGGTCACGGCGTCCATGGCTAACGAAAAAACCGTGATTCGGATCGGTCATTTTCCGAACATCACCCACGCGCAGGGGCTCGTTGGCCACAATCTATCCCGTCAGGGCAAGGGTTGGTTCGAGGCGCGACTAGGGCCGGGTGTGGAGATTCAGTGGTTTATCTATAACGCTGGACCAAGCGCCATGGAGGCGATTTTCGCCAGATCCATAGAATTAACCTACGTGGGGCCTGGTCCGGCGCTCAATGCCTACGCGAAGTCTCAAGGTGAAGAAGTCCGCATAATTGCGGGCGCGGCTAACGGCGGTGCGGCGCTGGTAGTTCAACCGGATGTGAATTTGAAGGCGCCGAGCGATTTCAAGGGCAAAAAGATTGCAACGCCGCAGCTCGGCAACACGCAAGATATCTCTTGCCGTGCCTGGCTTGCGGCAGGCGGATTGAAAATCACGCAGCTCGGCGGTGACGCTCTGGTGCTGCCTACGCAAAATCCAGATCAGCTTTCTCTTTTTCAACAGAAGAAAATCGATGCTGCCTGGACGGTGGAGCCTTGGGTATCGCGACTTGAAACCGAAGCTGGAGGCAAGGTGTTGGTCGAGGAACCGGATACGGCGACAACGGTGCTCGTCTCGAGCGTGAAGTTCCTCAAGGAAAATCGCGAGCTCGCCAAAAAACTTTGGCAAGCACATAGGGAGCTCACGGATTGGATTTTGCAAAACCCGGCTGAGGCGCAGAGGATAGTGCAGGCCGAACTGGTCGCTGAGACCCGCGCCGAAATGTCTGGTGAGCTGATCGCTCAGGCGTGGAAGCGCATCATATTCACGAGCGAAACTCCGCGTGCTTCCATTCAGGCGTTTGTCAGTAATTCACAAAAAGCCGGCTTCATGAGAACCGCGCCGGACTTGTCGCGCCTTTTTGAAACGCCTTGAAATGGCGCTTACCTTCACGCCTGCGAATGTTACACGTCTATGCCGATCGAGGAAGAACTCCAAAATGTACCGCCGGCGAAACTTGCAGTAGAGAAGGTTTCGAAGCGGTTTCCCACCGGCCGTGGTGGCGAGGTACACGCGCTGGACGAGGTCTCCTTCAATGTCAACGTGGGCGGCTTTGTCTGTCTGGTGGGACCGAGTGGCTGTGGTAAATCCACATTGCTGAATATCATTGCGGGCCTGGAAAAGCCGGACAGCGGCCGGGTGCTAGCTGACGGGAAGCCGATCACGCAGCCAGGTCGCGACCGCATGATGATGTTCCAGGAGTCGGCGCTGTTCCCCTGGCTTGACGTCATGGGTAACGTTCTATTTGGCTTAAAACTCAAACCCGGCCTGAAGGAGAAGGAACGGCGCGAAGTGGCGGAGTTTTACTTAAACCTGGTCGGCTTGGAGAAATTTTCTCGTTCAAACATTCACCAGCTTTCCGGAGGCATGAAGCAGCGAGTTGCCCTCGCTCGTGCGCTTGCCCCCAATCCGCGCGTATTGCTGATGGATGAACCGTTTGCTGCGCTCGACGCGTTGACTCGCGAACAGCTTTACGGCGACCTCCAGAGAATCTGGGAGACGCGGAAGAAAACGATCCTGTTCGTCACGCACAACGTTCGTGAAGCTGCCTGCCTCGGCAATCGGGTCCTTTTGTTTTCGCCTTACCCGGGGCGAATTCGCGAAGAGTTCAAGATCGATCTCGAAAGGCCACGTGATATCAACAGCGTTAACTTGGCGAGCCATGCGACAGAGATCATGCGTGCACTGAAAGGTTACGTCACGGCGGAGGTCGCAGAATGAAACGATTCCTTTGGTCCGTCCTAGTTTTCATCGCTCTGCTTTTCATTTGGCATTTACTGGTGCTAGCGAAAATCTGGTCTGTTGTATTGCTGCCGGATCCGCTAAGCGTTTGGGAGTACCTTAAGACTGCGGCCGAAGACGGAACACTTCTACAAGCCTCGCTAGTGACGATGCGTCGCCTTTTGATGGGCTACGCCATTGGTCTGGCGGTAGGCTTGCCGCTTGGGCTTTTGACAGCCCGATTTAAGTTTTGCGAAGACACCCTTGGCGTACTCGCACTGGGCTTGCAGACGCTGCCTAGCGTCTGCTGGGTGCCGCTGGCACTGCTTTGGTTTGGCCAAACCGAGGCAGCAATGCTTTTTGTCGTGATTATGGGTACACTTTGGTCGGTCATCATTGCAACCGACAATGGCGTTCGCAACGTGCCGCCGATCTTCGCTCGGGCAGCCCGGACGATGGGCTCCAAACGGCTGCATACCTGGCTCCATGTCATTCTGCCGGCGTCACTGCCGTTCATTGTAAGTGGCATGAAACAAGGCTGGGCCTTCGCCTGGCGCTCGCTCATGGCGGCCGAAATCTACGTGACGATTCTGACTGGCTTCGGGCTCGGCCATTTGCTGCACTACGGCCGCGAATTAAATGCCATGGACCAGGTTATCGGCGTCATGTTCGTGATTATTGTCATTGGCCTGCTCGCGGACAAAATTCTGTTCTCGCCCTGGGAGCGTTTTCTTCATCACCGATGGGGCACTGGCCGGACGTGAGCCGCATCCAACTACTGAATAAAATTGGCTTGTTTGAAAGGTTTTACTAATACGAAGAATCGAATGAAGTCTTTGAAGAACTCTAATGCCTCGAAGTCCGCTAGATGGCCATCATCTGCGCCATTGCTGACCTAGGCAGATGAATCGCTGGAGGACCCTATTAACCATTCTGGCGGTGTTACAGGGCATTTGTGAGTTATGATCTAATAAAATCTTAGATTATTCGTATTTGTCGATTGACGCTTTGTAGGCCAGGCTTTGCATAAATGATGCGGGTTGGATCGATGGACTGTGCAGAAGGTCGCTAGTCGTCTCCAGGCGATATCGGGATGTCGCAACGTGGTTCACGAGGTGCAGTGAACGCCGTTTGACGCATATCTTACCACGAGATCTGATGGTTCTGAATACACTTAACTACCATCATCTGCTGTACTTCTGGGCTGTGGCCATGGAAGGCAGTCTCCGAAAGGCCAGTGAAGTCCTGCATGTGTCGCAACCCAGTATCAGCGCGCAGCTCAAGAAACTGGAAGAATCTTTAGGGGCACCTCTGTTCACGCGTACGACTCGGAGCTTAGTCCTAACGGAGACCGGCCAGACCGTTCTGGAATATGCGGAAGAAATCTTTTCCCTAGGCCGGGAACTTTTGACCACTGTCGGGCAGCAGCCGGGGCAGCGTGCTCTGCGGTTGCGTGTCGGCGTCGCTGATTCGGTGCCGAAAATCGTGGTCCGGCAGCATCTTACGCCAGTTTTTGAGCTCGGTCGAGCGGTGCGCGTGATTTGTCGAGAAGGTTCGTTGGCCGAATTGATCACACAGTTAGCCGCGCATAAACTGGATGTTGTTCTGGCAGACGAACCATCTGCTAGCGTCTTACGAGTGCGAACATTCAACAAATGCCTCAGCGCCTCGACTATCGTGTTGTGCGCCGCTCCGTTTCTGGCCAAGCGGTTGGTCAAGGATTTCCCGGATTCTCTAAATGGCGAGCCGGCGATACTGCCCATCACTGGAATGGCCTTACGTCACCAGCTCGAACAATGGTTCGACTCGCATCGGCTCAGGCCTCGAATTGTTGCGGAGGTCGACGATATGGCGCTTCTCACAGACCTCGGAACCCAGGGACGCGGCTTCGTTCCCGTCTATTCCTCTGTATTAGAGGAGATCGCGCGTACCTCTCGCTTGCAGGCGATCGGAGCCGCAAAGGGTTTACAAATGGAGATATTTGCGATTACAGTCCAGCAACGAATTCAACACGCCGGTGCCGTGGCTATGATGGTTAAGTCGCCAGAAGTCGCGGGCGCTCATTTTCTGAGTGCTAATTCCTGACTCCACCTTTCCTCGTCGAATCGACAGGAGTAATACGACTACCGGAGCATTCGATAGTGTTAGCTCCCAATACCCGGTCATGGGCCTGTCGGCAACCCACGCCGCGATAGCGGCTCCCATGCAGGCCATTGAGAAGAGCTATGAAGACGAAGAAAACGATGGGATGGTCAGGCGAGGCATTCGATGGGCTAATTCAATTTATCTCCGGGAAAGCTAAAGTCCCAAAGGTTTTCGTTTCCCATGATCAGCCGGACCAGCGTCTGCGCTGGGTAACCTGATTGGACCGACAACGACGGAGTTCAAGGGCTTGAAACGCCGACGTTTTTACGGTCGTTACATTAAAACGCGAGTTAAGGAATATTGACGCGTTTCCGTCGTTGTTGTTGACGAGATAAGTGACGTGTAATATGCGACTTACGATACTTTATACGTGATTATAAAATAACGAGTAACGGACTGAAATTCGCTAGGGACCACCGAATTCGCCACCTAAATTTTCCTGATTTTATTCTAGTGTAGGCCGAGCGCTGGACCTGGAAGAGTGCCGCGAAATTGAGGCGGGAATGCCGGCTCTAATCGCTTTGTCCGAGGCGATCTGATAAACCTCTGGAATCAAGTTGCTCACAGGTTATTCGCATCTTATTCACAAACTTATTAACACCTCTAAACGGCCTGGTGGATGTACTTTTTCGGCTTCGCGGCGCAGATCGGGGCGGGTGAGGGAGCGCTGAACAGCTGGCTGACCGGCAAAAGCTAAACCGACCTTCGATCGCCCTGCGCCGGATCATCCGCTAAGCCTCGGAACGCGACATTGCCATGGTGGTGTGAGAGGCTAAGGATGTTTGGTTGGCTGCTGTTCCAGATTCCGGGCGCTCCTGTCCTTTTTGTCCTCTAGCCAGGCAACGTCTTCCGTCGAATCAGCGAAGCTCTTTAAGCCGGCTTCAAGGATGGCAGAATCGGGGACCTTATGTAGAGGTGTGTACCTGGGATGATGCGATTCCTTGTAGGGGTTGTTGCGAGCCGCGTTGTAGCAGCAGATCATCGACCAGCGGGGCTTGTCGGAGGTGTTTGCAGCTGAGGCATGGAGAAGGTTGCTGTGGAAGAAGAGGACATCGCCGGGATCCATCTCAACGTAGACAATCGGAAAACGTTCGAGGATTGCCGCAACGCGTTCCTTTTCGGCTCCGGCCTGATCTCCCGTCAGCACGTGGTCGATTCTTCCAAGCAGATGAGTCCCCTCGATCACCTGAAGGCAGCCATTTTCTCGAGTGGCTGGATCGACCGCTATGAACGCGCTGCAAAGATCGGGTGCAAGGACGCCATTCTGATACCAATAACCGTAGTCCTGATGCCAGGCCCAGGCGCCACCGGTCTTCGCATCTTTCATTATCATCTTCGAATGATAGTGATAAACCTCCCCCTCGAGAATGCGCTCGGCGGAGTTGACGATGGATTCGCAGCGCGCAAACATGCCGTAGATGGTGTCACCGGGCTGGTTCCAAAGGGAAAGACGAACAATCTTGCCTCGGCCGTCGTCCCGCCCGAAGGCGTGGTCATCAAGGGATTTATCTTGTTTCGCAGAACGCCCGAGCAAGCCGATTTCCTGCGGATCGAACATCCGGCGGACGAGTGTGTACCCTTTTTTCCGGTATTCAGTGAGTTGGTCTGCAGTGATGATGCCGCTGGCCATAGTAGAAGGCTCCTTTGGGAAGTTCTCATCGAGTGCTGGTGCGCGCAAGGACGGCCGAAGATCGACGGTTGTCGAGTTGCTCCGCGCAGCTGCCTGAAGCGTTCGGCGTTGCGCCTCACGCTCGCCGTGATACTTCTAGGATAGAAAGGGGATAGCTATGCCCGTACCAAGAACACTCTTTGAGAAAGTTTGGGGACAGCACATCGTGGCTGAGCCCGATGGCGAGCCCACGCTCATTTACATTGACTTGCACCTTGTGCACGAAGTCACCAGCCCCCAGGCGTTTGACGGCTTGCGCATGGCGGGTCGCAAGTTGCGCCGTCCAGATCGGCACCTCGCCACGGTGGACCACAATGTGCCAACAACCAGCGCGCAAGATCGACTCGTCATCGCAGACCCGATTTCTGCCGCCCAAGTCAACGCCCTTCGGAAGAACTGTGCTGAGTTTGGCGTCGAGTTTTTCGATGTGCAGGATCGGTCCCAAGGGATCGTGCACATGATTGGGCCCGAGTTGGGGGCAACCAAGCCTGGCATGACCATTGTCTGCGGAGACTCGCACACCTCCACCCATGGAGCCTTCGGTGCGCTCGCGTTCGGCATCGGCACCAGCGAGGTCGAGCACGTGATGGCCACCCAAACTCTGCCTCAGGACAAGCCAAGAACTTTCCGCATCACCGTCGATGGTAACCTTCCATTTGGTGTCACTGCCAAGGACATCATCTTGGAAATAATCGGTCAGATCGGTACCGACGGAGCTACCGGCTATGTCGTCGAGTATGCTGGCTCAACGATCCGCACCCTTTCAATGGAAGGACGCATGACCATCTGCAACATGAGCATTGAAGCCGGCGCTCGCGCTGGAATGATTGCTCCTGACGAGATCACGTTCGCCTACCTCCAGGGTCGTCGTTTATCTCCGCGGGGCGCCGCGTGGGAGGACGCGGTTAAGTACTGGCGCACTCTTCCGTCAGATCCGGGCGCCGCTTACGATCGCGAACTGCATATCGACGCAACCAGCCTCGCACCACGTGTCACCTGGGGCACTTCGCCTGGCATGGTCACATCCATCGAAGGGAAGGTTCCCTCCGTCGAAGATGGAAAGAACGAGGCTGAGCGCAGGTCCTTTGAACGCGCCCTTGAATATATGGGCCTCAAGCCCGGCACGCCCATGGAGGAAATCAAGGTCGACGCTGTCTTCTTAGGCTCCTGCACCAACTCCCGTATCGAAGATCTCCGCGCTGCCGCCGCTGTTGTCGGCGGTCACCACGTTGCCAAGACCGTACGTGCCATGGTCGTTCCTGGTTCCCAGGCAGTCAAACGCCAGGCAGAAGAGGAAGGTATCGACAATATCTTCAAATCTGCTGGCTTTGAATGGCGAGAACCCGGCTGCAGCATGTGCCTTGGCATGAACCCAGATATCCTTGCGCCGGGAGAACGCTGCGCCAGCACATCCAATCGCAACTTCGAGGGTCGGCAAGGTCGCGGCGGCAGAACCCATCTCGTCTCTCCGGAGATGGCTGCAGCCGCAGCCATTACCGGTCGCCTCACCGACATTCGCAAGTGGAAGCTGAACAACGCTCGGCAGGAACTCGCGGAAGGAGGATCCAGGTAATGCAACCCATCAACATCATCCGCTCAAAAGCTGTCCCGTTGCCGTTGCCCAATATCGATACGGATCAGATAATCCCGAAGCAGTTTCTCAAGCGCATCGAGCGCACCGGCTATGGTGACTTTCTCTTCTTCGACTGGCGGCGCATCCAGGAAGGAGTAAACACAGGCGAGCCCAACCCCGACTTCGTTCTCAACCGGCCGGAGTATCACGGAGCCGAGATCCTCATCGCCGAGAGGAACTTCGGCTGCGGATCTTCCCGCGAGCACGCGGCCTGGGCGCTCCGCCAATTTGGTTTTCTCGTGGTGATCGCGCCCACTTTTGCCGAAATCTTTTCCTCCAACGCGGGAAAGAATGGCATAGTCCTCGTCCGCTTAACCGAAGAGCAGGTGCAGACGCTGCTTTCCCGAGCAACCACTAACCCGGAGCATCAGCTGACTGTTAGTCTCGAGGACCAGAGCGTCACCGATATCGATGGGTTTAGCGCCCACTTTGACATTGATCCCTTCCGCAAGTTCTGCCTGCTGAACGGCCTCGATGACATCGGCCTGACCTTGCGGCACGAACAGGAACTCGACCGTTTTGAGGCGAACCACGACAAAGACTTTTGGTTCCTACCAAACGCAGGAATTGCCTAGATACGGCGCTTCAGACGCAAACTTTGGCAGGTTCAGTCGGCTGTCCAGCCCGTCGAGAGCTTTTGTCTCAACCTCTCCGCCGGTCCGCTGAAGTGACAGTCGGAAACGAGTGTCGTGCAGACGCTGGGGAAACCTTACTGTTGCGCGGGAGTCCGCCCGCCGATCGAGAGTGAAATTTAGATTGTTCTTCGTCGATTAGCTCTTTGGCATATTTGATCGCGCGCGGACGCGTATATCCCAAAATGATAGGCTCGCGCTTGTCGATTTTCACGTTCCATCCCGCGCCAGGCGAACCGAAGATGGTGATCATGCAGCCCTTGTAATCTCTTTTCCAGTTAATGGAATCGGCCTCGCTCTGTTGCTTCGAAGTGTCCTCCGGACCTCCGGTGGCTTCAATTTTGGATGGACTCTTCATATTCGTAAGATAACACATCCGCACCCACGCCGCCCGGCGCCGCAATGAGAAGTCGTCACCACGGCCCTCAGCATTGGAGAACTGCGTTATCCCGACCTGAACACGGCGGGTTTGGCGACAGGCGCCCAGGTTAAGTGGAAATTCTTCTGGCGGAAGGGTACCGTTTGGAAGGCGAGGAAAAATTGCGCGTGGAGGAAGTCTAAGAAGGGGCGCGGAGTCATTTGAAGCCCACGAGTTCGAGGAGTGATACGGCGTGACCGACTCCACTACTCCAACACCCCGCTACTCCCTCTGTCCTCGGTCATCCTGAATTTCGGCTCTGCAGGTGCGCGGCAACGACTGCGTGAGAATCTTGACAAAGTTGTCTACGGTGGCCGCGGGTTCGGGCATTTCTCTCCTCATCAGAAACATTTTAAACTTCTCCTTCGCGCCGTCTAAAATGTGGAAGTTCACGCCGGCGGTGGGCTGGCGAAACAAGATTTGCGGACCTAGCAACACACCGCGCCGGGCGGCTACCATGCTGAGTAAGCTTTCCAAGCTATTTCCCACTGTTAAGAAATTGGGTTCAAACCCGCCGTCACGCTGACAAACAGTGCGAAGCAGATGCACAAAATTGCTGCCTGCCTCTGTCGAAATCGCTAGAAAGTTGTCTTCACGGAAATCCGACAATTTCGGCTTGCGCCGTGTGGCTGGCCAACGATGTACCGCACAGGCGAGGGCAAAGGAACAGCGCAGCAGGGGTTTTGCGGTCAACGATTGGCTCTCCGCCAGGTTAGGGCCGGCCCACCCGATTCCTAACATGATCGTCCCGTTCGCTAGAGCCTCGACCTGCGTGCGATCATCCATGTTCAAAACGGTCACCTCCACCAGCGGAAAGTGCTCACGAAACTTGGCCAGCGCATCCGGCAGAAAGGCGTGCACCAGCGGGCCGATACTGCCGATAGTAAGACGGCCCCGCTCACCGGTCGCAGCTTCTTGGGCCTGGGCCACCGCTTCTTTGGCACTGGCGAGCGTGCGCCGGGCTCCCCGTAAAAAAACATGACCGATCTCGGTTAGATCCACTCGCCTTGAATCTCGATCGAACAGTTTTTGGCCAAGCTCGTCTTCAAGACCCGCTACCTGCTGGCTCACCGCAGCTTCAGATACTGACAGACGACGAGCAGCTTTGCGAAAACTCAGCTCCTCAGCCACCGCAACAAAGTAGCGCAGATGTCGTAGCTCCACGGCTGCCTCCAATCTGATAAGGAATCCTTATCGCAGCAACAAGAAGAAAATGATTCTCGATGGTTGCGGGGACGTGATGTTCCTCCAGTGCCGCCATAGCTGCCAAGCCCCGACAGCGGCTCAAGTAAAAACACGGAGGAATTATGAGTAGATCAGCACGTTGGAAAGAAGAGCGAATCCGCGAGCGAATCTATCTGGAGCAAGTGAAGCAAAAGCATACAGAAATGTTGCCTAACTCAGCGGGTCTTAATGGGGCTAACTCACCAGGCGGAACGCCGGTGCTCTTCCTTCGGCAAACATTTGGCAGGCGGAGCCCGAATCGGTGGAAGAAGAATCAGTTACTCTGGAACATTCTACGCGTCGCCCTTTTAGCTGTCTGGGTCGCTCTATGTGTGCGGGTGTACTTAGCCCAATTCGGAATCCATTGATGGTCGTTATCTAAGCTCGAAGAGAAAGCTCATTACAATGATTTCGATGATTTTGTTAGTGCAACATCTCGTTGAGACGACTAACGAAGACGGAGCGCGGCCACCGGTAACCGGAGGGCCTTCTATCACACCGATCGAACTCTGGCATCAGACCGGAATTCCTACCTATCGGGCCGCGGACCAGGAAGGCAAAACCCATTCACTGATTCAGCTCGCGATCGAGGAATAGACCGGGTGGAAGAAAACTCTTGCAGTCTGAATAAATGCAAGTAGTTACTTGCATAGCCAAAACCTATTCCAATTTAACTAAGCCCACGCGCTCCTACGGTGACGAGACCCGGGAGCGTATTCTGAGAGCCGCCGAAAAACTCTTTGCCCGCGACGGTTTTCAGGGTGCGACCACTCGTGAAATTGCTTGTGAAGCAAAGGTGCACGAGACGACGCTTTTCCGCCACTTTCGGACGCGGGATGAGCTGCTGCGCGAGACCATTCTTAGCGCAGCGATTTCTCCTGAGGAACTCATCGGGCCGCCAGCTTCCTGGAAGAACGATTTGCCCGGACAATTGGAGCAGTATGTTCAGAGATACTATGCGCTGCTGTTGAAACGGGAAGCATTAGTCAGGGCCTTGGTAGGTGAGGGCAGAATTCTTCCGGCGGCTGTTCGCCGAGCTTGTATGGAAAAGATGGCGCCTATGAGAGCGACACTGGTAGATCGTCTGCGGGCCGCGAGGAGAGCAGGATGTCTGCGCGCAGACGTCGACCTGGACTGTGCCGCTGATATGCTTCGCGACGCTGTCCATACCGGGATGCTTCGTAACACCGCCTACGGTACGAGCGGCTATTCTGTTGACACCTATCTAAGAACAATAGTCGCCGTCTTCCTCGAAGGACTTAGGGCATCTAAGCAAGAATCCGTCAAATAATTCCGGCGGATTAACTGGCATTCTCCATAGTTAGCGTTAGCTCACATCCGGTGTGAACTATTGGATCACCGGGTCGATTGCTTCCAGCGCTTCACTCCGTAAAAATGTAGACTAGGTCTCCTCCAGGCTTGACGGCATGGCAGGTTGATGGGGCTGGTAGTTTAAAAGGCGATCAAAACTTTGCTAGTAGTTACTTGCAATCCATAAAAATGCAGGTAGTTACTTGCAATCTTATGACTCCATCAGAGTTCACCCCTAAACATCTTTGCCTTAAAGGTGGATCGTCGGACCTAACGAAAAAACGGATTCTTGCAGCGGCTGAGCTGGTGTTTTCCAGGGACGGCTTTCAGGGGGCTACTACACGGGAAATTGCTCGAGAGGCCGGCGTTAATGAGGTGACCCTTTTTCGTCATTTTAACAGTCGGGAACAGCTTCTTCGGGCAACTTTAGAGTACGGCTGTGAAGCTTTAGATGCGCTGGTCGAGCCGGAGAAAATCTGCCGAGGCGAACTGCTTGGCGGCCTGGAGGGTTACATCCGGGACATCTATTCGGTGGTGAAGCAACGCGAAGCGATTGTGCGTGCGTTCATCGGCGAAGCGCGACTTTTGCCTGAATCGATCCGTCGCTTACTCCAAGAGTTCATGTTAATCAGGAAGGCTCGCTTTGTTACACTGCTACAGCGCGCCCAGGAAAAAGGCTTTGTGCGGAAGGATGTCGATGTGTCAGCCGCAGCCGATTTCATCCGCGATTCAATTCATAGCGCTACGCTCCGTCATACTTTCTACCACACGGATCCCGAGACGGTGGACGCCCATCTGCGCGGCGTCACCGATATTTTCTACCGGGGGATTAAAGCCAGCGACGGAAAGGATTCCTGAGCATGCCAGAAACCCTAGAGAAAGCTGTTCAGGAGACTAGCCGCAACGTTCCTGCGAATTTTTGGCGCACGGGACGCAAAGCATCGTTACGCCGCCGGTTTGGTAAGCGGTTTTTCCGAACGCTTTGGGTAGTCGGTCTGGTACCGATTCTGGCCGTCGTCGGTCTTTATGTCTTTGCGCAATCAATGAGCTATCAGTCAACCGATGACGCTTTCATAGAGGGTCACGTCACCGGGGTTGCGCCGAAGATCGCCGGGAGGATCGACCAGGTCTTTATTGGCGACAACCAATTGGTGAAGAAAGGGGACCCGATCGCCGAGATTGATTCTCGGGATTACGATGCTCAGCTACGGCAGAAACAGGCGGCATTGGAGAGCACCAGGGCGAATGCGGTAGCAGCACAGGCCGCCGTTGACCAGCAGATTGCCAAAGTCCAGAGTCTGCAGGCGACGGTCGACCAGGACAAGGCAGATCAAGAATCTTCTCAGGCACAGGCAGACCAAGATGTCGATGACCTGCGCCGTGAGCAAGACCTGTATAGCCGGCACGTCGTCTCGATTCAGGACTTCATCCATTCGCAGGCCGCGAATCGCGCCGCCCAAGCGAACCTGGATTCAGCTAAAATGAAGGTGCGTTCGGCCGAAGCGCAGTTGCTTGAAGGGCAGGCTGAGGTTCGGACCTTTCAAGCACTTGTGCGGGTTGTTCTTGCCCAAGAACAAGAAAACGAGGCTAACGTCGAAGCCGCCCAGCTAAACTATTCGTACACAAAGCTGTTTGCGCCCGAGTCCGGTCGCATCACTCACAAGGCAGTCGAACCGGGTGACTATGTCCAGGTAGGTCAAAGCCTGGTTGCGCTAGTTCGTGAAAACATCTATGTGACGGCGAACTTTAAGGAAAATCAGCTCGATCTGATGCGCCCTGGCCAGCCGGTGGAAATCGAGGTGGATGCGCTAGGGGGCAGAAAATTCAAAGGTCAGGTTGAAAGTGTTCAGAAGGGTAGCGGCGCAGCGTTCAGCCTCTTACCGCCGGAAGATGCTACCGGGAACTATGTGAAGGTGGTTCAGCGGGTTCCGGTGAAAATCCTTTTCGACTCGATTCCCGATGTGGGCTTGCCACTCGGACCGGGTGAGTCGGTCGTCCCGACGGTCAAAGTGCAAGATTTTCAATATTCCACTCTTCAACTGATGATGGCGGCAGCCTTAACCGGAGCTGCAATCCTAGGGGTTCTTTGGTGGGGAACCAGGGCACCCAAAGCAAAGAAGGACGCTTAATCCTTTTATGAAAACTAAGAAAGTGCCTCGTGAGCGCAATCCCTTCCTTTTAACTGGTAGGCGGCGTTGGCGACCATTTCGCTGGATCTGGCAGCGTATCTGGCGCGACGACGCGATAAATCATTCATTGAGCCACGGCGCCAGGCATGTCTAGACTCGATGCCTGATCAAAACTCGGCTCAAACAGAGCAGCCATGGAAACCGGCCGCTAATCCCTGGTGGATAGCAGCTGGCGTGATGTTGGCGACATTCATGGAGGTGCTGGATACCTCAGTGGCCAACGTGTCTTTACCGCACATCGCCGGAACCCTCTCGGTAAGCAGCGATGAATCAACCTGGGTGCTTACGAGCTATCTAGTTTCCAATGCAGTAATTTTGCCGGCCAGCGGTTGGCTCGGTCGAAAGTTCGGCCGCAGACGTTTCCTGATCACTTGTATTACCATCTTTACGATTGCTTCGGTGCTTTGCGGACTGGCTGACAGCCTGAGTTTTCTGATTCTAGCCCGAATTATCCAGGGTGCGGGAGGAGGCGCTCTGCAACCGGTCTCCCAAGCCGTCATGTTGGAGATTTTCCCTAAAGAGAAGCGGGGAACCGCTATGGCGGTATACACCATGGGAGTTGTCGTGGCCCCGATTCTTGGGCCTACTCTGGGTGGGTGGCTTACAGACAGCTATTCCTGGCGTTGGGTTTTCTACATTAATCTTCCAGTTGGCATTGTGGCGATCCTGATGTGTCTCCGGTTTCTGGAGGACCCTCCGTACCTGAAGAACACGCCGGCCGGGAATGTTGATTTCCTTGGAGTTGGACTCTTGGCTTTGTGGATTGGCTGCCTTCAAGTAATGCTCGATAAGGGCCAGGATGCCGACTGGTTTTCATCGAATTTTATTTGTTGGTTGGCAGTCCTCGCACTCCTGGGTTTCGTCATTTTCCTGATACGAGAACTGACGGCACCCAACCCGATTGTGAATCTGCGCGTGTTAAAGGATCGAAATCTGGCGATCGGGGTCGTCTTAAACCTAACGGTTGGAGCAATCCTCTACGGCACTACCACAGTACTTCCGCTGTTTCTGCAAAGCTTGCTTGGGTACACTTCCTACGAAGCCGGCCTCGTGATGACCCCAAGGGGGATCGGGGCGATTATCGGTAGCGTCGTTGCCGGGCGCATTATTTCCAAGATCGATGGCCGTCTCTGGATGGGTCAAGGCGCAGTAACGCTTAGTTTCAGCATGTTTATGATTGGTGCCGTCAGCCTGACCATCTCTCCGGGTAACATCATTTGGCCAATCATCATCACCGGATTTGCCAGCACTTCGATTTTTGTCCCGATGTTCACTTTTGCGGTCGCGACCCTGAAGCCCGAGAATATGGGGGATGCAGCCGGCCTAACCAGCCTGGTCAGAAACCTTGGAGGATCGGTTGGAATATCCTTGGTGACAACTCTGGTGACCCGCGGTACCCAAGCGCACCAGGCCTTGCTGGTTGGACACCTCACGAAATTCGACGCGCCCTTCCGAAGCCAGCTCGCTACGTTGCAACATTCGTTGACGCCTCATTCCGGGCAGGGTGCGTTGATGCAGGCTTACGGCGTCTTGTACCGGACTCTTCAACAACAAGCCGGTCTATGGGCTTACGTGGACAATTTTCGCCTTCTGGCGCTGATCTGTATGGCGTTAGTGCCCATCATTGTCCTGTTCAAGAAAGGAAAGAGGTCACCGGGTGCGACTGCCGTGGCTCACTAACCTGGGAATCGCTCGCGCACCAAAGCGCTGCGTCGCAAAATTGGTAACCAATCGTGACCTAACCCTTGTTAATCTGCGTAATCTGTGAAATCTGCGGATCTTAAATTCGGATTTTGGGCTTAAGGCAGGAGGAGGGAGATTCTCTTCGTGGTTCACCGGCGAATCATGCAGTCGGGCAGTAAGGATCATCAGGAAAACATGAAATCACGTCAAAATGATTTGGAGTAGCACCCCAAGACCCGAGGCAAAGAACCAGAGTGTTGGAGCCGGTGTGCCGGCGGGCCGGCGAAGGCGCGCCAGTCTCGCTGCGAAACGAGGGTCCAATAACAGCCAATCGCGATGGCGGCGTTCAAGCGCCAAAAACCCAAGGGCGGTTACCACCCCGTAGACTAGATGACCAACCAGAGAGACGAAAAATAATAACCAGTCGATTAGCGCAGGGAAAAGGGCACGCATGTCTCCAGCGGTTCATTGTGGGACCTGTCCTGCGGCCACTGGGAGCACGATGAGGTTAATCGACGCCCAAAAGGGCAGGCTGAATGCAGCACAGGTCATTGCTCGATCGATGGCCGAACCGCTGTCCAGATCGAAAAAGGCAAAGACTTGGCCAATCCCAAGTAGGGCCCCAAGACACAATCCAAATCCGGCGTTTCCGACGGCCGAAAAAAGAAAAACGCTCGATGCGGAGCCGCAGAATAGACCAAGGAGAGCTCGACGCACGATTGGGTTCACGAGCGAGCGCTCTGTTCGCCGGTTTTGGCTCTCCTTACTCGTGATTCTATTGACGGCGCTTGCGCCAGGCAGATCCGAGAATCTCTATCACCCCTCAGGCTAGCAGCCAACGGTGGCTCAGCAGAGGTTGCGATACCCTTGACAGAGCCGGTAAGAAGCACACGAACACAGTCGGCTAGGCAATTCGAGCATCCCATTCTCATAAGTTTTTGTGTAGTTAATGTTTTGGCCTGACACGAACTGCCAGCGCCTTGTTATATGTACTTCTAAAGAGACGGCATTATTCCGTTCGCAGCTTGATTAACAAGAAAGAGTAACAGCTCAGGTCGGAAGTTATGCGACCGTCTGACGACGCATTAGCATCTATGCTGTTAGTCGCCGATTTGCCTCGGCTGCTGGCTGGGCGAAATCAGGAGCCGCAGCGGTCTCGATTAGAGATGATCAGAAGAGCGACTTCGGAAATGCGCTCGCGGTCAGGCTAGTCAAAGGAAGAATTCATTCTCTCCGAGACGGGAGCTCGGATAACCTTTTCAAAGCGTCGGAAGGCTCCACTCCGAAGCGTCCGGTCGATCCGTCAGTAGAACCACTCATACCCTGGATCAGAATCGATAGTCTGGTGGATCGGTGTGTCCGGCCCCGGCGCGATATAGTTCGCCTGGGCCTTAGGAGTAGCCATCGTGGAACATCCCGAGAGCGCTAGGAAAGCCGCTCCATAGGCTATGCCTAACAGTCGCGGCCATTCGCTTAGAACAGCTGAACTAGCTCGGCAATGTAGTATCATAAATACCTTTCTTTCCGATATATACTGATAGGCGAGGCGCTTTATTCCTAACAGCTTTCATGACGAAACCGGCGGTTTCGTATGGAGAAATCAGAAGGCGACAGCCGCGGCGAAATTAGTCCTCCCAAGGGACGATCGTATAGTTCCAGTCTCGGTCGCGTTGGACGGAACGATCGCAATCTTCGGAATCGACATCGCTGCGAAGTTCCCGGTCGCCTGGTTCGGATCTAAACTTCCGCAGCGTTTCCCAGAAGCCCGGAATTGTGATAACCGGGAAAGCGCTTTCGACCAGGCGAACGGCAGGTCGGCATCTTACAGGGCTATTTCGTTTAAGGATACTCGAAACTGGATGCGTTTGCACCGGGGCAGAAGCGCCTAGTCGCGGCAAGCTATGTGCAACAATGTATGCTAGTGGATCAAGTATCTTCATAAATGACGTCCTTTACGATATATACCTGACACGGCAGATTTTAATTCCGGCTGGTTTGCGAGGAATAATCATGTGGCTTGGTTAGTCAATACAGCTATGAACCTACTCGCACTTGGTTTTGGGAACTTTGGTGGGCCTGACGTATTAATCATCCTTCTCATAGTGCTGATTCTTTTCGGGGCAAAGAAACTACCAGATTTGGCCCGGGGCCTGGGACAAAGCATGAATGAGTTTAGAAAAGCGCGCGAAGATATTGGCCGGGAACTCCATGACGCAGGTGCGTCGTCAGCTTCCTCGAGCCGCTCCAATAGTGAGGTGCAAGGGGCACCCCGATCTGATAGTTAGTTCCGTCGACTTGGCACGGGAATCGTGAAAAATGCGGACTGGGCGAATATGTGACCGCGTTTCCGCAACCCGCGCCTGGCACGGCTCCCAAAGCTGGTCCGATGAAGGTCTCGGCAGATCAGCCGAGGAAAGTTTTGGGAATTACCACAGTAAACTACGTGGAGACCGCTCATTCGTTGGCGGTGATCGATAAGCCGTTGGTCTAAACCTGCGTCGAGCAACTGAAAGACAACTCGGTGGAACGAATTTTAAGCCTGATGAATCAGGCTGGATTCGTCTCCTGCGAAAAAGTGAGGGAAGGGACAATGCTCTTTGGAATTTTGCGTTTCGCCTATTATCAGGGGAGGAGAGCGCCTGGAAGTGACCCCGGCTGACTTTTGTCATGCCTTAGGCCATTGAAGAGTGGCTTCATTCGAACGGCGGCAGTCGCGAATGCGCGCGAAGTACCGCACTCCGGTCGATTGGAGTTTGATCTACCGTCAATTGGTTTCTCTGCCATCCGCTTTAACCCAAGCTAGTCCGAGCGCGATCGTAATGAGCAAATCTCCTAGGAGCGGAGGAAAGAAGAAGTACTTCCAGGCCATTATGACGAAACCGAGGTTCGCAAACAGAAATGCAACAATGATCGGTCGCATTCGGCGGGGTTCGGTTTTCGCGAGGCCGGCCAGCTGCCAGAGCACGACGGCCTGAAGCAGTTCACCAACGCTAATCGTTAATCCGTAGCCGATAAAGAAGTCCCAGTACGATCGAGTTGCTCCCATCACATCGAACTGGTTCGATTTCATCGCCTCAACCACAGCACCTTCTTTGGTGCCGGACGGCGCATCGACGCTAAAAACGCCGCCGATCGTGTGCCCGATGCAGTGAAGAAGGGAGAGCACTGCAGCCACGCGAAGGAATAAGGTCGGTGATGCTCGATTGGTTTTCGGTAGAGACATTACGGAGATGGGTTGAGTACTCATAGGGTTTGGTATCTGGGTTTGCAGGACGCTTTTTCGTCCTCGTTCTCGTCGTCGTCCTCGTCCTCGATGTGCATATGGTGGGTTAGTCTTGTTATTTTCCAAGTCCAATCCTCGAATCTTAGTTAACCCTGCAGAGAACAGCACATCGAGGACGAGGACGACGACGAGTACGAGGACGATTAGCGTTTACGCCGCTAGGAGTTTGGCGTACGCACCCAACACGTAAGTCCAACCACCTGGTTTATCGACTTCAGTCCGTAGTCGGTCGCCGCTTTCGCCGTGCCGTTCGAAATAACGATGCTCCAGCTCAACCCGGGTCCTTCCTCCGGATTCGGTAGTAAATCGAACCTCTACTTCGCTAGCTCGGCTGATGTCAGCTACGAATTCGAAATCACCATTCAGATGCCAGGAAAGTATGAGACCGTTGGGAGGATCCCAACGCAACACGGCCCCCCAATCGCATTCCGAGCCATCTTCGTCTTTCTCATACCAACGGCCGCCGCTACGGGGTTCTACCACTACCGCGAGCATGGGACTTCCGCCAATATGATGTTCTTTTGGCCACCATTGGCCCATGTTTTGAGTGAATACTTCGAAGGCGCGGTTGAGGTCAGCGTTTACCACGATTGTCTTTCGAACGACGGGGTGTTCTTCGGTCTGTTGCATTGCGATCTTTGGGGTTTTTGGACGGATTGTTGTCGATAAAAGCCTTAAACGAGGAAAGCGCATCGCCCCAGAACCGGTCGAAATAGGAACGGATTTCTTCGATGCCGCTCGGATTAACCCGATAGATTCGTTGATTGCCGACGGCTTCATCCAGGACCAGGCGAGCATCCTTAAGCACGCGTAAGTGTTGGGAGATAGCAGGCCGGCTGACGGTAAATTCGTCAGCGATTTGATGAACCGCGGCGGGGGATTTGGCTAAACGTTCGAACACAGCCAGGCGGGTAGGATCAGCAAGAGCAGCCAGTTTTTCAGTAACGTAAGCCATTGCTTACCGTAAGTAATCGCTTACGGATATCAAGTCAAGAGGATTTCGGTCATTGCCAGTCGGCGTGTTAACGAACCGATATATTCGGCCGCGCTTATAGGGCGGTTTCAATGCT
>Ga0210406_10001954_pt1 | contig 24162 bp, 12 predicted proteins | sample IncBWC30MmetaG_FD_155454 | JGI IMG/M metagenome (GOLD analysis project Ga0210406, IMG submission 155454) | Forest soil microbial communities from Barre Woods Harvard Forest LTER site, Petersham, Massachusetts, United States - Inc-BW-C-30-M | ecosystem: Environmental > Terrestrial > Soil >...
AACTCCTGAACTCCTGAACTCCTGAACTCCTGAAACACCTTCCTCCTTTACACGTCCCCATGATTCCACGAAAGTGCGCCTCTTCTGTATGCAAAAGATCGGTATTGGGCTGGCTGGGCTAGGCACCGTCGGGACCGGTGTTTATCGGTCACTGCTCCAAAACAATCTACTTTTGACTGAGCGAGTCGGACTGGAGTTAGAGGTTCGCCGCATCGCTGTCCGGAACCTGACGAAATCTCGAAGCGTACAGCCCCCGGCAGATATTATTTCCGATCGATGGGAAAGCGTGGTCGACGACCCGGCGGTTGGCATCGTGGTTGAGCTGATCGGCGGTCTAGAGTTGCCCTTTGCCCTCTTCCAGCGAGCGTTAAAGGCCCGGAAACCGGTGATCACCGGTAACAAAGCGTTGCTGGCAGAGAAAGGGCCGGAAATTTTCGAGCTGGCGGCAGAGGCCAATGTCCCCGTTTTTTTCGAGGCAGCGGTCGCCGGAGGGATTCCCATTATCAAATCGATTCGAGAAGGGTTCATCGGCAATCACCTCCAATCGATCCATGCGATTTTGAACGGTACCAGCAATTATATCCTGAGCCGGATGACGGAAGCGGGAATCGATTTTCCCGAGGCGCTCCAGGAAGCACAGGCGAATGGATACGCTGAAGCCGATCCGACCTTAGATATCAATGGTTGGGATGCCGCTCACAAAGCCATTATCTTGGCGTCGCTTGCTTACGGTTTTTGGGTCGATAGCCGGTTAGTTTACGTGGAGGGAATCGAGAAGGTTTCTGCGGCTGATATTCGTTTCGCTCAGGATCTAGGGTACCGGATCAAGCTGGTTGCAACGATACGAGCGGATTCGAACTCGTCGATTGAGGTCCGGGTGAATCCGACCTTGGTTCCGCAAGGACATGTCCTTGCCTCGGTTAACGGAGTTTTTAATGCGTTGATGGTGCGGGGCGACATCGTTGGTGACACCCTTTTTTATGGGCGAGGCGCAGGTCAGGACCCCACCGCTTCCGCCGTTATCAGCGACTTGGCTCAGGCCGCTATCTGGATCGATTCCGGTGGTAAAGCATTCGGATTTACCCCGCATGGCTTATACGGGAAATGTCTTCCGACTGACCAATTGGTCTCGGGTTTTTATTTACGGCTCACAGTGGACGATCGCCCCGGGGTTTTGGGACAGATCGCCGGGATCCTGGGAGGGCATGACATTGGTATTTCCTCGGTCATCCAACCGGAAAGCCATGACGCTACCGCGGTGCCGCTTGTGCTGATGATTCACAACGCGCCCTTTGGCCGGATGCGCACGGCGGTTGAGGAAATGAAACGTCTGGCCTGCGTAAAAGGCCCGCCGATCTTGCTCTGGATCTTATCATGAATCCGAGAACCGATCGGTCCATCGGAGTAATTAACCGATACCGAAATTTGCTGCCGGTTACCGAGGCGACCCCAGTCATCACCTTAGGCGAAGGATCAACCCCGTTGATCGAATCGCCCAAGCTCGCTGCCCTAGTGGGCAAAGGTTGTCGCGTTTTTCTCAAATTCGAAGGGGCTAATCCGACCGGCTCATTCAAGGATCGCGGAATGACAGTGGCAGTGAGCCTGGCCGCTGAGCGTGGTGCAAAAACTTTGGTTTGCGCCTCCACCGGAAACACTTCCGCCGCCGCAGCCGCTTATGCTGCTCGAGCCGGTATGCGATGCGCTGTGCTCTTGCCGGCTGGTAAGATTGCGTTGGGTAAAATCGCCCAAGCGTTTGTCTACGGCGCCACTGTCATCGGGATCGATGATAATTTCGATGCTTGTCTGAACATTGTCCGGGAGTTGCAAAAGGAACCTACGATTGCGGTCGTAAATTCGATCAATCCCGATCGCTTGGAGGGCCAGAAGACCGCGGCTTTCGAGATCGTCGATGAGCTCGGCGATGCTCCTGCTCTGCATATATTGCCGGTCGGTAACGCAGGGAACATCACCGCCTACTGGAAAGGCTATCAAGAGTACCGGACATTGAATCGGGCCAGCCGCACACCGCACATGCTCGGTTTCCAGGCGGCAGGCGCGGCTCCGATATTTTTTGATCAGATCATTCCTTCGCCCGAGACCGCGGCGTCGGCAATCCGCATCGGGAACCCGGCAAGTTGGGGACCCGCCAAAGTTGCGGTTAAAGAGTCGGGCGGAGCGATCGATATCGTTTCCGATGACGAGATCTTCGCAGCGCAACATTGGTTAGCGTCTCACGAAGGCGTTTTTGCCGAGCCGGCCAGCGCAGCATCCGTTGCTGGACTTCTGAAATGTGCGGATCCCGCTCGCAGATGCGACTCTTGTGCGCTGGCTCAATTACCGGAGGAAAGTAACATCGTCCTAACGCTAACCGGGCACGGGCTAAAAGACGTTGCTGCTGTGCTCGACCGGTGTCCACCGCCTTTAAAAGCTGAAGCAAATAAAGAGGCGATCTTACGGTTGTTGTCAGAGTCCCAGTCCTGAAGATGAAGAAATCCACAGATCACGTCGATTACACAGATTCAAGAGGTTGTAATCAAAGCTGCATACCATGGTCTTGCCCTGGAAAATCGGTAAGAGGTTCTATGTGCCCCTCTGCTAATCTGTGTAATCTGCGGATCTTAAATTCGGTTTTGGGATGAGCCTGATCGTTCAGAAATACGGCGGAACCTCGGTTGCTAATCCGGAACGGATTCTCAATGTCGCCAAGCGAATTTTGGAGACTCAAAGGGAAGGAAACCAAGTCGTAGTCGTCGTGTCCGCCATGTCGGGCATGACCGATAACCTGATCGGATTAGCGAACCAAGTAGCGCCGCATCCCACCGAACGCGAAATGGACGTGCTACTCGCGACCGGCGAACAGACCACGATCGCTTTAACGGCCATGGCCATCAATGGAATGGGCGGTCGGGCAACTTCGCTCACCGGCGCCCAAGCTGGCATCGTAACGGACGGGGTTCATACCAAGGCGAAGATTGCCAATATCTCGCCCCAACGGATCCATCTTTTGTTGGACTCCGGGAGCATTGTGATTGTGGCCGGGTTCCAAGGGGAAAGCATCGAGGGGCAGATCACTACGCTGGGAAGAGGTGGATCGGATCTAACCGCCATCGCGCTGGCGGCCGCTATTAATGCTGATCTTTGCCAGATCTTAACCGACGTCAAAGGCGTCTATACCTGTGATCCACGCATTGTGCCCAACGCTCGGAAAATTTCCGAGATCTCTTATGACGAGATGCTGGAGATGGCCAGTCTCGGAGCTAAAGTCATGCAATCGCGCGCGGTCGAATTTGCTAAGAAATTTGGTGTCGTTTTTGAAGTTCGTAGCAGCTTCAACCACGAACCAGGAACTCTCGTGAAAGAAGAAACTGCCAGCATGGAAAAAGTGGTGATCCGCGGGATCACCGTAGATCGACGCCAGGCAAAGGTCACTGTCAGCCAAGTTCCGGATCGACCGGGCACGGCTTCAAGGGTTTTTAACGCGATCGCTACCGCGAACCTGAATGTCGATATGATCGTTCAGAACGTATCGGCAGATGGCACAACCGACATCACCTTCACGATGCCAGCGGATGAGTTGCCCAAAATCGAACGATGTCTGGACCCAGTGGTGACCGAGATCGGTGCGAAAGGATTCAAAGCCGTAGGTGGCATCGCCAAACTCAGCGTCATCGGGATCGGAATGCGTTCGCACTCGGGCATCGCGGCCAAGATGTTCGAGCTTTTGGGCCAGGCCGGAATCAATATCCAGATGATCTCTACATCTGAAATCAAGATCTCGGTGATCATAGACGAGGATCGCGTTGACGAAGGCGCGGGCATTGTCCACGCCGGGTTTGGACTGGATGATTAGTCTAGCTCTCGAAACAAAAACCGTGTGAGTTAACAGTCTGTGGTCTCGGATTGCTCACCAACGTAAGGGCCGCTCGGCTCCGAAGTGGAGGCCCTCGCTGTGCGCGTGAAAGTTTGGTACGGCTTGGAAAAGGCTAAGGGATTTTTTTGAGTCTAACCGGAGAAGCTGGTAAAATGTTAACCACCAGCGTAATTCGACTAAGTGTCAGGCTATGGTCATTTTCGGACTAACGTTTGCAGTCACGATGTGGCTTATTGCTCTGTCATGCGGTCTGATATCCAAGGCAATCAAGGCCAGGGCAATCCGCGTTGCTCCGGATAATGCAATAGTTGCCCCGGATAATGAGATAGTTGCACTGGATAGGGTTGATCACGTGCACACGTTTTGTCCCTGGTGTTATTCCAACTCATGTAAGCTCCGTTTAGCCCCTTTTGATTTGACCAATCCCTTTCTCGCGATTGTTGAGTGCAGGCGACGTTGTGGCTATAAACTCACCTCCGGGGGAAAGAGGAAAGAGAAGGACGCAACTATTGCGGTGACTGTCAGGCATCACCGTGAAATTGAGCACCTCAAAGAGATCCTTTGGCAGGCATCGCAGGCTGGGACGGAAGGGTTTAGTTCCTGGCTTGCGTCAACCAGCCCCGAAATTCTTGGTAGACCAATCGATCCAAAATTATTGCAGGAGGCGGTGAATTTGGCTGCTTCGCCATCGGGCATTAATCGCGCTGACTTTGATGCCTGGTTGAAAAGCAAAGGGCTGTATTGATTGTGCCGGACGGCATTCCTGGCCTATGCGTTCGGAGCGTCGTTAGTAAAGAAACCGGTGAAGGTGAAAAGTGTGTTGCCGGCGGGAAAGTCGACAGGTTGTCCGATGTAGCGGTAGGTACCGATACAGGAGGCCCCTTCCTCCGTGACGGAAAAACTGATCTGTTCAAATCGAGTTTGCTCGAAAAGCTGGTTGATCAACGGCAAATGGCTCTCTCCGTCCCAAGCTTTGGCGTGGCGAGTCCAGATGACATAACCGCCCGTTTTGCACATGCATCCCAGGCTTTGCACCAACTTCGGCAGATCTTCCTTTAGCACATGGCCGAAGACGCCGCAGACCAAAACGAGATCCGCCGGCACCACGCCTTTGTAACTGGATGCCAGTGTGGCATCCCCAACGACAAAGTGCAGCTGGTCCCCGATACCCGAAATATTCGCGGAATCCTGACCGCTTTCAATCAGGGCGCGTTCCTGGTCAATGAGATAGGCGACAACGTCCTTTTCGCGTGGATGATCCATGAGCGCTGTGAGGAGATCGCGTCCGTCCCCGCAGCAGACGCTCACTACGCGAATCTGCCCGGGCGGACAGGCGTTCAGGCAATTTTCAATTTGGCCGCAAACCGCTCTCAACCGGGCCTTGAGACCCCGATTGGTCTTGTACCTTTCGTGCCAGGCGACCCAGTCAACGGCCATGAGAACCGTGAGAGGATAAAGTCATTTATTTTTCCTTTTTTTCCCGCCAGATCGATCCGCTCTTTGCTTCAAAAACGCCTCGTCAACGGTCGCTTTGGCGGAGGCCGCCCTCTCCTTCCACTGCTCATCATCGTCAGCGAACAAGTTCCCGCTCGCCAGCGCTTCGTTATCGATAGTCTCTTCTGTGGCCAAAAGCTTCGCGGATTCGTATTCTTCGACCGCCTCTTTAAAGAGACCGCGCTCGTGATAAATGTCTCCCCAAAGTTTGTGGACTTTTGCTCCTTGCCGAGAGTCTTTAGTAACCTCGCGCAATATTTGTTCCGCGTGGTCCAAATCACGCAAACCGATAAGAGCTTCAGCCAATCCCGCCTGCGTGCCAGCCATGTCTGTTGAATTCCGTTGCAGACTCTGCTCAAACGCTTCGCGAGCCCGGGAAAAATCTTTGCGGACAAGGTGCAATTTCCCCAGATCCTGGAAAACACTGGCGTTCTCAGGCTCCACCCGCGCCGCGGCATTGAGTTGGCTCAGCGCCTCGTCGATCTGTCCATCTCGCTCAAGCACCTTGGCCATTTTCTGACGCGCACGGGCGGAGCGTGGGTTTAATCTCAGAGCCGTCACGAGATGTTCTTTGGCCCGGACAATATCTCCTTTGAGTAGACAAATGTTTCCGGCGGCAAGATGGGGAACGTCAACTTTAGGATCTATGCGAATCGCATCTTCCGCGGCGGTCAGCGCCTTATCAAAATCACCGCCCGCAAGGTAGATCTGCGAGCAACGCAAATGGGCGCGCAGATGCATTGGATCTAGACGGAGGACGTCCTTCATGTGATCCAGGGCGAGGGCAAATTGCTTTTGGCGAAATTTTACTGTAGCAACGGCAAGATGAGCGGGGAGAGAATTGGGATCGAGCTTCAAAGCGAGCTCCAATTCCACCAAAGCCTCCTCCCACCGCTCTTCTTTCATCAGGGAGTGCGCCGTCTTGATCCTGTCGTGCACCGATTGCGTAGTTTCCGACAGAGGACCCTCTACGCGTTTGATCTTTGGTTGGAACGTAGCCATACAAATGTTCGCTTCGCCAGTGTTGGCAGTCTACTCTTCTCAACCTGACCACCGCCTAAGCCTCTGTCAAGCCGCCACATAAGACCCAGGCATCGCTTCAAAAGCTCCGAATAACGGTGGAAGAGAAGAATGCAACTGCCTCTTAAAGAAAACCTTGCTTACGAACGCCCTTTTTTCTAAACTGACGGACCGTTTAACTATGGGTGACTTTTAGGGCACATATCGACCTCTCAAAGTGGACAGTAGTCTTCAGCCACGCTTCCCTTTCCGGTTCCGCCAAGATCTCCTGATCACGAGGCAACAAGACAAAGGGACAGGCAAGTACAGCTACCTAGTCGAGGATCCGGCCTCGAGCGAATCGTACTCATTTGGCGAGGAGGAATACTTTCTTTGTCAAGCCATGGACGGCACCGCCTCCTCCGAGGAAATCCTGGCTCGATTTGAGCGGTATTTCGGCGATTCGATGACGGAAGAAGCCTTGCAGCAAATGGCAGAACACGTTTGTGCTTTGGGCCTCGCCGAGAGGGAAAAAACGCAGGTCAAAGCTTTGGTGGCTAAAGAAAGCGAAAGCGTTCCTGGGATCGGGCCATTCTCGTCCGAAGACGAGGTGGTTGGACTGCACAACGGCGAAAGCCAGTCATCGACAGCGAGAGAAGACTTGTTCGTGGATGAGGCGGAGGGCCCGGATGATGACGAAGCACGTCCCTACCATTGGACCCTGTTTAATCCGGTGAAGTACTTCGACCGCGTCCTCAAAGCCGTGCTGCCTTTCAAACGGTTCATGATGGCGTGCCATTGGCTCCTAATTATTGGCTTCCCTTGGGCGCTTTACACGCAGCTCACACAATTCGACGCCATCGCGCAGGATCTCAAGGCAATGGGAAGCGTATTCGCATACGTCGGCCAGCTGATTCTCACTCTGTTTACTCTGAGTGCCATAAGAGCCACGGTTGAGGGCGCGATTTGTGCCTATCATGGCGCGAAAATTACACAGTTCGGATTTCGATTGCATGCAGGGTGCATCCCGCGTTTTTGGGTCGATCGAAGCCGGGTCAAACGATTGGGGCGCACAGCGAAACTGTGGATTTACTCCGCAACCATGCTCCTGAAAATGTATGTCATCACCATTGGGACGATAACGTGGTTCATGCTTCGGGGATCCGGCACCTTATTTGGGGCAATGGTCATCGAGATCGTCCAAATCGCGATGATTGACTTGTTCGTGATTATGATCCCCGTCTTTAAAGACGACGGCTCGCGATGGTTGACTACCTTTTTTGGGCTTCCGCCTAGGACCATTGACATCGCCGGGCAAGTAATGGCTCACTACATCACGGGGAAGCCGCTGGTCACAACATTATCAGTTAAGAAGCGAATCATTTACGTTGGCTTTTCGGTGCTCCTTGTACTCACTTGGTGCCTCGCATTTATAAAGGTTTCGGTTACGATCGGCCGAGGAGTACTCGAGACTTTTCCCAATATTTTTGGACAGGTGACCCCATGGGGGGTCTTTGCGGTCATCCTTTTTTTCGTCCTTCGCTGGGGTCATACGAGGTTTTTCAGACCTTTTTTGACGAGACAGCAACTCAAGGACAAGCGGGAGGCGTGGTTGAGCGCGAGGGAAGAACGAAAGCAGTTGCTGAAGGATCCGAAAAATCCCAACAAACCTAAGCGTCTTAAATATGGGATCTTGCTGGTCCTGGTGATAATCTTGATTCTACCCTATCCGGACCGAGTGGGTGGGGATATCGACATCTTCCCGCCGCGCCAGCAGCAGCTTCAGGCACCGCTCGCGGGCCAAGTGAAAGAGGTATTTTATAAGGGAGGCGACGGAGCCGCTATCAAACAAGGTACGACCGTGGCTAAGATCGTCTTTGACGACGTCGAGAACGCCATTCTGCTCTACTCGCGTCAGATCGAAGAAAAAAAAGCGCAGCTCGACAAAGCGAATGATGAACTGGCTAAACTCTTGGCTGGTTCGCTTCCTGAGCAAATCAATGAGGCAAAAGCTCAGCTCGCTGCTGCCGTAGAAGAGGTGGATGTGGCAAACGCCCAACTGCGGGCAGCCAAAACCAGCGCAAACTACGCCCTGCAATCCTTGAAGATGATTCAACCGCTCTTTGACAAGGGATTTGCGTCTCAGCTGCAACTCAACGACGCCAAAAGTAAATCCGAAATTGCGGACATTGAGGTCATGAAAGACCAGCAAAACGTGGAGGCCAAGGAGGAGGATCGGAAACGAGCGCAAGCGCACCTCAATTTGGTCGTTGAAGGACCTCGGTCAGAAGTTATTGAGGCGGCTCGGCATGCATGCCAAAGCGCGGACGCAGAGCTGATGCGTGTCCAACAACAGTTAGCCTACGCAAAGAAGCAGCAGGCCGAAGGGGACTTGAAAATGTCGTTTGACGGGATCTTGATAGAGCCTTTTCTGGACCGCAAAATCGGCAGCTACCTGAGGGTAGGAGACGTCTTTGCTACCGCTCAGGTACTCGCCCAGCAGATGGTAGTCGTCTATTTACCGGAGTACGAAGCTGGCAAGGCAAAGGTAGGGTTCCAGACCGAAATTAAACTTTTCGCGTATAAGGATACTCCGATCCACGGAAAGGTGATTTCGATCCAGCCAGCCTCCACATCGAAACCGGGTTCAACAACGGCCGCCGGGAATGTTTTCGAGGCCGTGATTGAGCTTGAAAAGCCTCCTATGGTGATCCAACCCGGAATGACCGGCTACGGCAAAATCGACGTCGGTTGGAATCCGCTGGGCTATATCGTGGCCCGGCCGATAATTCGTTTTTGTCAGGTCCAGGTTTGGTCATGGCTGCCATAGGGGTTTCCTTTTTTCCGAGCAATCACCATGTTTAAAGTGCTTACCATCAGCCCAGTGACCCTGGCGCCTGTCCATCTTGTCATTGCCAGCACACGCGCGGGCGGAGTTGGAATTCTAGATTTGGAATTCGAGCGGGAACCGCGGGCGGAGAACGCATTACGTGAGTTGCAGCAGATTCTCGGCTTGATCACGGAAAACTCCGGTCTCGGTCTTCGCTTTCACGCAAGTCAGGTCGCGTGGTCCCAACCTTTGCTCGCTTTGCTCGCCTCGCGGCCACATCTTTTAGTCCTCTGCGGATGGGCGGAGACTGGCTTGGCGAGCGCAATAGCCGGCCTGCCGTCCTCTGACTTTCGCGAGTTGATTGTGGAAGTGAAGGACATCGATGAATTGGCGATTCTGGAAGAATCAGGAATCCACGTCGATGGCATCATCGGCAAAGGACACGAGTCCGGAGGCTGGGTAGGCGACAGCCCAGCCTTTATTCTTGGACAACAGCTGCTCGCCCGTACCAGTACCCCGGTATTCATTCAGGGAGGCATCGGACCGAACACCGCGGCCGCTTGTTATTCCGCAGGCGCTGCCGGCGTGGTGCTTGATGATCAACTCTGGTTAATGCCGGAGTCGCCGTTTCCTCTTACGTGGCTAAGCGCGCTTTCGCATATGAACGGTTCGGAGGCGATGGTTGTCGGGGAACGCCTGGGAAAGCCGCTCCGTGTTTTGATTCGTCCCGGCTACGCCGCGGCGGAATCGTTGCGCAGCCTTAGCGACGAAATCGAACTGTCAAATGAGCCGGCGCGTTGGCCAGTGGAAGCCGGACGCCTGCTGGGTTGGGGTGCTCCCGACAGGATGGCTTGGCCTGTCGGTCAGGCGATCGGTCTGGCTGCATCGTTCGCGGCCCGCTACCGTACGACTGGGCGCTTGATTCAAGCCATTCTGCAAGCCGCAACCGAAAACATCTGCCAAGCCCACAGAGTTCGACCGCTTGCACCCGATTCTCCGCTCGCGCGATCTCACGCGACGCGATTTCCTATCGTTCAGGGACCGATGACACGCGTCAGTGATGTGGCTTCCTTTGCCGACGCCGTCGCGAACGCTGGGGCTTTACCGATGCTGGCTCTCGCGCTAATGCGGGCGCCGAGAGTCAGGGAGCTGCTAACAGAATGCCGCCAGCGGCTCGGCCAGCGCTCATGGGGAGTGGGTATTCTTGGATTCGTGCCTCCGGAGCTTCGTGAGGAGCAGCTTGCCGTTATTGAAGAAATTAGGCCCCCGTTCGCGATCATCGCCGGGGGCCGCCCCGATCAGGCTGATCATTTGGAGAAGCTGGGCATCCGCGCCTACATCCACGTTCCCACCGCGGCCTTGCTCGAAATGTTCCTCGCGCGTGGAGCGCGCCGCTTTGTATTTGAGGGACGGGAGTGCGGGGGGCATGTAGGACCACTCACCAGCTTTTGCCTATGGGAGACGATGATCGAACGGCTCCTGGAAGTTTCACCGCAAATTGCCGCTGACCTCCACATACTGTTTGCTGGAGGAATTCACGATGCCAGGAGCGGGGCTATGATCAGCGCGATGGCCGCTCCGCTGGCCGCTCGCGGAATAAAGATCGGCGTCTTGATGGGGACCGCCTATCTATTTACCAGAGAAGCGGTCGAGAGCGGCGCGGTGGTGGCCGGATTTCAGCAAGAAGCCGTGAAATGCGCGCGCACGGTGAATCTAGAAACCGGTCCCGGGCACGCCTCTCGCTGCTGCGTCACACCGTTCGCGCGAGAATTCTTCGAAACCCGCTACCGGCTGCGCAAAGAGGGTCGCGAATCCAAGCGCATTTCCGAGGAACTGGATGCGCTCACATTGGGCCGGTTGCGCGTGGCCTCCAAGGGGATTTTGCGCCAGGGCGATGCGCTCTTGGCCGTGGACGAGCCCGCGCAGCATCGCGACGGGATGTACATGATCGGTCAGGTGGCGGTCCTTCGGACTGAAGTCGGAACCCTGGCACAACTCCACGCTGAGGTATCGGAGCAAAGCGCGGAACTCGTTGCCCAACTCCGTCCTGCGATCGAAGTAAATGAACCGCAAAGTGCGCCCTCGGATATAGCGATCGTCGGGATGAGCGTGTTGTTGCCTGGAGCTCAACAGCCAGAGACTTTTTGGACGAACGTCCTACGCAACAAAGCGAGCTTCAAGGAGATCCCGCCGGAGCGATGGGACTGGCGTCTATACTACGAGCCGAGTCGCTCGGCCCGTGACAAGGTCTATTCAAAATGGGGCGGTTTTCTCGACGAGGTCGAATTCGACCCGTTTCACTTTGGCATTCCGCCCAATTCACTGAAATCAATAGAGACCATGCAGTTGCTTGCTCTGGAAGCAACGCGGCGGGCGCTGATTGATGCCGGGTATGAACGCGGGGACTTCGATCGGGAGCGGACGTCAGTGATCTTCGGTGCCAGCGGCGGGATGTCCGACCTTGGCCAGCAATACGCCGCACGCAGTGAGATTCCGCGAATGTTCGGCCGAGTGGACGGCGACGTCTACGATCGACTCCCCGAGTGGACCGAGGAGTCCTTTCCGGGCTTGCTCTTCAACGTCGCTGCCGGGCGCGTCGCGAATCGGTTCGACTTCGGCGGCTCGAATTACACTGTAGATGCAGCTTGCGCTTCTTCGCTGGCCGCCCTGGACCTTGCCGTACGGGAACTGGAATCAGGACGGAGCAACGTGGTCGTCGCCGGGGGATTGGATACGCTGCAATCGCCATTCGCCTATTTCTGTTTCAGCAAGACGCAGGCGTTGTCTCCGAGCGGAACGGTGAAGGCATTTGATGAAAAGGCGGATGGAATCGTCATTAGCGAAGGCGTGGCTGTAGTGGTTCTCAAGCGGCTGGCTGATGCGGAACGCGATGGTGACCGTATCTATGCGGTGCTAAAGGCGCTCAGCGGTTCCAGCGATGGACGAAGCAACAGCATGACCGCGCCCGCACCGGCGGGTCAGCTTTTAGCTCTCCGCCGAGCCTACGGCAAAGCCGGCTTTTCGGCTTCCACTCTCGGCTTGTACGAGGCGCATGGCACGGGAACCGCCATGGGTGATCGTGCCGAGCTCGAGTCGATTTCCACCCTGCTCGCAGAAATAGCGACGCCGCGAAAGTCATGCGCAGTCGGCTCAGCCAAGTCGCTCGTTGGCCATACCAAGAGTTCGGCCGGAATTGTGGGTGTAATCAAAGCAGCCTTAGCTCTTTATCGAAAAGTCCTTCCCTCCCATGGCGGTGTTGAAAGGCCGCTAGAGCGGTTGCGCGATTCGCAGAGCCCTGTCTATCTATTGAAACAGCCTGCTCCCTGGCTCGCACCGGCTTCTCATCCGCGAAGGGCCGGAGTCAGCGCGTTTGGTTTTGGCGGCACAAATTTTCACGCCGTCCTTGAGGAATATAAAAGCGGCATGCGCGAAGCGGCCCATGGGAGCGATGAATGGCCTTGCGAACTTTTCGCCTGGCGCGCGACCGATCGATTGACGCTGCAGTCACAATTAACGGAGCTTCGCGCGGCCGTTGACCGCAACCCGGCCGCGCCGCTGCGGGACTTCGCATTTAGCCTGTTCAGGAGCGGGGCCCCAAGAGGTGCTGTGGGCTTGAGCTTCGTCGCGAGTAGTCGGGCCGAACTCTGCAGAAAGCTCGAAACGACTCTTGTCGGACTGAAAGATCCAGATTGCCACAAAATCGAGGGGGACATCGAGTTCCATGTCGAAAACCACGTTGGGAACGAGCAGCCGAAAACGGCTCTGCTCTTCCCCGGACAGGGTTCCCAATATCCAGGCATGGTCCGCGAACAGGCGCTCTACATTCGGGAACTGGTGCAGGCTTTCGAACACGCTAGCAGTCAAACCTCGGGATGTTTTCCCCGCACTCTCGACGAGTATGTATTTCCACGCAGTGATTTTGCCGACGGGGAGCCGCAACTCGCCGAACAGGAACTCGCGCAGACAAACATCGCGCAACCTGCCATCGCGGTAGTCTGCTGCGGCTATCTTGCTTTCCTTCGTCGACTGGGTCTCCAAGCCGGATCCATGGCCGGTCACAGCTTTGGTGAATACACTGCGCTGTACGCTGCCGGCGCCATTTCAGAGGAGGAACTGCTGCGGCTTGCCATCCTCCGGGGCCACCTCATGGCCAACGCCTGCGACGAAAAACAGGGAGGCATGGCGGCGGTGAAGGCGTCGCGCGAAGAAGTATCGAAATGCCTGGGCGACGGCCAGGTCCGAATTGCCAATCACAATAGCCCTTCGCAGACAGTGATCTCGGGGCCATCAGAGGCCCTGGACGAGGTGATAAACGCCCTGAGGGTAGCCAAGGTGCCCGTGAAGTCGCTGGTGGTGGCCGGCGCATTTCACACGCCTCTCATGAGCAGCGCGAATAGCCAGCTCGCCCAAGCAATTCTGGCGGCAGATATCGGCTCGCCCGTCTCAACAATCTTTTCCAATGTGGGCGGCCGGATCTACGAGACCGATATAGCTGAGATCCGCGCGCGCTTGTGCCGCCATTTGCTTGAGCCGGTAGAATTCGTGACCCAGATCGAGGCCATGTACACAGCCGGCGTGCGCGTCTTTATCGAGGTGGGTCCGCGCTCCGTCCTCACTTCGTTTGCGAGTGAAATTCTAAAAAATCGTGAGGATGCTCTGACCGTGGCCTTGGATACGAATCGAGGAACCCTCCAAGGGTTGCTTCAAAGTCTGGGGCGCCTGTTTATTCACGGGGTGGGCATGGATCTCACACAACTCTTTGAAAATAGACACTGCCACGAGATCGACCTGTCCCGGCACGCGGTGCAGCCGGATGGAAAAGTTAAATCAGCGGCACAGGACTGGCTGATTAACGGTGGATCTGTCCGCAGGCGAGACGCGGGGCCTGGTACGACCGGAAAAAAAGCCCCTCTGACCAGTGACACCACGGATTTTTCTTCTTCTACGCTAATTTCGAACGCGCAAACATTAACATTATCTAACGAGAAGATTCTTAACGTGAACCAATCCCCAGCGCCCCTAGAGGGTCCAGAGGACAGAGCCGACGAGCGTGCAGGGATGCAGGATCCGGCGTTAATCGCTTATTCCGCCTATCAAGAAACCATGCGGGCCTTTCTTAAGGTCCAAGGGGAAGTGATGCGACATTTTCTCTCCGGTGAATCATCGCCGGCGAGTCCCTCGCCACAACCACGCCAGGCCAGGCTCGACTATGTGCCCACACCCCTTCCATCATCCGTGAGAACGCCGTTGCCCTCCGCCGCTCTGCGGGAGGTGCCTTCCAATCCGGTCTCTTCCCAGCCAATCGCGATTGCTCCCTCCGCAAATGGTGCCGCCAAAAATGCTTTAGAACCTGAGATCCTAACTCACAATTTGCTGGAATTAGTCAGCGAACGTACCGGCTATCCGACTGACGTGCTCGGACTGGAGCAGGATATGGAAGCCGACCTTGGCATCGACTCGATCAAGAGAGTAGAGATCTTAGGCGCTTTTCAGAACCATCTTCCGCCGGATGTTGCCGCCCGAATTCAAGAAAGCACGGAAGAGTTCATGAAGCTGCGTACACTCAAAGGCTGGATCGACGAGTTGCTGAAGGTTAACGCGAATAAAAACGGCGCGGGCGATTGAATTCGGAAGCTCGATGATTCCTCCGGAACTGAACAACAATCTGCCCGATCTGGCGGCCCGGGCGATGGTCATCCAGGTGTTCCAGAAAACGATGCAACGTTTCCTGGAAACACAGGAGACTGTCTTTCGCGGGCTGCTTTCGACTCGCTCTCGATCTTCGACGGAGGCGACGACAAGACGATTGCCAGTTCCTGCCCCAAAACGTCCAGACGCTCCGGTGACGGTAGGGCGTTACGTGATGAAGGGAGAGCCGGCATCAATTCCTCTGGCCAGTCCCGACCATCACCTCAGCGGCCTTTATTTTGTGACTGGTGAGGAGGGGGAGATCAGGGATGCTACCCTAGACGGTTTGCGGCGACAGGGAGCCTCTGCAGAGCCCGTCAGTACGACTTGGTTTCGGGATATCGAACGTTGGAATGACACGGCGGAAATGCTACGGGACCGCCACGGTCCGGTCCGGGGTATCGTGCATCTCGCCGGAGTGGCTGCCGAAACGCTGCCAACGACTCTTGACCGGTGGCAAACAGCCAACGAGGAGACAATAAAAAGTCTTTTCCTGCTGCTGCAGCGGTGCGCAGCCGATTTGCGCGCGGGCGGACGTTGCCTTGCGCTGAGCAGCCTCGACGGCTCATTTGGCCGGCATAGCGGCGTTTGGCACGGTTCGCCGGGCAGCGGAGCGTACTCGGGCTTGCTCAAAACCGCGGCCCTGGAGTGGCCTCTTTTCGGGGCGAAGGCGGTCGATCTTGACAGGACGGCTCCGGATTTTGTCCGTTCGGTCGTACTCGCAGAGTTGCTCTCGCCCGATTCTGCCCAGGAAATCGGCTATCGTACGGGAACCAGATTCGTCTTCGCAGCAGTCCCTGAGTTACTACCCGTCGCTGGTTCATCGGACGCGTCAAGTCGAACTCCGACTTCCGAGTGGGTAGTCCTCGCGACTGGTGGCGCGCGGGGGATCACCGCGGAGACAATCGCGGAATTTGCAGTCCCAGGAATGACTCTCGTGCTTGTAGGGCGCGCACCTGAACCGGCCGAAGAAGAGCCCGGTACTCGCGACTTGGCGGATGTACCAGCGCTGCGTTCGGCGCTCTTGCAGCAAGCCAAAGCTACAGGGAAAAGCTTCAGTCCGGTACAGATTGAAAAGCAAATCACTGCACTGCAACGTGATCGGGCCATCCGAAAAAACCTAGAAGCCTTCCGTCAACTTGGGGTGCGTGTCGAGTATCACGCCGCCGACGTGCGCGATCCTAAGGAGTTCGGGGATATCATTGACTCGCTGTATGTGCGACATGGCAGGATCGATGCAGTGCTTCACGGGGCTGGCGTCATTGAAGACAAGCTCCTCGTAGACAAGACAGTCGACTCGTTTACTCGGGTGTTCGACACAAAGGCGGATAGCACATTTATACTAGCGCAAAAGCTCCGCCCGGAAACGCTCCAGTGGCTCATCTTCTTCACCTCGGTGGCTGGGCGAACCGGCAACCGCGGTCAGTGCGACTACGCGGCAGCTAACGAGCTAGTGAATCGGTTTGCTTGGTGGCTGCAGCACCGGTGGTCTCACGTCCGAGTGAAGGCCTTCAATTGGGGCCCGTGGGAAAGTGGGATGGCTTCCGACGAGGTGAACCGGCAATTCCGCGAACGGGGCGTTATCCCGATTCCGCCCAAGGCAGGACGCGAATTCTTGCTCCGCGAAATGGGCAACGATCAAAACGGCCAAGTGGAATTGATCGCCGGAATTTTCGATTTTGATAGAGCACAGCCACGCTCATCTCAACGTTTTCCATTTTTGCATTCCCAACCGCGGACGGAGTCAGAGAGAAGCATCGCGTACGAGCACGTCTTTTCGCTCCAGAGCGAGCCTTACTTACGAGACCATCAACTCGATGGGGTGCCCGTCGTTCCTGCCGCGGTAGCGCTGGAATTGATGGCGGAGGTGGTGCAATCAGGGTGGCCCCACCTGCATGTCGTGGAAGCTCTCAATCATCGTCTTCTCCGGGGGATTACATTCCAGGCGGGCGCCGAAAAACGCGTCCTGGTCCGTGCCCAGGTTACGTCTGCAACCAGCTTAGCAGACGTCTCGGTAAAGGCGGAAATCGTGGACGCCGCTCAGCCTGCTTTTTTGTTTTACCGGGCCAACTTCGTGCTTCGCCAACAATTGCCAAACCCATACACCGCCCAGGCGCCGAAGCCTATTGCGCTTGCCCCGTACACGGCTTCGGAAGCATATGATCGCCACTGCTTCCACGGCCCACACTTTCGATTGCTCGAAACGATCGATGGTATCGATGAGCAAAGGGTGCATGCAACTGCTACCAACTCGCGCCTAACCGGATGGCTCAAAAACGAGAGCAGCGAGGGGTGGCTTTTCAACCCAGGTTTGGTTGACGCTGCCGTCCAGGCAGCAATCATTTGGTGCCGCACCCACCTTGGAGCCAACTTACTCCCCAATCATTTCAACAAGGTGGCCCGTTTCGGTACGCCGGCCCACAACATCGGGCCGCTGCATCTTTTTTTGACCATCTCCGGTTTTGATTCCACGACGATCCGGAGCAACTGGCATTGGGCGGATGATCATGGGCGCATCTGGATCAAGGCTGACGGTATGGAGGTGACGGTCAGCAAGGCCCTGAATCGCCTCGTTAAGAGCCCACCACCGGCGCCTATACTGACATTCGGATAGCGGGCATCGCTAATCTCCATGAATTCACCAAACCAAGAAATCGCTATCGTCGGGATGGCCGGGTTGTTTCCGGGAGCACCCGACATCGATGTCTATTGGGAGAATATTCTGTCAAAGCGCTGCTTTGTCGCTGATGGCCCTGAGGATTGGGTCGGCCAGATGTTTGACCCAGAGTCGGAAGACATCGAGCGCATCTACACAAAGAAGGTCGGTTTGCTCCGCGACCTGGCGGTGTTCGACCCCGTAGAATTCGGCGTCGTGCCCAACTCTCTGGACGCTTCAGAACCGGATCATTTTCTCGCGTTGAAACTTGCCGCAGCGGCACTACACGACGCCGGATACGGCCCAAAATCTTTCAATCATGAAAAGACAGGCGTGATTCTGGGACGTGGGGCAACCCCCAATCGCGCTACGACCAACGCGGTACAGTTTGGCGTCGGTGTAGACCAGACGATGACGTTACTTGAGCGTCTGCTGCCAGAACTGGCACCCTCAACACTGCAACGCATTCGGAAAGAACTTAGGGGATGTCTGGCGCCTCTAGTTCCGGAAGCGGGACCTGGCTTGGTTTCCAATGTCGCCGTCGGCCGGATCGCCAATCGACTCGACCTCCAAGGACCGAGTTTCATGGTGGATGCAGCTTGTGCCTCCTCGCTGATCGCCGTCGAGCTGGCGATGAAGGAACTGTGTAGCGGCGGGTGCGAAATGATGTTGGCAGGCGGCGTCCAAGGTTCGATGCCGGCGCTGGTGTATATGCTTTTCACCCAGATTGGCGCCCTTACGCGAACGTCGGTTTTCCCATTTGGCAGCAACGCTGAGGGCACCGCGCTAAGCGAAGGAGCGGGGTTTCTCGTGCTGAAACGGCTGCCCGATGCCGTGCGCGACGGCGATCGGATTTACGCGGTAATCAAGGGCGTCGGCGTGGCCAGCGACGGACGCGCACAAGGGCTGCTCACCCCACGAGTCGAAGGCGAGGTCCTTGCCATGCAGAGAGCCTACGAGCGGTGCGATGTGGCCCCAAACACAATTGGGCTGATCGAGGCGCACGGCACTGGAATTCCCCTCGGCGACCGTATCGAAATCGACGCTCTGCGGAAGACCTTTGGCTCCTCAGACCGGCTTTCCTGTGCCGTTGGATCAGTCAAGTCAATGATTGGCCACTGCATTCCCGCCGCCGGCATGGCCGGTCTCATCAAGATCGCACTCGCTCTGCACCGAAAGGTACTGCCACCGACGATCTGCGAAAGTGTCAATCCTGATCTGGCGTTGGAGGGTTCGCCATTCTATATCAATACGGAACCGCGGCCATGGATTCATGGCTGCCGTGACATCCCGAGGCGGGCTGCGATCGATGCCTTCGGATTCGGGGGCATCAACTCCCACGCCGTCCTTGAGGAATACGCTGGAACAGATCGCGAACCCGCCGGATCCTCGCAGTGGGCCAGCGAGCTATTAGTCATTTCGGGGGAGAACGTCGAAGCATTAACCGCAGCTGCCGGGAGAGCGCGCGATCTTCTCGCGCGCCGGCCTGCGGCGTCGCTTGCGAGTCTCGCCTGTGCTCTGTCGCAGGAGCCGCAGCAAGCCTGCAGGCTTGCGATCGTCGCCTCCAACACCGGGGATTTCTTGGCGAAATTGGAAGGCGCATTGAAGAAGATCACGGATGCAAAACAGACGCACTTCCAGACCCGCAGCGGGATATATTTCGGTAACGGTTGTGCCCCTGGTGGCACCCGCACTGCCTTCCTATTTCCCGGCCAGGGTTCCCAGTACTCCAGTATGATGGGTGATCTGTGCATGGCTTTCCCATCGGTGCGCCGGCATTTCGATCGTTCCGACGCAGCGTTTTCCGGATTGTGGGAGCGTCTTCCAAGCGATTACATCTTCCCGCCCCCGACCGGCCTAAGCGAAGATTACAAACGTCAACTCACTGAACGGGCCTTCAGCACCGATGTGGCCACTGAGACCGTCTTCACCGCCAGCATAGCAATGTATGAATTGCTGCGAAACTTCGGGTTGAAGTGCGACGCCATGGCCGGCCACAGCAGCGGCGACTATGCGGCGATGGTGGCCAGTGGCGCCTTGCGCATGGGTTCGCTGGACGAAGAGATCAAGTTGAAGCGGCGCTTGAATTCGCTTTCAAAAGAGGTCAACGCCGCTAATTGCGTTCCGACCGGCTCGCTGCTAGCCGTGGGCGCCGTCGATCCCGCACAAATGGAGGCAGAAATAGTCCAGCACGAAGGGCGGGTGTATCTCGCTATGGACAATTGCCCTCACCAAAAAATCCTTTTCGGAGCGCCGGACGAGATCGCCGCGCTCGCCCAAAGGTTGCAGAGCCTCGGAGGCATCTGCCAGGTCCTGCCATTTAACGCCGCCTTCCATACCCCTCTCTCCACGCCCATTCGAGATGTACTGCTCGAATACCTTAAGGAACTGCCCATCGGTGCGCCGGATGTTCCACTGTTCAGCTGTTCCACGTGCGAAGTATTTCCGGTAGACCCGGACGCGGTGCGGGAGATTGCCGCTGGACAATGGCTGACCAGAGTCCGTTTTCGCGAAACGATCGAACGGCTCCATGCCGATGGTATCCGAGTCTTCATCGAGGTGGGCCCGAGTAGCCATTTGACGTCTTTTGTGCAGGATACGCTGCCGAAAGGCGAATTCCTCGCCCTTGCGAGTAACGAGCGGACCCGACCCGGCATCGAACAAATCCTGCGCCTGCTTGGGCAACTCTATTGTCACGGATTCGATTCGCTGGATTTTTCTCCTCTCTATCGCGGCCGTGGCATTTCACCTCTACTGGATTTGCCTGAGACGAAACCAAAACTGAGCAGGGTTTTAAATCTTGCCATCCCCGTTCTTAAATTGAGCGACGAGACGGTAGCGGAGACCAAGCGCGAAATGAGCGCGAAGGATCGTGGTGCACCAACATCCAGCGCCGCAGTGTTGCCCGATCGTGCCCCGGTTATCGACGAAAACGCAGTCGAAGCGGCCACTCCGCCGGCAACGGGATCTCAGGCGGCTTTTCTGGTCGCTCATCACGAGTTGATGCTCGACTTTCTTTCTAATCAACAACAGTGTATTCTCGATCTTTTTGAGAGATTCGATCGCAAAAAGAACGGTTCTTAGGTCTCAAGCCGAATGACAGGCAGCGAAGAAGAAATCCAGGCAATAGTCGGAAAATTGATTGATGAGATAGCGGACGATCTCGACTTCGACCTTGACGGGCCAATTTCGGCTCAGACTCGATTGGTTAAGGATCTCGGGCTTGCGTCTGTGGATTTTATCCAATTGATTGTGGCGATTGAGCAGCACTTTGGACGGAAAATGAAGTTCCACGATCTGCTCATGCCTGACGGCGCGTATGTGAGCGACCTCACGGTCGGAGAACTGGTGACGTTTGTTGACTCAAAGCTGAAGGCGCCGGAGCCCGTCCCGGAGGCAGCTAAACCGGCAGCCGTTCCTACCTCTGTGTCAACTGTCTCCGTTCCCGTCATCGACCCGGCAATGGTGGCTGCTTTTCGGGCAAAAACCCCTATTAGAATTTGCCCATCGGTCTCTGGCGCTAAGCGTCTTCGCACCGTCTTTGTGCTCACAAGTCCGCGGTCGGGCTCGACTCTGCTACGAATTATCCTCGCTGGCCACCCTCGACTCTTCGCGCCCCCGGAATTACATCTCCTGGACTACGCCGATCTGGCGCAGCGTAAAGCCGCCCTCGGCAACGCGCTGAACGAACATCTGTTGACTGGGACCTTGCGCGCACTGATGCAGCTCACTCCGTGCAGCCTGGAAGAAGCCGAGGCGACAATGTGCCGATACGAGGAGCAACAGCTCTCCACGCATGACTTCTACTTTTTGCTGCACCAACTGCTAGGCGGTCGGTTGCTAGTGGACAAGAGCCCGATTTACTGCCTTTTCCCCTGGGTACTTCAGCGCGCTGAGAAGGAGTTCGACCAGCCGCGTTATATCCATTTGGTGCGCAATCCGCACGGGATGATTCGCTCGTTTGAAGATGCTAAGATCGACGTCCTCATACCGTTCATGCGCGAGAGTGGATACTCGCGACGGCAGCTAGCGGAACTAACATGGCTTGTGAGCCATGAAAACGCGTCGACATTTCTCAGGACCATCCCTGCCGAACGCCAGATACTGGTGCGGTTCGAAGATGTGGTGCAGGAATCGGAAAGCACCGGGCGTCGGCTCTGCGACTTTCTCGGACTGCCGTTTGTAGCAGAGATGCTCGATCCCTATTTGGAAAAGGAACGCCGCATGACAGATGGTTTGAAAACGGCTTCGCAATACGGCGGCGACCTCAAGTTCCACCTGCACGAACGGATCGAAGCAACCGTTGCCGATCGTTGGAAACAGTATTCCTGTGATGGCGATCTCAGTCAGATGACTCACCGTCTTGCCGAATCCCTCGGCTACTCTTTTCCTGCCTAACCGCTTATTCATGCCCAAGGCCGAACTCACTCGCGGAGCTATCAATTACACTAAGTTGGGCGTATGGGTCCCGGGTTGCGTTCCCATCGTGCTCGTGCACGGCCTCGCCGCCAGTTCCGCGTTTTGGCTGCGGGTCTCTGAAGAGATCTCCGCGTCTCAATCCGTGCTGCTCTACGATCTCCGCGGCCACGGTCGCAGCGAGATGTCGACTGACCATTACTCCCCGGCGGAAATGGCAGACGATCTGATCGAATTGATGGACTTCCTTGGGATAAGCGTAGCGACCTTTGCCGGCCACAGCTTTGGCGGCTTGCTCGTGCTGCACGCCGCTTTACGATGGTCGGGGAAAGTGGAAGGCCTGGTTCTTGCGGATGCGCGACTGAATTACTTTCAACCTCAGATGAGGCCGGCTTCCTGGCCAAATTGGGAACAGCGCAAACAGACGTTCCAAGAGCTCGGCATGATCATCGAGGATGACGAACCTGAAGGAGGTTATCGCCTGCTTACTGAAGTCGCCCGCCTTCAATTGCGCGGCGAATCTGTCCTTGAGCACGTTCCGCGCTGGGTCGCGGAGCTGTGCGGCCAGGCGCAGAGCCAGTTCACAGCCAAGCGCTGGCTGCAACTGATCGAGACAACACCGGCGCTCGCTCAGTTTTCGGCTGGCTGCCAGCTCACCCCTGCGGCGCTGCGGAAAATCCCCGCGCGAATCCTCGCAATCTACGGCCAGAATTCACCAACGATGCCCAGCGCGGAAGCGTTGCAGCGCGAAAGGCCGGATATCGACCTTCGCATTGTTCCCAACACAGGTCACTTTTTTCCCCTCACTAAACCCGAAGCGTTCACCGCGCCTGTCCTCGAGTTTCTGCGGGTTCCGGAAACATCCGGCGTGACCAATCTGGCGACGAATGATTGAGATCGGATCAGCTCCCGCTCCGGGCTTGCGGGAAGGTGATTTCCGCAAGATTTGCCAAAACGGCTTTGGTGACGGCCACAATGCCTACGCCTACTCGATGGCATGGTTCGGAGAGCACCTCTACGTCGGCACCTCGCGCGCAAATCTCATGCTGCTCAAGTTTGCGATGCCATTCGTCAGGATGGACGTCTGGCCGGTAGAATGCCCGCACCCCAACTACTCCGCGCCTTTTGAACAGGAATCAGCGCGTGGTGAGATCTGGCGCTATCATCCCCCTTCCGATCTATGGACAAGGGTGTTTCAGGCGCCTTTTACGTCGGATGCCGAAGGAGAATTCAGCCGCGACCTCGGCTATCGCGGGATGGTCGAGTTTCAGGGTGTGTCAGACCCGGCGCCGGCGCTCTACGTCGCCACCTGGTCGCGTTCCCGTGGCACCGGGCCAGACCTGCTGCGTACGCTGGACGGCACCAACTTCGAGGTATTACCCAAGCCACAGTTTCAAACCCAGGGCCGGGAAATAACCTTCAATGCGATCCGAATTCTGATGCCATTCAAGGGCAGGCTATTCACTGCTCCCGCTGGCGCAACCAAGGGAAACGTCAATGTCTCCGGTGTCTCGCTCATCTATGCCACGGACGATCCGGCCAAGGGCGAATGGGTTTGCGTCAATGAGCCAGGCTTTGATCAATTTCCAGAGGTATTCACCGTCTATGAAATGGCGACCCTGGGCGATTGGCTTTACGCCGGAACGTCCGGCCTGCATGGGCTGCAAATCTGGCGCACCCGCGCGGAAGGCGAACTGCCGTATCATTGGGAGCGCGTAGTCTCTGGCGGCGCCGGACGGGGCGCTTTGAATCAAATCGCGTTAAGCATGATTCCTTTCGAAGGCGCACTCTATGTCGGCACCGGAATTCAAAACGGCGGTCATGACTGGCGCAACAAGGTCGGTCCCGCGGCTGCGGAGATCATCCGGATCAACCTGGACGGCTCCTGGGATATCATTGTGGGCAACCCGCGGGATGGAAAAGAGCCGCTTTCCGGGCTCGCTGCGGGTTTCAACAATTACTTCAACGGTTATCTCTGGCGCATGGGTGTGCACGATGGTTGGCTTTATGCCGGCACGATGGATTGGAGCGTAATTCTCCAGTTCACCGAGCTCAAAAAGCGGCCGCTTCAGCTGGCGCGAATCATCGCAGGGGCAGGCGTCGAGGAATACGTTGCCTGCCGGGGCGGTTTCGAGTTATGGCGCACATGCGACGGCGAAAATTGGCTCTCAGTGACGCGGCGAGGTTTTGGAAACCCCTATAATTTCG